>Ga0307379_10002303_pt1 | contig 28545 bp, 31 predicted proteins | sample UN2MG_FD_202237 | JGI IMG/M metagenome (GOLD analysis project Ga0307379, IMG submission 202237) | Soil microbial communities from Risofladan, Vaasa, Finland - UN-2 | ecosystem: Environmental > Terrestrial > Soil > Coastal area > Acid sulfate soil | place: Finland: Risofladan, Vaasa | collected...
ACGCAGTGACCTGCAGGGCATTGTCAAAAGGGGCATGGTGGTACAGCAACTATCTAAGGATATGTCCAAGTTTTCACCCAGACAGATTCATGAGCGTCTTGCCAGACAGCAGGTGCTCCCCCCGTGCAGGAGGCCCGGGGTATAAAAGACCGCTGCCTTTTATACCGACACCTCAAGCCCGGAAACCATTTCTTTTCCAACCGCATCCTTCGGCGTGTGACAGTTGCACGTCAGCCGGATGTCTCTGTCATCTTTCGGGGATGCGGTGTACTTTTTGAAGCATTTGGTCAAGGGTTTGGCGAATACCCCTTGAAGATAAAGGCGCTCTCTTCTCGGGCACCTTTAAAGAGCCCCCCTTGCTAAGGGCAATGAGCTTGAAGTCGAATTTGGCCAAGATGGAGTTTGCGAGAGGATCTCTTATCGTGAGAGGATCGACATGAACAGCAAGGATTTGGAAAGCTATTGTGCTCGAGCTCTAGCAGGGAATGCCACCCATGCCAAACCGATCCATCCGCGGAGTGTTGTAACAGCCCCATGGGTCCGGTTGAAATGCCAGTGCGGCTGTCTCGAGTATGGCAAGGGTTATAGCTGTCCTCCCGACACGCCGACACCGGAGCACATGAGGGGAATCCTTGACTGCTACCATCGGGCTATTCTGTTTCACGTTGAAGCCGCCAAGACGCCCGGGGAAAGCCGGATAAAACGCCTCAAGGGGTTCTTTGAAATGCTCGTTGACCTGGAAGGGGCCATGTTCAAAGACGGGTTTTACAAGGCATTTGTGCTGCTAGCCGGGCCTTGCACGCTCTGCAACGAATGCGGCAAGCTCAAGGGGGTGGCCTGCGCCTTTGGAAACAGGGCAAGGCCCTCCATGGAGGCATGTGGCATTGATGTGTACCAGACAGCCCGAAGCAACGGGTTTTTCATCCAACCCCTAAGAGAAAAGACCGAAACCCAAAATATCTATTGCCTGATGTTGGTGGATTGATGAAAATAGTGGACCACTCTTCATCCCACGAAATGACGCTTTGAAAAACCCTCGGTCAAACTCCCTACCGGAAAAACAACGACGGATGAGAACGACTCTATGGAGATATCCGCTATCGTTTGGAAGCTCACGGCTAAAGAGGCCGCCTTACCACAAATGTTTCCCTCTCGATACAACCCCGTCTTTGAGGTTTGACAACCCAAGAATCACTGCTTATCATTGTAGGATTTGATGTGCACTCTTCAATCTCTCCGGAATAGGAACCCCATAAGGACAGAGTTCCTCACATTGTCTGCATTCGGAACACGCAACAGCCTTTACGGCAAGTGATCTATACTGCTTTATCGCCCAGTCTTTCAAGCCGTAGCGATCATGATAGCTATCGAACCGAAATATGTCGGGTATGGGTATTCCCTCAGGGCAGGGAAGGCAATACCCGCAATTCCTGCAAAATCCTTTCCCTGCGTCACCCACCCCTTCCATGAGTCTCTTGATCTCATCTCGATTCAGCTTCCTCGTTTGCCTCCCAACACAGAGGTTTTCTTCCAATTCATAGAGTTCCTTCATTCCCGGTATGGCGCAGCTGATATTGGGGTTTGCGAGAACATAGTGCAGCGAAATCTGCGCAAGGGATTCTCCCCCAGTGAATGCGCTTCCTTTTGTCTCACTGAGGCCCTCCGCAAGGATTCCACCGGCAAGGGGTTTCATGGCCACAACGCCCACCCCTCTTTTGTGAGCCCTCGGAAGTAGATCTGCCTCCAACCGGTCTTCATCAAAGGCGCTGTAAGCTACCATGAGCACGGAAAAGACCCCGGTTTCAACGGCCCTTCTCATCATCGAAAGGGAGTGGTGAATGCTGATCCCGATCTCCCGTATCTTCCCGTCCCTTTTAGCCGCTTCCAAGGTCTCCAGCCCTCCCCTTTCAAATAATCGATCGTATTCATCACCTCTAACATCATGGAAGAGCACCAAATCGATCCAGTCTGTCCTGAGACGGCGAAGACAGCTCTCCAGTTTCCTTTGGACCCCAGGTCCGTCCCGTTCGTCTATCTTCGTGGACAGGTAGAATTCCTCCCGCCTCTGCCCCAATGCAGTGCCGATCTTCTCCTCGCTGTCTCCGTAACAATCGGCGGTATCAACGAAGTTTACCCCCTCGTCAAGGGCCCTGTTGAGTAGAATATCACAATCCCTTTGAGGGATCCGTGGCAGTTTAATGGCCCCAAAGCCGATTACCGAGACCTTCCAACCTGTTTTACCGAGTGTTCGTTTTTGCATAGTACTTTGGTTTTGGGTAAAAAAACCCCCGTTTCTCCAGAAGCTGAACTCTTCCTAGCCGAAAGCGACTAACCCCGATGAGGCTGTGCCCGGACCCTGTCTGCGCTTAAACCCTTCGAATAAGAAGGGTAACCGCGTTTTCACGATCGGGGCATTCCAATGTTAACTCGTCCCCCGAGCTCCAAGGGTACGTACCCCCGAATTGCATGACGTTCAGGTTGGGGAATATGTTGTGATAAAAAAAGCCGCAGAGCCCGCCACAATCCCAGCAGGTCAGTTCCAGTTTATCGCCGACCTTGTGCCCGGCACTGCACTCTCCCTTTACCGAAACGACCTCCGCGGTCAGGGGTTTAATATCCGGTGGGTTAAGGGCCATGATAAGCCTCCTTCCTTTTGGTAATCCATGTTCTCTGTCTCATGCTGATAAGCCGGAGGCAGCGCCTCTTATCCTTTAGCAATCAATCCAACTGATACAAGAGGTGCCGCAATCTGTCGCGGAAAGAGTAGAGGAAAGATGTATTTGTGTAAATCAAAAAATTTTTGTAGCCTATGTCTGCGCCTACAATCTCCTTCCTCTTCAAGTAAGCGGAGCTTTATGAATTCGTAGCACTTTAGCTCTTTGAAAGTAATTGTAAGGTGACCATGGGGATGTCTTTTTTTGCGATGCCCCTGGCCCAGACCTGGTTCTCAAAGATTGAGTTTCCAGCTACGAATACCAAAATCTTTTCGAAACTGGATCAGGTTTCCGTAATCTCGTGCCAGGGCGGGCCTCCCATCGCTCAGAGCAGTGGGCGTTTCAAAACGGCGCACAGAGGCTTTAACCTTAGTGCCACGGCTTATGGGGCGGTGCGCCGGTTTGTAGCGGCCCTGTACGGGGCCTTGTGTTGAGGGCATTCGGCAAAAAAAGACATCCCCATGGTCCCTGCGTTCTGTTAAGAATACCCATTCGGCCTCAGGAAATTGACAGGAGCGCTACCTTTTCAAAGAGCTAAAGTATTACATGAATTCGATGAAACGCTGTCATCTTGCATCCGCGTATAGCTAGGTAGATAACGAAGGGAATGCGGCTTTTTGAACGAACATACAGGGCAACTCCCGAGCAAAAAGAACAGGGAAGAAGAAAGGCCCTTGAGTGTGGGCTCCCAAAAACCTTGGGCGATGTGCCGCCAGGAGGTCATTCCTTCACGCGGGTTTTTACGATCACAAGGGTGAGTGGCTACAAGATTGTCATTGACAGTACGGACACCTATAAGATTATGCTGAAAGATAAGGAACGACTTGAGAAGACATGCGAAGGATTGGGGATTGTCCCGGTTTTTGAAGGAGATTTTGTGAGCCTTGATTCCTTTCCACGCAGAAACATTATCAGAGAGGAGATCGTCAGTTCGACCTTTCAGGGCGGCGTGAAGACCGTTAAGAAAAGATCTTACTTCGACATTGTCGACTATATCGCCCTGCCTCACAGTGCCCGGCCCAATAATGCCTCTAAGCGGAAATGAGCCTTTGAACACAGAGTGATGCCTCTGAGGTGAGGATCTGGTTTTTATTGTTGAAGCGCTTCGAGATCGTGATACAATCTCCTGAACTGATAAGGAGATCACTGCAATGATTTAATTGGGTATATATCTCCAGCTCAAACACAGTGCGGCATCCGATAGAGGCTTCCGCCCCGACCGGCTTTGATGACGAACCGAAAACTGCGAGAGGTTATAACATACACGTTCTGCAAATCGCCATGCCACGGAAAAGACAGCTGAACCCTGTTCGAGGTAATTCAATGGAAGAAAGACTTGATGAGAAAGAACTCGTAATTCTCCTGGAACTTCTGATGCCACATATCATCCATCTCAATACCATAACCGAGCTGCTTTTCGAGAAAGGTATCTTCACAAGAAAGGAATTTTCCGCCAAAAGGAAGCAGGTGCAAAAGCAATACGAGCATAAATTAGGCTGAAGCAGGGAAAACAGCCACCACTGAAATAGTGGATGCCTCGATTGTAAACAGGTTCACGCACGGAGGTTTATCGAGAGAGCATAAAGGCCGCCATGAGCTCAGAACTGTGAAGTATCTTTAGAGATCCAGATACCAAAGAAACCTTATAAAGGAGGTTCACGGTGAAAAAATGGATCTTGATTATCCTATCCATTGTTTTTGGCCTCATTTTAGTTGTGGCAGCGGGAGGCTACCTGTGGTTTCAGCAAACCCTCAAGAAAAGCTTGCCGCAGACTACTGGAGAGATTGTCCTCCCAGGCCTTACTGAAAGGGTCGACATTATCCGAGATTCTTACGGCATACCTCACATCTACGCCAAGAACGAACCTGACCTCTACTTCGCGCTCGGGTATGCTGTAGCACAAGATCGTTTTTGGCAGATGGAGTTTCACCGCCGGTTGGGCCACGGTCGTCTATCAGAGATATTTGGTGAGGACTTCGTCGAAGTAGACCGTTATTTCAGGACCTTGGCCGCTGCAGGCCTGAATAGAGAGTATCTGGAGGATTTCGCCTGGCTACCCCAGTCATTTGCAGATGGGGTTAATGCTTATCTGGAAACCCATCGGGATCGCCTTCCCATAGAATTCACGTTGCTCGGGTATACACCTGAACCGTGGGAGGCGGACGATTACCTAGCCGTACTGAAGGTGATCAATTGGGGCTTATGCACCGGGTGGGATGCGGATCTGCTGGCAGAGGAGATGCTGGAAAAGGTGGGAGAAGAAAGACTGTGGGCGGCCTTTCCCGCCTGGCCGGACGACGCGCCTGTAATTATTCCGGAAGAACTCAAAAACATATCCCTATCCCTGAAGCCTTTCCGGGAAACAGTGCGTTTGGCAAGACGGATCTCCGGTTTTCACAGCCCGGCAGCCAGCAATAACTGGGTGGTTTCCGGAAAGAAATCCGTCACCGGTAAACCGATTCTGGCCAACGACACCCACCTGGCGCTGAGCAATCCTTCGATCTGGTGGGAGGTTCACATGGTGTGTCCGACAATCGATGTGTCGGGATTTGTTCTCCTCGGCGCAGCAGGGGTGCCGGTCGGGCATAATCGTCATGTAGCCTGGGGGGTCACCAATGTCATGGTCGACGATGTGGACTTTTTCATTGAGAAGATCAACCCCGATAACCCCCGGCAATACTGGTACATGGACCGCTGGGAGGATATGAAGGTGGTGGAGGAGACAATTCCGGTCAAAGGAAAGCCCCCCGTCAAAGTGGAGATCCTCCTGACCCGCCACGGCCCCATTGTCAACGAGATAAAAACAGGTTCGAAGGAAAAGGTCATTTCAGCACGGTGGGCGTTCACCGAGGGCCTTCAGCCCGTTCGGGCCGGCTACCTCTTGGCAAAGGCGAATACCGTAGAGGACGTGATAGAGGCCTTGCAATCCTGGGAGTTGCCCGGCCAGAATTTCGTCTTTGCTGACACCGAGGGGAACATCGGCTACTGGTGCTGCGCCACTGTTCCCCTCCGCTCAAAAGGAGACGGTCTCCTCCCGGTACCCGGTTGGACCGGCGAGTACGAGTGGGAGGGATATGTACCCTTTGAGAAAAGACCCCACCTCCTAAACCCTGAAGAGGGGTTCGTGGCCACAGCTAACAACAAGGTAGTAGGTGGAAGCTACCCTCACCACATCAGTCACTATTGGGAACCATTGGATCGAATTACCCGTATCCGCAGGCTGCTCAATGCAGGGGAAAAGATATCGGTTGATGATATCAAAGGTATGCATAAAGATACCTATTGCGTGCTCGCCGCTGAACTGGTGCCTCACCTGATATCCGTCCTTGACCGACGATTTTCCGAGGGACAGGCTCAAAAGGCTAAGGATACCCTCTCAGAGTGGGACTTCACAATGAACGCGGACAGCGTCGGGGCGTGCCTGTTTGCAGTCACCTTGAGAAAAATGATGGGGAATATATTCGAAGATGAATTGGGCGAAGACCTCTTCGTGCAATACATAAAGATGGTGTCCTTCCCACCACGTGCCATTAGGGCGATGATCAGAGACGGTTCTTCACCATGGCTTGACGACGTCAACACCCCGGAAAAAGAGACCCTGGAAGACATCTTAGTCGCGAGCCTCAGCCAGATGCTTTCGGAGCTCAAGGAGTCCGTTGGTGACGACATGGATCAGTGGACATGGGGCAGGATCCACACGCTCACGTTCAAACATGTCCTCGAGGAGCAAAAACCTTTAGATATGATATTCAATCTGGGTCCCTTCCCGGTAGGTGGAGACAACCTCACCGTCAACAAGAAGCAGTACTCGTACGATAAGCCCTATCAGGTTGTTCACGGGGTTTCACAGCGAATGATCGTGGATCTCTCGAACATGAACAGGTCTCTTCACGTTCTACCAACAGGCGAATCGGGACACCTCAAAAGCCCTCACTACAAGGATCAGATTCAGCTCTATCTTGGCGGCACATACCATACTGCATGGATTGATCGCGGTGACGTGGAAAAAAACAGCGAGGGGATACTGGTGTTACGGCCACGGTAACGGGCTGCGGAGATGTTGTGCGGCACATCGGCTGTCGCAGCCGAGCTCATGGCCCCAAACCTCTCAGGCAGGGGCTACGTCACTGGGAAGAAGCGGTCAGGGTATATCTGCGCCGAGCCCCGGCATGACGTGAGCGCCACAAGAAAGGCCCGCCTTCACTCCCCTCCCCGGCGCTGTTCTTTTGACACAAGGTCAATCACATTACCTGCCGTTACGGTAAACCAAATAACTCCAACCTTGACGTTCACAAGGCTTTGCCTTAGACTGCCCCCGAAGTAAAAAAAGACAGTTGAGTCAATGAAGCTCCCCGCAGCCCCGCAGGGCTGGATCTACGCTGCCCTCCGACAAGCTGCGGGCTATCGCAAAGTCCCCTCCCTTAACGGGAGGGGATAAAGGGGAGGGTGACCAGACATTTTATCACCCCCACTTCACCCTGTTAAATAAAGATGGCGAAGAATTTGTAACCTATCCATTTATCTATTCTATGAGTATCTATTTTCCTTATGACAGCTTCTACTACCCTATTTAACAGGGCAGGCCTCCCCCATCAAGGGGGAGGTACTATGTTGTAACCCTGAAGCAAGCTTCAGAGAATTATCAAGCCTTGTCCCAGGGTCTGAACTTACCGTAACAATCTCTCAAAGGCGAGGGGCGAATGCCATGTCAGCCGACGACGGAAGGCGAGAGGCACGGTTTCATCTCTGGGGGTGGTTACTCTTCATGGTGTGCGCAGGTTTCTTTATTGCCTCAAGCATCGAAAGCAACGATATCTTGGGTCTTATAGGAAGCATCATCTTTCTGATTGCCTGTGTGGTGTTTATCGTTCCCTTAGTGATAAAGAAAAGACAATCTGAAGATAAGTAGAGAGGAGAATTCCATCATGAAAGTCGTAGCATTTAACGGCAGTGGCCGCAAAGACGGCAACACTGCCATTCTCGTGAATTACGTTTTCGAGGAACTCAAAAAGGAAGGCATCGAAACCGAGCTGGTGCAGCTTGCCGGCAAAAAGATACGGGGATGCACTGCCTGCTATAAGTGTTTTGATGACAAGGACCAGCGATGCTCCGTAAAGGACGACGTGGCGAATGAATGTATCGAGAAAATGATAGAGGCCCAGGGCATAATCCTGGCCTCGCCAACCTATTTCGCCGACGTTACTGCAGGATTAAAGGCACTGATTGAGCGGTCAGGTTACGTATCCAAGGCCAACGGCGACCTGTTAAAACGAAAGGTGGGTGCAGCGGTCGTCGCGGTACGTCGGGCAGGCAGTATCCACGCCTTTGACTCGATTAACCACTTCTTCCTTATTAGCCAGATGATCGTGCCCGGCTCCCGTTATTGGAATATGGCCATCGGCCTTGACCCGGGAGAGGTGGAAGGAGATAAGGAAGGGCTACAGATCATGAAGACCCTCGGACAGAATATGGCCTGGCTACTCAAGAAAACGCATGGATAACTCTTTGATATAGTCCCGTCCCGACAAGATTCGGCTTGCACTTCTCGAGTGTATGGCCACGAATGGGAAGCCCTTACTGATTTTTGCCGGTGACTATGATCAGGTCGAAGACCGAAGGCCAGGTTAATGGCTTTAGAACGGCATTACCCCCAAGACGGGACAGGAGACGTTTGGCTTGCTGGTGAGATTTGGATGTAAAGTACACGGTGTCCCGCGAAAAGCTTGATTGAGGAGCTAAATCGACCACCTTAATCTTGTAACCCATGCTTCCCAGCTTCTTTGCCATCTCTTGAGCTGACGCCAAATTTCCATCTCCGCTGAGTACCTTAATCTTCAATGACCCGATATCCTCCTGCGGTGCTTTCTGCTCATGTGCAACACGTTCTTTCTGGCCCTGAAGCTGAGTCAGTTTGCGCTCAAGTAAGAGGCTTTCGCTCATAATTTTCCGGTTCTCCTCCCTCAGGGCTTCTATCTCCTTATTCAGCAGCTGGTTCAACGTTTTCAACCGGGCCATCTTGTTTTCGTGTTCACGTACGATCCTTTGGTTTTCCTTGTTTAAGACGGCTATCTGCCTCTGGAGCTCAACATTCTCGAGCCTGAGCCGTTCTTTCTCGATCCATACCTCATCTTTCGTGCCTTTTGTGGCCTGAGCCATTGGTTCCGGCTTGACATCCCGATCCGTCTGATCAATACCTGCACACCCGAAAAAACCGAACCCTCCCCACAGGGCAAGAACAATCAAATAAGCTCGTACCATTTTTTACTCCAGTCAAAAATGCCTTGTCATCGATCTTTCAACCCTTGTGCTTAGCTTTTACCTGTCAAATGGGTAGGTCGTCAAGCAAATCAGGTACCATTTTTTGTCAGGCAGGTGCCGCTTTTTGCCAAAATATTCGTACAGGTCGCGCGGCCAATGTATGTAACATTCTGAAAAAACCAGCTTTTTTTTCTTCACCAAAGTGGTGTGATTTTTGCTTCACAAAGGATCAGGGTCTTGCTATTGCGAGGAGCCTCCAGGTCTTAGAGTATCAGTCGCTCTGCTGCCTTACGTTATCGAAATATACACTCGATAATTAAGAAAGGAAAGGAGACACCGCTCAGTAAGATGACCGCAACCATCGCACAATGGATGAATATGGTCGTACGGAAAGGGTATGGCATTATTCCATTCGGGCAGTTCGGTACATGCGGAAATCTTGGCAAAGGATCTTTGCTTACCCTCTTATTGCTGTTGGCTGGCGGTTTCGGTTGGTACCTTGGCCCTTCGCAACGCCCCGCGCTAGCCAGTCGCAGGGCAAATCCTAATCCGGCTCCCGAGGTTGCTATCAAGATAACTCAGACCTATCTGATTTTGCTTCCAGAAAGCAATGTCTCTCATATCTCCGGGTATCCAACTGAAACTCAAAGCACTCCAAAGAAAAAAGAGTCCGGTGCAGCGCGGAGTGGGATGAAACCTGAGCCACGGAATCTCAAGGAAATCTTGTGTAGCCATTATGAGGGCCCTTGCTCCGTGTGGCAAGAAAGGGCCTTTCGAAGGGTTTTGAGATGGAAGGATGATTTCAAAGACATTGCCGGAGATTATCCTCATGTTGACTGGAAAAGGCTTTCGGCCGTTATCAAGGCTGAAACGCAAGGCAGAACTGGTGAGCAGGTTTCACGTGCCAAGGCAATTGGCATGCCACAGATCAAATATCAGGGGGCCTGGGCATTCTTGTGGGATGCACTGTTTAGCCAAAAAACAGACCGAGGGAACCTCCCCGACAGAGACTATCATAATGCAAACATCAGGCTACGCTACACCAATCAGCTCAAGAGGATCAAGCGGCATCTGAACGAGGAAAACATTCTCGTCCATCCCACAAATGACAATCCAAATGCCTACAGAAAAGCAAGATATGCCACGTGGAAAAACCTGAAATCCCACCTAAAGAGGGAGTATAAGCCGGGTGAGTACCAGGTTGCAGTTGATATCGCAGCAATGTATCTTGATCATCTTGCCTACACGTTCAACAGCATAAAACAACAGATTGAAGAGATCAAAAGCGCCCTTGAGCAAAACGGGGGAGACTGCCTCGAGGAATTAAGATTCTCGGGGATCAAACAGAAGAGGTGGCAGAGGATAAAAGGACATCTGCGACATGATACCAAACTCCGCAACGGTTCCCGTGTGCGTGAGTCGCTGCTTCCGCGCCTTGATGCTATGGTTGCGCGTTTGGATGATCCGCGTATCTATTCAGCTGCATACAACTTCGGGATCAGGAAGGTGCTGGAATGTATTGAATCGGGCAGAAAAATGCCCCAGGCAGTCGAGAACTACGTTCAGCAGGTTTCAACTTATAACAGTATATTCAATGAGATTGAAAGGTACGCTGTCTATAGTTAATTCTTGCCAGCGTAATAAGGCAGGCAAGGCTTATTCCTCTGGGCACATACGGCAAGATGCACCCCAGAAGAGGTAATGAAAAATACCATGAACTCGTTTTAGACAAATTCGACTGCCAGATCAGCGAACTCTTTCTGTAGCTCTTTGGTGAGGGATTTTACGGTACTCGATAGAAGCAGTCCGGCGATCACGGTGCAGCACTTTTTTCCGGGACCGAGCGAATTCGCAAAGACATAGAGTTTCCTATTCCCTTCATCGTAGCGGACTTTTTGTACCCAACCCAGCTCAGCCATGGAGAGCATACTCTCCGGGTCTTTGACCCTCTCAAGTACAGCATCAATTCTTTCAATCATTTCCTTGTTCATGTCAATAAGGTAGGGTCGGCCCATCGAGATGTCAACCGACTATCACCTACCCATGCCATGAAGGCCATATGGATCAATAGGTGCGGGTTTTGACCCTGAAGGCTTCGAAAACGCAATGGAAATAATCCCGCGGTTTTAGGGAACCAGGGGGCGTTCCCCAAATGGCTCAGGTTTAATGATCGAGGTGGCAGCCGAGCACTTCGGAAACGGTACTTGCCAGGTCGGGCTCCACCACAATAGTTTTTGTGGTTGGCTCGGTATCTTTTTCTCTCTTCTTCAAAGCCTTATGCGCTTCAACCAGCCAGGCTATGGCCGTTTCCGGAGGGACCTTGCCGGTGTTAACGGCAAGATCGAATGCCCGGGGCGCGGCATCTTTTAATCGTACATTATAGAAGGATTCGACAAAGGCATTCCGAGCTCTATCACTTTCTCGCAAGAATGCCTCTGCCTTGGCCAAATCCGGTATCTTTTCCCTTTCCATGGCCCGCTTAGCCCTGATAGCGAATGGGGCCTGCAGCCGCACATTCAGCACGTCGGCAAAGCCGCCCAGAACGGCAAACGCACCTCGACCTACAATCACCATGTTCCCGTGGCTTGCAAGCGCCAGAATGACCTGTTTCAAGAATTCGATGGTTGTAGCTCTCATGTCTTCAAAGCGCGACCAGAAACCCTCTGTAAATTCATATACCTTTTTGAACTCAAAGAGACCGTGCTCAAGGAATACCTTTTCAATCGTGTCTTTGCCCGCGAAATGATAGCCAAGAGCCTGTGCCGTCTTCTCACCGATGTAGCTACCATCGCTGTAGATCTCCCTGGATATGGTAATAACTGCCATAGGCTTCAGCTCCCCCATGTCTCTTAGAAAAAGGCCATATCTTGACGCCGTTCCTTTGCTGCGGATTGGACCTGGTAACTATACCTCGTCACGCCAACAAAATCAAAGCCTTTATGTGGTTCCCTCATTCGAGACATACTACCCAACCACTTAGAGATTATAGATACACAGCGGAGAGCTGGTCCTTGTGACTGCTAACTGCTGAGAGCATCAAATAGTCTGCACTATCGGGAGGGTCATGAGGTCTTTTCTGCTGTGACTGGCGGGAGGCCGCTGTCCTTTTCACGGCGTATCAGTGGGGGAAACCGCAGCTCCCTCGCTCCAAAGGAGCGGGGGAGAATGCGGAGGGGGCAGGAATCCCCCGTTGATACGTCGTAGAAAAGACCAGGCCGGGAGCCTCGGAACAGAAGAAAGGGTCTCATGACCATCCTCCACCCTTCTCGGTCCCATCCAATGTAAACAATGCTATGCTCTCGTTAGTATGTACCTCTTTGGGGCGCCCATCACGGTATAACGGGGCTCAGATATCGAAAAAAGTTGATGTTTTATTACCATTTTCATAGCATGGTACCAGACATGGTTAGATCACTATCGGATATGAATAGACGACAAATCTCAGGATAGGGAGGGTCATATGAGAGCAGCGAGACTTTTCGTGGCAATGTGTATTTGCACTGCCATGGTCAGTGCCGCATATGCAGAGGAAAAAAAGTGGACTGACGAGGCGGAACTTTCATTTGTCAGCACAGGAGGAAACACGGAAATCGTCAGCCTGTCAGGCAAGAACCTTCTGAAGTATACCTTTACGGACAAACTGCTTGGAACCTGGAGGCTCGGTGCCCTGTACGGGGAAACTGATAATGTCAAGACTGCGGAGCGGTATTTCACCGATTTAAGGCTCGATTACTCATTTTCGGACAGGATTTACTTTTTCGGCATTGGAGGTTGGCTTCAGGACAAATTCACTGGAATTGAATCGCGATACTACATCGGCCCCGGCGCGGGTTATAGATTTCTTACAGGGCCTAAACACTTCCTCGATGGCGAGGGAGGATTCAACTTCGTCTCAGAGGACTACATCAATGACACCGAAGAAGACTTCCTAGAGGGCCGTCTCTATGGCCTATACCAGTACGCCTTCTCAAAGAAGAATAAGTTTTCCCAGTCCTTGGAGTTCTTGTACGACTTCGACGACAGCGACAACTATATGATCAACTCAGAGACGGCATTCATAACAGCATTGAGCGACTATCTCTCGCTTAAAACGAGCTATGAAATCAGGCATGATAGTGAACCGGTTCCCGCAACACTAAAGGAGACAGATACGATCCTGTCAGTCACGCTCGTGGTTAACTTTTAGTAATTCTTGCTAACGAGAACATACTATTGTTCGTAGTGAACGTAACCGAGAAGGGTATGGGAGGGGCACGGTGAATTTCACCGTGCAGTCACAACTTCTCGGGGAGCAAGGTTGTTTCCGTCGATTGACCTCTCTGAGATTGCCGTGTTATCTGCGGAGAGGCCTTGTGATGTACCCGTTCTCTGGCGAATATATCATTGTTCCAACACTTCTGGTAATTAATACCAACCCGCGGTATTTGAACGCCTGCAACAGCATAACATGAGTATTGTACCAAAACGACGCGCGGCTTGCGGGGAGACAATCGCCCGTATAAACCATCACAGGGGGTCCTTGACGGAATTCCTGCCGGCAGATGAAAGTGATTACCCCCTGTTAAACAAGCGCTATATCGCATTCGAGAGGGCTGCAACTTCATTTTTGCGAAAGCAGGGCTTTGTTGAGCCAAATCATATCACGTATCTCAGGTTTGCCGTTTGTCTGTTTTTGATTTTTTCATTTGGCCACCTCTCCTACCTTCAAGTTCTCACCTTAGCCTCACTAGGCGGGGTAACTGATTTTTTCGACGGGGCGTTTGCACGATCTGCGTCCAAGAAGACAAGGCTGGGAGTCCTCATTGATCCGCTCGCAGATAAGCTTCTCATGTTCACCATACTCTATATCCTCGTGGCAAAAAGGGCACTCGATCCATTCTACCTTGTGCTGATGGTCATCATGGAGACACACATAATCATTATACCGCTGCTATCCTTGATCCGTGACTCTTTGGGGGGCCAAAGAACTGGAAGTTCTTCCTACCCGAGCTTGAAGAGAGATGGAGCTGATGCCATCCTTGTCCGAACAAGGCCTGCTCTTCCCGGAAGGGTAAAGGTTCATCTGTATGCCTATGCCGTCTTGAGTATGATGCTGGGCAAGGCATTTCACATTTCCTTTCTTTCTGCTCTGGCTCACGTGCTTCTCATACTGGGAATTTGCGCGGGAGCAGCAGCGTACGGCGGTTACATGATGAGTTGGCTGAAAAAGCCATATCCGACCTCTTAACCCTCTCCTGCATACTATCGCCTTCTCTCACACAACACCCCTGAGAACATGCAGCCTCAAAGAATGAACCCTGCCGGGAGATTCCTTTTGACACACAAGAGGCTTTTCCCTATTATTTCTTTTCTGCGATCACCCCTCTTTCATTGTGGCGGATGGGACGGGCTTGATGGCAGGTATACTATGCTAATCCCCCGGGCCACAATAGTTGGAAACTGGCTTACAAGGCTGTCGTTTTCTTCTTCGGGTAATCGGGTAGCTCATCGCAGCCGTGCACACCTGTGCGCCGTTGCGCTGTGCTAAAGGCCGCAGAATGAACAGCCTCCTTTTCATAGACGGTGAAAACAGCAGGCTCGGGGACCAGCATGAAAAAGAACGTCTCGGGTGGAACCTTTACTACGATACCCTGTCAGCCATTGAACATGGCATGGCGGAGGGCCATGAATTTGCCCTTGATCTGCGGAAGAAAGCCCAAAGGATAATCAGGGAGTGTGCGATTGATTTTGGTTGAGAAACCGTTGAGGTAATTCTTATGGTATCAAAAAAGCTGACCTTTATCGTTAACCCCAATGCAGCGATGGGCGCCGTGAGCAAGGAGTGGCCACGAATCGCAGTCCTCGCCAAAGACCGATTAGGGTCATTTCAAGCCTTGCACACCACCGGTCCGGGAGACGCTACAAACCTCACGCGCAAAGCCCTCCTGGAAGGCACCGAGATCGTGGTTTGTATCGGAGGCGACGGAACGCTCAATGAGGTTGTCAACGGTTTCATGGAAGAGGGCGGTCCCCTTCGGCGGGATGCCCTCCTTGCATTCATTCCCATGGGTACGGGATGTGATTTTATCAAAACCGTTCCCATACCGAGGGATGCAAACAGCGTCTTCGATCTCATTTTAGACTCCTGTTCACGGGCCATCGATTTGGGGCTGCTGCGGTACAGAGACCATCACGGTCAGCCCGCATCCCGGTACTTTCACAACCTCACCAGCTTTGGCCTGGGAGGTGAGGTGGATGAACGGGTTAACAGGACCACCAAGGCCTTGGGGGGTTTTGTATCATTCATCTGGGCGACTTTGATATCCCTGCTGATCTACGATAAAAAACGGGTGCACCTCACGGTGGACAATAGTCTTGACCAGGAAGTCATAACCTGGAACATAGCGGTCGCCAACGGGCAGTATCACGGGGGCGGTATGCGGGTAGCCCCCGACGCCGTCGTGGACGATGGCCTGTTTCATATTACGGTAATCGGCGATCTGAGCCTGCCCCAGGTATTTTTGAACCTGCCGAAACTGTACAACGGAAAGATCCTCGAAGTTGAGAAGGTATTCGCCCTCACGGGGAAGAGAATAGAGGCCCATTCCGATCAGCAGGTCCTTTTGGATGTGGACGGCGAGCAGCCGGGCCAACTGCCGGTGAGTATCGAGATAGTGCCAGGAGCCTTGAACCTGGTAGCACCGAGCTAGTGTCTCGTGTCATATACTCAAGGCCTGATTATCTGTAAGGCATGGGTTGTTGCCGAAAGGGGATATCTCAAAAAAAGATTCCACGAAATCCGGCTATGGTCTTATCTTTGAGGTTTCACTCCCCCGTAACAATAGCAAAAGGATCATGTCCATTGAAACCTCAAAAGATAAGACCGCTTCCCATAAAGCCAATAGATATCCCCTTGAGGGAATGACCCATGCCTGGTTATCCGTATGCCGATCCACTGATCATTGAATGTCTCAGATGATATGAGGCACCACGTATTCGATCCCATTTCAGAACGCGATTATTGATTGAACTCCTAGATTGCACTGGCCACAGCAAATCTCACGGCCCCAATCCTCCTTTTTTGATTGACATCTTTCAATCAGTTATTTGAAAATAGATAGTTAGAATATCAACCACACATCAAGACTGGCACAGAAAGTGGTGGTGACTACAAGATAGCTGAAGCGCTAGGTGCCCTTCTAGCCAGTCGTATAGATCATCTGCTTTCCTCCTTGTGCTCGACGAGAAAAGCATTGTGCGCGGTGGAGGTGGTGTTTGACGGATTTCAGATCCTTTCTGGAAAGCCCAGTGGCAAAGTCTATTCAAACCGAAATATTGACTATGGCGTCTTAAAGCAAGCTGGACGCAATTTTCAAGAGAATTCGAGAGGTGTATCATGAAAAAAAAGATCCTCATCATTGTAGCTTTCACACTATGTCTCGTGGCTCCCGTCCATTCCGCCTTTGCTTACGGAGGCGGCGGCGAAACTAGTGGCGGTGACACGAGCACCGGCCTCCGTGATGCCAACGAACCGCCGGAGGGGTTTACTTCCTCGGAGGTTCCGATGGGCGTCGATCCCACAAAGAACATCAGAGCAACCGGCAAGATCACCATCACTCCGGCATCCGATAAGACGAGGAGCTACGAAGTTGACGAGGCTGCTTTGAATGACGGAGACATAATAGTCTCCGGGAAGCATGGCGCTACCATAACATGGCCGAATGGTGCAACAATGAAACTAAAGCCTAACACCAAGATTCAGATCATTCAGGGCTTGAAGCTTCCCCATGCGGATGCTGTAAGGGTCTTCTATGGAAATACCTGGATCAAAATCAATTACAATGAAGGTAGCAAAACATTCGAGGCGCTTACCCTGAACGCCTCCACCGGAAGAAGGGGCTAATGATGGATTGTCAACTCGGAGGACTGTCATGTATTTCTTTTTATTAAAGATGCGTTTTGCACTGGTAACCGTTGCCATCTTTTTCGCGTTCGGCTGTACCGATATGCTGGGGAGATTGAAACAGAATTTTACACCGTCTCAACCCGCATCCACCTCAAAGGAGCAGGCACCGGCGACTAAGACAGCGGAAGGAGGTGAAACGATAGAATACGCTGTTCATGTGGCAAAAGACGGCACATCAACCTTCCACGCTTATAGGGGCTCGATTGAGGTAACCGCCAGCGAGACAGGCGAGCGCATAACCCTCAAACCCGGTGAGATGGTTACCGTAGGGCCTGGAAAAAGCGTCACAAAGGGGACATTCTCACCGGATTCTTTACCCGCCATCAGTGAGGTGCCGGCCTCTGTGAAAAACCAGGTAACAGCAAAAAGGTGGCCCAACCAAATCAAGCGGCCCTAAAAGAAAAACCGTCAATGCCATCAGATTGGAGATAAAGTATGCGAAACCGTGTGTCCAGATTCTCTGTTGCCCTCATTGCCACCCTCGTGCTGGGTGTGGGGGGCTGTGCCGATATGGCAGGGCAGCTCGATCAGCTTGGAAAGAAGTTGAGCACGATCGGCAGGGCCAAGCCTTCCGAACCCATTGCTACATCTCTGGAGCAGATGCCCCATGATGCCGCCACCGTTACCGCGGCCATCCGGAATCGACTCATGGTGCCTCCCCGGGGGGCGCATCCGAATGCTACCTTCGCCGGTGGTGTAGGAGAGAAGATCAAGCCCCTGTGGTCCGCAGAGGATCTGTTGATGCCTGCCGGGGTCCGGCTGTATGTGCACCAGGCAAACGCCGATGACCCGTCGGTACGGACTGCCGTGGGCCGGCTGGACTTCAAGGGTCCGTTCGGGCGGAGGGCATCGGTGCGCTATGAGGCACGCTACCGAACCGCCGGGGGCGGGGTCACTATTGATGAGGCAGAGATAGCTCCCATCTTCTCGGACTTTCCGGAACCAATGCTGTTCGTCGTGCCGCCCGAGGCCATACAGACCGCCCTCCCCGATACGTTCGGGGAGCTCTTGGCGTATGTGGGCGACAGGGCCGTTCCGTTTACTCAGCGGCAATCCGCCCCTCCCGAAAAGAAGGAATACGTGATCGTCGTCATGCTCCTGGATCAGATCTCACCCTCTGCAAAGCTCGAGGTCAAGATCTCCGATGACCCTGAAAGCATCTACGGGTACAAGGAATCCACGAAATACATCGACATGAACGGCTGGCGCGTGGCCCTGCTGGCCGGTCGTTTCATCCTCTTTGACAACGGGGAGGAGCCCGACCTGTTTGTGAAGGCCGTGTTTACCCCCGGAAAAGAAGCGGGGTTCATCAGGATGCCCAAGCTGGTGGGGTTGTATGGGCTCAATGAGGCGAAGGGACGGTCGTAAGGAGACTGACCTGCCCTGAGACAGGGAGCGGGCTCGGTCAAGTCTCTATCCTAAACTCATGCCGGGCAGTCGTGGGGTGATCGAGGTCTGCATTGAAAGTTTTCTCAACGAAGGTTACGCGATTGTCCGCGTCTATGAGCAAAACCATAGAAGACCGGGTGCCGTACGTGGGGCTCTTGATAAAGATGGGGGACAGGATGCGTTCCCATTCCAGTTCGACGCCCGTGTGAGGAAGGGACGCATCATCGGCGACGGTGCGATCGGCGAGGATATGGAACAGCTCCTCCAGAGAGGGGGCTCGCTGCCCGGAAAGCAGGCTGGTCAGGGCATCCTTACCACGGGCTACCTTTGGCCACGGGGTATCCAACAGGTGGTTGCTCAGACCATAAATGCCAGGTCCCAACAACCGAACTCCGTGACCATGGTTCGAATACCAGTACAATTGCCCTTTATCTCCGATAATGAGATTGAATCCGTTGTACTTCCCCGCCTCCCTGTCCAGTTTGTCGATATATTCCGCAGGGCCTTGTTGACCGAGAAGAAAGTCGCTGACAAGACTGCCTCGCGAAGGAGCACCTTCTTGCATTGATGACGGATCGCGGTAATTGGTAACAGCGGCGATACGGCCGTTCTTGGTAATGCCAAGCCATGTGCCGCCTGCTCGAAGATCCTTGCCTGCAAGTACGGAAGGCGCCTCCTCCCAGAAACGAGCTGAAGCGCTCGGTCGCTCATAGTATTCGTCCCTGTTGGCCAGGAGAATCAGTGGGTAGGTCGAATGTGTGTTGAGAGCCATTAGCAAAAGGCACATGATTCTTCTTCCCGATCTTCCATGTTCGGTCTCGTAATCCCGCCTGCACCCTGCCCCTTATCCCAGACTTATCTTGCATAGATCCCCGAAAAGATCAAACAAAACCGTATCGCTCAGAACCTTTGTCCATGATCTTCCGTGAAAACAACCTGCTCTTTTCGAGCGCCCTTTTTCAGATCCGGCGGGGACAAGGCGCATCCTATCCTGCCAAAAAACCGTATATTCTCAGGTGGACAGGCTTCATTTCATCGCAATGCTATTGACACGGAACACCCCTATGAGCGATTAAAGGGGGAAGAGGGAGCAATACGGTTCTTTTCGAAATCTCGGTATCGTTACTGTTAAGGTGAGAGGAGTGAAATATGATTAAAGTTACCTGTCTAGGTGCTGCGGGGTCGGTAACCGGATCGAATTACCTTGTTGAAAGTACCGGGGGCAAAAAGTTTTTGGTCGACTGCGGCCTTTTTCAGGGCAGCAAGCTTATGGAGAATCGGAACTGGCAGGCTTGGGGTTTCCGGCCGGAGGAGATCAAAACCCTTTTTCTGACCCACGCCCACATCGATCACAGCGGAAGGATTCCCAAATTGGTGAAGGATGGTTTTCAGGGCCAGATCATCACATCTCCCCCCACGGCGGAGCTCTGCCAGATCATGCTCCTCGACTCCGCCCATGTGCAGGAGATGGATGCCGAGTGGCAGACACGCAAGAACAGCCGCCAGGGCAAGGGCGAAATACTCCCCCTGTATACAACCGAGGATGCGGAGGCCAGCATAAAGTTCCTGCATCCCGTGGAACGGGACCGGATCATCGAGCCTGAGCCGGGCATCAAGGCCAGGCTCAGGAATGCAGGACATATCCTGGGCTCATCCATCCTGGAGTTATGGGTTGAAGAGAATAATGAATCAATCAAGGTAGTCTTTTCGGGCGACCTGGGTAAGAAAAACCAGTTGATAGTCAAGGATCCCCATGAGATTTTCGATGCCGACTATCTGTTCATTGAATCCACGTATGGTAATCGGCTCCACCGCCCCTTTGAGGATAGCAAGAAGGAACTCCTGGAGGCCATCAACTACAGCGCTTCACAGGGGGAAAAGGTGATGATTCCAGCATTCGCCGTTGAGCGGACTCAGGAAATCCTTTACATACTCGGTGAGTTTCAACGACAAGGGCTTCTTCCCGACATACCTGTGTATCTGGATAGCCCGCTGGCCATCAAGGCAACGGAAATCTTCCGGAAAAACAAGCAATACTATGATGAGGAGGCTCAGGCAATCGTAGATCAGGGCTCAGACCCATTTAATATGCCGAATCTTCAATTCACGGAGAGCACACAAGAGTCCAAGGCCATTAACGAAAAACCAGGCTCGGCCATCGTTATTGCCGGTAACGGCATGTGTACAGCCGGCCGTATTAAACATCACCTGAAGCACAATCTCTGGCGGACAGGTGCCAGTGTTGTCATTGTCGGTTTCCAGGCACAGGGAACGACCGGCCGGAAGATCGTGGACGGGGCCAAGCAGGTGAAGATATTCCAGGAGAACGTGTCTGTAAAGGCAAAGGTCTTCACCATCGGCGGCTTTTCCGCCCACGCCGACCAGAACGATCTCCTTGAATGGGTTGGTAATTTTGAGAGTAAACCCCGTGTGTTTGTGGTCCATGGTGAGGCCACGGCCAGCGAGGCCTTTGCGAGCATAGTCCAAGAAAGATTCAACTTGACGGCCCACGTCCCGAAGTGGAAGGAGCGACTCGTGCTCAAACCGAGAGAGGTTACCTACGAGGAGGCGCGAGAACCCGAGGAGATGCCCGACCTCGAAACCACCATGTTGAATACCGTTATCGACCTTGAAAAGGAGCTCAAGGACCTGAAGCAGCGGATCAAGGCCAAGGAAATGAAAAGAGCCATTGAAGAGGACGACCTAGATCGCCTCAAGTTCGTACAGGAGGAACTCCAGGCCATCCTGTCACAATAGCAGCCGGGGCTTGTAAAGAGCCCCTCCCTTGATGGGAGGGGACAAAGAGGGCTCGAGCGACCCTGAGCAGGGGCGAAGGTGAGCGGGCGAGCGAATGCTAACACAATCTTTTCACGGACAAAGCTAACTATACCATCCCACAAAGCGGATGGCTTATGATAATAATGCTTACACCACCATGTTGAGGAGGGATCAGATTATGCGCGAGAGACAGTATATCGTTGACGACCTCACCAAGGATGATACCTGGAGGATGTTCAATATCATAGCAGAATTCGTGGAGGGCTTTGATGTCCTCCCCGAGGTGTACCCGGCTGTCACCATTTTTGGGTCCTCCCGCGCGCGTCCTAACAGCGTTAACTACAAAAAAACCCAAACAGTAGCCCGGTTATTGGTAGAAAGCGGTTTTAACGTGATTTCCGGGGGAGGGCCCGGCGTCATGGAAGCCGCCAACAAAGGCGCCGCCCAAGCGGGCGGCAAGTCGGTAGGGCTCCATATCCACCTTCCTCAAGAGCAGAAGGCAAACAAGTACGCTAATGTTCGGCTCGATTTTAAGTACTTTTTCATCAGGAAGGTCATGTTTGTTAAGTATGCAGTAGCGTACGTCATCATGCCAGGTGGCTTCGGAACCCTTGATGAGCTTTTCGAGGCCCTTACCCTGATTCAAACCAAGCGGATTAAATCCTTTCCGGTCGTTCTCATCGATTCTCTATACTGGCAAGGCCTGATTGACTGGATCAAGGACACCCTGATCAAAGAGAAGGCAATATCCGAATCCGACCTGGATATCATAACCGTGGTGGATACGCCTGAGGAAGCAGTTAAGACTATAAAGAGGAGGGTAATTGTCTGAGGCCAGCTGCGTATTACATCGCTGACTTGTCCGGGTAGTTTCTTCTTGCCCGTATCAGTCTACTATGGTAAGAGATTTTAACGCCCTAAGCCTTGTTTGGGTCCCCTGCTCACAAACAACGCACGGTGGCCAGCATGCTTATTATTCCGCTTCTACCTATCCAGAGCCCGACACGGTGCTCTCATTTCCCCTACTACCGCACCTATTACTCTACCAGCAGACCTTTTTGATTGCAAGGCTTATAAGGCGTATTCATTTGCGGCTGTGATCCAAAGGCGTAAGGTAATATATTGAATTTAGGTTTTTTATGTGGTCTGCCGGATTTGGAGTCGTAAAAAATTCCGCCTTTTCGGCAGTCTAGTATTATGTTAGGTGATAAGGAGGATTCATGCATCTTATTGGTGAGCAAGGGGTTGGGATATTTTTATTAGTAGTGTTGGCCTTGCAGGGCGGGGCAATGCTGGCCTGCACCGGGAGATTTCTGCAGATTAAACCCGAAGGACAAAATATAGTCATGGTGGAGAACTGCTTCAACACGGATATACTCATCTTGTTTATCCCTTTGATTGCTGTTTTGCTGATTATAGGTTGGTATCAAAGATTAGACCTGACTAGCGTGGCGATAGGCATCCCTTGGCTAATCTATGGGTTAGAGGCTATTGGCATGGCTTTAATAAGTTGCGGTACCGCAATGGTCGTACTTGGCTTCCTGGCTCTGCGCAACACCTTTCAGCCTGGGGGCTTCGCTCCACGCTCCCAGGACCGGCTGGTTACCTGGGGCATATACTCTTTGGTGAGGAATCCACTAAGTGCCGGTGTATTGTCTATGACATTGGGCCTTGCGCTTATGATACAGTCGCTTTTCGTAATTGCCCTGTTTGTCATCTACCTCATACTGGTCTTACGTGTGCTTTCTATAGAGGAAAACCAGCTATCCGAAGCATTTGCTGAAGAGTACCGCTCTTATAGCCGGAAGGTTAAGCGGATAGTGCCATTTATTTACTAATTAAAAATGGACAAAGAGGAAACGCTGTATTGTGGAAAGAATACTGATGGATGAATGGAAGACCGGACAAAAAGTACCTAACATCCCTGCTGCAAGGGACGGCGTAAAAAACACGCCGCCCCTGAGCAGACCGTTCTGCGGAGGGGAATCGATGAATCGATCTGATGTTATCGGCAATCTTGACAGTCGTGTTGTTCCCATCCTTGATGAGGTGGAAGCCGCCACTGATCTACAGGTTCAGTTCCAGAATCTTACCGGAACCTATGTTGTGGCGCAGTACAGGTTCGATCCTCATTCCAACACTCCGACTGTATTCCTTCGGTCTGACTGGGTGGATGTTGATGTAGCCCACGAGCTCATGCACATGAAGCTTGAACTTGTCGAAGGTTTCGCCGTTTTGGCCTGGCGAAGTGATGTCTCCCGAACTAATGCTATCGAGGCCGCCTTCGGACGAGTCAGAGGATACGTTGACGACGAAGTTGTGCACTCACGGTTGGTTCAGGAGGGTTTCACCCTCGATGGCGAGGTGCTCAAGTCGCAGATCTTCGACGATATTTACACCAACATTCCTAGATACTTGCAAAGCCTTCGGCCGAGACCGGACGATGGAATGGCCCATCTTGATGGCTTTGGCTACGGTGAGCTTTGCAGAAGTTCTTTCCTCGTTCATGCCGAGTTGATTTGTAAAAATTACAGCAGTGCTCTCTCCGATGCTCACAGTACAAAGGTCCAACGGTTCGTCAGCGCCTTCAGGACTCACCGCGCCCCCGAAGCCAGCAAGGCAGATGAAGTATTGAGGCTATTCGAGGGCAATAACGTTATGACTGTGGCGGGACATAAGGAAATCCTTGAATCATGGGCTAGACTGGAAGCGCTCGATGGTTTCGTGGGTCCAAGTATATACACCAGACAGGGTAACCGCTACATACTGCCTTGGCCTTGAGTGAGAATTCAAAGATAGGAGCGCAGAACAATCTCTTCCAGCGGAGCGCAAAGTCGCGCCCGCTGAAGAGTACGTTGGCTGTTTAATATGTATATTTCATTTTATCCAGAGAAGGAAGCCTCATTTTCAAGTAAATACTCTATATTCGAAGCTGTTGACAGGCTCTCTTCAAAACTAGACCTTAGGGTTTTTCGCACTTTCTCAAAAGGGGGAATCGTCGGCACTGTGAAACCGGAAGAAGTGCTCCTTCGTTATCACAGACCATGGTTTTGTCACTATATCGTTTTCAGAGGCACCTTTTCGGTCCGAAATGATTCAGTTGTATTGTCGGGGAAATTTGAAAGTTCAAAACCCGTACAAATATTTATGACCTCTTTTTTACTATGCACGATTTTTCTCTTTTGCTTTCCTTTTATCTTTATAGAGAACAACTCAGCAAAATATGATTTTCTCGTTATTCCAATTTGCATTGCACTTATTTGGATAGCGAATTTCTGTTTCTACCGCCGATTATGGCGGAGGGACTTTGATTACCTGAATAAGACTATTAATAGTGCTTTACTTTAACCCAGCTAACGAATAAGACTTCGCAGCGGACCCGAAGGGTCCGGCTGCAAGTCGGGGTTGGACTGAGCCGTTGCGAAGGAAGGCGTTTGGAATTTGCTTCGGTGCTGTGATTGGATGTGAAGGGGGAGGCTCAGGCGGTGGGGGGAGCAAAAGAGGGTTTCGAATGTGGGGTTCGTGTTCGTGAAGGCAGAGGGTGAGCGAGTATCAAGGGCAGTGAGCAGTGTAGGTGGGCCTTTTGGGCTGATGGTGGACAGTATTCGGCGTTGGCACGCCAGTGAAAGCTCAGCGTTGCGGGGCAGTTGCATGGATTAAAGGAGGACGTGCGCATCACGGTGGTCCTCTCTTTGTAGGGATTTCGGCGATATGGATCATCTGGCAGGCACACCGGGGACAGAGAACCGGGGCCGGGGAAGGGGATGTGTGGTGTTGGGAAGACGGTTTGCGGGAATGAAGCGGGGGTCAAATCTTTACTTTTGGTATTTCTCGGGATCAACCCTGGCTTTTGCCATGATCATAGCAGGCTAAAGCCTCATCTGTTTTGGAGACGCAGGCTTGGAAGAAAACAAGGATAGGTCCACTGTCGTACTACATCCCGTTATCCCAACCGCGACTCTGAGGGGAAAGTCCACTTTTAATTCTTAACTGACACGAATAGGTGTAACTCTTGACTGGCAGTTAGTAGCGTATTACAGTGCCTTCTAGTACAGTCAGCCAAAATGTTTTCTAATATTAAGGGGAGATGGTCAGATGGCAAGAATCGAAGAGAGCGTGGAGATAAAGCGTCCGGTCGACAAGGTATTCGCCTACACGACGGAGGCGAAGAGTTGGCCTAAGTGGCAGTCGATTATAATGGAAGCGGAGCAGACGTCACAGGGACCCATGTGTGTCGGCACCACGTTCAAGGGGACCAGCCGCATGATGGGCCTCAGTATGAAGTGGACTGCAAAGGTCACGGAATATGAGCCAAATAGGAAGTGGGCTAAGAATATTACCTGCGGGAGCATGATCATTGAAGAGCACGTGACCTATGATCCCCTAGAGGGACGCATAAAGTTTACCATCGTGTACGACATGAAGGTGGGCGGGTTCCTCAAGCTGTTTTCGCCGATGGTGGTAAGCTCAATGCGCAAGGAGACAAAGAAGAGTCTTAGCAACTTGAAAAGCATTCTTGAAGCACAGACTTAGAATCGCTTATGCCTCCACAGCAATGAAAGAGGGCGGTCACATCCTAATTATTAATTATTCTCAGCGTGAAGAGGGGCACGTCCGCCAGAATAATAGCGGACAAGTCCGTAAGAAAGTAAATAACCATTCAGTGAGGGTCAGGTCCGCCAGAAGAACGGCGGGCAAGCCCGCCAAAAGAATGGCGGACAAGCCTGCATTCTTAACGACCCAGATGGGTAAGATTACCTGAAACCATAATAGGCCAAAAATGAATGCCTTTGTCGGCGTCACAGACAATGATTGGTGTGCATAGGTAACCCTGCTAAAGCAGGATTGGCCTAAGGCACAGGGCGTAAGGCTCAAGGCATTCAGATCTCATTGGGCAAAAGCGGGAATGGGTGAATGGAATAATGAAGCCGGGGGTCAAACTTTACTCTTGCATTTTTCGGGATCAAACCCAGCTTTTCCCCAATTCACATAGCTCCAACCAGTTCATATTTCAATTCGTAGGCATCATCATATCCAAGCAGAGGGTCCAAGAACCAATAAGCATCAACAAACAACCATTGGATCTTTGGTCCGCTGCTGAATGTAATATTTCAAAAGGCCAACTTTCGGTTAGGCTCCTACCCGCCTTGGCAGGACAGTCCGTTTCATCCCTCCCAATTCAGGGTTCGCCTTTTACTCGCCTAGAGCGGCTCTCCTGCTATATTAAAAGCGTGTTTTCATCTTAGGCTCCTCTCGCGGAGGCAGGCGGGCTTCGGTCCGCCTTTTCTTTTTGGTGCTTGCCATTTTTCTGGGATGGCAAAACCTACCCAGGCCTTCACTCAATATCTCATCAAAACCTTTCACCTCACAAAAGATTACCCCTTACATCAGCGTACTTTTTTGATAGAGGCACAGGGATAGAAGAGAGAAACTCCACACACCCGATTCTAGATAGACGTACTAGGGAGTAAAGCCCTAGAATCTACCAGGGTTCCCGAAAAGGGGTCCGCAGGGAAGGTAAGGGAAGAGGTTGAAGCTAACCGTTGAGTGTCTGGCCAGAGAGGCCGCTGGGGTGATTCCTGGTGATTTGATCTTTCACCTCGCAGCTCAAGAAAGGTGGGTACCCCAACGACCCAATGCAGACTATGAAGGTTCCTATTGCTTGTCAAAGAGAAGGACCACAGGGCTCGGAGAGTATGAAAGCCTTAGAGCAAAACGTCTCTGCACGCCTCCTCTTATTTCCTCTACCTTACCCCACAAGGTTAAGCTATCAGTTTGTATATGTGTGTATGGGTAGATAGTATTCCTATTCCGTTCGGAGGCCAAAAGGATGATCCCGAGGGGTACCTCACCCAAAATAAGTCTCTTCGAGAAACGGGATTATGAGGGAAATTTGGTCTTCTCAGCCATATTTTCAATGGATTCTGAGCAGGGAGAAACCCAAGGACCATCATCAAGGAAGAGCAGTTCTTGTTCTAGAATGGAAATTTTATTGCTCAGTTAGGTGGATTGACTGGGAGTAAGGTTCTTCATTATTTTCTTAGCGTGGACGGGGGCGAGATATTTGTGCTGCGTTAAAGTGTCACTAATCCTCGCCTTTATCGAATCTGTCAGGACTCCCTTTTTTTCTGCCTGATCAAGCTCCACTTGGGGAAAGGTAACCACAAGAGATGTGTCAATATAGGAATCATGATCCAAAAATCTCAACTCAGCTTTTTCAACAAAGACATCAGCATCAGGTGTGAGTGAGCCTGGGCTAGTATTTATGAAGAAAAATAGAGGATGTTTAGGACACACGCAAACCACAAACTTGTAATGAGGAGGTCTTATGAAAGTAACATAGATATGCAATATATCGCCAGATTGTAGCACTATTAGAAGACGATATAGCTAGATGTTTCAGACATTTTCTTAAGAATCTCTTCCCGATTAGGATTATCATTTTCTACCATCAAAGCATAATCAATGGGTTGATTTAAATCTGTTTCCAGATAGCACCTTTCATTATGAGTCATCTCTTTTAAGTCTTCGAAAGATCTCTCTCCATTCTCTTCTAGTGATTCTTTTAAGCAATCGATATCTGTTCCTGAAAAATATTCCATATTAGGCTCCCTTAACGCAGTAATCCTAATATAGGGAGATTTCTCGATTTTCACGGAATCTGCAACTATTTGTAAGTAGTCCGGACTTAACCAAGAATCTTCTGTTATTAAGTCATGTATACCAGATGGCAAGGGTCCATAATTTGCACATATATAAGTATCTCCAAGGATAGGGCGAGCATACCTATTGAGATGTTTTTTGTCTGCATAGAACAACACTTTCACAACGTGATAGATATCTATCCCAGGTTTTTGGTTTGCTAGCCAAACAATGGTTTCTATAGCCTTAGCATAATTAATGCGGTATCTTCCCCTATTATTCATGACTTCGTTCCTTTTTTCTCAAACTTTTAGTTTAGTGCTACTAGGTGATGCGTATTAACTATGCAGCCTTTGTGCCAAAATCTTCAACCCTCTCGACCATTATGTTATATGAATAGAGCGAATCGGTAACACTTGTCAATAGAAAAGCAAGTCAAGTAGACAAACCGTCTCAGATGGCCTTGTCTTACCGGGCAGGATCGCAAGTCGGCATTTTCACAGACACAGCGGACGTGAAGACAGTGTCAAGCGGGACGCCCTTAAAAAACTAAGTTGTCGAAGTGAGCCGGGGCAAATCTTTACTCTTGCCATTTTTCGGGATCAGAACTGGCTTTTGCCCCAATCCCCTCCCCGCTGAGCCTCTCTTATAGAAAGGAAAGGGGTCGAGTCTTTTTTTGACAATTGTTAGGTAGTGTCCATCCATGAAGTATAATTATCTGAAATAAATACAAAAAAGCGCATTTTAAGGTGGACAAATTCAGCGAAAAGTTGTTATTAAAAGAGTTCAAGCAATTGAAATAACAACGAAAGCGAAGA
>Ga0307379_10002305_pt1 | contig 28537 bp, 15 predicted proteins | sample UN2MG_FD_202237 | JGI IMG/M metagenome (GOLD analysis project Ga0307379, IMG submission 202237) | Soil microbial communities from Risofladan, Vaasa, Finland - UN-2 | ecosystem: Environmental > Terrestrial > Soil > Coastal area > Acid sulfate soil | place: Finland: Risofladan, Vaasa | collected...
GCGGCTGGGTCACGAGCGTGAGCGCGAGCCCCGATGGCCGCCGCGCGGTCTCGGCCAGCGAGGACAAGACCCTCCGGCTCTGGGACCTGGAGAGCGGAGAATGCCTCCACACCCTCGAAGGCCACCGCGAGGTGGTCTGGAGCGTGAACGTGAGCCCCGACGGCCGCCGCGCAGTCTCGGCAAGTTCTGACAGAACCCTCCGGCGCGCGAACGATGTCCCGGCAAGCTATGACAAACCCCTCCGGCTCTGGGACCTGGCGAGCGGCGAATGCCTCGCCGTCTACCACGCGGGTACCAGCAGAGCGCTTTCAGTCGCTACCTCCCCGTCCGGCGACCGCATCCTCTGTGGAACGGACGATGGCCGGGTGCACTTCCTCTCGCCCGTCAACGTCCCCCCTTCAGGACCGGCGATCCTCACCGCAACCAACCCCACCAGTGCGCGTTGCCCTTATTGCGCCACCGAATTCGCACCGCCATCGGAGGTCGTCGCCGCGATCCAGGCTCAATCGGCGGTCAGCGGTCAGCAGGCTGGAATCCTCTCCGCCTGCCCCCGCTGCGCCAGGGCGATTCAGTTCAACCCCTTCTTCGCCGCCGCGGGCGACTACGCGGACGTGCTCCGCCGCGGCCTCGAATCGCTGCGGTGCCAAGAGAAGGCAGAGAGCAGGGACGCGCTGGGCCACCTGAAGGCCCTGGCGGCGCAGCTTGCCGCGACTGGCCATCACGACGAAGCGGCCCGCTATGCACAGGAGGCAGCCGCGCTGGCCCCGCGCATTGCTCACTGAGAGCAAATGGCCAACGGTTTCCGCGACACGCACACGGAGCGAGACCATTTGGCGACAGCATTCATCCGCGCCCTCTCTGCAGTTCCGGCTCGCTTGACTGTGCGGTTGCCCGCGAGTAGGATTGGGCCGGTTGGGAGGCAGCAGACCCGCCCAGTGGCCGCCCAGGAACGTGCGAATGGCCCACGATGTGTTCATCAGCCACTCGGCGAAGGACAAGGGAGTGGCGGGCCAGCTTTGCGCTGGGCTGGAGGCGCGCGACATCCGCTGCTGGATCGCGCCGCGCGACATCGTGCCGGGCATGCCGTGGGGGGAGGCGCTGGAGGATGCGATCGCCGCCAGCCGGGTCCTCCTCCTCGTCTACTCGGCTCACGCCAACGCCTCGCCGCAGGTCCTTCGCGAGGTCGAGCGGGCCGCGAGCCAGGGAATCCCCATCCTGCCCCTGCGGATCGAGGATGTGCTGCCCTGCAAGAGCCTGAGGTTCTTCATCAGCTCCCACCACTGGATGGACGCTCTGTCGGGCAGGGTGGAGGGTGACCTGGACCGGCTGGCGGATGGTATCCTCAAGCTGCTTGCCGAGCCGCTGCCCACCGAGGCCGCCCCGGCGCCGGCGCCGCGGGCGCCCCAGGCCGTCCCAGGACGCGACGGGGACCGGTTGCCACCGGGCTGGACCGCTCAGCGCCAGGCCGTGCGGGTGGCCACGCCCGAGGGGGACTTCGAGAAGGAGATCGCCTTCTACGCAAACACCATCGGGATGAAGTTCGTGCTCGTGCCGGGAGGCGAGTTCCCCCGGAAGGTCCGCGTCCTGCATCCCACGAAAGGCTCCTTGACGCGGGAGAAGCCTCCGGTGCGGGTCGCGAGCACGAAGCCTTTCTACCTGAGCGCTTACCCGGTGACGGTGGGCGAGTTCGGCCGATTCGTCCAGGTCACGTCCTACGTGACCGATTCGGAGGCCGGCGAGGGGGCGTCGATCCACCTCAGCGGGCGAGAGTGGGTGGCGCGCAAGGACATCTCCTGGCGAACCCCCGGCTTCGCGCAGACCGATTCGCATCCCGTCACGTGCGTCACGTGGCTCGACGCCGCGGTGTTCGCCGAGTGGCTCGCCGGCCTCGAGGGCCTGCCCTACCGGATGCCGACCAGCGCCGAGTGGGAGTTCGCGTGCCGGGCGGGCACGACCAGCCCGTTCTACTGGGGCGACGAGTTCCGGCCAGATTGCGCCTGGGCCGGCTCGAACAGCAGCAGGAAGACCCATCCCGTGGGCACCCGGCTGCCCAACAAGCTCGGCCTCTACGACATGAGCGGCAATGTCTGGGAGTGGTGTCAGGACTGGGCGCTGGGGAAACCCTCGGGCGAGAAGAAAATCCTGCGAGGGGCCTCCTGGTGGAACGCCCCCAACAACTGCCAATCGTCCAACCTCTGGCCCGGAGACCCTTCGTGGGCCAATTGGATCTTCGGGTTCAGGGTCCTCGTGACCCTGGGGGCATAGGCGAATCCGTGGCTGTCCCCGTTCCCGCAAAGCTCTCGCTCCGCTCGATCGCATTCGAGCTGACGCCGCGGTGCAATCAGCGGTGTCTCTACTGCTATAATGCCTGGCGCGAAGAGGGGGCGGCCGAAGGCACCGAGCTGTCCGCGGGCCAGGTGTGCGCGCTGGTGGACAAGGTGCTGGCCGAGGCGGCGCTGGGGCACGTGACGCTGACAGGGGGCGAGCCCTTCCTGCGGGCCGATCTGTTCGAGATCATCGGGCACATCAACGGGCGCGGGCTGCCGGTGGCGATCATCTCGAACGGGCGGCTGGTGGATGAGCGCGTCGCTGCCGCGCTGGCGGAGCGCGACGTGGCCTACGTGCAGGTGACGCTGCTGGGACCCGATGCGGCGACGCACGACGCGCTGTGCGGCGCGGGGAGCTTCGAGGGGGTGACTCGCGCGGTCGAGCGGCTGGTGGCGGCGGGGGTGGCGGTCGGCGGGTCGTTTCTGTGCACGCGGCGGAACCACGGCTCGGCGGGGGCGACGGTGCGGCTGATGCGGCAGCTCGGGATGCTGCATCACGTGGCGTTCAACCGGTTCAACCCGTCGGGGCCGGCGGCGGCTCGCGCGGCGGCGCTGTTGCCCACGCGGTCGCAGGTGCTGGCCGCGCTGGGCGAGGCCGACGCCTTCGCGGGCGAGCACGGGCTGCGGGTGCACTGCACGATGCCGATCCCGCACTGCATGGCGGACGAAGCGGAGTTCCCGAACACCGAGTTCGGCGTGTGCAGCGCGGCGACGGAGCAGGGGGAGTATGCGGTGGACCCGTCGGGAAGCCTGAAGCTGTGCACGCTTCAGCGGCGAGCGGTCGGGAGCCTGTTCCAGCGGGGCTTCCGCGAGCTGGTGGAGGGGGAGGCCGTGGTGCGGTTCCGCGCCCGGCGGCCGGCGTTCTGCGAGGCGTGCCCGCACGGGCCGAGCTGTCGGGGCGGCTGCGGGGCCGCGGCCGACTGGGTGTTCAACGACCCCAACGCCCTCGACCCCTTCCTGGCCCAGCACGTGGGGCAGGAGGGCGGGGCCTCGGCGGGGTAGCAGTCAATCCTCATTCGCCATAGACCTCGGCCGGGCCGAGGATGTGGGGGTAGTGTGGGCGGAGGAAGGTGCGCGTGGTGTAGCACAGGTCGCACTTGCTGACGGCTCGGTCGGGCACGATGAAACCGTGCTCGCGGCGGGCGAAGTCGGCAAGGCCGAGCGGCCCCTCGTCCGCGACCAGCTTCGAGATGAAGTTCGCGTTCTCCGGGCCGCGCTCCAGGAGGTCGAGGAGGCGGGTCTCGCGCGCGTTGCCCAGGATCACCCCGCAATTGGTCTGGATGTTGTCGTAGGGGTCAATGTGGAGTTCCCAGATCGTCTCGCGAGCGAACTCCACCTCGCAACCGGGGTCGTTGTGGGGCACGCGCCAGGCGCGGCCGGGCGGGAGCTGGTCGAGGGGACGGTCGTCGAGGAAGCGGCGGAGATTTCGGTGTGCCGTGCCGACGAGGACGGGCGGGTGGGCGCAGACGAACTCGCGGAGGCGCGCCTCGTCGCGGGCGATGGCGGCGAACTCGACGACGGCCTCGTCGGGGGCATTGGTCGTCCAGACGTTCTGCGGGCCGAACATCTCGCGTGCGAGGCGGCGCGCGCGGAGGAATCGCTCGGGCGGCACGAACGCCTGGTGGTAGGGGTCGGCGCTCAGCAGCATGCCCACCACGCCGTTGGCCTGGAGGGCTGCGTAGCGCCCGCGCACCAGGGCGTCGTCGGTGGCGAACGACGCGTTGGATTCGATGAAGTGGGGCTGGACGCCCTCGGCGACGGCCGCCTCGAGAGCGGCGAGCAGGTCGTCCCAGAACAGCATCGCCTCGCCGCCTGCGATGTGGATCACGCGACCCAGCTCGTGGAGCTGGCGCAGGTGGTAGACGCTCTGCTCGGTGGTCATGCGCACGGGCGGACGCTCGCCCGCGCAGCCGAAGCAGCAATGGCGGCAGGCGATGGTGCAGCGATAGGTGTAGAGGAGCGCGGCCACGCCGAGCCGCTGGCCCGCCGCGGGAACGCCGACCTCGGCGATGAGGCGGTCCACTGCCTCGCGGGGCTGCAGTGATGCCGGCATTCCTGCTCCCCTGGTGCTATCGCTGACGATCGAAGTACGCGGTGAGCGGGTAGGCCACGCGGTTCAGCTCGCGCATGGCGTCCATCAGCGGCACGTGCGGCTCGTAGGCCGCCGTGACGATGCCCTTGTTCGAGTCGCGGTTCGACGGGTCGGTCTTCGTGTCCTCGGGGTCGTTGTCCATGTACTTGAACCAGTGCCAGCCGACGCAGGCCCTCGATTCGAGCAGGGCGAGGGTGAAGTTCTGATAGAACCAGCCGCGCTCCTGCTGGGTGGCGACGGTCCAGCCTGCGCCCGTGAGGTTGGGCATGCCGGTGTCGGCGCCCTTCGCATACCACTCGGTCACGAGGCTCGGCTTGCCCGCCCAGGCGGCCCAGCGCTGGAGCATGTCGGCGGACGGCGTCCAGACGCCGTAGACGTTGACGGAGACGACGTCGAGGTAGCGGCCCGCTGCGGCGAAGACGGGCTGGCAGCCCTTCTCGTAGCTGTGGAAGCGCGAGCCGAGGTACAGATGGTTCGGGTCGTGCTTGCGGATGGCCTTGGCGACGACGGAGAAGTAGCGCTCGGCCACGCGGCCGAGCCATTCGTCGCGGTCCTTGGCGGTGAGCTTCGCGCGGTCGAGGCGGCGCTCGGCGAGCCAGGCCTCGGCGGCCTTGCGGCCGGGGTCGTCGGGCTTGAGCTTGAGGTAGCGGTCCAGGCTGTCCTTGGGGAACGGCATCTCGTTGTCGGAGAAGTGGCCGAGGAGCCAGGGGTCGTCTTTGGTCGCGGCGAGCTGCTTCGCGTGCTCGTCGGCGAACGTCTCGAATTCGGGGTCGAAGGCGAAGATGCAGTTGCTCGGGTAGCCCGTGTGGCCTGGCAGTTGATGCGTGCCGCCACGCTTCTTGCCGTAGCTGCTCATGAAGTTCCAGTTCGGCGTGTAGGCGACCGGCTCGGCGGCGCCGCGGTTCAGCGCGTCGTCGGACCACGAGCCCGTGCCATTGAAGGCCAGGTCGCGCAGGAGCGCGACCGTCGCGTCGCGCCACTTCTCGGCTGTGCCAAACTTCGTGGGGAGCGTGCGGAGGTTCTTCGGCGACGTGCCGGGCCGCACGGCGTTGACGCCGATGTGGAGGAAGCGATAGCCCTCGGGGTCAATCAGCCACCAGCGATCGCCGAGCTTCTCCGCGCGGAAGAAGCCCGTGGCCTTGTGCCGCTCGCCGAGCCAGCCGCCGAACTTGTCGAACTGAGGGGTGTCCCTGGGCGCGAAGTCGGCCAGGTGGCGCAGGATGCGCGTGTCGTATTCCTTCGGGGCACCCTTGCCACGCCATGCCTTGATGCGCAGCGGCCCGCCCGGCGCCGCCTCCTCGCCGCCGGCCGCCGCGCCCAGGGACAGGATGACCGGACCCAACAGCAGGCACGGTCGCTTCATCCGCTCACCCCCTCGGGTCGCCTGCGTGGCCTACTTGTCGTCGTCATCATCCTTGTCATCGTCCTTGTCGTCGTCCTTGTCGTCGTCCTTGTCATCGTCCTCGTCCTCGTCGTCGTCTTCGATCTTGATGTTCTTGATCTGGCCCTTGTCGTCCAGGGTGAACTCGACCTCGACGGCCTTGCCCTCCTTGGGCTTCACGGTGACATCGATCTTGACCACCGTCTTGCCGCCCTTGGTCTTGGTCTCCTTCTCGGCCTCGACGATCTGGCCGTCGGGGAACATCGCGTTCACGACGGCGACGATGTTCTTGGGCAGGTCCTTGACCGCGATCTTCTCTTCCTTGCCCTCTGCAAGGGCCACACCTGGCGCCACGAGGGCCAGCGCCGCCATCCCAAGCCAGCACAGTTTCGACATCTCCGGGTCTCCTTCTTCGCACGGCCTCATTGAACCGAGGGGCCACGTTGGCCCTCGCGCTTCACGCTCAGTCGTTGTCCTCCCTTCGCAGGAAATGCCCATCGGCGTCGAGTCCCACCTCGACCTCCTTGCCCTGGACGCGGAGCGTGACCTCGTAGGCGGTCACGCCACCGCGGAGCTCCACGTCGGCCTCGACCCACTGAGCGTCGGGGCCGAAGCGGGCGCGGACCGCGTCGCGCACGGGCGCCGGCAGAACCCCGGGCAACTCGCCCGGGGGCAGCTCGCGCGAGTAGCTCTGCACCGAGCCGTCGGGCGCCACGTTCGCTTCCACATCAAGCTCGCCGATCTTTCCCTCGATCTCGATCGTGCCGGCCTGGAGCTTGACCGAAGCGGGCCGCACGGCCTCGCCGGGGAAGAGCAGGCGAAGCGCGAGCGAGGCCCCCTCCCCCGACGGCGAGGGTGGGGGGAAGAGCCGCAGGCCCCCGGCGGCCACGCTGGCGCTCCCCAGCGGCGGCCGCTCCACGCGGACCCGTCCCTCGGCCACGCTCACCGCGAGGCCGCGCCGGCCGGCATCGTCCACCGCGAGCCGAACGGTGAACCGGGTGCCCTCGGTCACGACGTCGCCCGCGCGGGTGCAGACGCGGAACGGGCGTTGCCCGGCGGGCACGTCGCACTGCACCGCGCCCGCGGCCAGCTCGATGCGCCAGCGGTCGCCGCCAGTCTTGCCATGGATCGTCAGCGACGACCCCGGCGCCATCTTCACGTGCGATTTGTCGTCGCACGCGAGTGCTACGGGCGCCTTGCCCGCGGTGATCGCGCGTCCGAGAGGGACCGTGGCCGCGCCGGGCTCCAGCCCTTCCGGGCTTCCGCTGACGACCCGAGCGCCGGCGGGGAGAGCCGTCCGCCGCGGGGGGAGAAGAATGCTGCCCGCGACGGCGACGAGCAGCGAGGCGGCAATCGCCACTGCCCAGGGGACCCAGCGCCGAGCGCGCGGCCGGCCGCGCCCCTGCGCGTCCAGGCGACGGCGAATGGCAGCCAGCGCCTTCTCGGGGTCCGCCTGGCGGCCGGCCAGCAGCCCGTGGATGAGGAGCGCGCCGCCAAGCTCCCGCCCCAGCTCTCCGTCCGCCGAGAGCGCCCGCGACACCGCTTCGGCGTCCCGCTCCGCGAGCCGGCCGGCAACGAGGTCCTCGGCCAGTTCCTCAGGCAGTCGGCGTGGTGTGTCCATCGGTCACCTCAAGCTTGGCGAGCACGCAATCGGCGAGGCGTCGGCGCACGCGGTAGAGCCGCTTCTTGACGTTGGCCAGGCTGGTTTCCAGCCGCGCGCTGACCTCCTGGTAGCTGTGCCCCTGGAGGTAGTGCAGGGCGATGTAGGTGCGGTCGGCCTCGCCCAGGGCCGCCAGGCACAGCTCGAGCGCCTCGAGGCGGTCCACCCACTCCTGCCCCGGGCGCGCTTCGATGCACTGGTAGACGCCATCGAGCCAGTCGAGCGTAGAGTCGCCCAGGCAGGCGACGGGGTGGCGGCGCCGGGCGGCGTTGCGGGCCAGGTTGCGGGCGATGCCCCGGAGCCACGGCCCCGCGGGCCGGCTCGGATCGAACTGCTCGGCCCTCCTGCACGCCACCAGAAAGACCTCCTGAGCGACGTCTTCCGCCTCACCCCGCTCGCCCATCAGCATCGTGCAGAACGAGAGCACCATCGCATACTGCTCGCGCACCAGATTGTCGAGGAACCCTGTCACGCGGAGGTCCCGTGCACATCGGAGAAGCGTCGCGACGCCTGTCCTTCCATACTACTATTGTCTCGGGAGCCGCGGAAGTGGACAGTGGCTGAGGAAATTCCGCCCGGTCGCCACCCGACCCTTACCGTCCCGAAGGCATTGGAGCCTTCGGGAGGGGGCCTCACTTCGTGCTCAGTGCGACGACGCGGCCATCGGCCAGGCCGACGGCGAGGGTGTCGCCGAGCCAGGCCAGGGCCGTGATGTCTTGCGGCATCTGCTGGCGGCTCGTCGGGGCGCCCACGGCGTCGTAGAGGATGAGCGTGCCGCCCCAGAAGGCGACGGCGGTGACGGGCGGCCTCGTGGCCATGAGCTTCACGATCCGGTCCTGAGGCAGGTTCTCCTTGGGCAGGTCGCGCGAGGCATTCTGCGGGTCGGGCCGCAATTCGGCGGCTGCCTTCTCGCGCTGATCGGGCGCAACGGGCTTCTGGCTCGACACCTTGCCGTCGGCGCCGACGACGCTGAGCGAGTCGTCGTGGGTGAGCACGCGGAGCTGTTTGCCGTCCGCCTTCATCGCGTCCACGCGATCGGGCAGCACGGCGACCCAGGCGGTCTTGAGCGCGGGCAGCAGGCCGGGCGCAGTCGTGGCCGCCGCGACCGAGTGGGTAACTGGCATTCGCCACGGGGTGAGCGGCTGGATGCCCGCGACCATTTCGTAGAGCGTGCCGACCGCCTCGGCCATGCCCGCGGCGTCGTAGGCGATGAGGGCGATGCTCTCCTGCCCGTGGCCGATGATGTCGCGCTGCCAGGCGATATACCCGTGGCCGCGGCCGGGAAATTCGTCGGCCTTGGGCGGATACGGCAGCACCTTCATCTTCTCGACGTGGGCGATGAGCGGATTGTCCTGCGGTGTGCCGAGCAGGATGACCGCGCCCTGGATGGCGAAGCCGACCTTGGCCGGAGAGTTCTTGCCGGCGGGATCGGCGCGGCCGAATTCTATGCCGACCCAGGTGGGCACCTCCTCGGGCTTCAGCTCGCGCGGCTTGTTGGCCTCTTTGGCGTCCACGATCTTGCAGTGGAGGTCCCAGGGTTCAAGGATGCCTGCGAGCCGCTCGGCGGCAGCATTGTTGTAGTCGCCTGCGCCCTTGACGATGGTGGCGGCGCGGTGGACGCGGGCGAAGCGGTGCACGCGGTCGAAGTCGGGCGCGAAGAAGACGGCGCGATGGGTCGCGCCCGCGAGCGCCCCGCACTTCTCGAGGGGCTGGCAGGCGAAGGTCACTGTGTCCTCCGTGCCGCTGAGGAGCTCGCGGACGACGATCTTCCACTGCCCGGCGGGGTCGGTCACGGCCAGGGGCAGGCTGACGGTCGCGGTGCCCTGGCGCGTGGCGACGTAGCGCTCGTAGCGCGTGGCGCCGAGGGGAGCGATCACCTGAATGTGCAGCGGGGCCGAGCCGCTGAGCACGCCGCCCTTGGCGTCGAGCAGCGTGGCGCCGGCCTCGACTCGGATGGGCGCCTGGGCGAACGTGAGGTCGCGCGTCAGCACAGGGGTCAGGGCTTTCACCGAGCCGATGGGCCGCGCGGTGCGGGCGAAGACGTGCATCTGCCCAGGGCCGAAGCGGAGGGTGCCCTTCGTGCCCCCCTTCAGCTCGGCGAACGCGCCGCCGCGAACCGCATCGTAGACCGCGCGGCCGTCGTCGGGCAACGCGATGGTCGCGACCGCGGGCTTCATCGAGAGATACGCCCCCACCTTGTAGTCGTATTCCGCATTGACGGCGAACAGATACTCGATGTCACCCGCGGCTTGGCGGGTGGCGACGATATAGGGGTTGTCGCACTCGAAGATGGGCTTGATGCCGGCCAATCGAAGCTGGGCCTTGATGGCCTTGGCCAGCGGCGTGGCGCCCTGGAAGTGCTTGCCCACGGTCACGTAGGGCCGCATCTCGTCGTACTTCTTCTCGTCGGCCAGCTTCTTGATGATCGTGGCGTCGGGCATGGCAGGCGTCACGCCCAGGCCCGTCGCCCCCTTGATCTTGACCGTGCAGTCGGCGGTTGTGAGAACGAGTCCGCCCTTCGCCGCAAAGTCCTCGAGGGCCGCGATGACCGGCGGGTCGAGGTACTTGATGGAGGTGAGGACCACGGCCTTGTGGTTCGCGGCGAGCGTGCCGTCCGCGATGTCCTCATCCACGACCACCATGAACTGCTGCTGGAGGAGCTTGCCGGCGAGGTAGGTGAGCGGCAAGTTCTGGCCGTGGGTCTCGCCGTGGGCGTAGCAGACCGAGCGGTCCTTCACCTGCTCGTTGATGAGGTGCGAGAGACTGTAGAGCATGGCGACGGGCGGCCGCGTGACGGGCATCGTGGTGAAGATGGTGCCGAGACGTGCCATGAGTTGGTTGGATTCGACCACGCCCTGGGCCGCGGGCTTCTTGGCCGGCTCGAAGGGGTCAATGTCGGGCGGCGAGATCATGCCCTGGATGTTGGTCTGGAACGAGAGATACTGCTCGAGGCGGAACTCGTCGCTTGTGGTGTTGCCATACCAGCAGGGCAGATACCAGCAGGGCTTGGCGATGTCGCGGGCGCGGGCCATTTCGAGGAAGTACGACGGGTTGAAGTAGCCCGGACCCCAGTCGTGGTAGCCGCCGTGGCCGCTGACGATGGGCAGGCTGCGGACGACGTTGAAGTAATAGCCGTCGGTGAACGCCGACCAGCCGTACTGACTCTGGGTGACGCAGAGGTAGCCTGGCTCGACGTAGAGGACGCCGAGCTGCGCCTCCTTCCAGGCGGCGTCCATGAAGCCCAGCTTCCAGTAGGCCCACTGCTTCCACTGCCGCACGTGGTCGGGGTTGTTGGGGTCCACCTTGTGGTGGCTGAGCCACTCGCGGCCGAAGGCGCTCTGGTAGGCGCGCACCTGGGCGGGCACGCCGTGGGGCGTCCACTCGCCCGTCTCGGGGTGCTTGTGCCAGGTGAGGCCGGGCTCGTCGTAGAAGTGGATGCCGGGCACGTTGGGCCGCGTGCGCATCTGGAGCGCGCGCTGGACGACGCGCGCGGTGCCGCCGCGGGCGACGTAGGGGTCGCTCCAGTCGCACTCGCCCCGCAGGTCCATCTGGTGTCCGCCGCTCATCACGCAATTGGGCATCACGTCGCAGCCGGCGCGGATGTAGTTCGCGTCGTCGTCGTTCGTGTAGTGGCCGTAGATGAGGTTGAAGCCGATGCTGTCCTCGCCCTCGACGAGCTTGGCCTCCTTCTGGGCGCGGCCCCAGACCAGGAGTTTGAAGTCGCTCTTGCGCACGTGGCTGAAGACGTCGAGGCCGACCGAGGCGGTCGCGCCGTCGCAGGCGGCCTCGACGACGTACTTGCCCGGCCTCAGGAGCCAGCCGTTGAGGTGGAGGTGCTCGGTCGTGCGGGCGTCCTTGCCGGCCACGGGCGCAGCGGCCACGGGGAAGGTGAAGCTCAGCTTCGAGCCGTCGGCTCCGCTGACATTCAGCACCAGGTTGCCCGCGGCGAGGGCCTCGGCCGAGGAGCGCACGACGGCGAGGTCAATCGTCTCATTCGTCTGGTACGCCGTGCGGCCGAGGGGCAGGGCGATCTGGAGCTTCGCCTCGCCCGCGACGGCCTGAAGCGAACCCAGGGCGGCGATCAATCCGACGGCCCAGCTCCTCATCAAGTGGTCCCTCCTGGACGGCTAGAGGGCCAGCCGCCAGGGGGTCAGCGTGGCCCTCTGGCGTGCTGGCGGGGAGCTCACGCGCCCGCCCTGGGTCGGCGACGCCGACGCGCCGCGATGGCCGACGCCCCCAGGACGAGCAGAGAGAGCGTGGCGGGCTCGGGGATCACGACGCCCAGCCCCGCCTGGTAGTGGCTCATGAAGAACTGCTCGGTGAGCGCGCTGTCGTAGATGGCGATCTCGTCGAGGTTGCCGTTGAACCGCTGGTTGTTCCCGAGCATGTCGATGCGGTTGCCGAACGTCCACGTGCCGTCCGTCCACTTCGTGCCCGCGAGGAGGATCATGGGGGTTTCCATCTCGAGCAGGCCGTCGAGATAGACGCGGACGAGATCGCCTTCGCGGGTCATGGCCACGTAGTGCCACTCGCCGAGGTCAATGTCGGTTGTTCCCCGCAAGGAGACTTCGCCGAGCACGTCTGGGACCTTGTCGCCGTTGAAGAGGAAGAGGTTGAAGGGGCCGGGCTGGGCGCCGACGGTGAGGAGGCCGAGGTAGTCGCCGCAGTTGGTCTGGCTGGCGTCGGCGTCGAGGCGGTGCATCAGGTAGACGCTGCCGTATGGCACTTGGATGGTCTCCGCTCGGAACCACATTTCGACGCTGTAGTCGTTCTGGCCCGGGAGGATGCCAGTGGGGCTTCCGACGTAGGAGTTGTTCCCGACGCCGCGGATGAGGCGCGGGGCGTTGTTGGCGTCGCCGAAGCCGGGGAAGTCGGGCGACCTCGGCCCCACGTCGAGGCCCGCGCCGGTGCGCGACGGCGCGGAAGGGTAGGCGAAGTCGTGCAAATGGCCCGTGGCATCTATTGCGGACCCGGTCGGGGCAACCTCGTCGAGGCGCCAGTAGGCCTCGGGGTTGCCGGCGAGAACGGTCTGGGAGTAGTGGCTCGAGGGGGCGCTGAAGGCAGCCAGGTAAAGGCTCCGCGCCTCGGTGGCCGTGAGCGCGCGGTCCCACACGGCCACCTCGTCGTAGCGGCCGCTCAGGCCCAGGTTCGTGCCCAGGTCCACCCGGTTGCCCGCGGTGAAGCGGTCGCCCGTGCCGCCTTGCCATATCCTGGTCGCGTCAATCTCCTTTACGCCGTTCAGATAGACCTGGATGTCGTCGCCATCGCGGACCATGACCGTGTGGTACCAGGTGTTCGGGCTGAGGACGGTGCTGCCGTAGGCGAGCTGGGAGTCGCCGATGGCGTTCCCCGGGTAGAAGTAGAGCCTGCCGGTGGGCACGGCGGGGAGTGGAGGCGGGGGATCGGGGTCCGGATTGTAGTTGCCCCACACGCCCACGGAGTCGCGCAGCTCAGGGCCCGTGGCGCCGACTCCGCGGGCGAAGACGTAGTTGATGGCGGCGGCACCAAAGGCGGCGGAGGAGTTGAACCAGGCCTGAATGGAGTAGGCGCCAGTGTCGACGCCGGCAATGCTGTTCAGGGCCGTGTAAAGGGTCGCGCCATTGCGGTTGACGCTGGGCGCGACGTTCGTGGCGCCCATGTTGGTGAAGGCCGGCGGGCGCATGCCGACGTTGTTGACGGTGGCGTTGGTGTAGGTGCCGTCGTTGGCACCGCCCACCCCGGGCACGAGGTCAATCGCGGGGCCAACCACCGCCTCGTTCAGACCCCAGTACAGGACCGGTGAGGTGGTGTTGATGACGAAGTCCGAGTACGGACTTCCCAGGACAACTGACCCGACCCCCAGCGCCAGAACCACGAACAACCGCAGACCTCGATCGCGCATCGCCGGTCTCGCCTCCTGGCAGCGACTCTCACACTTCATCGCAGCATGCGCTGCGCGACCGGCTCCTCTCTGGCCGCCGGCCGGCCCCGTTCGGCCTCGCCGGCGCCGGCGCCAGAGGCCCAGGCCCCCGAGGGCGAGCAGAGAGAGCGTGGCCGGCTCGGGGATCACGACGCCCAGCCCCGCCTGGTAGTGGCTCATGAAGAACTGCTCGGTGAGCGCGCTGCCGTAGATCGCGATCTCGTCGAGGTTGCCGTTGAACCGCTGGTTGTTCCCGAGCATGTCGAGGCGGTTGCCGAACGTCCACGTGCCGTCCGTCCACTTCGTGCCCGCGAGGAGGATCATGGTGGTTTCCATCTCGAGCAGGCCGTCGAGATAGACGCGGACGAGATCGCCTTCTCGGGTCATGGCCACATAGTGCCACTCGTCGAGGTCAATGTCGGTTGTTCCCCGCAAGGAGACCTCGCCAGGCACGTTGGGAACCTTGTCGCCGTTGAAGAGGAAGAGGTTGAAGGGGCCGGGCTGGGCGCCGACGGTGAGGAGGCCGAGGTAGTCGCCGCAGTTGGTCTGGCTGGCGTCGGCATCGAGGCGGTGCATCAGGTACACGCTGCCGTGCGGCACCTGGATGGAGTCCGCTCGGAACCACATTTCGACGCTGTAGTCGTTCTGGCCGGGCAGGACACCTGAGACGTTTCCGAGGTAGGAGTTGTTCTCGACGCCACGGATGAGCCGCGGGGCGTTGTTGGCGTCGCCGCAGCCGGGGAAGTCGGGCGACATCGGCCCCACGTCGAGGCCCGCGCCGGTGCGCGACGGCGCGGAAGGGTAGGCGAAGTCGTGCGAATGGCCCGTGGCATCTATCGCGGACCCGATCGGGGCGACCTCGTCGAGGCGCCAGTAGGCCTCGGGATTGCCGGCTAGAACGGTCTGGGAGTAGTGGCTCGCGGGGGCGCTGAAGGCAGCCAGGTAGAGGCTCCGGGCCTCCGTGGCCGTGAGAGCGCGGTTCCACACGGCCACCTCGTCGTAGAGACCGCTCATGCCGAGCCCTGGGGTGAACGCCGGGTAGTCCACCCGGTTTGCTGCCGTGAAGTGGTCGCCGGTGCCGCCTTGCCAGCCGTCGCTGGCCTCGACTTCCTTGACGCCGTTGAGGTAGACCGTCAGGTTCGACCCGTCGCGCACCATGAGCACCTGATACCACGCGTTCGGGCTAAGGATGGAGCTGCCGTACACCGAGCTGACGCTGGGCCCCGCGGTGACGTAGAGCCTGGAGGGGATGATCCCGGTGTACGTTCCGCCCACGAACACGGAGTCGCGGCGGTCGGTGTCCTTCGTCGTGCCGTTGCCGCGCCCGAGGACATAGTGGACGGGGACGCCGCCCGCGCCGAAGGCGACGGAGGAGTTGAACCAGGTCTGGATGGAGTAGGCGCTGGTGTCGACGCCGGCTGTGGTGCTCAGGGAATTGTAGTACGTGGTGCCGCCGCGGACGACGTAGGGCGCATAGTTCAGCGCGTCCATGTTGGTGAAGGCCGGCGGGCGCATGCTCGCCTGGCCGAGCGTGGCGTTGGTGTACGTGCCGTTGTTTGCGCCGCCCACGCCAGGCACCAGGTCCACCGCCGGGCCTGCGACCGTCTCGTTCAGGCCCCAGTACAGGGCCGGTGAGGTGGTGTTGATGAGGAAGTCCGAGTAGGGACTTCCCATAGCAACTGACCCGACCCCCAGCGCCAGAACCACGAACAACCGCAGACCTCGATCGCGCATCGCCGGTCTCGTTTCCTGGCAGCGACTCTCACGCTTCATCGCGGCCCGCGCTGCGCGACCGGCTCCTCTCTGGCTGCCGGCCGGCCCCCTTCGGCCTCGCCGGCGCCGGCGCCAGAGGCCCAGGCCCCCGAGGGCGAGCAGCGAGAGCGTGGCCGGCTCGGGGATGAGAGCGCCGTCGAGCGCGATCTGGTAGTGGTTCATCAAGAACTGCTGGGTGAGCGCACTGTCGTAGATGGCGATCTCGTCGAGGTTGCCGACGAACCGCTGGTTGTTGGCGAGCAAGTCGATGCGGTTGCCGAAGGTCCACGTGCCGTCCGTCCACTTCGCGCCGGCCCGGAGAGGCATGTCGGGGCAGTTGATCTCGAGCAGGCCGTCGAGGTAGACCTTGACCTCGTTGTCCTCGCGTGTCATTGCCAGGTAGTGCCATTCGCCATCGCCGAAGGCAATATTGGTGTCCCCGCTCAAAGAGACCCCGCCGGTGCCGCTCATGATGAAGAGCTTGAGCGTTCCGGCCGGAGCGCCAGTCGGGGTGAGGCCGAGGTAGTCGCCGGTGTTCTGGGCGCCATCGGCATCGCTGCGATGCACCAGGTAGCCGGCGCGGTCTGATTGAAGAAGGCCCTCCACGCGGAACCACATTCCCATGCTGTAGTCGTTCTGCCCGGGCAGGACGCCGGAGGGGCTTCCAAGGTGGGAGTAGTTCTCCACGCCGCTGATGAGGCGGGGGGCGCTATTGGTCGGCTCGAAGCCCAGGTAGCTGGGGGGCCTCGGCCCGACCTCGAGGGGAGCGCCCGTGCGCGACGCCGCCGAGCCATAGGCAAAGTCGTGCCCGTGGCCCGTAGCGTCCGCGGCGAGGCCAAGCGGGGAGAGCTCGTTGAGGCGCCAGTAGGCCTCGGGGTTGCCGGCGAGGACGGCACTGGAGTAGGCAGAGGATGTGGAGGGCACGGGGAAGCCGGCGGAGAGGTAGACGTTCCGCGCCTCGGCGGCGCTCAGCGCGCGGTCCCACACCGCCACCTCGTCGTAGAGGCCGTTGATGCCCAGGTTGGTGCCAACGTCCACGCGGTTGGCCGCGGTGAAGCGCTCGCCCGCCAAGCCTACCCAGGGACGAGTGGTGTCAACCTCCTTGGCTCCATTGAGGTAGACCTTCACGTTGTCGCCGTCCCGCACCATGACGACGTGGTACCACGCGTTGGGGCCGAGGACGCAGGTGCCGTAGACCGAGCTGCCGCCTCCGGCCCCCGGGGTGAAGGCGAGCCTACGGGGGAGGATCCCGGCGTAGGTGCCGCCCACGAACACCGAGTCCTTGTTGTCCTGGTTGGCCACCGTGCCGTCGCCGCGTCCGAAGATGTAGTTGATGGCGCGGTCGGCGAAGGCGATGGAGGAGTTGAACCAGGCCTGGACGGAGTAGGTGCTGGTGCCAACGCCTGCGATGTTGTTGAGGACCGTGTACAGAGTCGCACCACTGTAGGCGACTCTGGGCGCGACGTTCGTGGCGCCCATGTTGGGGAAGGCAGGCGGGCGCATGCTGGTCTGGCCAAGCGTGGCGCTGGTGTACGTGCCGTTGTTGGCCCCGCCGAGCGGTGCAATGTCCGCTGCGTTGCCCGTTGTCTCGTTCAGGCCCCAGTAGACCACCGGCGAGGTGTTGTTGATGACGGAGTCCGAGTAGGGACTTCCCGTGGCGAGGGGCACAGCCCCCAACGCCAGAACCGCCCACATCCGCGCACTGCGTGCCCACATGGCGGACCCCCTTTCCTAGTAGCTGCCCACTGTGCACCCCGGCCTCAGAAGCAGTATACAGGGCGCGATCTCAGTTTGTCAACGGAGTTCCGCCAACTCTTCCCTCTCGAGGAGACGGGCGAGTGCTGCGCCGCTCGCGAGCGCCCGGCAGAGGAACGCCACCTCGTCGGAGCCTTTGGGGTAGCTGCCCATGTTCGACTCGAAGCTCAGCGGCTTGCGGTAGGGCGAGGAGGCGATGAGGCGGGCGAGGCGCGGCCAGTCCGTCGTGCCGTCGAAGACGAGCTTGTGCTGGTCGCCCGTGCCGTCGTTGTCGTGGAGGTGGACCGAGAGAAGGCGGCCCCGCACCCGTTCGAGGCGGTCGAGGCCGTTGCCGGCGACGTTGCCGTGGCCGCTGTCGTAGCACAGGCCGACGACGTCGGGGCCGTAGAGGGCGAAGACGCGCTCGAGGGCGTCGAAGTTGTCCTTGCTGCTGTTTTCGAGGGCGATGCGCACGCCCTGTCCTCGAGCGAAGGGAGCCAGGTCGTCGAACGAGCGGCGCACCCGCGCCCAGTATGCCTCGCGGTCGCCCGAGCCTTCCGGCTCGAAGGGGAGGTGGAGGATGACGACATCGGAGCCGAGTCGGGCGGTCATCGCGATGCGGTTCGTCACCAGCTCGATGCCCGCGAGGCGCTCGTATTCGCGGGCCGAGCACCAGCCCTTCTCGACGCCGGCCGAGGCGTGGAGGTCGGTGAGCGCGAGGCCGAAGTCGGCGAGCCAGCGCCCGATCTGCTCGACCTCCGCGTCGGCATACAGGAAATCGGTGTTCCAGTGATGGCACCAGTGGACGTGGCTGAAGCCGGCCTCGGCGATGCGCCGCAGGTACGGCTCGGGGCAGCCGGTGCTCACCGTCGCGTAGTCCGTCGTCATCGAGAGCATGTTACTTCTTGCCGAGGCAGAGCAGCTCGCCCTGTTGGGTCGAGAGGAAGAGCTTGCCGTAGGCGGCGGCGAGGCCGTCCCAAACGGGGGCCGGGAGGTCGCGTTCGGCGAGCTTCGTGCCGTCGGCGACGGCGTAGGCGAACAGGCGGCCCGCCTTGCCCGCGACGAACACGGCGTCGCCCGCGAGCGCCATCGCGGCGATGCCCTGCGCGCCCGGGGGGGTGGGGAAGGCGTCCGCCGTCCATCTCGCGCCGCGGGCGAGTCGCTCGTTGCGGTTGTGGTCGCCTTTGTCCTCTTTCCTCCGGGCGACCTGGCCGTGCGAGTACCAGAGGTCGTTGAATTCGTCCAGGGTCTCGGGCGAGAAGTCGCGGCGGAAGAGCTGTCGCAGATCCTCGCTACTGCCGACGAGCACCCCGTCGCGGAAGACGGCCAGCGGCCGGGGCGCGGCGTGGACGACGTCCGGCCGCCAGCCGTAGTCCATCCGCGGGCCGTAGCTCCACACGCCGCGCGGGACCATGACGCCTCCGCCGCCGGCGCGCGCGCAGGCGAAGCCGCTCTTGGGCACCACCGTCATCTCGCCCGTCCTGGGCGCGAAGCGCCAGCGCGACAGCGTGACGAAGGCGGCGCCTGCCGGTGGCGCGCCGCCTGCTTGCGCCGGGGTGGGCCGCTCCGCCTCGGCGACGAGGAGGTCTATGGGGTCGAACTCGAGGCCCAGTCCGTTGTAGAAGCCGGTCATCGGCAGGGTGTTCAGGCGCTTCACCCACAGCACCGCGCCCGTTAGCGGCTCGACGGCGAAGACGAGGATGCCGCCATCGGCCAGCGGATGCCGCCCCGCGGCGAAGTAGGCCACACCATTGGCCACAAGCACGCTTCCCGGCACCGGCCAGGGCGACTCGAGCTGGCCGAAGGCCACGATCCGCTCCTCGTGGGGCGCGGCGCGGAGGCGCCAGACGAGTTGGCCGTCGGCGGCCCGAAGGCAGTAGACCCAGCCGCTGCGGGTCCCGAAGAGGCACAGGCCGTTGAACAGGGTCGGCGCCGTGTCCACGCGGCCGTTGGCCGTGAAGTCCCAGCGCCGCTCGCCCGTCTGCGCATCGAGGGCGAGCACCCGGTGGGTGTCGGGCCGGGCAACGACGACCAGGCCGCCTGCCGCCACTGGCTGGGTGAGCGGGCCGCGGGAGGTGAGGTTGTCGTGCCAGTCCTGGGCGAGCAACCCCTGGGGCCAGCCGCCGATCTTCGCGGTCCAGAGCACCTCCAGCTCGGGCGGCACGGCGCTGGGCGTGCTGCCGCTGCGCCAGCAGTCGGCCCGGTAGCAGGGCCATTCGCTCGCATCTCCGATTTGCGATTTGCGATTTGCGATTTCAGAATAGGCAGGGCCTTTCTCGAGCAACGGAGCCGCGGGCTCGCCCGTCGTGGCCTCGGCAGAGCCGCCGGCCGGTGCGAGGGCGGCATAGCCCCGGAGCATGGGCCAGCACGCGCAGTGCTTGGGCGACACGTAGAGCAGGCCGTTGGCCGGCATGAACCCCGCCTCGCGGCTACAGTTGCCCTTGGTGATGCGGTTGGCTACCAGCTTGCCCGTCGCCACGTCCGCGAAGCTCATCTCGCCCGAGATGAGGAACCGCGGGGTGCCGACGGGCGGGAAGCAGTGGCCGCCGGTCGCAGTGGCCGTCCTGGCCACCGAGCCGTCCTTCGGGCTGAGGCCCTCCCACCTGTTCTTCAGCAGCACCCACACCAGCCCCGCGGTCTGGATGGCGCGGGCCTGGGTGTAGTGGCTCATCCCCGGCTCGTAGATGCGTTCCCAGAGGAGGCCGCCGTCGCGCGCGGAGAGCACGTGGATGCTGTTGCCGGGCTTGTCGTCCTTGAAGGTCGAGACCTCGCAGACCAGGACATCGTTGCCGTGCGAGAGGCGGCGGGCGCGCGGGAGCCAGGGGTAGTCGTCCTTGCGCCAGCGGTCGCGCCCCGTGCCGCGGTCGAGGCACACGAGCGAGCGCTTCTCGCCCGCCTTCACGTCGCCCTCGAGGAGGAACACGCCGCCGTCGCCCGTCACCAGCCCGCCTATCTCCTTGCCGGTCGCCGTCCAGAGGAGCTTGCCGTCGGTGGCGTCGAGCGCCCGGAGCGACGTCTTCGCTATGGCGTAGAGAACGCCGCGGTCGTGGAGAATCTCGGCAGGCATCCCCGCCTCGGGGTAGGCCCGCAGCGTCGTGCCCGACGCGGGGTCGAGGGCGACGACCTGCTTGTCGGTGAAGGCGAAGATGCGGTCGTGGGCGACGACGGGCACCACGCTCCCCGTTGGCCCCGACGAGGGGAAGCCGAACCGCAGGGGGGCGGGGTGGAGCGGCTGGCTCCAGAGGCGCAGGCTGTTGAAGGCGTCGCGCACGATGAGCCCGCCGTGGTAGAGGCGGCCGCCGGCGGTGGCCATGTTGCTCGCCTCGTGCCACGGCCCGGTGACCCAGCGGATGCGGCGGGGCGGGCCGACGAGCGCGTCGCGCGACGCGGCGTTGCCGTCGGGGCCGTGGCGCGGGAGGGGCCACTCGTCCATCTCGTCGGGCCAGGGTTTCTGGATGCGCGCCCACACGCCCTGCCGCTCGATGACTTCGACGCCCTCGATGCCCGAAGCCGTCAGCAGCCTGCGGAAGGCGTCCTTCGGCACGCGCACCCCGTGCCGGGCGGCCCGGTCGCTCTGGCCCACGTAGGCCACGCCGTTCGGGCGCAGCACGCGCAGAATCTCCTTGAGCGGCGGGCCCTCGCCCTCGGGCATGGCGTCCATCACGATCAGATTCACCAGGTTCTCGGTGTAGGGAAGGGGGCTCAGCGGCCGCTCCTCGGCCCACGCCAGCCCGTAGAGGCCGCGGGCGTGGAGCAGCGCTTGCGTCTTCTGGACGGCTCCCGCGTCGGGGTCTATCGCGTGGACGAGGAACTTGCCGGTCGCGGCCAACTCGGCCGTGAGCGCGCCGTCGCCGCAGCCGAGGTGGACGCACAGGCCCCCGGCCACTCCCGCCGAGCGGAGGATCTCCTCCGCCAACGCCTTCGCGTCGTCTCCCTCCGCCGCCAGGCCCTGCGCCGCGAGCGCGAGGGTGCCGAGCCACGCCATCACCCGTCTGGACCGGTTGTGCATCACAGTTCCCCTGGCGCCTTTTCGTACTCGACGACCAGCTCGGCCGGCTTGCCGCCCTCGCGGCTGATGTAGTCCACGCCGTCGCAGTTCACGGGGTCCAAGGCGAAGCTCAGCTCTGTCAGGCCGTCAAGCGACAGCGTGAGGGGCACGACGACGACCTCGTCCTCACCGACCGCCCCGATCTTTCCGACGGTCTTGCCGGGCTTCGGCCGGTTCTCGTAGGTGATCTCGCGCTCCTTCCACGGCGCGGCCACGAGGCACACGTTGCCCGAGGCGCCCGTGGGGTTGCCGGCGTTGAAGATGCGCAGAACGGCTGAGATGGGCTTGCCGGGCACGTTGAGGCGGAACTTCAGGTAGGCGATGGCGTGGTCGTGGTCGCCCACCGCGGCGTCGCCGCCGTCCACCAGCAGCGCCTTGGCGGCTCCGTAGTTGTTCGCAGCCGAGCCCTTGGTCACGTGCGCGTCCTCGATCGCTTTCGCCACGAGGCGCGCTCGGGGGCCGAGGTGCTCGATCTCGGCGCGGCCCTCCCATTCGGCCTCGCCGTCCCGCCGCACGAGCTTGACGGCGACGGGGCGCTTGCCCCCCGGCACGCCCTTCGCCACGGCGGCCTTCACGGCGAGCGTCGCCCTCTCGCCCGTCGCGAGCTTCACGGGCGACTCCGCAGGGGTCACGGTGAAGCCTTCGGGGGGCTCGAAGCGCAGCGTGCCCACGAACTCCGTGTCCTTGTAGTTGGCGAGGCGCACCTCGCCCTCGCGCTCGGGGTCGGCGTCGCTGAGGACGAACGAGGGCAGGGCGACGCCGATGCTCAGCACGGCCTCGCGGAGGATCTCGATGCCCTGGAGGACCGGCAACTCGTCCTTCGTCGGCTTCTTGGCCTTCGGGACGAACTCGATCTTGAGCTTGTCCTTCACCTCGATTCCCTGGAACTCCTTCACGAGCGCCCGGTTGGGGCCGCCCGCCTCCTTGACGACGTCGAGGCCGGCGAGCACCAGCTTGTCCTGGAGCTTCACGTCGAACACGCGGGTGCCGGGCTTCACGTTATCCAGCTCGGCGAAGGCCAGGCGCACGGTGTAGCGGGCCGCCCCATCGCCCGGCTGGACGAGTGGCAGGACGACCTGCCTCGCCCCGCGCGCGCCCGAGCGGAAGACCCACGGCCTGTCCGTCCCCTCCACCTTCACCCGTGCCGGGTCCGCCTCGAAGTACTCGCCGCCCGACAGGAGCGAGACCGAGGCGGGGAAGGGGGCGACGAGCGAGCCCCTGGGCCTGGGGAAGCCGAGCCAGAGGGTGCCGGCCGCATCCCGGCGGTCGCCGCCCGCGCCGAGGTTGATGCCCAGGGACTTCAGGGGCGTGAGGGGGCCGGCGACGCTGTAGAAGCCCCAGGCCCGGCTCTCGTCCCGGTGCTGGAAGACGACCGTGCACATGGTCGGGAAGGGGCACATGCAGCCCGAGCTCGCCTCGGGCGCCACGAGCAGCCCGTTGGCCGGGATCAGGTTGATCCAGCAGCCGGGGCGCTGCCCGCCGAAGTGCATGGTCCCGTGATCGCCCACCAGGTCGTAGTAGCCGAAGCAGTAGGAGCGGAAGAAAAGCGTGTGGGGCGAGGCCGACGGGCAGCCGCAGTGGTGGCCCGGCCGCGCCCACTGCCACGGCTCCTCCTGCCCCGTCAGCGGGTTCGCCTGCATCCGCTGCGCGCCGGTGCGCAGGTCGAACGCCCACGGCTCCGCGTGCAGCGTGTCGCCCACGATGAGCGGGCGCACGCGGTAGCCGATCTTCTTCGACCAGACCTCGACGCCGCTCTTCGCGTCCACGACCACGATCCGCCGCGAGGCGAACCGCCCCTCGAAGAACTGCTTCCAGTAATGGCCGTCCGAGTAGACGCCGAAGAGCGCGAGCAGGCCCTTGCTGTACATGCTGCCCAGGGCGCACCAGTACTGCCCGCCGCCGCAGCCCGTGAGGTCCATGGCCTTCTGCCAGATCGGCTTGCCTGTAGCCGCGTCGAGGGCGACGACGAGGCGCACCGTAGCGGCCTTCAGCTCGCGCTCGGCCTTGATGCGCTCCTCGCCCTTCAGGGCGGCGGCGGCGGCGAGCTGCTCCCTGAGCACCTCCTGCCGCTGCTCGGGGGTCACCGTGGTCTCGACGAACATCACCTGCCCATCCCCGATGGAGATGGACGAGTGGGCGATGCTCTTCCCCTCGTGCACCCAGCGTGGCTTGCCGCTGGCCAGGTCGAGCGCGAAGAGGGCATCGCACATCATGCGGGCGGCGCCCCGCGAGCCGTAGAGCGTGTCGCCCACGACGGCCACGTAGCCCCACGTGCGCGGCTTTGCGTCGGGCTCTGTGGGCAGGGCATAGGTGAACTTCGTCTCGCCGGTCGCGGCGTCGAGGCGGAGGCACTTGTCGCCGATGGCGACGAACAGGCTGTCGGCGTTCGCCGCGAGGTTGCTGGCCTCGTGCGACGCGCCCATGCGCATCGCGCCCGGCACCTCGCGCCGCCAGAGCTTCAGCCCGTTGTACGCGTTGTAGGCCATCAGCACGTTGACGCCCTGGACGAAGAACCGCCCGTTGATCGAGAGCGGGGCCGCCGCGCGGGAATGCCGCTCGACCATGTCGCCCGGCCCGGGGTCGCCGAACCAGAGGACCCCGAGCGGGCACTTGACCAGTTGGTCGTCGCCGCACGTGGTGTTGCCCGGCTCCGCGTACTCGTGGGTCCAGCTCCCCGCGCCGGGGAGCGCGCCACGGGTGAGCTTGAGCCAGACGCCGCCCTCCTCGGTCACCTGGCCGCCCTCGGCGCCCGTCTTGGCGAGCCAGTCGCGGAGCGTGGCGGCCTCGAGCGGCTTCGCCTTGCCCTTCGCCTCGGCCGGCTGGCCGATGAGTATCGTGCCGCCGAGCGGCCGGAGCAGGCGGAACGCCTCCTTGGGGTCCGCGGGCAGCATCCCCCGCGTCAGCGCGCCCTCCGAGACGATGAGGTCGGCGAAGTAGTCGGAGTACGGGAGCCGCCCGGGGTCCACCTGCTCCACGACCACGCGCGAGCCGTAGAGGCCGGCCTCGTCGAGCGCCTTGCGCGCGGCGGGCGAGCGGTCGGGGTTGAAGCAGGCGGCGTGGACCTGAAGCTCGGTGCGCTTCGCCAGCTCATAGGCGAGGCGCCCCGTGTCGTTGCCCAGCACCAGGCAGTAGCCGCGGGTGATGCCGGCCGTGCGCACGATGTGGTCGGCCGCGGCCTCGATGGCGGGCGTGAGGTCGCTGGAAGGAAAGGCCTTGGTCTCGGGCCGCACAACGCCCAGGGGCTTCGTGCCGGCCGGCCCGAAGCAGCAGATCGCCCCGGTGTCGGTGCTCACGTAGAGGCGGCCGTCGGCGATGGCCAGGCCCTTGGCCGTCCCGCCCACCTCGCCCGTCCAGAGCGTCTCGCCGCTCGCGGCGTCCAGGGCGACGACCTTGCCCTTGCCGCCCGCGACGAGGGCGCCGCCGGCGAGGGCGACGATCTCGGCGCAGCCCGACGGCACGCGCCAGCGGAAGCACTTCGCCAGCTCGGCGTCGGCGGCCTTGACCTTCTCGCGGAGCGCGACCACCTGCTCGGCGAGCTTCTCGGCCGCCTGCCGGGTGCCCGGCAGGGCCTTGGTGCCGGCCTCCAGCTTCTTGGCGAGCCCCGCGCGCTGCTCGTTGAGGACGGCCAGCTCCTTGTCGTCGGCCGCGACCTTCTTCGCGAGCTCGGCGATCTGCCGGTCGAGGGCCGCGAGATCCTCGGTGTCGTCCTGGATGCTCGCCTCGAGCCTTCGCACGCGCTGCCGCGACACGGTGAGGGGCCCGTTCAGGCGGTCCCTCTGAACGATGATGCCTTGCTGCTTGAGGCTGGCCTGGGGATAGGTGTCGCGGTCGAGGGCGATCATCTCGCGGCCCGTCGCCAGGTAATAGCCGTCGCGCGCCGCCACAAGCTGTCGCCCCCCGAACCACGCGGTCCGCCGGTGCGTCGGCTTCTGCGTGTAGCCCACCAATTGCTCCGTGCCGGTGTACACGCAGTCGTCGGCCAGGAGGGCGAAGGTGCCGCCCACGTCGTGGCCGAACGCGGGCTGCTGGAGCAGCTTGCCCGTCGCGCGGTCCACCGCCGCGGGCGACACGCGCCCGGTCGGCACGAAGAGCATCGTCTCCGACGCCAGCATCGGGCCCTGGGGCGAGAAGCGGCTCTGCGGCTGGGCCCCGCCCGCGCCGTTGCACCACAGCAGCTTCCCGTCGTCGGCGCCGACCGCATGCACGTACACGCCCTCGGCCGGGAACACGCCCGAGGCGAAGTAGGCCACCCCGTCGTCCACCAGCACGCCCGTGCGCACGGGCCACAGCGACACCATTCTCCCGCTGCCGAGCACCTTGCGGTCGTTGGGCGCGGCCAGGTACTTCCACACCAGCGCGCCGTCCCTCGCGGCGAGACAGTAGACGAAGCCGTCGTCGGACCCCACGTACACCCGCCGCCGCCACACCGTCGGCGGCAGACGCACGGGGCCGCCGGTGAAGAAGGCCCATCGCTCCTTGCCCGTCGCCGCGTCGAGAGCGTAGACCTTGCCGTCGGCCGACGAGCCGAAGTACAGCGTGTCGCCCTCGACCACGGCGTGGAACACGTCGTCGAAGTGCACGCGCCGCCCCTCGATGGCGCCGTAGAACCCGCCGACCGTGCGCGGATTCGGGTCGCCCCAGGCCGGCCTGGGCGCCTGGAGCGGCTGATAGGTCCAGCAGGCCGACAGCGGGAATCTGAGCCGCTCGCGCGTCACCGCGCTTCGCCCCGCGTCGTGCCGATACGTCGGCCAGTCCTCCGCGAACGCCGCGGCGCATGCCGCCACCAGCCCCACCCACACGACCCGCTGCCAAGCCTTCATTGCGCTCCTCCTGGCGGGATGCCTGCCGAGGCAGGCATCGTGGTGAGCGTCAGAAGCGACTGACGCGCGAGGGAAACCGTTACGACCCCGTTCTCGGCGACAACGGGCGACAACTCCTTGAACGAATCGCTCCCGCTCGTCTGGACGGCGCGCAGGCTCTTCACCTCGGCGGGCAGGCCCGCGATGGTGGCCGGGCGAGCCGCCCCCAGGTTCGCAATGTGCAGGGTGTAGGTCTGGCTTTCGCCGCGGAACGCGGTGAGGAGCACCTTCGGGTGGTCCGAGCGCGTCGCCAGCACCTCGGCCTTCGGCGGCGTGAGGTTGCAGAAGTGCTTGACGAACCAGAAGCGCACCGTCGGCACCAGCTTGCCGCCCTCGACCTTCACGGTGCCGTAATCCGACGTGAACTCCCACTGCATGGTGCCGCGCGGACGGGCGTGCAGCACGAGTTCCTGGTACATCCGCACCTCGCGGAGGGCGTAGTCGGCCGTGTCGTAGGCGCGGCTGCGCCAGGCCCCGGCATCCACGCCAAGCTCGGCGACGAGCAGCGGCAGCTTCAGCTTGTCGGCCAGGTCGGACCAGGCGGCGTACTGCCCGGGCGTCGCCCCGCCCCACGAATGGAACGACAGGGCGCCGGCGTAGCGCATCGCCTCGGGGTCGTTGGCCGCGGGGAGCGCGTAGGTGTGGCTGCCGCGCGCGTGGCAGGTGTCGCCCAGGAGCATCTTCGTCTTCAGGCCGAGCGAGGCGAAGTGTGCGCCGAGCCGCTTGATCGCATCGCGGTGCTCCTCCGCGCTGAACTTCACCCGCACCCCACCGTCAGGCTCGTTGAACGAGAAGAGGTCGGGCTCGACGCCGTACTGCTTCTTCGCGTAAAGGAGGTAGGAGCCGATGCATTCGAGGACTTCGGGCCACTTGTCGAGTGCGAAACGCCGCCCGAAGGCGGCCGGCCCCTTCCCCGGGTCGGTGTAGACCCATTCGGGCAGATGCCAGATGGTGATCGAGTAGGGGATGCCCCGCTTCTGGAGCTGCTGGGCGAGGAGGAACTCGCGCCGCAGGTTCGTGTCGGGCAGGTCGTGACCCTTCAGGTAGTCCCAGTTCGTCTCGTCGGGCGAGGCGTTGTCGTTCTCAGGCTCCCACTCGCTCGGCGTCATCTCGGTGCGTGCCCAGGCGACGCGGAGGTTGTCGAGGGTGTACTGCGTCACGGGCGATTCGATGCCGAAGCAGTAGTTCCCGCCGAAGCCGTCGAGGTGGTAGCGCACCTTCGCGGCATCGAGCGAGAGCGCGGCGGGCGACTGGTCGCCTTCGCCCGAGAGCCGGAGCGTGACGTCGAGCGTCGCCACCGTACCCTTCCGCCATTGCGCGGCGGGAAACTGCACGAGGGCGGAATAGGTCGGCGTGTTCCACTCGCGGTTGTCCTGCACGTTCACGTGGCAGGCCGGGTGGAAGGTGACAGCAAGCGTGGGCTTGCCCGAGGGCGCCGCGAACTCGGCCCGGCTTGCCTGCGCGGCCAGGAAGTGGCGGCTGGCCGGCTTCTGGGGCGGCATCTGGGCGCGTCGCGTCGCCGCGCCGTCCGACAGCTCGCAGGTCCCGCCCGCGAAGACGGCCACGGGCAGGTCGAGCCAGAAGTACACGCCCACCACCTTCGCCTCGGCCTCGCACGCGACGCGAAGCGAGAGCCGCACCGTTCCCGCCTCCTCCCGAAGCGTCTGCTCGAAGCGATAGGGCTGCCCTGGCTCCGGCTCGATCGTGCCGGCCCACTTCCACGCACCTTCGGCCCTCGTCGCCTCGACGTCCTTCGCCGTGTCGAGGTTGGGGATTCTCTTCCAGCCCTCGGTGGGGACGCGGAGATCGGTGCGAATCTCGATGGACTCGCCCTGGAGGTCGAGCGCGCGGATGCGCCCGTGCTTGTCCGTGTGCGCCACCGTGCCGGCCAACGCTTGGGCGATGCCCAGGCACGCGAGTGCTGCGGCGGTGAAGCTCTTTCCGCTCACGCTCGGCCCCTTCGCCCTCCCCCGTCGGCGCTATCTTATGCGTCCTGAAGGCGGGCGTCAAGCTCGTCGGGCCACGCAGAGGGCGGGCCCCACAAGGGCGGTTGGCATTGCCGGGGAAGGCAGGAGGGTACAAGCCGAAGCCCACGCGGGGGCGTGGGCTTCGGCCGGCGTCGCCGGGTGGGTGACGAGACGGGTCAGACGGCTTCGACGGATGTGATCTCGGGGATCTCTTTCTTGACGCGGGCCTCGATGCCGCGCTTGAGGGTGATGCGGGACATGGGGCATCCGCCGCAGGCGCCTTTGAGCTTGACCTTCACGATGCCGTCGCCGGCCACGTCCACCAGCTCCACGTCGCCGCCGTCGGCCTGGAGCATCGGGCGGATGGTGCCGAGGACGGCCTCGACTCGTTCACGCAGATCGGCCATGCGCTGTTCCTTTCTCCTGGGGTTCACGGAAGCGAACGCTCGCTCCCGGCCTCTCCCTCCAGTGTGCCACAGGGGGCGGGCGGAGTCAAGTGGCTAGCGGCCGTGGGCGGCGGCGAAGCGGTCGCCGTAGGCGTGGCGGCGGCCGGCGAGGTCGCGCAGGATCACCCCGTCGTCCCAGATCTCCTCCAGGCGCAGGCCGTCAATGTCGTCGCCGAGGAAGATGCGGTGGAGCGTACCCGTGGGCTCGTGGCGGAGGACGGCCTGCAACTTCGGCTGCCCCTCGATCCGCACGACGGCCAGCAGGGTGAAGGGTGGCGAAGGCGCCGGCCGACGCACCTTGAGCTCCGTGGGGGGTGGAGGTGGTGGCGGAGGAGGTGGCGGCGGCGGAGGAGGCGGGGGTGGTGGGGGCGG
>Ga0307379_10002306_pt1 | contig 28531 bp, 24 predicted proteins | sample UN2MG_FD_202237 | JGI IMG/M metagenome (GOLD analysis project Ga0307379, IMG submission 202237) | Soil microbial communities from Risofladan, Vaasa, Finland - UN-2 | ecosystem: Environmental > Terrestrial > Soil > Coastal area > Acid sulfate soil | place: Finland: Risofladan, Vaasa | collected...
CAGTGGAAGACAGGTGTGTACCCTTTTGTGATGACGGATGGATGATTCAACACCATGATTTGTGCGATAAATGACTTGGCAACGGTTGGTGGATCATTTGCTGGTCCTGCGACGTCTCCTCTCCTGATATCTCCTTTGTTGAGACCGCGGACGTTGACACCAATGTTGTCACCAGGTACTGCCTGGTTGATCGTTTCATGGTGCATTTCAATGGTTTTGACTTCTCCAGAAACCCCACCAGGCTTCATACTGGGTTTAAACACCAGTACTTGCCCTGGTTTCATAATACCGCACTCGACTTTTCCGACGGGAACCGTACCGACACCCTTTATGGTGTACACATCTTGGATTGGCCATCGCAGTGGTAGGTTCACTGGTTTTTCAGGTAAGGTGAATTTATCAATAGCTTTCAAAATAGTATCCCCTGTCCACCAGGTGATTCCTTTTTTATCCTTAATGTTGTCTCCCTCGAAAGCAGAGACAGGGAGAAACTGGAGTTGTTCATCTTTGTAACCAACGCTTTTTGCTAAGGTATGCACATCAGCTTTTACCTGTTCATACCGGGCCTTGTCGTATGGTGGTTTGGTTGCATCCATTTGATTAATCGCAACAATCATTTGTTTCACACCAAGGGTTCTGGCAAGGAACATATGTTCCTTTGTTTGTGCCATGACACCATGCTGTGCTGCGACAACAAGGATAGCTGCATCTGCTTGAGATGTCCCGGTAATCATGTTTTTAACGAAGTCTCGGTGACCAGGCGCATCAATGATAGTGATGTAATATTTGTCAGTGTCAAATCGTTTATGCGCAACATCAATAGTAACTCCTCGTTCTCGTTCCTCTTTGAGTTGATCAAAAATCCATGCGAGAGCAAAACTTTCTTTTCCTTTCGCTTTTGCCTCTTCTCTGAATTTCTCAACCATGTGCGGGGGGAACTGACCAGTATCAAGTAAGATTCTTCCGACAAGTGTGGACTTGCCATGATCGACGTGACCAATAATTACTAAATTCAGGTGTGGTTTTTCAGCCATAATTTTACCTCCATGAGTCTACATTTCAATTCAGTATTTATCTTTTCCTATTCCTTTCTTTACTTCGAAGGTTTGATAGCGTATAGCCTTCTTATTTATAAGTTTTACCTAGACGACAGGAGGCATACCAACGAATTAAAAAAAATGATTTTCTACGCATGTTGAATAAGAGACTCAACAAGGTTTTTATAGAATCTCGTGAGCTGCTCGGCGCTCTGTTTTTCTTTCGATTCAACATACACCCTGAAAATCGGCTCTGTACCTGATGGACGCATCAATACCCACCCAGCCTTCATGTACAGTTTTACACCATCGGTTCTATCGATAGTTACCACATCCTTGCTTTGCTTCATTTGTTCAATTACCTGAGTCATGACACGTTCTTTTTTCTCGTTTGGGCAGACTATCTTCGTTTTAAGCATTTCATAAGCGGGGATCTCAGCGATAAGCTCAGAAAGGGATCGTTGTTCTTTTGCAAGGATTTCAAGTATTTTTACTAGTGACATTGCAGAATCTCGACAGTATTGAAACTCAGGAAAGATAAGGCCGCCGTTCTCTTCACCCCCAAACACCGCGTGTTTTTCCATCATCACACGAGCGACGATGGGGGATCCGACTTTGGTGTAAAGGACGCTCCCTTCGTTCTGACGGATAACGTCTTCAAAACAAGTAGAGGTTGTCACGGGGGTAACAGTCAGTCCTCCCTTCTTTTCCCGGGTGATGTACTTTCCTACGAGGGAGAGTGATTTATCACCCCAGATGTAGGTTCCGTTCTCGTCGATGAAGATGGCACGATCTGCATCACCATCCAGTCCGACGCCTAACGATGCACCAGCCTCAGGGACGTTTTGCATCAGTGCGGTCAGATTTTCCGGGACTGGCTCTGAGTTACGTCCAGGAAAGGTACCATCAAGTTCGCAGTTCAGCTCCGTGACCCTACATCCAAGTTTTTTTAAAATCAGAGGTGCAACCAGGCTTCCTACGCCGTTTCCACAATCAAGGACTAATGAAAAATGACACTTTTTGATACTGTTGGTATCGACTGTTGAGAGAATCCCTTTAACGTAGAGATCGATAGCATCATTCCAAGTTGAAAAGGTTCCAACGTTTCTCCAGTCTGTAAGAGTGTATTGTTGTGAAAAATATATGTGTTCGATTGCTTCTTCGACGTCTTTGGATAGTTCGGTGCCATCATTTGCAATGCCTTTGATTCCATTGAACTGTGGTGGATTATGGGACGCGGTGATAATAACACCAGCATCAAGCTGTTTCTTTTTCACGGTATATTGTAAGGTTGGTGTTGGAACAAGACCTATGTCCTCAACATCGCATCCCGTCGAAAGAAGTCCTGCGGAGATAGCAGATTTCAGCAGATGGTTCGAAAGTCTAGCATCGGTCCCAATGGCGCAATTCGGTTTAGGGATTGTTTGTCTTAGATAGGTGCCCCAGGCTTTTCCGATGCCTAAGGCAAGCTCACCGTTCATGTCTTGGTTTACGACGCCTCTGATGCCGTTGGTGCCAAAAAGCCGTGTCATTTTTTCCCTACCATTTATGCTGTTGCTTTCGTGCTTTGAATAATTTCTTGTGTTTTTGTCAGAAACTTTGTTGTTAAATCTTGAAGAATAATACTAGTATCTGCCTCAGTGGTCAATCGGATAATAGGGCTTGTGTTTGAGGCACGTATCAAAACCCATCCATCTTTGAAATCAACACGTACACCATCCATGGTGTTCACCTGCTCAAATTCTTTGACGAGCTGCTGTGTAAGGCGACGGATAACATCGAATTTAATCTCATCGGCACATTCGATTTCTTCTTTCTTTGCTGGATACGTTGGGATCATCGTCACAAGGTCATGGAAGGGTTTTTTTCCCTGTTCAATGATTTCTGCTATCTTTAAAGGAACAACGAGGGCATCATCAAATAAGAAGTATTCAGGCAGGATCAGATGCCCAGATGATTCAATCCCAAGCAGAGCGTGTTCTTGTTTTGCCTCGAGTGTTAAAAAGGTATGGCCCACTTGTATTTGTTTTATCTTAAATCCACGTGGCTCAAGTTGTTCTTTGATGGATTTGGAGCATTCAACGTTTACGATGATCGTGCCTTTGTTTTTTTTCAAACCGTATTTTCCTAAGATGATTCCTGTTTGGTCCGCGGATAGTATCTGCCCGGTATTGTCAACAATGACCGCTCTATCGCCATCTCCGTCGAATGCCACACCGAAGTCACAGCTATTGTTTTTGACGGCGTCAACTAAGGCAGTGAGGTTTTTTGGTTTCGGGTCTGACGGACGTTTTGAGAACGTCGGGTCAGGGTCGCAATAGACTGGTATCACGTGCAATCCGACTGCGGTGAAGATCTCTGGTGCAGAAAGCGTCATGCTTCCGCCACCACAGTCGAGTGCGACTTTGAGTTTTTTCTTGAAAGTAAAATGGGATGTGAAGAAGTTTTTATAGTCAGTTCTCGCATCTACAGATTTCACCTGACCAATCCTACTCCAGGAGGCTAATTCAAAAGTATCCCCGAGCACAAGATCTCTGATGGCCATGAGTTTATCTTCAGGGAACCCGACGCCATCACCATAGTAGAATTTGATCCCGTTCCATTCAGGGGGCAGGTGGCTTGCGGTAACAAATGCAATCAGATCAGCGTGACGTTCTCCTCCGGTAAAGAGTGTTTGTCCGAACGATGTCGTACCCGTATGCTGGATATGCACTCCTGTCGCAGTGACACCTGCGATGAAGGCGTATACGAGGGGAGAGCTGGATTGACGAATGTCGCTTCCGACGATAATCTGGGTTCCCTGCATGGTTTGTTTTACATAGGTTCCTGCTGCAAGACCGATCTTGTAGAACACATCAGGGGAGATGTCCTTGCTGTAGAGTCCTCTGATGTCATATGCCCGAAATATCTGTTTTGAGATAGCATGCTTCATTATAGGGCACATGAAATGCCTGTTATAAAAATATGATGACTAAAGCCGTTTACTTATTCTCCAATCACGTTCCCAATCTGCTTGTTTGGGTACCCTTGTGGGATCGGCTGATTCCATACAATAACATTGTCAAGTTTTGTATGTTTCTCAATTGTTTCATTGTCACCAATCGCGACGTTTTTTAATGTTGAACCATCGTGTATCTCAACGTGTTCACCAATTACGCAATGGTCTACGGTAACGTTCTCTCCGATGGTGACGTTATCAAATAGAATACTAGATTCGATGGTCGTGTTCTTACCGATACGTACCCAGTTTCCAGTACACGAATGCGCTAATGCCCCTTGGATTGTACACTGTTCTCCCTTGACAAACGTTTTCTTTTGCTTTTCTAAAAGCAGTGTATGGACATGTATGTAACTACTGATCCTCCCGACATCAATCCAGTGTCCTGGGAACTTGTAACCGAAAAATCGTCCCGTGCTCTGGATAATCTGAGGGAAGATTTGTTTTTCCATCGAAACCAATTTACCTGGTTCGATGTAATTGAGCACTTGGGGTTCGAGGAGGTATGCCCCTGCATTGATGAGATCGGAGGGCGCATCCTCTGCTTTTGGTTTTTCTACAAATTTTGTAATGGCCCCGTCTTTCTTGATTTCAACGACACCGAACTCCGAGACGTTCTCGACAGGCCAAAGTGAAATCGTCGCAACCGCTTTTTTCTTTTCGTGAAACCGGAGCATCTCCGATAGATCCAAGGAACAGATTATATCAGCATTAAGGACAAAAAAAGATCCATTAATATGCTTATCAGCAAATTTAACTGCACCACCGGTGCCAAGTGGTTCTGGCTCTTCATTGACAATGATGGTTTTCCCGAAATCATGGGCGCAGAAATAATCTTCAATTTGTTCCCTGCGATAGTTCACCGCGAGAACCACGGTATCGACCTTTTTTGGCAGTGTTTTAATTAAATGGGAAATCATCGGCTCATTGAGGATAGGTAAGAGTGATTTTGCTCTCGTAAAAGTAAATGGTCGAAGTCTGGTTCCAAAACCCCCTGCAAGGATGATCGCCTCCATAATAACCCTCAAATGTCTTGTTAGACCCTGAAATAGTTGCAGCGTATTAAATCGTTTGTTTTTTCTGCGACCTCAAAAGAAACGAAAAGAATTTATATGATTATATTATTATAATTACTCACCATCTGAAGTATCCCTATGAAAACCAAAATGAAACTAAGTGTAGTCATTTTATCATTTATCTGTGTAGTCTTATTGATTACTCCAGGCTGTACTGCTGGATTAAGCTCTCCAAGTCTGAAAAAGAAAATCATACAACCACAGGAAACGACACAATCGCAGTATTGGGCATTATTATTTGCAGTAGGAGTCTATGAAAATGCTCCTGATCAAGACCGCCCAGAAATGCTGCAAGCCTGTGATGACCTGTATGATGCGCTTCTGAGTTCACCAAATTACTGGCAAGCCAGTAATATCCACGTCCAGAAAGGAAGTCAATGTCTTCTTCAGAGCCTCATTCATGAGTTACTCTGGCTAAGGAAAAATTCTAAAAGTGAGGATTATGTCCTTGTCTACATCACCACCCATGGATCACAATTAAAAAAGCAGGGTGTACCATGGGATCTTCCACCGAAAGACGAAGCAGGGGGGTCAGACGAATTCCTTGTTATGTACAATGGATTTGATCAATGGTATGGACTCATCTGGGATGATTTGTTAAACTTCTTGCTTAGCATCATAAAATGCAAAGGACTCTGTCTCATTGTTGATAGCTGCTACAGCGGCGGGTTCAATGACGCACCATTGACAACTACCATAGGAAAATATACCTATACTGCAGAATCGTTCGTGACAGGATTTGTTGAAGACCTTGCTGCACAAGGAAGAGTCGTTCTGATGTCCTGCCAAGAAAATGAACTCTCCTATGGATCGAGTTTCTCTGATTTGCTCATTAGTGGTTTCCAGGGGCTAGGGGATTCTACATTATGGGGGGCCAGTGGAAATAATGATGGTATCGTTTCTGCTGAGGAGTCCTTTAGATTAGCTGAATTTTGGTTGGATCTAATTGGCGACCAACACCCCACTATCGTTGATTCGTACAACGGAGAATTCCCTGTTACCTATACATAGTAATTTCTGAAAATGCATTAGGTTTAGATGTACTGAAACATTTAAAAAGTAATAGAAATTCTGGTTGCCAAAGACATATGACGTATTTGTCTGTGCCTTTGGGCTCGTGGTCTAGTTGGTTATGACGTCTCCCTGACACGGAGGAGGTCTTGAGTTCGAATCTCAACGAGCCCACTCCGATTCTTTTTAAAAAAGACTGTATTTGATGAATTTCTATAATTAATTTTATAGCAATTACGTTTACTGCTGAGAGGATTACTCTGTCGATGGTGCATCTGGCGTACCTTTTTTTTCAACAGGCACAATCCCTGCCATCTGTTCAGCGATAACATTTGTAATTGCTGTATAGGGGTCAATAACGTATTTCGTATTATTCTTAAGTGAATATTGGATCGTTCCTTGTAGCGTCACTTGTTACTTCGAAGTCTTTTTTAAAAACGGCCAGACATCATCAACGGTTTTTGCACTACCAATCAAGCTTTGCTTCTCCTTCCACCACTCAGTGTTCTGGATATCCTCACGACATTTCGCAAGTTTGTCTTCCGCATGATTAATCTCAACAATCTTCTGCATCGAATGAAGCGTATATTCCATATAGACAATGACATCACAGAGAACATCCATGTCCTGAGCTAGCTCAGGATTAATCATACTTCGAATTTCCTCACCAACAAATTCAAGGGAAAACGCAGGGAATTTCCTATTCAACAAACCCATTCGACTCACCTCCAATGACCATCAACTATGAAATGCTCTGACAGTTTATATACTCTGTTTCCTTATAAGTTCTTTCTTCATTTTCGCATCAATAAATTGAAATAGCGCTCGCTCTTTTCACCGGCCCGTGAAAAATAATACACAAGATGAACCCATTGATTCTTCAGAACCTTTAAAGAACCAGACAGAAGGTGTAAAAGCATTATTAGGTGATCCGAAAAAAGCACTCATCAAATTATCCTGGCCAATGATTATCGCTATGACTGTTCAAACATTGTACAGTCTTGTTGACGCGATTTGGGTATCAGGTCTCGGATCAGATTCCCTTGCTGCAGTTGGGTTTGTATTCCCACTCCTGTTCATGGGGACAGCTATTGCGACCGGTCTTGGTATCGGAGGCGGCTCAGCAATCTCAAGAAAAATCGGTGCAAAAGACAAGATAGGCGTCGATAATGCCGCGGTCCACACTATTATAATTATGTTCCTCTTAGCGGCCCTTTATACGATACCTCTGTTTGTATTTTCTGATGATATTTTCCGTGCTATCGGTGCAGGACGCACGACAGCTACCGCTGCATTGTATGCACGTATTATGTTCTCAGCAACTATTATTAGTTTTTTCGCTTTTATTGCCAATGCAATCCTTCGATCAGAAGGAGACGCAAAACGAGCAATGCTTGCGATAGTTCTTGGAGGGATCCTCAATGCGGTGTTGGACCCTATTTTTATTTATGTCCTCGGATTAGGAGTCCCTGGTGCTGCATGGGCCTCAGTCGTCTCCATGAGCGTATCTGCATTACTTCTCTTTTACTGGCTCTTTTTAAAACGAGACACCTACGTGGCGTTCAGCTTCCGTGATTTTCATTTCGATCGGTCAATCATGAAAGACATCTTAGTCGTTGGTCTTCCTGCATCAGTGATGCAACTCTCGATGTCGATCATGATGTTTATGATGAATATCATTATAGAAAATGTCGGTGGTATTGAAGGAGTTGCCGTGTTCTCCGCAGGATGGCGGGTAGCAACCATGGCATCGATGCCACTTCTTGGGATGGCGACTGCGGTGGTTTCGGTTACCGGTGCTGCGTATGGTGCCAAGGCGTATAAAAAAATTGATATCGCTCATTTATACGCATTGAAAATCGGTATTATTATCGAAACATCGATTGGGGTAGCAACCTTTATTTTTGCACCAGTCATTGCTGCGGCATTCACGCAATCAGCAGATACAGGTAAGATAGGAAACGATATTACAACGTTCCTACGAATCATTTGTGTCTTTTATCCTGCAACCGCCTTTGGAATGCTTTCATCTGCGGTGTTTCAAGGAGTTGGGAAAGGAATCAACTCGTTAATTACAACCGTGTTACGTACCATCGTCTTGATTGTCCCGTTAGCTTGGATGTTTGCTGTGCTGTTTGGATGGGGGCTTGTCGGTGCATGGTGGGGGTTGGTGATAGCTAATATTATCGGAGGATCTATTACATTTATCTGGATTAAAATCTATGTCGATAAACTTCTGAAAAGACCAGTTTCTGCGGCAGGATAACTCTTATATGACCACTGTTTTATGTACCTTGAAGTGATGAACGAACCTTTTCTGAGCCGCACTGGCGATGATGAAGATCTTGAGTACTGAAAAAAAAATTAAACTCTCAGATATGCTTGCATAGCATATCTGCGATTTTTTCTAAAAACCTTTCATCAGTTTTGTCAAACGCGGCAGGAACATCAGAATCGATATCGATTTCACCGATCACTTTATTATTCTTTATAATCGGAACGACAATCTCTGACCGAGTTGAACGAAAGCAGGAAAGATACCGATTGTCCTTGGACACATCAGCGACCACCTCAGTTTTTCCACTTCGTGCAGCAGACCCGCAGACACCTTTCCCAATCGAGATCTTTGTATGTTCTGTCGCTTGTTTTCCTTTCCATGGACCCAGGACAAGAACATCCCCCTTCACGAGATAGATACCCACCCAGTTGTATTTCTCAAAGCGTTCATAGAGAACATCGACGACATCCTGTAGGATTGTTGTTGATTTGTTTTTTGTAAGAATTTCTTTTATTTTTTTTTCTGTAACACTATAATTCAAGAAGACCACCATAGCTCAATAATCAAGCAAACTGGTTTGTGAGTTTTTCGGGCCGAGAGGCACAGGGATGATTTCTTCATCTGTCGGAAGCTCAATGGTCCCATATTTTCCCCCACCACCTGGGATGATGATTACTTTATGGTCACGAAACGCCTGGATAGCTGCGGTTATCGCAGGAATCGTCACCCGGGCGACCTCGTGGAGATCCGCATCGAGAAGCACAGTGATTTCAGAGCCGAATACGTTGATGAGTTCTTCCCATCGTTTCGTGACACTTTGTGTGAACGGAGTGTGTTGCCCGAGTGCTTTGGTGATAATCTCCGAGAGCGGAATGAGGTACAGATACGGTGGTCGATGTTCAGGATGCTTTGGTTCTTTAAAGGTTGCAATTTCTCTAATGCGGTCTCGTACCCCTTTTTTAATGCGCTTCCCGCAACTGCATTTCCACCGTCTTTTGACAGCTTCATCAAGCTGATAATGAGTAAAGCAGGAGATGCACGCGGACTCATTATATTTCCCTTCCTGTGGTGGTAAACCAACATTTAACACAGGTTTATTCCCACCGGTTCGAAGGATTGCTTTCTTTATCTCCTCAAACGTCGGTTCATGGACCTCAAAACGAGTAAACTCTCTGGCAAGTCTAACAGGATGTGGACTATGGCAATCAGAATTTGTCAGAAAAGTGAGTCGATGAAGCTCCTGAATCGTATCAGCGTAATCGGTATCAGCGCTTAACCCAAGTTCGACAAACGAGATATACGGGGTAAGGTCACCATAACAACTCTCAAGGGACGGATGGTATGCATACATCGCGGTCCAGGGGGTGAACGCGTGGGCAGGACCAATGAGTGCGTCAACATCTTTTGCGAGTGTTGCAAGTTCCACTCCGTTCATATGCACGTTTGGTCGCCCGTCGGTCTCAAGGTTCTTTGATTTTGATTTGATGGTTTCTTTGAACGTTTCTATCGCAGAAAAACTAGGAAAATAGAGAAGGTGGTGGACACGAGATGCATCCTCAATTTCTGTGCTCAGAATGAACCTGGTATGGTTCATTTCAAGTGTCCCGTCGTCGATAATGGTACAACTTTTTATTTCTTTTAGCCAATTATTGTTCAAGCAATCCCCAGTCCCCATGACATCGATTCCTTTCCGGGGTGCCTCAACAGAAAGAGAAGAAATCGTCATTCTATCGCTGGTCGCACCAGAGTACCTTGAATGAATATGCAAGTCAGCGTTGATAAGCATAGATCTCACTTTTTTTCTTTGCAGGATTATTCTTTCTTTTCCTTTTCTTTGCTATTGTGTACGGTAGGTATATTCGCTGGTGATTTTTCTTCAAATAACTGTTCATGGGCTGTTATCTCCATTAGACCAGCCATGATGAGGATGATGCCAGCAAATAGCAGGAGATACGCACCAATCCCAAATCCCCATTGGAGCTCGATAGATCCTCCTTCGACATCAGTGGTTTGAAGGCTATATTGTCCGCTGAAGGGAGACGCAGAGATTGCATGCATCGCATCAAGCATATCTGTATTTCCTTCAATGTTTGGTGGAGAGATCGCTGGAAGTATTGATGCGACCGTTACAATGAAAATTAAAATAAGAATGAAGGGAATAAGCAGACGTATCCCGCGGAGAACATATTTTTTCCCTAGTTTCTTACTCTGCGAAATTCCAATGGTTGAAAGCACAAGGAACACAAGGCTAATACCGATAATCAGGTAGAAGGGTAACGCAAATGTTCCGAGAGGGACTGGTCCGCTTCGATTCGGAAGTCGTATCTGAATTCCATTGATGCCATCCACTGAGAGTGCATTAAACGTACCTGTTTGTTGGTACGATGGGATGGTGACGTTAGCGGTGACGGTATACCATGGAGAGAACAACGCAAGAGCAGTCATGATGATAACAACAATGCAGAGGATATTACCAATGCTTTTTTGGTTTGAACCATTTATGTAAAAAAGCGAAAAGATCCGAGGCCCAAGCCCGTATTTTTTCTTTCGTCGATAGATGAAAAACATCAAAAGGAGAAGAGAAAGTAGTGTAACAAGGGCAAATAACATCACGAAGTTATAGACAAGCCATTCAAGGAGGAAGAGATTATCGTTTGCGGGTTGAAGTCCGGTAGCCCATATTTGTGGTTGCCACATGGTACCAGTTTCTCTAAACATAGGTCCATTTGGTCCTGCTTCTCCGAGAATTGCTGCTTCATCTGCTGCTGATTGGTTTGCCCCAGCCCAACCCCAATGTCCACCGAAGGCTAACCAGGGTTGATTATCCAAAACATCGATAGTGTATTCGGTCGGTCGTAAGACTTTACCACTATCACCAACTGTATCGCTTGCTAAACCGATTTTACCGGAGTACGATTTGATGTAATTTGCATGGCTTCCTCGTGCCACATAGACTTTGACATGATCTCCATCTTTTTCGACTTGACTCCATGTTGCTTTCTGGCCTGCATAATGTTGACTAAACATGACCTCAGTTGGTTGTCCATTGGAAAGAACAACCTGGATCATTTCCCAGTCGCTTTCATGACGGTTCAGGTCACCTCCATTAAACGCGTAGAAAAACCAGTATTGAATAGCGTTGCCATCAATATGGGCATAGACCGTGTATCCAAGCGCTGTCATCTTACTTTGATAATCATTTTCAATGCCATCGTCACCTACCGCTACGGTCCCTCGTTGATTATCAAGATAATAGTTATCAGAGGCATTATAGCTACTAAGTAAGTCAGCTGTTGGTGATGTTGACAATGGTGTTGGATTACCAATTTCAAACAAATACGAGTTTTCAAGAGCATAGGAAATATTGACCGGGTAGCATTTTTCTTCATTCACAAAATAGAGAATTGGAGCATATTGGTCTGCGAGATCCTGATCAGCTGCAGTGCCAATTTGAACTAAGATTGTTCCTGCTATTAATAAGCTTATACATAAGATACTTATTACTCTTTTTTTGTTCATAAACCTCCATCGCATAGGAGATAGCGTTGTTGTTAATTAATGCTTCTTAAAAAATAGGTCAAAATGGGTTGAATTCAAGATGTTTAAATACCTCTTTATGTACTTTCACTTGTTAAGTACTATACTAAACAAAATACTGTTTTGAGGTTTTCTTAGGAAAGATATGTTTTGAAATTATTAAGGTCCGCTCATTAGTAAGCTTTATTAGGGTTTACTCCATATGAGTCTCCTGTAAAGCTACCCTAGGAAATGGGATACGAAACTCTCACATAAGACAACCGGAACTAGTGTAGACTTTGTAGCGAAGTGTTTCCTATGAAAGACCATAAAACTATGCTTGAACGCTCCTATGATTCTGACAAAATCCAGGTTCTAGAAGGACTCGAATCTGTACGAAAAAACCCAGGGATGTACATCGGTAGTACCGATATCCGGGGGTTACATCATTTAATCTATGAAGTCGTTGATAATTCAGTTGATGAAGCACTCGCGGGATATTGTACAAATGTAAAAATTATCATCCATAAAAATGGAGCGGTATCGGTCGCTGATAATGGCCGAGGAATCCCTGTCGACATCCATGAAAAATATAAGAAACCTGGTGTTGAACTTGTTTTAACAACACTGTATTCTGGGGGTAAATTCGATGGACAGGCCTATAAAGTATCAGGGGGGTTACATGGTGTTGGTGTATCCTGTGTCAATGCTCTTTCCAAATGGCTTGAAATAAAGGTCAGACGAAATGGTCAAGAATATCATCAAAGATATGAGCAGGGAAAAACAGCGACTGCACTAAAGGTCATTGGAAAAGCAAAAGATACCGGAACCACGGTGATATTTTTACCGGATAGAGAGATTTTTGAAACCAATGAATTTGATTACGACACCATCGTCACCCGGTTACGTGAAATGGCATTTCTGAATGCGGGCCTGCAGATAGAAATCACAGATGAAAGAACGGGAAAACACGAATTATTTCGCTATGACGGTGGAGTCAGCGAGTTCGTCCTGCATATTAATAAAAATAAGGCGCCTCTGCATCCGAAACCAATTTATCTCCAAGGAGAGAAAGATTCTGTACAAGTAGAGATCGGCATCCAATACACCGATGGATATACAGAGAACATCTTCACCTTTGCAAATAACATTAATACGATTGAGGGCGGGACACATCTGTTTGGTTTTAAGGGGGCATTAACCCGTGTGCTGAACGACTATGGACGAAAAAATAAATTATTTGATGAAAGTTTCAGCCTCAGTGGTGAGGATTCACGAGAGGGACTCACCGCGATTATCTCTGTTAAGGTCAGAAAACCCCAGTTTGAAGGACAAACCAAATCAAAGCTGGGAAACTCAGAGGTCCGGGGGATCGTAGAGAGCGTCACCTATGAAAAACTCTCTGAATTTTTCGAGGAAAACCCGCCAGTTGCTCATGTGATCGTTGACAAAGCAGTGCTTTCCAGCAAAGCACGTGAGGCGGCACGAAAAGCCAGAGAGCTCACACGAAGGAAAGGCCTCCTTGAGTCTTCTGCTCTACCGGGGAAACTTGCTGATTGCTCCAATCGTGACCCGAGTCAATCTGAGATTTATCTTGTGGAGGGAGATTCAGCCGGTGGGAGTGCTAAGATGGCTCGTGACAAGGAGTTTCAAGCTATTCTCCCCTTACGAGGGAAAATCCTAAACGTCGAGAAGGCACGGATGGATAAAATCCTGAAAAGCGAAGAAATCCTGCATTTGATCACCGCAGTAGGGGCTGGCATTGCAGAGGAGTTTAATATTGAAAATGCTCGCTATCATCGGATTATTCTGATGACCGATGCGGATGTCGACGGTGAACATATCCGAACGTTGTTGCTTACCTTTTTCTTCCGTTATATGCGACCCCTAATCGAGAGAGGATACCTCTACATTGCACAACCACCGCTCTATAAGATGACAAAGGGAAAGAGCATAGAGTATGCATATTCAGAACAAGAACGAGTACAGAAAGCAAAACAAATGGGGGAAACCGGGTTAAATATTCAACGGTACAAAGGTCTGGGGGAGATGAACCCGCAACAGCTGTGGGAAACGACGATGGACCCTGACAGTCGGATGATGCTGCAGGTGACTATTGAGAATGCCGTAGAGGCAGATGAGTTATTCACGATATTGATGGGTGAGGCGGTCGAACCAAGAAAATTATTTATTGAAACACATGCGAAAGATGTGGTGAATCTCGATATTTAAGGTGATGTGAGATGGCTGAAATATCCAAGAAAAACGACAAACCACGTGATATCAACGAAGAGATGAAACGGGCGTTTATCGATTATTCGATGAGCGTCATCATGAGCCGAGCTCTCCCGGACATCCGGGATGGGTTAAAACCGGTACATCGGCGGATCTTGTATGCAATGAACGAGATGGGAATGGGCTATGAGAAAGCATATAAGAAATCCGCTAGAGTCGTCGGAGAAGTTCTCGGGAAGTACCACCCCCATGGGGATCAAGCAGTGTACGATTCACTCGTACGGATGGCACAGGATTTTTCGTTACGGTACCCTCTAGTAGCAGGTCAGGGTAATTTCGGTTCGGTCGATGGTGATAGCGCCGCAGCTATGAGATATTGTGTCACAGGTGATGCCATGGTCTTGACCGATCAAGGGATCGTAGACATTAAAGACATGGCCCCTGGCGAAGAGACAGAAATCAATGTACAAATTGTTAATTATCAGAACCAAAAAACCCATGCATCAAAATTTTTTAACTCGGGAAAACATCCCACCATATACCTGCAGACTCAACAAGGGTATGAATTAGAAGGATCGTATAATCATCCGGTAATAACCTGGGTCAATGACCATGGTATTCCTCACCTGAAATGGAAAATGCTTTCTGAAATAACAAAAAATGATTATGTTGTGTTAAGTAGATCCTCTCATTGTTTCCCTGAAAAAAATATTTCGTTAAGAAAATATCATCCGTTGGTTAGTAAAAGAACGAAAATCTTTCAATTACCACAAACGATGAACGAGGAACTCGCGTTTCTCTTAGGTGCACTGGTATCTGAAGGAAGTTTTCACCAGAAGCAAATACTGTTCAATAACCTCAATACAGAGTATTACAACAAAGTGAAAAAAGCAATTCTTCATCAGTTCCCAGAAATTAAACTCTACGAGCGTACATTACCAAAGTGTCACTGTGTTGAATTAAGTATCTATTATAACCATGTCGTTGAATTTTTAAAGAATATTGGATTAACACAAACTAGATCCGCGAAAAAGGAAATACCATTCACGGTTCTACAATCAACCCGTGGATGCATCGCAAGTTTCCTTAGCGGGTTATATGAAGGCGACGGCTCAGTATCATATAAAGTAGATAAACGACATGGCGGAAAATCCGTTGAGTTAACCTATCTATCAAATAGCAAAAAACTCATCCATCAACTGAAGACAGTATTGCTCAATTTTGGGATAATTACAACGCTACCCCATAAAGATAAACGAAACCCATGTTACAAGCTGATAATCTCAGATGTGAACAACATAAAAAAATTCCAGGAGAACATTGGTTTTTCCTGTTCAAAAAAACAAAAACGTTTAGCACAAGTTAACAGTTTGAACACAACACGCATGAGTAAAAACGATTTTATTCCGTTCCTTGCAGATTATTTACGTGCCAAATACAATGACCCATTGTTCCATCGCTATAATTATGATCGGTATAATAATCTGCGGAGAAACTACAGTCTTCTGATGAAAAAACTTGATGCTGTTGATAGAAAACTTATCGACGATGTCCTTCATTATGAGTATTTCTTTAATCGAGTATACGAAATTACACCAACCTGCGAGGAAAAAACAGTGTATTCTCTTCGAGTTGACAGCTCGTGCCATTCGTATATTGCGAATGGCTTTATCAACCATAATACAGAAACAAAAATGGCCAAGGTAACAAAGCTTATGCTGCAGGATATCGAGAAAGAAACCGTGGAGTGGCGTGATAATTTTGATGGTACCCTACGAGAACCGGAGGTTCTCCCAGCGATTCTACCAAATCTTCTTGTGAATGGATCTTCCGGTATCGCTGTTGGTATGGCTACCAATATGGCACCACATAATCTCTGTGAAGTTATTGATGGGACTATCAGAATGATCGATACCCCAGAGATCTCAACCACTGAGCTGATGGAGACAATCAAAGGCCCGGATTTCCCAACTGGTGGTATTATCTATGGCAGAGGTGGGATTCTTTCTGCGTACTCCACGGGACGAGGATCCTTAGTTGTTCGTGCAAAAACATCAATCGAAGAAGGCGAACAGAAGAATCGGATTATTGTCCATGAACTCCCCTATCAAGTGAACAAATCAGTGTTGTTACAGACAATCGCAGAGCTTGTGAAAGTAAAGAAAATCGAGGGAATCTCTGATCTTCGTGATGAGAGTGACCGAAAAGGGATGCGGATTGTCATCGAGCTGAAACGTGATGCAATCGATGACGTGGTGTTGAACCAGTTATTTGAGCGTACGGAACTGCAGTCCTCGTTTGGGGTGCTAAATCTTGCCATTGTCAAAGGCGAGCCAAAGGTATTGATGCTCAAAGAAATCCTTCAGTATTATATTGAATATCGAGTGGAAGTTATTACACGGCGTACCACATACGATTTGAAGAAAGCACGAGAGAAAATGCATATCCTGGAAGGGCTGATGATCGCGCTGCGAAACATCGATGAGGTCATTAGTATCATCCGGCAGAGTAAGGAAGTTGAGGAAGCAAAAAATCGGCTGATGAAACGCTTTAACCTCTCTGAGATCCAGGCAAAAGCAATTCTAGACATGCGATTGCAGAAACTCACCGGCATGGAAATAGAATCAGTTGAAAAAGAATATGAGGAAACCAAACAGCTCATTGAACAGCTTGAGACGCTCTTAGCCGATAAACAAAAGATTTTACTAGAAATTAAACGAGAACTCCTTGATATTAAGAACCGATTTGGTGACGCGCGTAGGACACAAATCATTGAAGGGGAAGTTGGCATCGACATCGAAGACCTTATCCCCCAACAAGAAGTCGTAGTAACAATTACCAAGGATGGATACATTAAACGTATTCCGACAGAAACGTATCGGACGCAGCATCGTGGTGGAAAAGGACTCATCGGGGTCAGACCTAAAGAAGAGGATTTCGTGGTCAATACCTTTATCACATCCACGCATGACTATCTGATGTTTTTCACCAACCATGGGCGCATCTACTGGCTGAAAGGCTACAAGATACCGGAAGGTGATCGATATGCGAAAGGGAAAGCTATTATTAACCTTCTCCCCCGACTTGAAGAAGGTGAAAAGATCGAAACCGCGGTGCCTATCCACGAGTTTGATGATAAACATTACCTGATTTTTACAACAAAAAAAGGAACCATCAAAAAGACCGTGCTCTCCGCTTATGGGAACATCCGTGTGAACGGCATTATCGCCATTAAACTACAGGAAGGCGATGCGCTCATGGGTGTGGAATTATCTGATGGTACGAAGACAGTGATGATTGCGACCGCGGGTGGTCAGGCCTGCCGGTTTAACGAAAAAGAGCTACGGCCGATGGGACGAGCCACGCATGGTGTGATCGGAATCCGGTTGAAAAACAAGAACGACTCGGTTGTCGCAATGACCGTCGTTGAGATCACAGGATCCTTGTTCACCATCACAGAGAACGGGTTTGGGAAACGATCCCCTATCGACGAATACCGGATGACTCATCGAGGAAGCAAAGGAGTACGAACGATTGTGACAAATGAACGGAATGGAAACGTTGTGTTCGTCAGTCAGGTTTCCGATAAGTATGAACTTATCATTACGACAGAGCATGGAATGACCGTCCGTATCCCTGTGCGAGACATCAGAGAGCAGGGAAGAAACACGATGGGCGTCCGTATCATGCGACTCAATGAAGGAGATAAGGTTGTGTCCGTGACACAGGTCCTTGCTGAACCCCCCGAAGGGGAGGGAAGAGATGAGTCAATTGAGTCTCTGCCCATCGGTATCACTGAAGAAAAACCAGCAGTAGAGGAAAGAGACCAACCGTTCGTGAAACGAACTGAACCAGGCGCAGAGGAAAAGATAGCATCAGTCTCATCAGAACTTATCAAGCCAGAGGAAAAACCCATTTCACCTGTGATAGCGAAAAAAATCCTTACGCCAAAGAAAACGACGATAAAACAGACCAAGAAGAAAGAAAAACCTAAAACAGAACCGAAGAAAAAACCAGTGAAAATAAAGAAATTAAAAGTAAGACCTGCGAAGAAAGCGAAAAAAATAATCCTGAAACCAAAAAAATCAAAAAAAGTAAAACAAAGACCAGCTAAGCCAAAAAAAGGGAAGAAAACATCGATGAAAAAACCCGGGGCGAAGAAAACACAGAAACGGAGAAAATAACTTAGTCTGCCTTTTTCTTTTTCTTCGGACATTCGGAGTTGATGCACAAGTCCCAAGGCCGTCGTCCTTTCATTTTAACTTGAACGATTGGGGTATTACAGGCATCGCATAGTTTCGTCGTCATCGTCAAACCACCTTGCTGAGGAAGTGAATAGGTATTGTTACACTCAGGGTACCCGGTACAACCGACAAACCGTTTGGCATTCTTAGAAACACGTACGACCATCGATTTACCGCATTTCGGGCAGGGACCAATGTTGTTCTGTGCTTTGACTGCATTGTTGATGTTTTCCTTGATTTTTTCTTTCTCAGGTTCAAGTTCTTCCATAACCTTTGTAAGCATCAGTCGAGATTCTCTCACTGTTTCTTCCAGCGTCTTTTTCCCTTCTGCGATATCATTCATATCTGCTTCTAAGACAGCAGTCATCTTTGGTTTAACAACATCACAGTTTACCAACGCATCTACGACTGCGATAGCAATCGATGTCGGAACCGGTGTTCTTCCAGTGACATATTTACGGCCATACAATTTGCTGATGATTTCATGACGAGTGGATTTCGTCCCCAAGGAGAGCTGCTCCATCTTTGCAATCAATGCTCCTTCTGTGTATCGTTGAGGTGGTTTTGTGGTCTCTTCCTTTACTGAAACCGCGACAACATCGAGTTTTTCGCCTTCAACAAGCTCCGGAAGTGCCTTCTTTTTATCCTTAAAGTATGGATAGAGCTGTTTCCAATTTGGCTCGACGAGTCGGTATCCACTTGTGATGAACTTTTCTCCAGAGATATCGAACCATACATCTGTCGTTTCGGAAATAGCGTCCTTTGCAAGTGTTGCAAAAAACCTTCGACAGATAAGCTCATAGATTTTACTTTGATCAGCACCGAGGTTTTTTGACGGAGCATCCACAGGGTGAATCGGTGGATGATCAGTCGTCTGCTGTTTTCCTCTGGTCGGGTAGCTTCGTCCATTTGTTTGAACTTCTTGTACTTCTTTAGAGAAATGAGCAGTGGATAATTTCTGTAAAATACCATTAATATTCAGCGACGGTGGATAAACCGTGTTATCTGTTCGAGGGTACGACGTCAACCCCATCATATACAGTTCTTCGGCAATGCTCATTGCTTTTGCTGCGGAAAAACCGATAAATGAGGCTGCTTGTATAAACGTTGTCGTGTTAAATGGCGCTGGAGGGATCTCGTTGTTTATAATTTTTTTTACTTCTTTGACAAGTGATACTTTGCTATCCTTGATCTTCGCATATATCTCTTGAGCGGGTTGTTCATCCCGAAATACGCCGTGCTCATGCGTCGAATTTATCGGTTTGTCTTTCATGAGTTGTGCGATAAGTGTCCAGTATGGCTTTGGGATAAAATTCTTAATTTCTTTCTCTCGTTCAACTAGGATTGCAAGGGTCGGTGATTGCACCCGTCCAATGGAAAGAAAATCTCGCCCAAGTCGACGAGAGGTCAATGAGATAAATCGTGTTAAGACCGCACCCCACACCAAGTCAATAGCCTGACGTGCTTCACCTGCGCTGGAGAGATTATAGTCCACCTCTGTAAGATTGTCAAATGCGGTGTTAATCTCAAAGGGTGTAATCGCGCTGTATCTGGCTCGTTTTATTTGTATGATGTTTTGGTTATAACTTTTCAGAAGGTTGACGACTTCAACACCAATGAGTTCCCCTTCCCTATCGAAATCAGTTGCGACGATGAGAGAAGGGGTATCTTTTACAAGAGTTTGTAACGCAGAGGCGATTCCTTTTTCACTTACGTTTTTACAGGGCTCCACCTCGATAAGTTTATAAGGAGGGATCGTTGTCCATTGATTAAAGCCACTTGGGTAGTCAAGGTTAATAATGTGGCCTTTTAACCCGATGACGTTCCAAGGTTCATTGTCTTTTGTAAAGGAATACACTGGGATTTTTCCTAGGTGATTACTTTTTACCTTACCACCGGAAAGAATATATGCGATTCTTCTCGCAGCAATGTTTTTCTCACAAATCACTAATTTCATGGTCGTTCCTAGTTTGAGAACTCAACATTAGGACGGGATATAATTAGTTTACGATAGCAGAAAATAGTAGGTTGAAACTATTTATATGGTCCGAGTATTTCCTGATGTGAGACTATGAAAATTCAAATCATCATGGGGTCATCTTCTGATATGCCCGTCGCGGAGAAAGCCAAAACCATCCTGGAGGAATTTGGGATTCCCTACGATATAAAAGTTGCATCTGCACATCGAACACCAGAACTCCTTAAAACAATCGTTGAAAAAAACGATGCAGATCTATTTATCGGGATCGCTGGCCTTTCCGCTGCATTACCCGGGACCATCGCTGCCCATACAATTAAACCAGTGATAGGGGTTCCGGTGAGTGGAAAGGTCAATCTCGATGCTATTCTTTCCATCATTCAAATGCCACCAGGTATTCCTGTAGGAGCTGTCGGTCTAGATCGAGGCGAGAACGCAGCATTACTGGCAATTGAAATCCTTGCCGTGAGGGATACAAAATTAACAACAAAATTACAAAATTATAGGAAAAAAATGCAGGAGAAGGCACTATCAAAATAGAGGCTTACTAGATGTTTAACGCAGAGAAATTCGTTGAAAAAACAATTTCAAATCTTCAGAAAGAAATCAAGGGCAAAGCGTTGATTGCATTCTCTGGTGGGGTCGACAGCACGGTATGTGCCGCTTTAGCAAACAAGGCTATCGGGAAACAGTTAATCGCTGTCCATGTCAACACAGGGTACATGCGAAAGAACGAACCTGAACAAGTGAAGCACATGATGGAGGATCTGTTGTTAAATTATCGTTTCGTTACTGCAAGTAATGAGTATTTTCTTGCTTTAAAAGGGGTGGAAGACCCAGAGAAGAAACGTAAAATTATCGGTGAAAAGTTCATCAGAATTTTTGAAAAAGTCGCCCGAGAGGAAAACATCGATTACCTCGTGCAGGGGACGATTGCACCGGACTGGATTGAATCCGGTGGAGGTTTACGTGATACCATTAAATCTCATCATAATGTCGGTGGGTTACCACGGGATATGAAATTGAAACTCGTTGAACCGCTTCGTGATCTGTATAAGGACGAGGTGCGGAAAGTCGCTCGCGCTCTGCAGTTAAGTGTTTCAGAACGTCAGCCGTTCCCTGGCCCAGGGCTTGCTATTCGCATCATCGGTGAAGCGACACCGGAACGTACGGAACTTGTACGAGAAGCATGTGATATTGTTGAAAAAGAAATCGAACGAGCATCGGAACAAAAACCCATGGAACGTCCGTGGCAATATTTTGCGGTGCTGATCCCTATAAAAACCGTTGGAGTTCATGGCGATAAACGTGCCTACGGCAACACGATTGCGATCCGTGCGGTGCAGAGTGTTGATGCGATGACCTGCCATTATAGCACCATCCCTCATGATGTGCTTGATGCGATTTCAACGAAAATAACCAATACCCTAAAGGAGAATGTGACTCGTATTGTTTACGATGTGACCAACAAACCTCCGGGGACTGTTGAGTGGGAATGAACAGAATGGTACGAATCTACGTCATTGATAACGGCGGACAATGGACGCATCGTGAATGGCGGACTCTTCGTGACCTTGATGTTGAGACGAACATCGTACCCAACACAACACGTTTTAAGGATTTACAGAAAGAGAATATACAAGGGCTTGTTCTCTCTGGCGGGGCACCGCGAATAGGACTTGACAGCGCACTTGGGAACTGTGCGGAGTATCTGGATAATGCAGAGTTCCCGATTCTTGGGATATGCGCAGGTCATCAGTTCATGGCACGACATTTCGGTGGTGAGGTGAAACCATCGAAAATACCTGAGTTTGGGCAGGTTGAATTAACGCTTTGTAACACTAACGACCCTCTGTTTAAAGGTGTGGTTAAAAAATCGATTGTATGGGAATCTCACAACGACGAGGTGACTGTATTGCCAAAGGATTTTATTATTCTTGCAGAAAGCGAGAATTGCAAGACCCAAGCGATGCGACATAAAAAAAAACAGTTCTATGGTTTGCAATTTCATCCGGAGGTAGAGCATACACAATACGGAGATCAAATCTTTCAGAATTTTATTCACTTATGTGAACAGTAACGCACTATTTCTTTATTCTTCGTATACTACGGTATATCATTTCAATAAACACAATGAAAAGAAAGAAAAAAATCAATACCGCCAAGAAACTACCGATAATAAACAGGAGGAAAATTGAGAGTTCGTTTTGGTGGAAAAGATCATTGTTTGTACCAAAATAACTACTTCCGAACAGGATAACGAAGAAGACAAAGGACAGGACGACTGCTAGGGTAAATTCAAAGGAATAGTTCTTTTTTCCAGGACATCTAGGTGTCTTTTCTGTTTCACCTAAAAAATCTACAATCTTTTTTTTTTCTTTTGACTCTTCATCTGTTTCTTGTTCTTGGTTTTTTTGGTTTTCCTCTTCGGTTTGGGAATCTATTTGTTTTTTCTGATGAGATAGTGCTTCGAGGAATTTTTTATATTCTGATTCAGATTCAAAGAGAAGAGACGCTCCTTGGTAACCGCATTGCTTGCAGACCTCTTTCCATGAGGACAATCCAGAGATGATGCCGTCACCAAGAGTTCCTATACCTATATTTTTACTTCCACAAATCGGACAGGCTGTAATTTGCATTGTATCCACCATCAATTATTTCCATCGTTTGAACAAAGCGTGTTGGAGACCGAGTTGATCAAAGACTTTCCCAACCATGAAATCAACGAGATCTTCAATTCGCTCTGGTTTATGATAAAATGCAGGCATTGCAGGAACAATAATCGCTCCGCTTTCTTTTGCCGCAAGCATGTTTTTAATCCCTGGTAAATCAAGTGGTGTTTCTCTGAGAACCAGGATTAACCTTCTTCCTTCCTTTAAGCAGCAGCTCGCTGCCCGTGATGTCAGCGTATCTCCAAATCCGTTCGCAACAGAAGACAGTGTCTTCATGCTGCAAGGGATAATAATCATACCGTCCAGAAGGAATGAGCCGCTTGCTGGGCCAGCATATAAATCATCGTTGTCGTAGACGACGTTTGCTTTTGTTTTAATGATCGCATGCGTATATGTGGTTTCGTGTTGAATGATTTTTTTTGCTCCTTCGGAAACGACAAGATGTATCTCATGTTTGGCTTTGTTTAATTCTTCTAGTAAACGGATCCCGTAAATGCTGCCGGAAGCGCCTCCGATGCTAACGAAATATCTCATTTTTATAATCCCTCTATGACTGTTATAATATTGGTAAGTGTTGTTTTGAAATCCTTATCTTTTTCGATCGCAGTGCCTGTTATTATAATGTCTGCCCCAGCTTGTGCTTTTTCTTTAGCGGTGCCCGAATCGCGGATTCCGCCACCGACGATGAGAGGAATCGAAGTGTTTTTCTTCACCGCCCGAATCATCTCATTAGGGACAGGTGTTGGCGCTCCCGAACCAGCCTCTATATAGAAAAACTTCAGCCCAAGGTATTCCGCGGCAAGAGCATATCCCACTGCGGTTTGAGGATCATCCCGTTTAATGAGATCAGCTTCTCCGACACGTCCAGCGGTCATCCCTGGTTCTACAATCACGTACCCCATCGAGATCGGTTCAAGCCTGGAGTATTTGACAAACGGTGCTCCTTTGACATGCTCCCTGATGACGTAATTCAAATTATTAGAGTTAAGCAGGCTCATGAAGAAGACAGCATCGGCATACTTGCTGAGGAACTTGGCACCAGAGGGGAAAAGGATGACCGGGAGATCTGAGTTTTTTTTGATTGCTTGAACGGTCTCATCTACCTGTTTTTGGGACAGCAAGGTAGATCCTCCAACCATGATTGCGCTGCTTCCTGCGTCAGTAACTGTCTGTGCAATGTGCCCACAGCAACCTGTGGCGGTTGCTTATCCGGGTCAAGTAATGCAAAATGTAATTTCTTTTTCTGTGAAAGTGCAATAATTTTTTCTGCGATAGTCATTGAGGGGTTAAAGAACACCAGCTGTATTTATGTTTTATGCCTTAGGGAGAAGATCTGAGATTAACTTTTCCGAACAAGCAGCAATAACACTTGTTCTCTCTACTAAGTTTAATTTCATGTCAAGGTCGTCGCCGTTGATTGTTTTGACAAACCCTCCCGCCTCTCGAACAATCAAGGTTGATGCAGCGATGTCTACGACTCGAAGAATTTTTTTTCCAACGAAGTAGTAATCAAGAGCACTGATAGCCACCATGCACATCTCAAGAGATGCTGAACCCAATGAACGCACATTGCCTTTTTTTGATAACGAACCAGCTTTCGAGGTATGATTCTTGCCAAGGGAAATCGATGAAAGCAACTCAACAGAAGGCATTTCGCAGACTCGGATTGATGTGTTGTTGAGAAACGCACCATGATGTTTCTCTGCCGTAAATACATCCCCTGATGGTATGTTTTTTACGACACCGTATTCAATATCACTAATCTTTGATGTTCCGATAGCTAAAGAGACAGAGTAAAACGGAATGCCACGATACGCGTTGCGTGTGCCATCGACAGGGTCTAGAACGAATACGTACTTACCACCAAAATCAACGAATCCTTTCTCTTCGCTGAGGAGATTTACTTTTATCGCTGATTTTTCTAATATGTTCAGTGCCGCGTCCTCCGCGACTTTATCAATATAGGACGTTGGTGTGCCATCTGCGCCAATGCCGATGGTTTTCCCAAGTTTATAAAAATTATTTTTTGATTCCTTTTTTACCTCTCTGCTGATTTTTTCTACAACCGTATATGCAAGATGTTTGAGTTTTTCATCCATACATTAGCCCGTAATGTTGATCCCAAGATAGGCAAGCGCCCAACTGATATAAAGGGTGAGAAAAATCATTATCACAGCCGCGAGAATTAATCCTATGAAGATGACGAGAAGAGACCGGGAGAATTTTAAATTAAAAAGATAGGCAATCAATGCACCAGTCCATGCACCAGTGAACGGCACGGGTAATGCGACAAATGCAAATAAACCGAGATACTCGTACTTTTTGATACGGGCGTCTGCTTTCTTACGCGTCCGGGCAAATAACCAATCCATTATCTTTACCAAAAAGGGGTACTTTCGTAGAAATTTTTCAACATACCCAAAAAAGAGCAGGATAAACGGTATGGGTAATATGTTCCCTGCAATCGCAAGGGGGAACGCCTGCCACCATTCCCACCCATATTGGAGCATCGCAAACGGTATGATATATCGTGCTTCGAGCCAGGGTACCATAGAAAAAAAGAAGATTTGAAACCATTGGGGTAAGAAGTCAAGCATACATTACACTCCGGCACTCATACCAAATCCTTTCTTCACCAGTATTTGATGGTCTTCTATTACTTTTACCCCCCTAATGAATGTCATTGAAGGAAAAATCGCGGGAAATCCTTCAAACGGTGTCCATCCACATTTCGAATGCAGTTTTTCCGCGGTGATTGGCTCTGTTTTTTTCATATCAACGACAATGAAATCAGCATCTCGTCCAACCTCGATTTTTCCTTTAGGGATGTTCAGGAGCTGTGCAGGTCGTTCACAGAGCAGAGCTAAGAGAGTATCTAGATTGAGGTGCCCTTTTTTCATCGCGGAAAGCAACAGAGGATATTGGGTTTCAACTCCAGGTAGCCCTGAAGGTGCACTGTTAAAATCAACGTTTTTTTCTTCTTCGGTGTGCGGGGCGTGATCAGATTCGAAGATATCGATGAGCTTGTTATGGACGCCATACCAGAGGGTATCGCGATCGAAGCTCGATCGAATCGGAGGATTTACTTTATAGAATGTTTGTTTCGTGTTGAGGGCTTGAACATCAAAGTATAGATGATGCGGTGTAACCCCAACACTAATGTTGTTTGGTCTTTTGCGGATCATCTCAAAACCTTCACAGGAGGAGAGATGACAGATGTGAATTGGCGAGGAAAGACCATGAGAGTTGTTCAGTATATCCCTAAGTGCGGTTTCCTCGCATTCTGCAGATCGACATCGAAGATGATCAACAAGATTATTTTCTCGATCTTCATGTGTTTTTAAACAGTGCTCATCTTCTGCATGAAATAAGGTAATTTTCTTTGCTCGATTGGTTTCTAGTAATGCGACTCGAAGATTTTGGGTGCTGAGCCCCAGAGAGTTGGTGCTACCGCCTAAGAAAATTTTAAAACCACTGCAAAAAGGGGAGAGCTCTGCAAGTCGCCCGACGTTCTCATCGGTCACCGCGGCATATAATCCGAAATCAACGTAGCTTTTTTCTGAAGCAATCTGTGTCTTCTCTTTCAGTGTCTGTTTGCTTATGGTTTGAGGCTGGGTATTGGGCATGTCAAAGACACAGGAGATACCACCGAAAGCAGCTGCTTGTGATCCAGTTGAAAAATCTTCCTTATGGGTGAAACCAGGGTCGCGGAAATGAACATGTAGGTCTATACCGGTTGGGAGGATGAGGTGGTTGCCGACGTTGAGGGTGGGCTCTGTTGTAAGAGTTTTTTTTATGGCTACGATCTTTCCTTTTTCGATAGCAAGGCAGCCTTGTTCGAATGTTCCGTTGTGGTAAATTTTCCCTTCAATTGTGAGATCCATCAAGGCGTATCTCCTTTATTGGTCCATGTGGCTTTGTTTCGGTAAAGATCTGCCCTTGAAATTTTGAAATCTTCGTGGTTTTTTCAAACCATGCATCAGGGGGCAATCCCGCTTTCATGCAGGTATGTGAAATGAACTCTTCCTTGTCCCATGATTGTTCGACAGGAACTTGTGGGAGTAATAAACCTTTGTAATAGTTTTGTTCAACGATTAGTCCGTCTCTTCCAATGTCGATATGCGAAGGATAGTCTTTCGGTTCTTTGACAGTAATAATTTCTGGTTTTGTAAGTATGGTGACTTCTACGATAATTGTTTCAAGTTCTGTTTCTTTCAACGGTGGAAATCTCGGGTCTCGAGTGACTGATTGAGAGGACTGCAGAATTGCATCCTGCAAAGACATGACGGGCAGGGGGATACCGATACAGCCTCGTAACTCATGGTCTGGGTAGGTATGAAGGGTGACAAAAACTCCTTGTTTTTCATGAAACGAACGCCCGAGGTCTAGCGATGAGTTTTTTTTATGCAGTACATGCTCTTGGATTCTTTGACGTGCAAACTGAACAGCGTTCGTTCCTTCTTCAATACTCAACATCAGAGATAGTATAAAGAAAAGCATTAAATAAAATGTGGTGGAGAGGGAAAGAACCTCTCCTTTTCTTAGGGTGATTGTTCTCGTGTCAGCATAATGTCTAATACCCTTGGAGCGTCGCCATTATTAAATGTGATGCGCCCTCCGTAGCCGGTATATGTTATATTTTGTCCACTTTCACTGACCAGTTCCTCAACACTTACATTATATGACCCTGGTGTCAGTTCGACGGTGTATATTCCATTCTTATCTGTTTTAATGCTCTTTGTTATCGCCGTGTTGTTCGCAATACCTAAATCCTTTGTGAAGAATATTGTCATGTTGGCTTTCCCGGTAATATTGTAGATTGTGCTTCCGCTGACGGTGATCGATACTTTGGTTACCGCAATGTCATAGGATATAGTTCCTTCTCCAACTGATATCGATAGTTTACCGGTAAATGTGTATACTGTGGTTACTCCCTCTGTTTTTTTAACGGTGACATTATAGGTTCCCGGTGTCAGTTCTGCTTCATAGAATCCTTGGTCATCGGATGTCGCAGCAACTTGTGCTTTTGCGGTGTTGTTTTTAACGGTTTTGTCCGGGGCGAATGTCACGGGGATCCCATTGGTTTTGACTGTATTGTAGACCGTATACCCGTTTACAAGAACAGGTGCGTAGGTTAGCGAGATATTGACCCAGGAGGTTCTGTTAGCGGCAAGGGTGATGGTTTGTTCTGTTAAATAATCAAGGTTTCCTGTGCTTGCATTTACCTTTGTCGCATTTATGGTGTAATCTCCAGGAATTAACGAGGGGAATGAATAGGCCCCTGAGATACCTGTGGTAACATTGGTAACTGATAATTGCGTATCATCGAGTTTTGTATAGGTAAGTTGTATGTGTACGCCGTTTACTTCCTCACCCGGGGTGTACTTCGTATCGCTATTGGCATCGCTATAGACAATTCCTTTGAGGCCAGATGGTTTTGGTTTTGAAATATTATATGAGTTATTACCCTGTTCAACATTGACGCC
>Ga0307379_10002309_pt1 | contig 28521 bp, 25 predicted proteins | sample UN2MG_FD_202237 | JGI IMG/M metagenome (GOLD analysis project Ga0307379, IMG submission 202237) | Soil microbial communities from Risofladan, Vaasa, Finland - UN-2 | ecosystem: Environmental > Terrestrial > Soil > Coastal area > Acid sulfate soil | place: Finland: Risofladan, Vaasa | collected...
GACCGCCTCGTCCTCGCCGACGGTGCGGACCAGCAGACCCAACGCCCCGGCGATCAGGCCCTTGATCAGGTCCTTTCCGGCCAGGCTGGCGGTAACCGTCAGGGCGAATATTACCAGCATGAAGAAATCCCAGGGCTGGAACTCGAGCCCGACCCGCGCAAGCTGCGGCGCGAACAGGACCAGCATCGCCGCCGAAATCATGCCGCCGCAGAACGACGACCAGACCCCGAGGCCCAGGGCGAAGCCCGGATCGCCCTTGCGCGCCATCGGAAAGCCGTCGAATGTGGTCGCGACCGACGAGGGAGTGCCCGGGATGCCGGTCAGAATGCCCGACATCAAACCGCCCGACAGGCCGCCAACCAGTACGCTGATCATCATCGCCAGCCCCTGCTCCGGCGGCATCGAAAAGGTGAAGGGCAGGGTCAAAACCACCGCCATGGCGATGGTGAAGCCGGGGATCGCGCCGGCGAGCAACCCGGCGCCGACGCCGACGATCATCAGCAACAGCGTCTTGATATTCGCGATCTCGGCGAAGGCGAGCTGCAGATTTTCAAAGATCATCGCAGCGCCCCCTCAGAACCGGCCGAGTATCTGGCCGGGCGGCAACAGCACATGCAGCCCGAAGGTGAACAGCGCCCACATGCCGCCCACGGTGACCACGGCGATGATCGCATGCAGCGCCAGTTGCTTCGGCTGCCAGCCGCCGAGCGCGTTCAGCAGCAGGAATACGAACGCCAGCCCGCCGATCAGCATGCCCAGATAGGGCATGGTCAGCAGATAGGCGAGGAACAGCGCAAAGCACCAAAAGACGTTGCGCCAGTAGACGAAGAACCCGGCGATGCCGCCCCGACGGGTTTCATCGCTGGATTCGCCTTCGGTCGGCTCGGGCACGCCCTTGCGGATCGACTGCGCCAGATAAATCACCGACAGCAAGGTCAGGATGCCAACCACCAACCGGGGCCAGGCCGCCGGGCTGAGTTGCCCGTAATCGGGCTCCCTGATCTCGAAACTGGCCGCCGCGAGCACGGCGCAGCCGAGCAGCAGAAAGATGGCGCACAGGGTATCGCGGTTTACGCGGGTCATCGATGTCTCGATCGCTCAGCAGGCGGATGGAATCTCGACGGCGCCCGGGGTATCCGGGCGCCGCCAAAACTGATCAGACAGAATCACTTCTTGTACATGCCGATCTTGATCGCAACCGTCTCGAAGTCAGAATAGAGCGCGTCGGCCCAGGCGCGGTACTCGTCCGGATCCTGATAGGCGATCCCGGTTCCCTTGGCGTCCATCTGCGCCAGCAGGCCCGGGTCCTCGGCGGCCATCTTGAAGATTGCCGACCAATGGTCGACGATGTCTCTGGGCGTGCCCTTGGGCGCCACGATGCCGCGCTCGAGCCCGAACAGCATATCGACCCCGACCTCCTTCAGGGTCGGCATGTCGGGCAGGAACTCCGAGCGTTCCTCGGCCGCGATGGCAAAGCCCTGCAACTCGCCCTGCTCCATGTATTTGCGCCCCGAGGCGACGTTCAGCACGCCCATGTCGATGGCGCCCGACAGAAGCGCCGTCATCCGCTCGCTGGTGCCGTCATAGGGCACATAGGAGAACTCGATGCCCATCTTGTCGGCCATGATCAGCCAGATGAACTGACTGGTGGAACCGAAGGTGGCGCCAACCTTGATTTCACCGGGATGCGCCTTGGCATAGGCGGCAAACTCCTCGAAATTCTTGTAGGGGGTTCCTGCCGCGGCACCGACGATCTCCGGGGTCGAGGTCAGGTTGGCGACTGTCTCGAACCCGTCAAACTGAAAGTCGATGCGGCCATTAAGGTAGCTGGTGACCGCCGACTGGTGGATGGCGAACAAGGTGCAGCCGTCGGGCGCGGCGGCTGCGGCTTCCTTGGCGCCCTTGTTACCGCCCTGACCACCGATGGTGACGACCTGGATCTTCGGCGTGACATCGAGCTCCTGGATGGTCTTCTCGAAGATCGAGAACAGCACATGGGTGCCGCCACCCGCCTTCCAGGGCACGATCAGTTTTGCCGTGCTGCAGGGGATATCGGCGGCCTGGGCCGGAACGGCGCCCACAACTGCCAGCGCCACCGCGGACATTGCAAGGGTTGAAAACAGCTTCTTCATTGGACTCTCCCTGTTTGGTTCACGCCGTATCCGGCGCATTATTTTTTCTCGTTTACCGCCCTGCGAAATTCTCGCGGGCGACATTTGATTACAAGCCACTATAAGCGTACGCGACACCACTGCAAACAACACCATCCGGAATTCCGCATAACGGCAACTGGCAGACTATATCGGCCTCGACCGAGAGAGGGACGCGACCCATGAGAAATTTTGAATTGCCCGGCCGCTCGCCGGTGCATGCCACCGAGGGCATGGCTTGCACGTCGCAACCACTGGCGACTCAGGTTGCCATCGATGTGCTGAAGGCCGGTGGCAACGCCATGGACGCCGCCATCGCCGCCTGTGCGACCCAATGCGTCGTCGAACCTGAATCGACCGGCATCGGCGGCGATTGTTTCTGCCTGTATTCGCCCGGCGGGTCGACTGACATCATCGCCTATAACGGCTCCGGCCGCGCACCGGCGGCGGCGTCGGTCGAATGGTTCCAGTCCCAGGGCATCAACAAGCTGACCGGCACCAGCGTCCACTCGGTCATTGTGCCCGGTGCCATTGATGCCTGGGCGCAGCTCAGCGCCGACCACGGCCGCAAATCACTGTCCGAGCTACTGCAACCAGCGATCCGCTTCGCCCGCGACGGCTACCCGATCCATTCCCGGGTGCATGCCGATTTCGCCTCGAATGCCGCCAAGTTGTCAGCCGACGAGAACGCCAAGCGGATCTTCATGCCCGGCGGTCAGGTCCCCGGCGTCGGCACCATCCACCGCCAACCAGAACTGGCCGCAACGCTCGAGCGGATCGCAGCACTTGGCCGCAACGAGTTCTACAAGGGCGAGACCGCCCGCGACATCGTTGCCTATCTCCAGGCCCGTGGTGGGTTGCACACCTTGGACGACTTCGCCACCGCCGCCGGTGAATACGTCACCCCGATCTCGGTCGATTTCCGGGGCTACCGGGTCCATGAATGCCCGCCCAACGGCCAGGGCGTCATAGCACTTCTGCTGCTGAACATCATGGCCGGGATCGATATAGGCACTGGCGGCCCGATCACGCTCGAGCGCATGCACGCCGAGATCGAGGCTGGCCAGCTGGCCTATTCCGCCCGCGACGCCTGGGTGGCCGATCCGGCGATGGCCCAGGTGCCGGTCGATGGCCTGCTGTCGGCGGAATATGCCGACCGCCTGCGCGCCGCCATTGATCCGGCCCGGGCCCAGGAACCCGACCGACTGATTGACATTCCGAACCACAAAAGCACCGTCTACATCTCGGTCGTCGACCGCGACCGTAACGCCTGCAGCTTCATCAACACCCTGTTCAACAGTTTCGGCACCGGCATCTGCGCCCCCACCGGCGTGATGCTGACCAACCGTGGCGAGGGCTTCAGCCTCAACCCGGCCAGCCCGAACCGCATCGAGGGCGGCAAGCGCCCGCTCCACACCATCATCCCCGGCATGGTAACCAAGGGCGACCGGGCAGTAATGCCGTTCGGGGTCATGGGCGGTCAGTACCAGTCGATGGGTCACATGCAGTTCCTGACCCGGTTCTTCGACTATGGCATGGATATCCAGGAAGCGATGGACGCGCCCCGCTTCATGCCGGACCCGTTCATCGGCAACGTCGATGTCGAATCCACCGTGCCGCTGGCGATCCGCGACCAACTCACCGCGATGGGCCACAATATCACGCTCGCCCCCAAAACGATCGGCGGCAGCCAGGCAATCTGGATCGACTGGGACGAGGGCGTCCTGACCGGCGGCTCCGACCCGCGCAAGGACGGCTGCGCGATGGGCTATTGAGGAGGGGAACACCACATGGACCGCATCGCCATCCTGATGCCCGGCGACATGGGCCACGGCGTCGGCCAAGTGCTGCGCCAGCATGGCCACGACGTGATGACCTGCCTGACCGGCCGCAGTGCCCGTACCCGCGCCCTGGCCGAGGCCGCCAGAATGCGCGATGCAGGCAGCCTCGAAGCGCTGGTTGCCGAGGCCGACATGATCCTGTCGATCCTGCCACCGGACGCCGCCATTGCGCAGGCAACCGCCGTGGCAGCGGCGATGACCGCGACCGGCGCCCGCCCGGTCTATGTCGACTGCAACGCAGTCTCGCCGATGACCGCCCGCGATGTCGGCGCGATCATCGAAGCGGCCGGCGCACCGTTCATCGATTGCGGCATCATCGGGTTCAGACCCGGCAAAAGCCGCGAGACCCGGTTCCATGTCTCGGGGCCGGACACGCGCGCAATGGAACAACTCGACGGCAAGGGCATAACCGTGCTGCCGATGGGCGCCGAGATCGGCCGCGCCTCGGCCCTGAAGATGGTCTATGCCGGGCTGACCAAGGGCACCATGACCCTGCACACGGCGATCCTGACCGCCGCCTGGCAACTCGGCGTCTATGACGAGACAATCGCCGAGTTTACCGACAGCCAGCCCGTAGCGCTGGAAGCCATGCGCGCCCGCGTCCCCCGCATCCCCGCCGACGCCGGCCGCTGGTCCGGCGAGATGGACGAGATCGCCACCACCCTCGCCTCCGTCGGCGTCACGCCCGCCTTCCACGAAGGCGCCGCCGAGATCTGCCGCCTCCTCGACCGCACCCCCTTCGCGCAGGAAACCCGCGAGAACCTCGACCTATCGCGCACCATCGACGACGCGATCCCGGTCTATGCCAAGCACCTGAAAGCAGGTGGCTGATCCGCCCCGCCAACGCGCACTGTCCAGTTTCTCCCGGCTTCGTCCGCGCTGCACCGGCACTCAGCCCTTTGAATTGTTGGAACTAACTCCAACACTACCAGGTTACCAGTTCGGGCCCCAGGTGCTGAAGCCGATTCGTGTAGACAATGACCCTCGATCTCGCGTCGAAGTCGATGCGGGTGATCGAGGTATTGTGAACGGCCCAGTTGGCGACCCAATGGGTGGCGTAGTTGTCAACAGGACGCCCAAGCCCGGTGAACTCATTGATCAGCTGATCGATCAGGTCGCCGTGTATGATCATGGCGACCTGGTCATCGCTGCCAAGATGGCGACGCTCAAAATCCAACACCACTTGCTTCGACCGTTGAAGAAATTGCTCTTCGGTCTCAAATTCCCGGTTGTACCATCCGCCATGGCCCAGCGCCGCCGGCAATTCGAGGTCCGGAAACCTCGCGTTGAAGTGCTCCCGATCCGGTGCAGGCAACCCAACCCTGGTCCCATCCGCGGCATCTTCAAAAATGCCGCCCTTCTCAAAAATATCGGCATGAGCCACCAGAGGAAGCTTGCAAGCGTTTGCAACGTATTGCGCGGTCAGAACGGATCGGGTCATCAAACTGCAATAGACGTGGGTCAAGCCAAACCCCTGCCGCCCGCTTTTGCGCAGCAACGATCGATGCTGCAATGGATCACCCTGCGGATCAGCCAGATGATTTGCCAGCAATTGCGCCTGACGGTGGCCTGCCTCGGTTAGTTCCGGGTCAGGCACCCTGCCTTTCCCGTCGCCGGTACCGGATTCAAAAGCGTTGTTAGCCGATTCACCATGCCGGATCAGAAAAAGCCTCATTTCGCCTCCATGCTTCGCATCAATTTGGATAAACTGTTGACGGCGCGTCTAATTGCGGCTGCTCCCTCACCGCCCCCTGATCCGCGGATCCAGCGCGTCGCGCAGGCCATCGCCCATGAAATTCACGCTCAGCACGGTGAGCGAGATCGCCAGCCCCGGCCACAGCACTCGCACCGGCGTCAGGGTCAGGAAATCCTTGCCGTCGAACAACAACCGGCCCCAGGTCGGGAAATCCGATGGGAACCCGAGCCCGAGGAACGACAGAGCCGACTCGGTGATGATCGCATTGGCCAGCCCCAGGGTCGCCGACACCATCACCGGGCTCAGCACATTGGGCAGGATATGACGGGTAATCACCCGCCGCTCGCGGGTGCCGATCGATCGCGCCGCCAACACGAACTCGCGCTCCTTCAGCGCCAGCACATCGCCGCGCACGATCCGCGCCGTCTGCATCCAACTGGTGATGCCGATGACAAAGACGATCAGAAGGAAAATCCCGGTCTCGGGTCCGAAGGCGCGGCGCAGCGTATCGCGGAACAGCATGATGATGACCAGCAGCAACGGCAGCAGCGGCAGCGCCAGGAACAGGTCGGTCAGCCGCATTAGCGGCCCGTCGAGCCAACGGAAGAACCCGGCCATCACCCCGACCAGCGCGCCGACCAACAGCGACAGCGACATGGCGGTGAACCCCACCGCCATACTGACCCGCCCTCCCGCCAGCACCTGCGCCAGCATATCCCGCCCCAGATTGTCGGTCCCGAAGGGATGCACCCAGCTCGGCCCCAGGTTCTTGGCCTTGTAGTCCAGATACCCCGGATCGATGGTGTGGAGAAATGGCCCGATGGCCACCGCCAGCACGATCAGCGCGAAAACGGCGGCCCCGGCCAGCGCCCCGCGATGGGTGCTGAACTGCGCCCATACATCCCACCACAACGACCGGTGCGGCTGGTGCTCCTCGATCTTTGCGCTGATTGCGGGGGCGTCAGTCATAGCGGATCCTCGGGTCCAGGATGCCATACAGCAGATCGGCGATCAGGTTGAAGCCGACGATCAGCACCGCGAAGATGAAGGTCAGGGTCTGCACCAGCGGTATATCCGCCGCCTCGATGCCGCCGATCAACAGCGCCCCCAGCCCGTTCACCCGAAAAATCTGCTCGGTAATGATGGCCCCGCCGAAGATCTGCGGCACGCCCAACGCGATCACCGTCACCACCGGGATCAGGCTGTTGCGCAGCACATGGACCATCACGACGATATGCTCCTTCATGCCCTTGGCCCGGGCAGTGCGCACATAGTCCTGATTGAGGTTGTCCAGCATCGACGAGCGCATAAACCGGCTGATCTGCGCCGCGTTGAACAGCGCCAGCACCATGACCGGCATCGCGATCTGCTTGACCTGGACGATAAAACTGTCCCAACCGGTCACCGTATGGGTGGTGTCGTAGATCATCGGCAGCCAGTTCAGGTTGACACTGAAGATCACGATCAGAACCAGGCCGGTGAAGAAGGTCGGCACCGAGAAGCCGATCATCGAGAACAACGTGCCCGCCTGGTCGATCCAGGAATACTGCCGGTAGGCCGAGATCACCCCGATCGGAATGGCGATCAGGATGCCGACCACATAGGACATGCCGACCACCCACAGCGTCTGCGGCGTGCGCTCGACGATCAGGTCGACGACCGGCGAGCGGGTCGACCACGAGCGGATGCGCATCCGCCCGGCGCTGTCACCGATCGGGCTGCCCCACCACTCCTCCAGGATGTTCAGCGGCTCGTTGATGAAGAACTGATTGAGCCAGGCGATATAGCGGATGTGAAATGGTTCGCCGAGACCGAGGCTGATGCGGATTGCCTCGCGCGTCTTGGCGTCGATGGTCAGTGGCAGGTTGCCGGTCGGATCGCCGGGGGCGAGATCAAGCAGCGCAAAGATGATGAAACTGATCACGAGCAGCGTCGGGATTGCGAATAAAAGCCGCCTGATCGTGTATCTGAACATACCGCTATCCCGGGGTCAGAGTAGACGGCCCGCGGGTGATCCGCGGGCCGTCGGACTTCAGGCTCAGGACGGGTTCTTGCGATGCCAGTCCTTGACGTTCCACAGCTCGCTGTCCCACGAGTTCATCAGCACACCGCCCAGCGTAACCGCATGGGCCGAGACGTCACCGCGATGGATCAGCGGGATGATGGCGCCATACTCCATCAGCATGTCGTTCATCTTCATGGCGATCTCGGCCCGTTTCTCGAGCGACGCGGTCGTGCCCAATTCGGATGACAAGGCGTCATAGGCCGGGTCGCAGAAGCGCGGCATGTTGTTGCCGAGCCACTGGTTCGCCGGCGCCGGAATCTCCTTGCAGGTCCAGCTCGCCATATACTTCTCCGGGTCGGTGCCATCGAAGTTGTTGGTGTACATCTCGACGTCCGAGAAGAACTTCTGGAAGGTGTCCGGGCTGGACTGATCGCCGCCGAAGAAGACCGAGGCGGAGATGTTCTTCAGCTCGGTCTCGACGCCGATCTCGCCCCACATCTGCTTGACTAGCGCCTGAGTGCCCTGGCGAACCGAGTTGGTCGAGGTCTGATACAGGATCGACAACCGGACGCCATCCTTGGCGCGGACGCCATCGGAACCCTTAGCCCAGCCCGCATCATCCAGCAGTTTGTTCGCCCCGGCAACGTCCTGGGTCTTGCACCAGTCGTTGGCGGTCGAAGCATAAACCGCAGGCGCTGGCAGAACGTTGCAAGTCACCTGTCCCGCCGCACCATACCCGGCATCGACCAGGATCTGCCGGTCGATGGCGATGCTGAGCGCCCGGCGCACCGCTTTGTCGGTCAGGAACGGGTGCGGATGCGCGACGGTGCCGCGCTCGTCGCCAAGTGCGGCATCGGGGTTTGTGCTTTGAACCATCAGCCGCTCGACCGAGGTGCCGAAAGAGGTGACGACGGTGCCCTTCCCGGCTGCGATCATCTGGGTCAGGATCTCGGGCTCGACCTGCAGGTTCCAGGCATAGTCGAACTCGCCGGTCTCAAGCACCGAGCGCGCTGCCGAGGCTGCGTCTCCGCCCCCTTTGAACAGAATGTTCGAGAAGTGCGGCTTGTCGGCCTCGCGGAACTTATCGTTCATTTCGTACAGCACGACGTCATTGGCCTTGAATTCGGTCACCTTGTAGGGGCCAGTGCCTACGGGTCCGAAGTTCTGCGCGGTGCATTCCGGCGCCTTGGCGCCCATGCAGTTCTCGAACTGCGCCTTCTGGATGATCGGCACTGTGGTGCCGACGAAGGGGCCGTAGGGGAACGGCTTGGCGACACCGAAGGTGATCTTGACCGTCAGATCGTCAATCGCCTCGATCGAGGTCACGTCGGTGAAGTTGGTACTGGCGTTGCAGCCGCCATCGGGGTGCATGCAGTAATCGCCGGAGAACACAACGTCGGCCGAGGTAAGGGGCGACCCATCCGACCAAACAGTGCCGGGCATCAGCTTCCAGGTGATCGAGGTCAGGTCGGCGGATACGCCGCCGTTCTCGACGGTGGGAATCTCGGCGACCAAGTTCGGCACCATGGCGCCGTTCTCGTCGTAATAGGCCAGCGGCTCGAGCACCAGCGAAGCGCTTTCGATGTCCTTGGTGCCGCCCGACAGATACGGGTTGGCGATCGACGGCGCCTGCCAATATAGGATATTCAGCTGGCCATCCGCACCGCGCTCGGCCAGCGCTGGTGATGCGAGCAGCGAAACCGCCGCCGCTGTCATCAGTAGTTTCTTCGATATTTGCATTCTACTTCTCCCTTTCATTTATTTGAACGCTCCGGTGATTCTCCGATCACCGGAATGTCCCATGCCGGAATACTACACGCCGCCAGCCGCACGGAAAGCACCTTTCCGTGGTTGACGCCGCAACAATGCCCGTTCGGCAGGATATCGCAGGCATTGCGGGTCACTCCACCAGATGGCAGGCAACATGGCGCCCGCCGCTCAATTTTCGCCACTCAGGCACGACCGCGCTGCATTTCTCCACCGCCACCGGGCAGCGGGTCCGGAATACGCAGCCCGAAGGCGGGTTCGCCGGGCTCGGCACGTCGCCGGTCAGGATGGTGCGGGTGCGGTGGGCCTCGACCTCCGGGTTCGGGATCGGCACCGCCGACAGCAGCGCTTTGGTGTAGGGGTGCTTCGGGTCGGAATACAGTTGATCACGCGGCGCCAGCTCGACCACCTTGCCCAGATACATCACCGCCACCCGGTCGGCGATATGGCGCACCATCGAAAGATCGTGGCTGATGAACAAATAGGTCAGGCCCAGTTGCTTCTGCAGGTCTTCCAGCAGGTTCACCACTTGCGCCTGGATCGACACATCCAGGGCGGCAATCGGTTCGTCGCAAACGATGAAATCCGGGTTCAGCGCCAATGCCCGCGCAATGCCGATGCGCTGGCGCTGGCCGCCCGAGAACTCGTGCGGATAGCGGTTGGCGAAGCGCGGGTTCATGCCGACCGCATCGAGCAGCTCGCGCACCTTCTCCTGCTTGGCCTTGCCGGTGGCGACGCGGTGTTCGTCCAGCGGCTCGGAGATGATCGAGCTGACCGTCATGCGCGGGTTCAGGCAGGCCTGCGGGTCCTGGAAAATCATCTGCATGCGCGGCCGGGTCCGGCGCAATTCTTCGCCGCTCAGCTTGGCGATGTCCTGACCGCCGAACAGGATGCGCCCGCCGGTGGCATCGTACAGCCGCAATATCGTGCGGCCCGCCGTCGACTTGCCGCAACCGGACTCGCCAACCAATCCCAGAGTCTCGCCCCTGCGGATATCGAAACTGATCCCGTCCACCGCCTTGATGACCCCGACCTGGCGCCGGATGATGCCTTTGTGGACCGGAAAATGCTTGCTCAGATTCTGCACACTCAGCAACACCTCGGCGTCTTGGCCGGTCCGTTCCAGGGTCGCGGTTTCAGGCGTCATGGCGCGCCCCTTCCGGGTCAGGCCGCCACCAGCAGGCGACATCATGGCCGTCGGCCACCTCGACCAGCGGCGGGTTCTCGGCACGGCAACGGTCGTGGACATGGGCGCAGCGGTTGGCGAACGGGCAGGACGTTGGTGCCGCGGTCATATGCGGCGGCTGGCCGCTGATTGACAGCAACCGCTCGGTCCGGGTGCTGTCGATGCTTGGCAGCGTGGCCAGCAGCGCCCGCGTATAGGGATGCAACGGCGTGCTATATAGATCGGCGACCCGCGCGTGCTCGACCACCAGCCCGGCATACATCACCATCACCCGGTCGGCGATGCCGGCAACCACGCCCAGATCATGCGTGATCCACACGATCCCCATCCCCAGTTCCTGGCGAAGCTTCTTCACCAACTCGATGATCTGCGCCTGGATGGTCACATCCAGCGCCGTGGTCGGCTCGTCGGCGATCAGCACCTTGGGGTCGCATGAGAGCGCGATGGCGATCATCACCCGCTGGCGCATGCCACCCGAAAACTGGTGCGGGAAGTCATTCAACCGATCCTCCGGTGAAGGAATCCCGACTAACGCCAATATCTCGATCGCCCGCGCCCGCGCCTCCTTCTTGCTTAACCCCAGATGCTCGCGCAGCGGCTCCATTAGCTGAAATCCAACGGTGAATACCGGGTTCAGCGAGGTCATCGGGTCCTGGAAAACAAAGCCGACCTCGCCGCCACGCACCTTGCGCAGGTCGGTCGGGTCCAGCTGCAACAGATCGCGCCCTTCCAGCATGGCGGTGCCGCGCACAATCTCGGCCGGCGGCTGCGGCAGCAGCTTCATCAGCGACATCATGGTGACGCTCTTGCCCGAGCCACTTTCACCGACGACCCCCAGCAGCTCGCCCGCGCGCAAATAGAAACTGACGCCGTTGACCGCATGGACGGCGCCGTCCATCGTGTGGAAGATCGTTGTCAGCCCCTCGACCTCTAGGATCGGCGGTGCAGTCGTGTTGATGGTCGGCGTGGTCACGCCTGTCGCCTCCCCGTTCTGTTGTACGTGTCCATTCTTTGCGGACATCACAGGCGCCCAGTTGAAACCGATCCGCCGCGGCCCCGCAACAGCAAGTTTGTGATATTCTGACGAAATTCACCGAAATCGGCACGATGGCGGCTTGACCTCGCGGCATTCCGCGTCAGGATTCGTGCCAACCAACAGGGGACAACCAGCCATGGCGGAAATCTTCAGCGCACGCGAGATGATGGAACGGCTGGTCGCCTTCCCGACGGTGTCCCGCGACTCCAACCTCGAACTGGTCACCTTCGTCCAGGACTACCTCACCGGCCACGGCGTCGACAGCCGGGTGGTCCACAACGAGGAAGGCACCAAGGCTAACATCTACGCCCAGATCGGCCCCTCGGTGCCCGGCGGCGTCGTGCTCAGCGGTCACACCGACGTGGTGCCGGTAGATGGCCAGAACTGGTCCAGCGATCCCTTCAAGGTGGTCGAGCGCGATGGCAAGCTCTATGGCCGCGGCACCTGCGACATGAAGGGCTTCAACGCGCTCGGCCTGGCGCTGGTGCCCGAGATGCTGAAGGCGAACCTGAAGCGTCCGATCCAGATCGCTCTCAGCTATGACGAGGAGGTCGGCCACCAGGGTGTCCCCTCGCTGATCGACGCGATGGGCCAGACCTTGCCGCCCGCCTCGGTCGTGTTCGTCGGCGAGCCAACCTCGATGCAGGTGGTAACCCAGCACAAGGGCGGCTGCAGCCTGACCACCAGGGTGCGCGGCTTCGAGGTCCACTCTAGCCTGGTCCACACCGGTGTCTCGGCCATCATGAACGCCGCCCGCCTGATCAACTGGCACTCCGACCGCATGGTCGAAAACCGCGCGCGAGCCGAGGCTTTGGGCGACGCGGCCCCCGGCATCCTGTTCACCCCGCCTTACACCACCTTGCACAATGGCCTGATCCAGGGCGGCACCGCTGGCAATATCACCGCCAAGGATTGCTGGTTCACCAGCGACATCCGCTGCCTGCCGAACGAGGACGGCGAGGATTGGCTGGCCCGCTACCGCACCGAATGCGCCCGGGTCGAGGCTGATATGCAGGCCATCCGCGCGGAAACCAGCATCTCGATCGACGTTCGGCTGTGCGCCCCCGGCTGCCGCAAGGAAACCGATGGTGCCGCCGAGCACATGGCCCGCATGCTGACCGGCGACAATGGCGAGCACGCTGTCTCCTACGGCACCGAGGCCGGGCACTTCCAGAACCAGGGTGGCTATTCGACCTGCGTCTGCGGCCCCGGCTCGATCGAACAGGCTCATCAGGCCGACGAATTCATCACCATCGCCCAACTCAACGCCGGCGAGGCGTTCATCCGACGGCTGATCGACCATCTCTCGGCTTGAACGACAGGCCCAACTGAAAGCACCCCAAATGCCCATCATCAACCGCATCGCCGACCTGCATGACGAGATCACCGAATGGCGCCGTGATCTGCACGAAAACCCGGAGCTTCTGTTCGATGTCCACCGCACCGCCGGCATCGTCGCCGAAAAGCTGCGGTCCTTCGGTGTCGACGAGGTCGTCGAGGGGATCGGCATCACCGGCGTTGTCGGTGTCATCCATGGCCGCAAGGGTGGCTCGGGCCGGGTCATCGGCATGCGCGCCGACATGGACGCCCTGCCGATCATCGAGGCGACCGGCCTGCCGCATGCCTCGAAGGTTCCCGGCAAGATGCACGCCTGCGGCCATGACGGCCATACCGCCATGCTGCTCGGCGCCGCCAAATACCTCGCCGAGACCCGCAACTTCGACGGCACGGCGGTGGTGATCTTCCAACCCGCCGAGGAGGGCGGTGGCGGTGGCGAAAAAATGGTCCAGGATGGCATGATGGAGCGTTTCGGCATCCAGCAGGTTTTCGGCATGCACAACGCACCCGGCTTGGCCGTAGGCCAGTTCGGCATCCGCCCCGGCCCGCTGATGGCCGCAACCGACGAGTTCACCATCGACCTCGAGGGCAGGGGCGGCCACGCCGCCAAGCCACATGAATGCATCGACACCACGCTGGTCGCGGCGCAACTGTTGCAGGCGCTGCAATCGGTGGTCGGTCGCAATGTCGACCCGATTGAATCGGCGGTCCTGTCGATCACCTCGCTGCATACCGGCGGCGACGCCTTCAACGTGATCCCGCAGACGGTACACATGAAGGGCACCATCCGCACGCTGAAGGAGGAGATCCGGGGGCTGGTCGAGCAGCGTCTGCGCACCATGATCGACGGCATCGCGCTGGCCTTCGATGCCAAAATCGTTCTGAACTTCCGGCGCGGCTACCCGGTCACCGTCAACGCCGAGCTTGAGACCGCCTTCGCCGCCGATGTCGCCGAAACCGTCGCCGCCGGCGGCCAGGTCGACCGCGACCGCCCCCCGGTGCTGGGCGCCGAGGATTTCTCCTACATGCTGAACGAGCGCCCCGGCGCCTTCATCTGGATCGGCAACGGCGACACCGCGATGGTCCACCACCCCGAATACGACTTCAACGACGCGGCAATCCCCTACGGCGTGTCATACTGGGCCAAGCTGGCCGAAACAGCGATGCCAACAGGGTAAGGAGCGCCGAACGGGATGTAGGGTGGGTTCTCCGAACCCACCACAAATGGTCAGCGCCCAAAAAGGTGGGTTCACAGAACTGACCCTACAATCGATACGCATGAAACAACCAAAGACAGTTGCTACACTCGCTTACCTTCATGGCGGCCAGGCTGACTCGCGCGCAATTGGCACTCCGGAGGGTCGAGTCGGGAGCACCCCCATAACACCCCCAAATCACCCCTAAAACACCCCTGATGGAATCCCAGCCCAAGGCCCCGTTTCGGAGCCGAATTAACCCCCCTCGAACCCCTCCAGCACGTTGACCGTGTTGACGCCGATCTCGGCCACGGCGTAGCCGCCCTCCATGACGAAAAGCGTCGGCAGGCCCATCTTGGCGATCCGGGCGCCGTAGCGGCGGAAGTCCTTGGACTCCAGTTTGAAGCTTGAGATCGGGTCGTCCTTGAACGTGTCCACCCCGAGTGAGACGATCAAAGCGTCCGGGCCATAACGCCCGATCCGGCCGCAGGCATCCTCCAGCGCCGCGCCCCATTTGTCGTAGGCAGTGCCATCAGGCAGGGGGTAGTTGACGTTGAAACCCTCGCCCGCCCCGGCCCCGGTCTCATCGGCACCACCGAGGAAATACGGGAAGGCATCCAGCGGGTCGCCATGCAGCGACAGGAACATAACATCTTGGCGGGAATAGAAAATTTCTTGCGTGCCGTTGCCGTGATGGAAATCCACATCCAGGATAGCCACACGCCCCGCGCCGCCATCGAGGAACGCCTGCGCCGCGATGGCGGCGTTGTTGAGGAAGCAATATCCGCCAAACATATCATGGGCGGCATGGTGCCCAGGCGGTCGGCACAGCGCAAAGGCCGACCGGGCGCCACCCGCCACCAGCCCCTGAGCCGTCAGCGCGACATCGACGCCAGCACAAGCCGCCTCCCAGGTGCCGCCGCTGATCGCGGTCTCGCCGCACAGCGCATAGTAGCCAACCAGCCCATCGATGTTGCGGGGTGGCACCATCCGGGTCATCGCCCGCGACGGCCACGACGTCGGCATCGCCTCGCCCTTGAACCCAGCCGCCTGCCAGTCGCGCCAGCAGGCCTCAAGAAACCTAACGAAATCAGCATCATGCACCCGAAGCACCGGCTCCAGCCCATGGCTCACCGGCGCTATCACCTCGCCCAATCCAACCTCGCGAACCCGCGACAGCACATATTCGGCCCGGATCGGGCATTCGAAAGGCGCCACCAGCTGGCCGCCAAAAAGCTCGGTCTTCGAATCGCGCAGCTTGTGGCGGTCGGTATAGACGGTCTGCATCGGTGTTCCCTCGTTCTTTCAATGGGTTGATCAGGTAACAGGCGTCATGCCGGGAATGTCGCTGTCGGTAATCGCGGCCCGGCAATGCTCCTCGAATGCCTCAAGGATCCGCGGCCGAAAGCGCATCCGCACCGTTGCCAGCCCCAGCATCAACGGCCGATGCCCACCGCCAAGCGGCACAGTGCGAAGCCGCTCACCGTCCGGGGCGGCGACGCTGGAGGGCCGCATATTAGCGAGACTATAGCCGAACCCGTTTGCCACCATCGAGCGGATCATGCTCATCTCCGGCACCCGCTCGGCGATGCGCGGGCGCAGGCCAGCCTGATGAAACAGCGACAGAAAGTATTCGCGGCTGAGCGGCAGGTCGAGCAGGATCAGCTTCTCGTCGGCCAGTTTTTCCAGCGTGACCTCGGCGCCCACCAGCGGGTGATCCGGCGCCAACAGCGCCACCGGCGGCAGGGCAGCCAGCGGCTCGAACGCGATATCCTGAGGGATCTCAAGGTCGTAGGTCAGCGCAATGTCAACCCGCGCCGCCCGCAGCGCCTCCAGTAGTGCGACCTGATGGGAGGTGAACTGGTGCAACTCGGCCTCGGGATGCGCAGCCTCAAAACTGCGCCGAAGCTTCGGCAAGACAACCGGCGCCAGCGTCACCAGACTGCCGACGGTGATGGCGCCCCGCACCTCGCCGGAGATCTTCCCAGCCACCCCGTGCAGCGTCTGAGCTTGCGCCAGCAGGGTTTTCGCCTCGGCCAGAAAACGCCGCCCCGCCGGGGTCAGCGCCAGCCCCTGGGCATGCTGGCGGATGAACAGCTGCAACCCGAACGTCGCCTCCAGCTGCGAGATCGCGGTCGAAATCCACGGCGACGAGATATGCAGCCGCTCGGCGGCAAGCGCTATTGACCCGAGTTCGCCGACAGCGACGAAATACTCGATCTGCCTCAGCGTAAAGCGCATGGCCATGTTTGCCGCCTCCGGGATTCGGGGCCTCCCGGGTTCGGGGCCACCATCTCGGGGTGAATTCCGCCCGCCGTCAAGCGCGAGCAGCGCTATTCGTCGCCTGGCACGCCGTAGCTCGGCGCTTCGGTCGGGTTCAATGCCCGGGTCACGTAGGCATCTAGCTGCGGTTTGTAGATATCCCAAATACCGGCCAACGCCTCGATCGGACAATCCTCCGACCAGTCAACCCGCAGATCGGCGACCGGCCACGAGACCTTGTCGACCAGCCGCATCCCCGCCGAATGCACCGGCCCCTCCTCGCCCCCGGCGGCGACCCCAGCACGCATTGCGGCAATCAGCCGGTCGCCAATATGGCCGCTGTCGCCAAGGAACCCGTCAACGATAGCCTGCGGCACGCGCCTGTCCGCCAGCAGATTGCCGCCGCTGGCAACGTTCTCGGCCTGGGCTTCAGACCAGTTGCCCAGCACATTCGGCCCGGAATGGATGGCGGTGCGGCCCGCCGCATCCACCGCCAACACCTGGCGGTAGTCGATATAGGCCCCGGTCGCCTTCAGAACCGCGATGGCCTCGGGCGCGTTGGCACCCAGCGCCATCAGGTCCAGTCCCCGCCTCCCCAGCGTCGGGTCGGTGATGTTCTGGCTGGCAACCGCACCAACGCCTGCTCGCGCATAGGCACAGCGCGCCGCCACGGCGGGCGACGACGACGAGACGGCGACCCCGAACATGCCGGTTTTGGCGCAGCGCGCGACCAGTGAAAATGTCATGTCGCGACTCGCTCCTTCTCGGACTGCTGGGCGAAGAACGATGTCTTCGGGAATTGCGGCGTCTGAACGGTGAAATCCTCACCACGCACCCGGTGCGGGTCGGATCCGCGCACGAACAAGCCCTGATGCTTGGTCGGCACCGGGTTTGGCGAGCACGGCATCGCGTCGCCGGCCGAGTAGACGCAGATGAACAGGGTCCGTGGCCCATCCGACAGGTTCGGCGCCGAGCCATGTGCCACCCGCGTGTGCATCAGGCAAACCGAACCCGCCGGGCCAAAGCAGCTCACCGCCTCGCGCTTCATCTCGGCCTCGATCGCGGGTGCTACCGCTCCGGTGAACGCGCCGTCATGCCACAGCGAATGGATCGGTCCTTTATGCGAGCCGGTCTGAACCTCCAGCGGGCCGTTCTCTGGCGTCACTTCGTCGACCATCAGCAGCGCCGTGACCATGTCCGAGTTGGAATGCGGCGTGAACGGGAAATCCTGGTGCCATTTCACCTCGGTGGCGCTGCCCGGCAGTTTCGAGTTGATCTTGGTGTGGTGCAGCTTCACATCCGGGCCAATCAGGTCGGCGACCATGTCGGCCATGCGGCTGTTGGCCATCGCTTCGTAATAGGCCTCCGAGACTTCGGTCGGCGCCTGCACCCGGCGCAGCGCCGGTTTGGCGGCCGAGTGGCCTGGCTGAACGTCGAAACGCGGGCGGCCATCCATCGCCTCGCCGTAAGGCGCCTCGTGAGCCCGGCTATCCTCGACCCAGCCATCGAAATCGCGGCGCAGCGCCGCCAATTGGGCCGGTGTTACTGCGCTTGGCACTGTCAGCACGCCGTCGCGCCAGAACTGGGCGATTTGTTCCTCGCTCAACACAGCCATATCGTTCTCCCTCAGTCTGGCCTCAGTCCGGAATAACCGCAGTCGCTTCGATCTCGACCACCCATTCGGGGCGGGCCAGCGCCGGCACCACGATGCCGGTCGAGACCGAGTGCACGCCCTTCATATATTCGCCCATGGTACGGTAAACCGCGTCACGGTAGCGAATGTCGGTCAAGTATACGACGATGCGGCAGATATGATCCATCTGGCTGCCGGATTCCTCCAGCAGCAGCTTGATATTCTGCATGGTCTTGTGGGTCTGCGCCACCGGGTCGGCGATGCCGACGCTCTCGCGGGTGTCTAGATCCTGCCCGACCTGGCCGCGCAGAAACACCATCGCGCCCCGCGCCACCACCGCCTGGGCAAGGTCGTTGTCTAGCTTCTGCTCGGGGTAGGTATCCTTGGTGTTGAACGGGCGGATGCGTTTGTGAGCCATAAAGTTTTCCTGTCAGTGGAGGTCGTTGCCAAAAAAATCGCGACATAGCCAGGCGAATTCCTCCGCCGGTTTCGAGAGAACGGCGCCGCGGCGGAAGGCTAGCACCACGTGGCTTTCCTTGGCCGCCGATATCAGTGGCCGGGCGACCAACGCACGGCCATCATAGGTCATGCCGGAGGCTGGCTTGGTTGCCAACAGGGCGTATCCCAGCCCATGCCCGACCATTCCCCGCACCATCTCGAAACTGGTCGAGCGGAAGGCGACATTCGGCTCGATACCCGCATCGGTCAGGATCGACAGGAAATAATCGCGGCTTGGCGGCGCGTTCAACAACACCATCGGCTCGCCGGCCAGGTCCTGCAGCGTCAGCTCTGGCATTTCCGCCAGTTTGTGGCCTTCGGCCAGCAGAACGTAGGGGCGCAGTTCGGTCAGGGTCTCGCGCTGAAGCTCGTCCGACAGGTCTATATCATACAACAATCCGACCTCGGTCTCGCCCGCCAGCAGGCTCTCCTGAACCCGGCGCTGGTCGCCCTCGACCAGGGTCATGTCCAGCCCGGCATCGCGGCTGTGCAGCTTGGCGATCAATTCGGGCAGGATAAAGGGACCAAAGGTGTGGAAACAGGCGACCGCCAGCTTTTTCCCGGCCGCCGCAGCCCCGGCGCCAATCGACGCCGCCGGATCGATCCGAATGGTGGCGCCGTAAGCTCGATTGGCATAGATCAGTGGCGAGCCGCGCTCGCCGGTAAAAATATCTTCGACCTCGCCGAAGATGACGTAATGGGTGCCGATGCGGTCATGCGACATCATCCGGCAGTCGAAAGCGACCAGCGGGTCGGCCACCCTCGGTGCGCCCGTGATCTGGGTTGCCCACTGCGTGCAGTCGAATTTGTCAGCGACCTGCTCGTTAAAACGCCCGGCAAAGGTATCCGAGATGTAGGACTGGTCGTCGCGCAGCACGTTGACGCAGAACACCCCGTTCGCAAGGATTGCCGCCGCCGCCGGGGCGAGATGGTGGACGCAGACCAGCAGTGTCGGCCGCTCGGTGTCGGCCGAGACCGAGGACATCGCCGAGACGGTGACCCCGGCGCGTCCGCCCGGCCCGTCGGTGGTGACGACATTGACCGTCGCCGCCGCAAGGCTCATGCCGCCGAGAAAGCGCGCCCGCAGGCCGGCGTCGGGGCCACCGTCCATCACGCTTGCCTCCCGGTTCGGCTGGCGAGGTAGCGGGAGAAATCGTAGACCGGGCGCTCCAGATGCGACAGCGGCCCCGGCTGCGACAACCCGGCGCTGACGCCGCGATAGACCGCCTCGGTGCAACCCCGGTCCTCGATGTTCACCGCGTGCAGCAGGCTCTGCAGTTCGGTGTCGTATTCCGCCGCCTTGGGGTCGGCGATGAAGTCCGGCGCGAAGCCGCCGCCGAGGATCATATTGACCTTGCCGGTACCCATCGGTTGCAACGACAGGTACCAGAAATAACCCGGCGTCAGGGTGACCAGGTGGCTCGGATAGATCGAGATCAGGGCCGATGTCTTGCGCTGCTTGCCGGTCAGCCGGGTGTTGGCCGGATGGGCGTTGCCGAGCGCCAGCCCCTCGTCCTTCGGGAACCAGTGGATGTTGAAGGCCGGGTCGCCCGGCGGGCAATCAACCTCGCCGAGGCCAGTATAGGGGCCGACGGTGGCGCGATGGCAGATCGGCAGGTGGTAGCTCTCCATGTAATTCTCGGCCAGGATCTTCCAGTTGGTGTCCCAGACATGGGTTTCGCGAAAGGTCTCGGTGTAATTCTCGATGCCAAAATGGCCGATCAGGACCTCCAGCGGCGCCAGCCGGGTAGCGATCGCCTCGGCCTCAGCGTTCAGCGTGACATAGACCCAACCCAGCCATTCCTCGCAGCGCACGGTTGGCAGCCGCAGTTTGTCCTTGCAGAACCCGGTATTGCGCTCCATCCGCGGCGCGGCGCGTAGCGTGCCGTCAAGATTATAGGTCCAGGCGTGATACGGGCAGGTGATGGTGCGGACATTGCCAGCCCCCTCCAGCAACGTCGACATGCGGTGCAGGCAGACATTGGCCATCGCCCGCAGCGCGCCGTCGCGCCCGCGCACCACCATGACCGGCTGGCCGGCGATGTCGCAGGTGACGTAGTCGCCGGGCTTTGCCATCGCACTTGCCCGGCCGACGCAGATCCAGTCATGCCGAAACATTGTCTCGAGTTCGCGGGCGAGGAAAGCCTCGGAGGTATAAACACCGGGCGGCATCGCCCGCGCGTCCTCAAACGGCCGGGCGGAGGTTCGCTGGAGCTGGAGGATCGGGTCGGTGGTGTTCTGGGCCATGCTTGGGGTCACTCGGCCGCGCGTTTGCTTGTCTCGCGGTCGGCGAACCAACGGTTGACCGCGGCGTCACCCGCGGGCCGCGCCGTCGCCGGCATCACCTGGTCCGACAGCCCGGCGGCGTTCCTGACGAAATCCAGCGGCCCGTCCCAGTCGAAGTTGCGGTAGACTGCCTGCAACTGGTTGAAACGCGGCGACTGGGCGAACATCTGGAACGCCAGCCGGTGTCCGGCATAATCCGACGAGATCAGATCGCGGGCAAAGGCCAGCAACTTGCGCCGGTCCTCGGCCTGCCATGTGTCGTTCAGGGTGTAGTATTTGTCCATCCAGGGTTTGGTTTCCGGCGAATTGAAGGTAGCAAAATCCGGGGTGACGCAAATTTGTCCGCCGCACAGGTCGCGGGCAGTGTTCATCACCTCATAAAGCTGCGAGCAGGCGACCACGCGCCCGGCCATCAGAATCGACTGGTTCGGCATCAGCAACCCGGCAGGCGAAGGCTCGGCCAGCGTGATCGCCGCCGTCAGATGCGCGTTGATGGTCTCGCGGTAGATGGCAAGCTCGGCCAGTTTCTCCTGCACCGCCTGCTGCTTGTCCAACCCGGTCTGGCGGGCGTTGTGCAACGCCGCCCCGATCAACATGTCGGCGACCTTCAGGTTGCGCTGGACAAAGGCGAAGGCGGAATAGCGGTGCAGCGTCGCCCGGATGAAGGATGCCGCCTTGGTGTGGCGGTAGAACAGAACATTTTCCCACGGGATCAAAACGTTATCGAAGATCACCAAGGCATCGACCTCGTCGAAACGATTGGCCAGCGGGTAGTCCTCAACCGGTGCCCGGCCAGCAAAGCCAGTGCGGCAGATGAATTTCAGGTTGGGCGATCCAAGGTCGCAAATGAAGCCGACGGCATAGTCCGACAATGCGTCGTTGCCCCAGTTGGCGATGGTCGGCTTGGTGAAAGCCTGGTTGGCATAGGCCGCGGCGGTCTCGAACTTGGCGCCACGCACGATGATGCCAGCATCGGTTTCGCCGACCACGTGCAGCAGCATGTCCGGATCCTGGTCCTGCGGCGCCTTCGATCGGTCGCCCTTCGGGTCGGTATTGGCCGAGGCATGGAACGGGTCGCCGTGCAGCACCTTGAAGACGTGCTTCTCGATGTTCTTGGCCCATTGCGGGTCGATCTCGGACAGCACATCCTGGCCGTCATACAGCGACCACATTTCGCCGACGGTTTCGTCGCCAACGCGGGTGACGACGCCGCCAACCGTGTCCATCACCAGATCGGTGGCGCGGCGCTTGGCCCACCAGTCGTCCTGGGTATGGGGCAGGGCATTGCCAATGGCATTGATCTCGCCGTTCTCGCCGACAACGGTCATCACCGGTGCTGTCACCGGGTCGTGCTGCATGTCGTAGATACGCGCCCGGATATCGACCAACGGCTGGAAGCTGGGATGAGTGGTGACGTCTTTCACCCGCTCGCCATTGATGTAGATCTCGCGGCTGTCGCGCAGAGAATCGCGGTATTCGGCGCCGGTGCGGATCATCGTCTTCCCCTTTGGATCGTGTCGTCCCTGTTACGCCCCTGCATCCTAACTCGCAGGGGACGCGTAAAGAACAAGTTTTCTGAGCCGTGCTTCAGCAAATCCTAAGCAAGGCCGGGCCAGGCGCCACCAGAACGCCTCGCCAGGCGGGATAGCGGTGTCTCGACCGGTAAGGACGTCAATTGGCCCGGATCAGCGACGTTAACGTCGCCCGCGACACCCAAGGCTGGGAGAACTTGGGTGCGGAAAGTAACCGCACCCCCCTCAAACCTGCTCCGCCGCCAAGTGGTCGCTCATCTCGAACGGCACACCCGGCTGGTCCTTGGCGGCGCGGATCACCAGCGAGGTCTTGACGCTGGCGACATTTGGGGCCGAGGTCAGGTTGCCGGTCAGGAAGGTCTGAAAGGTCAGCAGGTTCGGCGCCATGCATTTCAGCAAAAAGTCGATCTCACCGTTCAGCATGTGGCATTCGCGGACCAGGGGCCAGCTGCGGGCCAGGTCCTCGAAGGCTACCAGATCGCGTTCGGCCTGGCTTTTCAGGCTGACCATGGCGAACACCATCACCTCGTAGCCAAGCTCGCGGGCGTTGACGCGGGCGTGGTAGCCCAGGATCAGCCCGGCCTCCTCCAGCGAGCGGACCCGGCGCAGGCAGGGCGGGGCCGAGATGCCGACCCGGCGGGAAAGCTCGACATTGGTCATGCGGCCGTCGCCCTGAAGCTCCATCAGGATCTTGCGGTCGATCGGATCAAGTTTTGTGCCGGACATGGATGCGATTCCCCCGTTTCCGCCGTGCCGGGTCTGAACCCTCTGGCTTGCGGCGTGGTTTTCCGGATATTTAAGCTGGACGCCCCCTGAACGCAATAAAATTGCGAGAACGCGCAAGATATGGAAACCAAACGCCTCCAGATCTGGGTCATCACCGATGGCCGCGCTGGCAACGAAGCTCAAGCGCTGGGGCTTGCCGAGGCGCTGGCGCGGCGGCGGGTGACGGATATTACCGTGCAGCAACTTGCGCCGAAACCCTGGGCGGCGCGACTGCCAGCACAGTTGTGGCACCTGCTGGGGACGCGCGAGGGCGGTTGGCCAGCAACCGGTTACGCGACTAAGCTGATGCCACCCTGGCCGGATCTGATCATCGGCGCCGGGCGGCGGATCGCGCCGCTGGTGGCGGCGATGGGTAAGCTGCACGGCGTCAAGACGGTGCAGGTCCTCGACCCGAGAATGCCGCATGTCGCTTTCGGTTTGGTGGTGGTGCCTGAGCACGACCAGATAGCCGCCCCGAACGTCATCGCCACCATCGGTGCAGTCGGGCGGATCTCGCCCGAGTGGATCGCCGCCGAGGCGTCCCTCTGGCGCTCCCGCCTCGCCCATCTGCCCGCGCGCCGCGTCGCCTGCCTAATCGGCGGTCCCGGCAAAAGCGCTTTCTGGCGTGACGAGGATGTTGACCGTTTGGTTGCACAGGTGGTGGCCCTGTCGCGCAGTGGCATCGGGTTGATGATCACCCCATCGCGCCGCACCGACCCGGTGGTCATTGCCAGTCTCAAGGCCGATTGCGATCCAGCCACGACGTTCCTCTGGGACGGAACCGGCGATAACCCGCACCCCGGTATCCTCGGTCTGGCCGAGGCGGTTCTGGTGACCGCGGACTCGGTCAACATGATCTCCGAGGCCGCCACGGCCGGCTTGCCCGTCCATGTCTTTCGGATCGCGGGCCAGTCCCCCAAGATCGCCGCCTTCCACTGCGAGTTGACCCGGCGCGGCATCACCCGGGATTTCACCGAGGTCATCGAGAACTGGAGCTACACCCCGCTGGTCGAGGCCGACCGGGTGGCGGCGGAGATCGAGAAGCGGCTGCTGTAACATCCACCCCAAATGCGACCGCCTGCCCCCTTGGCGCGGCTGGATGTGCGGTTTATCTAGGGGGCAATCAAACTCAGGAGAACGCCCCCATGCCCGAGACTCGCTTCACCCGGTGCCTGATCATCGGCTCCGGCCCGGCTGGCTATACCGCCGCCGTCTATGCCGCGCGGGCGCTGCTCGAGCCGGTGCTGATCCAGGGCATCCAGCCGGGTGGGCAGCTGACCATCACCACTGATGTCGAGAACTGGCCCGGTGTGATCGAGACCCAGGGCCCCGACCTGATGGTGCAGATGGAGGCCCATGCCAAGGCGGTCGGCACCGAGATCATCGCTGACATTGTGCTGAAGCTGGACCTGTCGCGCCGCCCGTTCAAAGCCGAATGCGACAGCGGCACCATCTGGCACGCGGATGCGGTGATCCTGGCAACCGGTGCGCAGGCCCGCTGGCTGGGTCTGCCGTCGGAGGAGAAGTTCAAGGGCTTTGGTGTCTCGGCTTGTGCCACCTGCGACGGGTTCTTCTATCGCGGCAAGGAAGTGCTGGTGATCGGTGGCGGCAATACCGCGGTCGAGGAAGCGCTGTATCTGGCCAATTTGGCCTCGAAAGTGACCCTGGTCCATCGGCGCAACGAATTGCGATCCGAGAAAATCCTGCAGCAACGGCTGTTCAATAACCCCAAGATTGAAACCCTGTGGGACCATCAGGTCGACGAGATCCTTGGCTCGCCCACCGACGGGGTCACTGGCGCCCGACTGACGCATACGAAGACCGGCGAGACCCAGGAGACCGCTGCCTCCGGCGTGTTCATTGCCATCGGCCATACCCCGGCCTCCGAATTGGTGAAGGACCAACTCGAGACCCATATGGGCGGCTATGTGGTGACCAAGGGGTTCTCGACGGTGACTTCGGTGCCGGGAGTGTTTGCGGCTGGCGATGTGACCGACCATGTCTACCGCCAGGCAGTCACCTCGGCCGGAATGGGCTGCATGGCGGCGCTGGAGGCCGAGCGGTTCCTGACCGCCGAGGCCGACGCGGCAGTGCAGGCGGCGGAGTGAAGGACGTGAGCCGGGAAGGCTGACGCCTAACCGCCAACAACGTCAATTCGCGTCGCGACTCCTAATACCGGCGGTGACGGTGCCGATGGCCCCCGAAAAAACCAAAGTGGGAGTATCCGTATCCGAACCCGAAATACGGGTAGAAGTTTACTGGCCGCTCTTTCTGGCCCTGTTCGTATCCCTGTTGAAATGACGGTTCCAACTCCGGCGGACAGACATTGCGATAGCGTCGGCCAGCGTACCCGGCTTCATATCCGTTATCGACGGTGCAGTATGATTTGAGCCCTTCCGCCCGCCCGGCATCGTAGGCGGCAAGGTCGGCAGGATAGCCAAGGGCGGCGCATTCAGAAAATTTCTCGGTTCGATCAGCCTCCGCGACTCCCAGTCGACCGTCATTCTCGCCATAGCTTGACCACTCGGTCGCCTGGCAGGCGCTGATCCGCTCCTCAACCGTCATCGTCGTACAGGCGGCAGTGACCAGCATTGATATTAGAAGAGCGGCATGGTGTGCGCGCAATGGCATGGACTTTATCCTCCGGACCGAAAGCCATAGCGTCCCGGTTCATTCTACATCCGATTTACCGGGCGATCGACTATTAAATGGAACGGGCTGCCTGGCTTCGCATCGCCGCCGAGAAGGTTTGAGCGGCCGGAAATAGCGGCGGGTGCGGGCAGCCGCTCCCGATCAGACGGCGCGGCCGCATGGCTCACCGCCCGCCGGAGATGTCGATTGTGGTGCCAGTTGCGTAGGACGCCGCGTCGGACAAAAGCCAGATGATCGCCTGCGCCACCTCGTTCGCCGTACCCGCCCGGCCCATCGGCGCGCTTGGTCCCAAAAGCGCCGCCCGGTCGGGCTCGCCGCTGGAGGCGTGGATTTCGGTGTCGATAATGCCGGGTCGGACCCCGTTGACCCGCACCCCTACCGCCGCCAGTTCCTTGGCCAGTCCGACCGTCAGGCTATCGACCGCGCCCTTCGAGCCGGCATAATCGACATACTGGCCCGGCGAGCCAAGTGTCGCCGCCATCGACGAGACATTGACGATGGCGCCGCCCTCGCCGCCGCGATTGGTCGGCATCCGGCGGGCGCCCTCACGGGCAACCAGATAGGCGCCGAGGACGTTGATGTCGAAGACCCGGCGCATGCGTTCCAGCGGCATGTCGGCCAGCGCCGATTTCGGGCCGACGATCCCGGCGTTGTTTACCAGCGCAGTGATCGGGCCGAAGGCGGCATCGGTGGCGTCGAACATGGCGATCACATCGGCCTCGACCGACACGTCGCCGGGGATGGCGATGGCCTGGCCACCGGCGGCGATGACCAAGTCAACCGTCTCGGCCGCCGCCTGCGCATTGCCGACATAGTTGACGCCGACCTTCCAGCCCAGGCCACCGGCAAGGATCGCTGTCGCTCGGCCAATGCCGCGCGAGCCGCCGGTGATCAGGATGGTTCTGCTCATGATGCCTCTCAGGTAAACTTGTTGTCACGCGGGAAGCCGCGTGGGGCCATGCGGCCGGCACTCGCGCGTTTGCCCAGATGCTCGGCCAGGTCGGTCTCGGTTCGGGTGCGACCGGCCGGGTCTTTCCAGGTCAGCCCGTCAGCGATGGCGAAACACAGCGCGTCGGACAGGCCGCCGTCTTTATATTTCTGCAACCGCACGCCCTTGCCACGGGTCATCTCGGGCAGGTCGGCCAGCGCGAACACCAACAGCTTGCGGTTCAGCCCGACCACCGCCACGTGGTCGCCGGTGACCGTCTGGCAGATCACGGCCTTGACCCCGTCCTTGACGTTCAGCACCTGGCGCCCGCTGCGGGTCTGGGCGATGACCTCGTTTTCCTCGACGATAAAACCGTTGCCCGCCGACGAGGCGACAAGCAGCCGCTCGCCAGGGTGGTGAATGAACAGCGCCACCAGGTCTTCGTCGTTGGCCAGATCGATCATCAGTCGCATCGGCTCGCCCATGCCGCGCCCGCCGGGCAGGCGGTCGGCCCCCAAGGTGTAGAACCGGCCATTGGTAGCGAAGACCAGGATCTTGTCGGTGGTCTGGGCGTGGAAGACGAAGCGACCGCTGTCACCGTCCTTGTATTTGAGCTCGCCATCGAGGGCCACATGCCCCTTGATCGCGCGTATCCAGCCTTGGGCCGAGCAAACCACGGTGACCGGCTCGCGCTCGATCATCGCCTCGGCGGGGACGAAATCGATGGTCGGCGCCTCGGCAAATCTGGTGCGCCGGGCGCCGAGAGGGTAGGGGTCATGGTCGAGCCTGGCAGCTGCCAGATCCTCGGCCAGCCGCAGATGGCGCAACGCCAGCGGGGCGCCGAACTGATCGCGCATGGCGCGGATCTGATCGGCGATGCGGCCCCATTGCAGGGTCTCATCGCTAAGCAGGTCGTCGAGTTCGGCGCGCTCGACCAACAACTCGCCATGCTCACGGCGAAGCTCCATTTCCTCAAGGCGGCGCAGGCTGCGCAGCCGCATGTTGAGGATCGCCTCGGCCTGCACATCGGTCAATTTGAACTCGGCCATCATCACAGGTTTCGGCTCGTCTTGCGTGCGGATGATTTCGATGATCCGGTCGAGGTTGAGGAAGGCGATGATGTAGCCCTCGAGCACTTCGAGCCGGTGGTCGATCTTGGCCCGCCGGTGCCGCGAGCGGCGCTGCAAGACCTCGCGGCGGTGGTCGAGAAAGGCCCGCAGCACTTCGGCCAGCGAGCAAACCTTCGGGGTGCGCCCGTCGATCAGAACATTCATGTTCAGCGGGATCCGGACCTCGAGATCCGACTGCTTGAACAGCATCTCCATCAGCATCGCCGGATCGACGTTACGCGCTTTTGGCTCCAGTACCAGGCGAATGTCCTCGGCGCTCTCGTCGCGGACATCGCCCAGGATCGGGATCTTGCGGTCGTTGATCAGGTCGGCGATGCGCTCGATCAATTTGGATTTCTGCACCTGATAGGGGATCTCGGTGACGATGATCTGCCACATGCCACGGCCCAGATCCTCGACCTGCCAGGCGGCGCGCAGCCGAAACCCGCCACGCCCGGTGCGGTAGGCCTCAAGGATCGATTCAGCGCTCTCGACCATCACCCCGCCGGTCGGGAAATCCGGGCCGGGGATCATCTCGACCAGCGTCTCGGTACGGGCGTTCGGGTGGCGAATCAGGTGCAACAGCGCCTCGGCCAATTCGCCCGCATTATGTGGCGGGATCGAGGTCGCCATGCCGACCG
>Ga0307379_10002310_pt1 | contig 28521 bp, 17 predicted proteins | sample UN2MG_FD_202237 | JGI IMG/M metagenome (GOLD analysis project Ga0307379, IMG submission 202237) | Soil microbial communities from Risofladan, Vaasa, Finland - UN-2 | ecosystem: Environmental > Terrestrial > Soil > Coastal area > Acid sulfate soil | place: Finland: Risofladan, Vaasa | collected...
CGATAACTCAGGCAACATCGAGGACCTGCCGGATACAGCCCCAACGACGACGGTCTATGATGCAACCGCCCCTGTATCGGCGGCGGGCCTGCCGGCCGAGGGGGTCTTGGCCAATACCACCCCCATCGACGTCCCATATACCGCCAACGACGCCCTCAGTGGGTTGGAGAGCGTGGAGCTCTGGTTCAGTTTCGATAGCGGGGACTGGGAGAGCTCTGGACTCTCGGATACGCCATCGGCCCTCTCGATGCTCGCCGAGGGCAACTTCTCGTTCGTTCCGCCGCATGGTGATGGAACCTACGACTTTGCCACCGTTGCAGCCGACAATGCAGGAAACCGTGAGATACTCCCCGATTCACCCGACGGCGGGGCCCTGGTTTTCGATCAGACTTCACCTGCCTCATCTGTGAGCTACGGCAGCGTTTATGCGTCCGAGTTCCCCTTCACGCTCCCCTTCACGGCTGCTGACACGACCTCCGGTGTGGCAAACGTGGCTCTATTCGTTTCGATCAACGGCTCAGCCTACAGTGATACCGGCCTTAGTGCCTCCGGCGAGGCAGGCGCCTTCGAGTTCACACCGGACGTTATCGCCGACGGGGTCTATTGCTTCTATTCGGTTGCCACTGACAACGCAGGAAACGTTGAGAGTGCGCCAGACGAGCCGGATGCGACCGTTATATTCGACCTCGATGCGCCTGTATCCGAGGCCGATGTGGACTCAGAATACTCCAATGCATTCCCCGTTCGGGTCTCATATTCAGCAAGCGACACGGCCTCTGGTCTGGCCCGGGTCAGGCTCTGGGTGAGCTTTAACGGTGGTGCATTCGCCGATTCGGGGCTCAGTTCGGGCAACGCGACGGGCACCTTCATCTACACCTCTGCGACGCCTGCTGATGGCCGCTACGAGTTCTATACTGTGGCGTCTGACCACGCCGGCAACGTTGAGGCGGCGCCCTTAAGCGCGGACGCTTGGGTTGTTGTCGATGGAAAGAAGCCGACGTCATCATGTTCGATCGCTGCGACAATGACCAACACGTTCCCGATACCAATCAGCTACACGAGCTCCGACGCCGCAAGCGGAGTAGAGCGCGTCAAGCTTTACTACCGGGTAAACAACGGGGCTTGGCTTCTGGCCGACACGCTTTCTGAGCCAAATGGCAGCTACGATTTCACTCCGGCCCCCGTGCGAGATGGCTACTTTGAGTTCTATACAAAAGCCTATGACAGAGCGGCCAACGCTGAGAGCACCAGCGGCGCCGATGTCGCGATAACCGTGGATAGAACGCCGCCTACGTCATCCGCATCGTCCCCATCCGCCGTGCAGGATGCGCCGTTCAACGTCTCCTTTACGGCCCAAGACGACCGCTCCGGCGTGGCAAACACGACGCTCTGGTATCAACACAACAGCGGCGATTGGCTCGATTCAGGCCTCGACAAGACCGGAACTGCTGGTCAGTTCGAGTTTAGCGCACCTGCCGGGAAGGGAACCTACGGATTCTATACAATCTGCACTGACATCGCGGGCAACGTGGAGGCCGCGCCGTCCGTCGCAGATGCGACGAGCGTTTACAGCGTTCCGACCCCGGATATCCTTGCCGACAAGAGTAGCCTCGACTTCGGCCAGGTTAACGTTGGGGAGGAGGGCTCTGACACCCTCACGATCACAAACGTGGGCGACGCTGATCTGACCATCGAGAACATCTCGACCGACGATCCGGTGTTTGTCGCCGCGTTTGAAGGCAGTTTGCCGATAGCGCTTGGGCCAAGTGGAAGCCTGGAGATAGAGGTGGTCTTCTCACCTGACGAGGAAGGCGTGTTCGACGCGGCCCTTACGATCGCCTCGGACGACCCCGATACACCCTCATTGGCGGTTGACCTTTCGGGTGAGGGCGTTGAGATTGGCGGCGAGCTCACAGTTGGGGTTTCGACGAACGCGGAGACATACGAGTTTAGCGATACGCTGGACGTGGAGATCAGCATGTTGAACACGGACGAGACGGTTACGGTCGATATCTACCTTGTTCTGACTTATGATCTTGGCGGGCCTGATGAGCGGCACTGGTCGGCGTCGATGACGGAGGTCTGGACGGACGGTCTGGCGCCGCTTGTGACGGGTTTCGAGGTTCCGGACGGATTTGCGCTGGGAGGCTACCCATGGTGGTCATCGGAGCTTCCTTGTGAGTTCCCGATGATAGCCAAGTCGGGCACGTACACACTCAGAATGGCGGCGGTTGAGCCGGGGACGCTCGACCTCGTGTCGAACCTCGCAATCGCCGATTTCATTCTGACCGGCGAGCCATTTGTGAATGTCTCGACCGACAAGGCCACTTATGCGCTCGATGGCGATACCGTCGTGATCTCTTTGGACGTTGATGTGCCATACGATCTGACCGCAGACGTTTACGTTCTCATGCTGGCGCCGGACGGTCAGTTCTGGTCACCGACCGGATTCGGTGAGGCGACGTGGGTTGCGGACATTGGGCCGATGTTCTCCAGCATAACTCTTGATGGCGGCTTCACGTTCTCAGGCCCTGCTTTCGTGGCTAGTCTGCCAGCAGATGCGCCGTTCAACAGCCCTGGTCAGTTTATGCTATTCGCAGCACTCGCAGTACCGGGCACGCTCACACCACTGTCGGATATTGGGACAGCCATCTTTGCTCTGCGGTGAGCTCATAGCCCTGGCGCTCTGAGCATAGGAAGCGCTTACGCTTCAACGCCACATACATGCGGCTTCCCTTTCTTTCCCTGGTGCCCGCCAGCGACCCCCTGCCTGAGCACGTCCAGCCAGAGCTCCCCAGGCACAGGCTTCTTGATGTCGCAGAACGCGTCGGAGTAGATGACTAGTCAGGCCCATGACAATGTCGCATACGGGTGGGTCCAGAAGGGCTAATCTCACGACAGAGACACAGAGAACACTGAGACATCAGCCCCATGCCTCGCTTCTGTGATCCCTTTGGTTTGTATCATGATAACCGGGGTTGTATGCTTAGTCATAGCTGTAATTCCCTGGTAATGGACACTAATGGCTTTTTGGTGCGTAGATTCCTTCGACTCCGAGGCAAAGCATGTTGAACACTTATCTTAGGAATGCTTGAGTAGAAATGCCGAAGCCTGGTGGTAGCAGCACACATGCGGGGACTCGATTCGAAAACTGGCTGACGGCAGAGTTCCTTGCCAAGGCCATAACCGATCCCAGCTTGCGGGTCGGGCCCCAACAACGCCAGCAGCCACAGCTCAGGGGACAAGAAGCCCATCCGAAAGCCCAAGGCCCGAAACCTGCAATCGATGACCTCGTGATCAAAGGCGGCAAGCGCGACGAGTATTATTTCTGCAGGACCACGGCCAAGCCATATTGGTCAATTGCTGCCCTCTTCGAGAAAAACAAAAGAGGTGAGAGTGTTATCTCGATACTTTTTGAGCAGTTCAGACAAACGCAGAATGACGGAATCATTTTGGCCACCAACAGGACATGCCCGTTTCTGTCAGAAGCTTGCGGTATCGCAATTGAGGCAGCCGCAGACGAGAATGGCTGGCTCAGCAAACTGAACGTCGAGCGGCAGAAAGAATGGAACAATGTCAAGTGCCGCCTAGATCTTGACGGGAAGGGAATGCTCCTATTTGCCCGGTCTCTGCGCTGCCGCGTCATCGACGACATCGAACTACTCAAAGCTAGCATTGCGGTGTCGCTGGAGGGGCACGTAATGAATCACAACCACGCGATTTACACCCTCTTTGATATGGCATCCGATCTGGCAGTCCACGGCGGAGTATTTGGCCAGAAGGAGGTGCTCGAACGATTAGAGAAAGAAGGTTTTCATTCGAAAGCAGCGCTCTCATCTTCAGAGGTCGTTGAGCTATTCAGGGCGGCATCTGTGGGTCTGGCAAATGCCCCCAATACGATAGGTGAACGTCTGCACAAACGACTCCATATAAGAATGGATCAGGTGGAAGAGCTCCTCGACTGGATCAACGAAGAGGGGGACAAGGAAAACCGACTCGCAATTGTCTCTGGCGGGGCGGGAACGGGCAAGACGGTCGTCATGAGGGATGTGTATGAGGAGCTCTTGTCACAAGGAATGGCAGTCGTTGCTTTGAAGGCCGACGAACTCCTTGTTTCGTCGGAGAGTCAATTGAGGGAACAGCTGGATTCGCTTGACAACTTCGAGAAACTCGTTGCCGCCTGCGCGGATGAGGGCCCAGTTGTCGTCCTGGTGGACCAGCTCGACGCGCTTAGCCAAAGCCAATCCAGAAGCCCCAAGACTCTCCATTTCTATTTAAGGCTTATAGCTCTGATCCGCGTGATTCGTAACGTCAAGCTGGTGTGCTCTTGCAGGGACTTTGATTTGAATATCGAACCAGCCTTCAGGAAACTAGTCCCCAAAGCAAAGAAAGTTGAAGTGCATGGCTTCTCTATCGATCAGGTGACGCAAGTCCTGCATGAATTGGGTATCCCCTCAGACCAAATGACAGCCGCTCTCAAAGACCTGCTGAAAGTGCCGCTCCATCTGGAGCTCTTCACGAAGACGTATGATCCTAATGAGACAGCCCCGGCACCCAGGTCACTTCAGGACCTCTACCGCAAGCTGTGGATAGAGAATATTTCACCGGGCAGGCGCTTGCAGGACCCATCTCATGACAAGCTGCGTGTCAGCTTGCTGAACGATATGGCCAGGCAAATGAATGAGACGAAATCCCTCTTTGTGCTGGACGACATTCTGGAGGGCAGACGGCTAGAGGCAGACGCGTTGAGCAGCTCGGGGATCATTCGGATCAATGAAAGGCATCACCGGGTGAGCTTCTTGCACCAATCATTTCTTGACTACGTGTTCGCGCTGAACGAATTGAGGAAGGGGAAAGACTACGCCGAAAGGGTCCTTCAGGGCGACCAATCGGTATTCATAAGATCACAGGTTAAGCAGGTCTTATGGCTGCTGAGGGGAACACCCCCTGCGCGGCGATACGAAGCCGAGCTCTCGGACTTCCTGCGGTCCCGCAGTATCAGAGCACATCTGTTTGATCTCATCGTGAAGCTAGTCGCTAATGAACGGGATCCAACCGATGCCGAGAGAAGGTTGGTTGGCTCTCTGATTGATGAGGATACCCATTTCGCTTCAGCGGAGGGCGAAGGCGCTAACGAAGCCGACTTTGGCAAAGGGCCGCGAGATTTCACGTCGAGGTTCCTGAGCGCGGTGCACTCTCCCGGCTGGTTCGACGCGTTGGGCAATCGTTTTTTCGTTGATATCGTCCGGCCGGAGCACCCGAGCCGGAATGCTGCCATCGGGGTCCTGGGGCGGGTTGCGAGCCATAGACCGACCGAAGTCATAGACATCCTGTGCGCAATAAGAGCGGCCAGCAATGACTGGCTCGCAATCGCACGGATTCTCGCAGACCTGAAGGATTGGAAAGACGGGCGCGCGGCCGAGCTCTTCCGGCAAGTGCCTATGGAGTTGGTCAACATCGCCGATTGGTGGGCACCGTCAGTGGTCAAGAACATGGTAAGCTCAAATCTCGAACTTGCACTCGATTGCCTGTCCAAGGAGCTCGACAAGGCCATTCAGCAGGAAATCCACAGCGAACGTCGTGCCAGAGGGAAGCCTACCGGAATATATATGGAGCTGCAGATACTGGGGAGGCTTCTGGAGACGCACAAGATTAGGACCTTAGAGATCCTGTTGGCAAAACTCAAACGCTTGGCTACGGAGACCGCATATAAGCACCGTGGATTGTCAGAGTACTCCCTCGATCGAGTCTTCAGTGTCTATCTGCCAGACGGGGACGACACCCTCAAGCCGGCATGGAAGCTGATGAGCCTCGCCAGAAAGGAGCTTAGTGTACTGGCAAAGGACAATCCTGAAGAATTCGTTCGTCTTGCGGACGACCTACTAGATCCCGAATCCATCTCTTTGTGCCGCCTAGTTGCATGGTGCTATCAGACCGAGCCGGCCAGATATGCTTCGAGAGCTTTTGACCTTCTTTTCAATGCCGAGATACTCCGCAACCTTGGCAGCTATGCAGACACTCAGTGGGATGCCTCGGAGCTACTGCGAATCACATTTGCTCATTTCTCCGCATCCCAGAAACAGGAGATGGCAAAGCTGGTGCTATCTATCGATAAGGGGCCAATTCAATCCCCAATCGAACGCGGCTATCTAGGCCGAAGTCGTCTTCCGTTGCTTGAGGTGCTCCCAGAGAACTTCCTAAACGAGAATGTGCCCTGCAAGAAAGACCTCATGGAGCTCCGGCGCAAGTTCCCCAAATACAGACGTGAGCCGCCGGAAAGCCACGGCATGAGGGCGGTTCTATCCCCTATTCCCACAAGAGTTTGCCAGCACATGACCGAGGACCAATGGCTTGCTGCGATGAGGAAATATGATGACTCGACAGGATGGGGCAAACCGAACCAGCCATTCCTTAAAGGCGGAATCGTAGAGTTAAGCAGAGCATTCGTTGAGCATGTCACCAAGGATCCAGATAAGCACTACAACTTTGTGGGCCGTCTGATCCATGAACAGGGCATCTCCAGGCAGTATGTTGCCAGGGGACTGGATGGTTTAGTCAAAGGAGGATTGAGCGATGAGAGGCTGATCCCTTTGGCTCTTCAGTGCGCAAAGATCGACGACGATGATCTACAGAAGTCGGTAATAAAAGCCATCGAGCGACTGGACAAGGAGAACATGGTCAAGGAAGCTCTGGTTGAAGTTCTCGAACGCTATGCAACAAAGGGGTCTCCACCACCGGCCACATCGGACAATTCCCGATGGGGACGAGACGATCCGGTGTATTGCGCGGTTCAGGACGGTATTAACTCGGTCAGTGGTGCGGCCGTATGGGCACTTTTGACCCATGCTGCCGGCGCCTCGGAATCTGCTGATAGAGTTTGTGGTACCCTTGAGACGGTCGCTCGGAACCCGAATCTCGCCCTTCGTTGCACTCTTGTCTCCCGGCTTGATTGCATAGCGAGGTGGGACAAAGCGTGTGCTTTCGAGTTGTTTGAGACCGCATACAGCGACGGCGATCCGGTTGTATTAGGGGCGTCCTGCAACCTCCTCGCGGCTGTGCTTTCGAAGGAGCTGTTCCCGAAGATCGCTCCCCTTTTCCGAGAGATCATGAATTCCGAGATAGAGGGAGATCAAGCAGGGAATAGGAAAAAATGGGCTGGGGCCGGCGCGGCCATCTGCTATCTCAGGGGATATGCCGGCGCTTCTGTTCTGTTCTCAGAAGCCCAAAAAGGCGACGAACACGTCAGGTCGGGGATAGCCGAGGGTTTTATCCAATACCTCAGGGATAAGGAACACACAGCAACGTGCCTCAGACATTTGGCCGAACTACTCAGTGACGAATCCCAAAATGTCCTGAGGCAGGTTTCGTTTGCATTCCGCAAGATGGATGTCCCCGATTTCCCGGACGCTTTGGATTTCTCCCGGACATTCGCATCTTCGGCCGTAGTTAAAACTGACGCCGAGGCGTTTCTGAAATACCTTGAAAAATGCGCATGTACATATCCCCAAGACTGCCTTTCGCTTATGAAGATGCATCGCAACTTCCAGAAACCGAACACCATGGGAAACTTTCTGGGTGCGGAAGGAGCTAACATAGTCCTGACGATAATTGATTGTGCTACCGACGAAGCGACGAAGAACGGGGCTTTGGATGTCCTTGACGAGCTTTACGAGGACGGCAGCTGGGGAGTTGCCGAGGCTCTAGAAAAGCTCGACAGGGATGAAAGTCTCGCCGGGAGTTAAGCCTCGTAAACACCCCACCAGCCGCATAATTTTTCAGCAGCCTCAGTTTCCACCCGCGTAAGCGCACCATGCAATAGACGGTCAATCCTCCCGCTGCGCCATCCCTTTGAACACCGAATCCGCTCATATAGTTGCGTATTTGACAGCCACATCGATATGTGGTATGCTTGAACTATTATGTACATAATTGGGCAAGCATTACCTGTAAAAATCACCGCCACATCGCCCCCAAATCACGAGCCCCGTCACGATCGGATGTTCATATCTCACCCAAATTTTAGGCACTCGCGACACCGAGAAGCCCTCGATTAGTAGTTTTTGGAGCACATACTTGGTCAGATCGCGTATTCGCAAGACGCAGATGCAGCCCTTATACCATGAGCCGAGAATCTCACCGCGCCTGATGTGGTGCAGAAGGGACTCCGTCGCTGGCTCCTGAGAAGGCTTCGTAACTGGTCTCTGACGAGGCGCGACTATCGGGGCAGGTGTTTGATGCGAGGAAGAGCAGCTGTCTAGGGCCTGCTCACGGGGGACGAAAATCTCGGCTTGTTCTGGAGTGATCGTGGTCATTTTGTCTGAGTTACCGACGCATTACCGTCATCACTTCTTTACAGCCGTGGGGCTTCTATTTCGTCATCTGATGACGATGGTGACAGTAAATCTATTTATATTATACATCTCTACTAGTTTTACGCACATGTACTTCTTGTCTTGTTGTCTTTTTTTTGTGATTGCCGGTCACGTATAAAGGCGCAATACCGTATAAAATACCGTCATCATCGTCATCATCCGGCGTCTTTCTGGCTATATAGCAATGGTTTAGTGATGACGATAGGCATTTTCTCTACTGTCACCACCGTCATCGTTTCACTGTTTAGCGGTAGTTTGGCGCTATAGCAAGTCATTTCCACTACCATCATCATCTGAGTTGACCCAGCTAGGTATTTGGTCATCGAGCCACAAGTGAATAGTTCGCTGTCGGCCTGGTGTCATTCGGTAGTGGACGTTGGCGTTCTCTAGTGGGCGTTGAAGTGCTTTGATTTTTTTGCCAAGTCTTGCAGCATCTACTGGCCATGATTTTGGTGGGTGTTGTGGGTCGAACCCAGCATGTCTTGTTAGTGCTTCGTAGAGTTCAGTTGGCGTGCCTTTGAACTCCCACGATATTGTCTGGCCCAGGAAGTCGAGTATCGTTGCGGCGACAATGTCGTTTTCCAGGATGTCTTGTAGGTTATCAGCGGTATTGGTGCTATATGCTTCGTAGAATACGGCGTCGTCTTGGCCGAGTGCTCTGGTAACAGCTAGTCCCCACTTGGCGGCGTCTGCCATGCGGCATCGTTCGGTAAGTTGTACGTTGGGATAGATGTTTATGGCTTTGCTGATTAGGTTGAGAAGTGCGCCGAATATACGTGGTTTAGCGTCTAGGAATTGTTGTCGGAATAAGGCTTCGTCTTCTGGGTGGGTTAGTCTGTTGAGACTAATTAAGACACATCGGTCGAGCAGGTCAGGTTGTCTCACGACGTTGTGAATGCCCGTAAGGATGAATGTTGGCTGGTAGATTCGGACAATATCGTCGTCGTCCGAATACAACTTTCGTTTGGTGTCCCCGCTGCCAGTGATTGCGCTACTGATAAAGTCGGACAAGTCAGTTCGCATATAGGTCAAGTTGTCGAGGATCACGACCCTATTGTGGCAGCAGTAGTGAGTTAGTTTGGTGAGATCGTATATGTCCCGGCAGATAGGGGATGTGCTAGGGTCGATAAGTTCACGCAAAACCCAGGCGGCGGATGATTTCCCAGACCCCTCAGTGCCATTGAGAATAAGTGCGAATGCAGGCCGTCCGGACAGCACGATACCACCGACAAGAAATGTGAGCACGAGCAGCCGGTGTTTGGCTTCTGTCTCCTCATCTCCGAGTTGCGGTAAGAACTCCCAGAGTTCGTTGATATCTCCGCCCCTCACGGGCGAGCATTGCGGCTCCATGTGTTTATAGCGTCGGAAAATCGGATGCTCCATTGGTTGAAGCTCCCATCCCGTTGACCTGATGGTTATGGTCTGCCAGCTGTTGTTTGCCAGGTCGTATCGCACGGTTGAGTCTGCTTCGCTCATAGTTCGGTTGTGTAGTGTTCGAACACCATTAACGGACGCCTCGACTTGAAGACGAACATCGGCAATGGTTGATCGTCCAGCGGGCTTGTCAGTTGAATGTAGGAGGAACAGACTAGCGAGGTCTCTGTTAATTATACTACTTCTGACGGGTGCAATCTCAGCATGGGTCTTCTGTTGGAACTCAGCATATATCTCGCCAAATTGATCTTCGAATACGCTATATCGCATCTTCGCCAGCCTGAACAGCGCTGTCTTGTCAGGGACGTGGACAACCTTCTCGGGCTTCTCTGTGCACTTCACAGCGGGCTTCTCGACCTTGCCGATTGCGTCCTCTTGCTCGCGCCACCAAGCGTCTAGGTTTGCGCCGGACTTCACGAAATCGGTTACATCATGGCTGGGCAACCTGAACACCTGGATGTTATCAAACTGCGATTGCCATTTCTCGACCATGTTCGAACCGGCCTCGTCGCCGTCCGGTATCAAGACCACACACTCGAACTTCTGGACCAGCGCTTTTAGCTCGTTGCTGATGGCCGTGTTTGATCCAACCGCTGCGACCGATAGCCCGAGCTCTTGAAGCACCAGGCCCGCGTCGAGCTCACCCTCGACTACACAAAGCGTCTTATCATCCACTGGCAGGAAGTAGAGGTCTTTGCTACTGCCACCGACAGCCTTATATCTTTTTTCTTTGCCTTGTGGCTTCAGGCGTCGGACGTTGACACATACCACCTCACCGTCCACGAGCCAGGGGATTGTTATGCCTGCTGCAACTTTCGACCCCGTCGTGCCAAACAGTCGCCCGTTTAGCTCATTGTATCCGAGGCGCATTGTCTTGATTGTGTCATTGCGCAGGAGCCGGCCACGCAGGTATTCAAGCGCCTGTTTCCCCTTATCGGTCCACAGCCGCGCCTCGCACTCCCTGACGAGCTTATCGGCCAGCTTCGCCCAGGCGAGACGCTTCTGTTGCTCTTGTTCTTGGGATAGTATCGGCGTCGTCCTGGGCGGCTGCGTCTCACCGAGGTATTGTTTCGCTTCGGGGAAGCTCATACCCCGCCTCTCTTGCAGGTAGGAGTAGATGTCGCCGCTTTTGTCACATTGCCGGCATGCCCAGCGGCCTTTCCCGTTGTGGTCCGGCTGGACTCTGAATCTGTCCTTACCTCCGCAGAATGGACACGGGCCATGCCATTCCCCGCCCGATGTGCCCGACACCTTCTTCAGCTGTATGCCGTCACGGCGCACCTCATCGACTAGATTCATAATCCCCCCCTCGCCATCGCGATTTGGCCGAAGACCGTCAGAAGCGCAACGTCCAGAGCTTGGTCCAACGTCCTGTCAACGAGCTGTTGGTCAATGTCCACCGGCGTGCGGCGTTGACAACCGTGAGCTGGCTGCTCTATGTTGCTTATACACAGATTGCTTGGGGCCGACGGAGCGCTGACTAGCGAAAACAGTGCCCCGCGCGGCCTGCCTTTTTGGCTGGTCATTGCGCCGCCTCCCGTCCGAGCTCCGAGATCGCCTGTCTCTCGCACGTGCTACCTCGACTCGACATGCTGCTGCTCATAGGTCCTACCCTCCCCCGCCCCGTCTCTCCATTGGCACATGCCCGTCCTTGATCATCTCTTCCATGTCCTTACGACGAAAACGTATGGTACGGGAGTCACCAATCCTGACAAAGGGCAGCGCGTGCCTTTGCACCCTCTCATAGATCGATTTAACGCTCAGGCGGAGATAGTCCGCGACTTCGCCCGCGGTCATAAGTTCTTTACTCATCACGATTTCTCCTGTAATTATAATTTGTGACGAACTATGCTTCACTCGCCATGCGAGTCCGAATAGGAGACTATCAAACTATATTGTCCCGTGTCAAGTGGCAAATAATGCCCTTGTAGAGCCAGAACATCACCGAGAGAGAAAATATGAGATACGTGCGAAATGAATTATTACACGTCGTTGAGACGACGCCTATCCCTGAGTTGCTGCGGTTGCTTGACGACCAGAGGAACCTGCCAGACTCCAAGTCCAAATATACGAAACGAGAAACAACACTACTGTGGCGGCATATTCGGCAGATACTGGACAGCAAATTCGAAGAGCCGGATGATATGCCTGCTTCATACTCCTTTACGGGATACGAGCCAGTGGAGATGCTGGAGGACCTTTACCGTGATCGCGCCTTAACTCAATGCGATAGATACTTCCGCTGGGACGCCATAAGAGCGATGCTCAACGCCCGGCTCGTCCCGCCCACACACAACGACCCACTCCTTTTTTCCCTTGAGTTGATCCAGACCTCTATCTCCAGCTATCGCCTTCGTCCTTTGCTTGAGCACGAGAGTAGCCGTATCTTGCTGAAGGCGATAAGGAAGCGGCTACCTCCATCAATACGCCGAAGCGAGAAGTCGCTTTACATCTTTTGGAACGAATATATTAAGATCCCCAATCCCTTCGACCGCAACAGAAGACCATCTTTGAGAGTATACGAACTGGGCCGAAACAGCTTCAGACAGGTTCTCAAGAGTTTCAACGAAGACCACATCGAGCCCAGAACGGAAGATGCAAAGTGGATCACATCCGATGGTCGGATCGACGATCCCTATTATCCCATCAAGCTCTATACAGCACATTACATGTGCGAAGGCGAATTCCTGCCACCCACCAAGCTCGACCAGATAGGCAACAGGGATTACATTGAAGTCAATCTCATCGACGCGTTACTCAATTTCATGCGATTTCCACCCCGAGGCACACCACGCAGGTTGGCATGGCGTAAGTGCGAGGAATGCGGCCATTTATTTTGGGAGATTCGCGCCTCGGACCGCTTCTGTTCAGACGACTGTAGATACGCCTGGCATAACGATCGTCGCAAAGCTAAGAGCCAACAGGAGGATGAGCACCATGCCTAATGAGAAACGCACCACGAGAGAAAGAGGACTCTTCAAGCGAGGCAGGATCTGGTGGGTTTGCTACAAAGATTATCAAGGCAATTATCGCCGTGAATCAACTGGTCATACCTCCAAGAAAAGAGCAATGGAGTGCCTGGCAGCGAGGCGTGTCGAGCGGTCTGACTACAAGTTCCATGGGAGAAAGCCGCCTTGTGACTTGACATTTCGGCAGCTCTGCGACCGATTTCTTAAGTGGTCAAAGAGTGAAAAAACAGCAGCCTCGTATGAGCGGGATCTCAGCTTAACGGCCAATCTCTGCAAAGTGTTTGGAAAGCGACCTGCAATTAGCATAACGCGAGAAGACCTTGACCGCTATCGTATGGCGCGCAAGCAAGAGGTGAGCGGCGCCTCTGTCAATCGTGAGATGAGCTGTTGCCGCCGTGTCTTCAACCTAGCAATCGCTTGGGAACTGCTTGAGCACAACCCCGCCTCGCATATTGGCATGTTCACCGAAACCCGGCGTATGAAGTTCCTGCGAATAAAAGAGCAACGACAGTTGCTTGTGGCCTGTCGAGAGAGCAGACAACCTCTATTGTATCCGATAGTCGTATTGGCACTGACGACAGGTTGTCGTCGAGGCGAGCTCATGGCATTGCGATGGCGGCACCTTGACCTTGCGAGCAAGACCTTAACCGTCGAGACATCCAAGAACCACCTTCCCCGGACAGTCCCCCTATGCCCCCAAGCCGTGCATATATTGCAGGGGTTGCCACGTGGGGCTGAGAACGACAAGCTGTTCCCCGTTGGTGACATCAAGAAGAGCTATGCGGGTGCCTTGCGACGAGCAGGCCTTGTGGGCTTCACCTTCCACGATTTACGGCATACCGCAGCATCAACGTTGGTCAATCAGGGCGTTGATCTGCTCACTGTCCAGCGGCTACTCGGACATGAGAGCCTTGCCATGACATTGAGATATTCACACCTGACAGACCGTAAGCTTCGTGATGCCGCGAATCAGATGCCGGACATTGTGTCGCAAGACGGTATGTCCGCAAGTGAGACAAGCGTTGGCCGCGTGAACGAAAAGACACACTGACAACACACTACATTTACTGGGCGTTCGCTTGTAGGCTATATGGCTGGTCTGCGAACTATGCCCTCAGGCCTTACAAGCCGGGGGTCGCAGGTTCGAATCCTGTTCCGCCCAAGCCATTTAGCCGCCTTCCCGGCGATTTCACCTCTGAGTCGCCGCCGAATTCCTATAGCCGCACGAGCGCTCACGAGGCGCGACGAGAGAAGACCTTACGCAGCAGCATCTGCGCAAGCCTAAAGCTCAAAAACAGACCCTTTCTGACGATCGACGGCCGGACAAGCCTTCGCACATAGCATAGATACTTAAGCCACGAATGTTCGGAGACGCCATAGTGTCTTGCGACGGAGGAAACAGGCGGGAAACACCTCCCCCAGAAGCGCCTCAGCCTTAGCGAGGGCTTGATGTCGCGGCGCAGCAGGGAGGTGAAAGCGAAGCGCTTGACGTCGTCGGGGCGGTCTCTGATGAACTCCATGGCGATGGTGGACCAGTCATGGGCGTCCGGACCATCCCCGGGGCGAAGACCGTCAAGGACTTCTCTCGGGACTTGGGTGCCGAGCAGAACCTCCGCCAGTCTGAAGTAGCTGTAGCAGTATCCTTCTATACTGGAAAACGAGGCGACACGGTGAAACTCCGACCAGTCAAGGTCCCCGCCGTCGCTACGGATTATCGCATTAATGTCGCACACGGACTGCATAGTCAAGAACGAGCCGTTCCAGACCTCACGTGTGAAATCATGCTGCGCTGTGTGCAGGCAGACGTGATAAAGCCGGTGCTCAGCCGACGGGACCAAGACCGAGCTCTTGCCGAACTTGTGAGGCCTGGCCAGCTCCCATAATCTCGCATCTGCGGACTTGAACTTACCGCTCAGCCGCCAGTGCAGGTCAAGCATTATGGTCTGCCCAGAGGGATTCACTCTGACCAGAGGCGGAAACGTCTTGTCTCCCTCCCTGCGTTTTCTAAGCATGTCTTGCCTGGATTTGGGAACCTCGAAGCCCGCCTTCATCAAGCTTTCTGCGGCTTTTTCCAGATCATTAGGCCGAACCAAGAAATCGAGGTCCCCAAACAGCCTCAGGCCGGGGGATGAGTAGTTCAACATGGCCACGACTGGACCTTTCAAGAGCATCGCATCGACCCCGCTCTCGCTGAAAACATTGATTATCGAGGGGAGCTCACGAGCCAATACCCAGAACTCGTTCCGAACTACCGCCGACAAGAGCAAAGCGTTGTATTGCTGCAAGAGGTCGGCCGGAATGACGGTTTGGTCAGCAAACGCCTTGAGGTTGAACGCAATGATGTGGCCGAGTCTGAAACGATCGCACATCTCCCCGAAGCGAGCCCAGTTGGGCTTGCCAGCAGCTATTTCAGTTACGCGATTCCTGTCCGTCTCGTCCAGCTCGCGGCGCAGCAGCAGAAGTAGCAGCTCCTCCTCTGGCCGAAAAACTCCTCTGAAGGAACGCATCCGATTGTGGCGCCTCGTCACAAGAACTTAGGTGAATATCGAACAAGAGTAGCCGCCGCGAAACCACGACTCAACGTAAACATTATCGTTGTGGGGACGCGACAAATTAACCCACAAAAGTAATACTACATTCCCCCTGAATCGCAAAGCCGAAACTGCTGAGGAGTGTCGTATTCCGAAGCGCTGGTGTTACGGTCCTCGAATCGCTGTGCTAGGGTGTCTCAGGCCGCCATGAACCAGTCCATATCGAGACCGTGCCCCCAGAAGAGGTATGGGCCAGTGTTGTGGTGCCACTGGCTGTTCTCGGCTCTTAGAGGAAACAGCCAGCCTGGGCAATGCTCGCCCCACACCTGGCAGAGCTCGTCCCCAACCGGCCGGCAGCGAAGAAGTGCCTCTGGGCGAAGCTAGAGGTTTGAGCTAGAGCTTCTCCCAATCGGCTTTATCGATTCTGGCTTGCCGTAGTATCCTGACGAGCAGATCTTTGCCTATATCGCTCCTATGAGGGTTGGGGGTACGGAGGGTGACGTCATCTTTGATCATGAACAGGTGCTTTCCTCCGGAGAATGGTCCCTTGAAGCCATATTGGCTCAAGTATCCGATAAGGTCCTTTCGCTTGATCGGGCCCAGCCGAGGCATCAAACCACTTCTTTCACAGCCAGCAGGAGCCCATTGACAGTTGGCAGGGGGATGTTCTTGGACACGCGGAACAGTATCCATTCCTCCAGAACCTCCTCCAACTCATCGCGGCAGCCTTCGAGTGTTTGAGCATTGGCCCAAACGCCGTCAAATCCGGGTATCTCGCCGTAGAAAGTGCCGTCGTCGGACAGAATCTCATACTTGGCCGCTTTCATGGCCGCTTTAATGTAGTTCGTCAGCATTCCATTCAAATACCACTTCTGCGAGATTCGAGCAAGCATCAATAATGGGGAGTTTCCGTAAAGCAGAGACGGACGAAAAAGGAAAAAGGGGGAAGGGCGGGCAGGACACCCGACACCGGCACGGCGGCCATGCCCTGCGCGCTAGCGGTGTCGCACGCCTCCAAGCAGCCTGGCGATGGCAGAGAACAGCTGGTCGAGCCGCATATAGATGAAGCCGAACGTGTAGAACAAGAATCGAGGTTTTTGGTGCAGCCGCGAGCATTTTGCACAGAGACTGATCTGGCTGAGGTCTCGTTTGACCATGGCATCTCGCATCGCTCGGAGCCTGTCTCCGTTCCAGACATCCATAAGCGATTGTGTCTTCAGGTCGCCCACGACGCACTCGGCCTCGAGGTCACGACAGCAAGGGACAACGAGGCCATCGCACGTTATAGCCAAACTTGTCCAAAGGTGTGAACACGGCCTCCAGCGCCTCGGCACTCGGTGCGCCTCGCCCAAATCCTCGTGGGCTGTTGCGAAGGCTCCCGACCAATTGTGAATCTCAAGCGAGCTGAAGCCCTTGACGGGGAAGCCGTGGAAGAGGGACTTGAGCTCCCTCATAGCTCTGGCCCTCTCCCTGTGCGACGCGCCAGAATCTGAGACTTCCTTGATCCTGACTATCGGTCTTGCGACGTTCAGCTCGGCTTTAACCTTAAGGAGTCCCAGGATGTTGGCATAGACCTTCTCCCAAGATGCCCCGAGGCGCACCTTCTCGAACGTCTTTTTGTCCGCGCAGAAGTCCAGGCGTATCGAATCCAGGCCCGCCTGAATGAGTCGTCGGCTAATCGGTGGCGAGAGGAGGGTCACGTTGGTGGAGAGCGTGGTCTGTATGCCCGCCTCCTTCGCCAGCCTTATCATCTCAAAGATGTTCTCTGCAAGCAGCGGTTCCCCGGCAAGATGGAGCGTCAAAAGAAGTGGCGGCGCCTCGTTGAGTTTCTCGAGGACCTGTCGATATAGATCGATCGTCATCTCGCCCCGTTCGCGTGTCAGACCCTCCCCTGTGGGGCACAGCGGACACTTGAGGTTGCAGCGATTTGTGGGCTCCAACCAGACGAAGATCGGCGCATAGGAAAGCCGCGTTCTGCCGAACTTGTAGGCCCAGAGGAACTTCGCAAGTCGTGCTGCGTATCTGCCCAAGTTACCAACCCACTAAAAGCTGTAACATTATTTGCCTGATCGTTTTGATGGCGGTAGTTTAATCGGAAGACACGCCGCATCAAAGTGATTCTTGGGCGAGACGCAAACTTGAGTGCGCCGAGAACATACAGAGTGACTGTGTTTGGTGTCAAGGGTTGCTTGTGCAATGTTGCCAGGGTTTTTGGTCTCGGATTATAGCATTTAGGATTGTGAGCATTCGGCGCATGACGGCGGTCAACGCGAGTTTTTTGGGCTTGCCGTTATCGAGGAGTCGGCGATAGAAATCGCGTAGTGTAGGGTTGTTCGTTGAGGCGCTTAGGGCAGCCATGTAAAGCGATGCTCGGACGTGTGCTCGGCCTCCGGAGACAAAACGTTTGCCACGGCGTTGGCCGCTCTCGTGAGCGAAGGGAGCCAAGCCGGCCAGTGCAGCGATCTGTCGTCGTGATAGGTTGCCGAGTTCGGGCAGTTGAGCAATTAGGAGATGGGCCGTGATGTCGCTGACACCGGGCACAGTTTTCAGGAGTTGTTCATTCGCACGCCACATCGGGCTGTTGCGGACCTGCTGCTCGATCTTCTCATCAATCTTCTTCATCTGCTTGTCAAGCCAGTGTATATGAGCTTCGATGTTTCGGCGGATCAACTTCGCACGAACGGTTTTCAAGCGATTCTGCTCGGCCACGCGATTATGGAGCAGTTGGCGTCGCCGTGCGAGCAATTTGGTCAGCATAGCCTGCGCCTCGCTGGGGAGTTTTCGAGGCGAGGGTTGAATTTTAAGGCCGAATTGAGCGATGCTCTTGGCGTCGATCGCGTCGGTTTTGGCGTGTTGTCCGAGAGCCTTTGCGAAGTCTCGGACCTGCTTGGGATTGACAATTGCGACTGGGATGTTAGCCTTTGCGAGGACGGTTGCGGGCAGGTTTTGGAGGCCGCCGGAGGCTTCCATGACGGCGAGGGTGATGCAGTCGGGGAATGGAAGATTCTTAATGGACAATAACAGTATCCTGTTAAAGGACATCTCCGAGCTGGTAACGGTCTCGCAGTCCGGCGAGCGCTGCAAACGAGGCGCGGGGTTGCGGGAGCTTGAGACCGTTCACGGAGGGGCGGTTGCCATTTCGGGCGACAAGATCGCCTGGGTGGGGCCCACGGCCGAGCTACCGGACGAGTTCCGCGAGGGTCCTGGCAAAGCCATCGATTGCCGCGGCAAGACCGTGCTGCCGGGGTTTGTGGATTGCCACACTCATTTTGTGTTCGCCGGCTCGCGCGAGGAGGAGTTTGCGGCACGATGCGAGGGAAGAAGTTACGCCGAGATCGCGGCCGCTGGCGGAGGCATCAAGAGCACAATGAGAGCAACTCGCGCGGCCGCGTTTGAGGACCTCTTGGAGACGGGGCGGAAGCGCCTCAACCAGATGCTTTTATTTGGGACTACGACTGTGGAGTGCAAGAGCGGCTACGGCCTCGACCTTGAGACAGAGGCGAAGATGCTGAAGGTCATGGCGGAGCTCGGGGGCATCCATCCTATCACGGTTGTCCCGACGTTCCTTGGGGCCCATGCGGTTCCGGACGGTATCTCGCGTTCTCGCTACCTGGCAGTAGTTCTGGAGAAGATGATCCCTTACGTGGCAGAGCATCGGCTTGCGGAGTTCTGCGATGTGTTCTGCGACGAGGGCGCCTTCACCGTGGACGAATCGCGCTTTGTTCTTAATCAGGCCAAGCAGTTCGGGCTGATCCCCAAGATACACACTGACCAGTTTGCCTCGATAGGTGGTTGCGGAGTGGCGGCCGAGGTCGGGGCGATTTCAGCGGACCATCTGGACGTGGCCCGTCCGCGCGACATCGAGCTCTTGGCCGCAAGTGACATCGCGGGAGTCTTGCTGCCAGGGTGCGTGTTGTTTCTCGGTCTCTCCAAATACGCCCCAGCGAGGAGGATGATCGACTCGGAGCTCCCAATCGCCCTCGCCACGGATTTCAACCCCGGCTCCTGTAATGTCCGTTCCATGCCGCATATCATGACGATCGCCTGCACCATGATGCACATGCATCCTTACGAGGCGATCGCCGCCAGCACACTGAACGCGGCCTATGCACTTGGCAGGTCGGACCGAATTGGCAGCATCGAGAGGGGCAAGATTGCAGACCTTGTCCTCTGCGACGCCCAAAGCGCTGTAGAGATTCCCTACCAGTTTGGCGTCAATCTGGTGAATACCGTTATCAAGGATGGTGTGATCGTCGTCCGCGACGGCCAGCTGGTGTGAGCTAGTGGACGATGAGTCGCTGATAAAAGAAGCCTTACACGAGGCACGGAGTGCATTCGCGGAGGGTGAGGTCCCGATAGGCGCCGTCGTGGCAAGGGACGGCCAGATTCTGGGTCGTGGCCATAATTCCAAGGAGAATCTCTGTGACCCCACAGCGCACGCGGAGATACTGGCGCTTCGTCAGGCCGCCCAGTTCACCGGCAGTTGGCGGCTGACAGGCTCGACTCTATATGCGACTGCCGAGCCGTGCCTCATGTGCCTCGGTGCGGCGCTTCAGGCAAGGGTGGGCACGATAGTCTTTGGCTGCGAGGAGCCGAAGTTCGGGGCGGTCCGGCTGCTTGCCCGGGACAGTATTGTCAAGGCCGGCAATCACGCGCTTATCGTGCGGGGTGGCGTTCTTGCGCAGGAGTGTGCAGAGATACTCCGCGACTTCTTCGAGACTAGAAGGCCGTGAGCACTGATTGTACTTCGGGCGAACAGATCATTTCACCCTAGATTTGCACAAGAATCTTGGCAAGGCATTCAACCATGCCCCTATAATATATATAGACGACCGCGTCAGACCGCTCAAGCAGCAGACCATCAAGACCGCGTGCTAGTCCAATACGTTCTCAATCGGAGAGTAGTGCCAGAGCAAGGGATAAGCCGGATTCTGTTCCCGCCGGCGATTACCCGTCGGCGGGCGGCGGCCATTTATCTGGGACGCCGGTTCCCCGACGCCTCCTGCGACCCACCCGGGGCTCGCGCGGGCCGCGCTCAAACGCCCCTGTATTTGGTCTTGCTCCGGGCGGGGTTTACCTAGCCAGCCCGGTCACCCGAGCCGCTGGTGAGCTCTTACCTCACCGTTTCACCCTTGCGTTCGCCTCACGGCGAGTTCGCGGTCTGCTCTCTGTTGCACTTTCCGTGGGGTTTCCCCCCCTGGGAGTTACCCAGCGCCCTGCCCTGCGGAGTCCGGACTTTCCTCCAGCACGTGAAACACGCGCCAGCGACCGCCTCCCCAACTCTGGCGAGGCGCAAACCTAACCTAAAACTCTCCAGGGATCAACTACTCCAAAACCACCCGATAATCAGATTGATCGTTTCTGAAGTTGAGCTCTGAAGCTGGCTGCCACATAGACACGGGAGTTCATGTCGACGGCCGAGTTGCTGCTTCTTTCACCTAACGGGTGCGAACGGAGGGGTGCAGGCTGTAATCCCCGATAGGGGATACCGTGGGTAGCCCGTGCGTGCAACGCAACGGGGAGAGGGATTGTGGCGCTATTCGCACCGTCAGGCTACGCCTGCGGCTACCCATGGTCTGCCCTTCGGGCACGAGCTTCTGCCCTCCAGCCGCGAGGCAGCCGCAACGTTCCCCGCTCCAGTCTGATTTCTGGGGGACTCCCGAAGAATCAGGCCCAGCCATGCGTTCTGCTCTCACTAAGGTGCCCGTAGCAGAGCGGCTCGACTAGCGGAAACTCTCCTAAGAAAAAAGTGCTTGACATGGCAGCTATCTTGTGTTATAGTTAGATTTGTGGGGGTTTTGGGCGAGCTGAACTCTGCGCTACAGGGGCAAGCAGCGAAGAGCGTTTGGACGGAGTTGCCTCTTGAAGCTCCGTTTCGTGTAATGTGCTCCTAGTGCTCTCGAAGTTCACTCCTGCTAGTTGGCTCGCCCAGACTCTCCCCACTTAGAGTTTTCTTAGGTTGCATGCGAAGCAGCCTGATAGATGAAGGCGAATAGCGAAAGGGGTAATGCCTAGAGAATAAGGCCCAGCGCACGTTAATCACCAAACAGCAAATGGCGAGGCGATGAGTTGTTTTGTCACCAGCCGGAAACGTCTAATGTCAACGGCGCGTCTATGCGCACAGCCTATCGGCGCCGCCGGCATTGGCAAATCACAAAGACAGGAGGTCTTTTTGATGAGAAGCAAACTTGTTTTCACACTGCTGATTTCAGTCGCCTTGGCCGTCGGCCTCGTCGGCTACGGCACAGCAGCAGACTATTACGTTGACGCAAATGCGACCGGCGATGGGCACGGTGACAGCTGGACTAACGCGTTCACCGCGATTCAGGAGGGGATCGATGCGTGTTTGGGCACATCGTCCGACACCGTCCACGTCGCGGAAGCCACCTACACCGAGAACATAACCCTCAAGAGCTACGTTGAGCTTCTCGGCGGTTATCAGACTGGCGGAACAGGCGATCGCGACCCGGAGACGTTCGTGACCACTATTGACGGCAGCGGGGCAGGGTCCGTCGTGACGGTCCAGCAACTAAGCGGCGTCACCATCGACGGTTTCACTATCACAAAGGGCTCAGCCGCAGTCGGTGGCGGGATATTCTGGTTCAGTGCTTCCGGCACGATCAGTGGATGTATCATCACCCTCAATACGGCTGACCAGTCGGGCGGGGGGATATGGTGCGCCACCAGTTCTCCCCTGATTTCGAAGTGCACGATCTCATGGAATGATGCAAACTACATCGGAAGTGGCGGAGGTGGGATCGCGTGCTGCGATGGCAGCTCAGCGAGGATCGTGGACTGTGACATTTCGTATAATATGACTCTCGGAGCCGGAGGGGCACTGCGTTGTTACAGCGGGGCCTCTCCAACACTCTCCAACTGCGCGATCCACCACAACACCGCCGCCGGCGCAGCAGGCGCATTTATCAACGCGGATAGGAGCGGCTTGACGGTGCAGAACTGCACGGTCGCCGATAACGGAGCGGGAGGAATATACTGCCGCACTACATCTCGAGCAAAGGTGACAGATTCCATCCTGTGGGCGAACGGCGGGGTCCAGCTTGGTGGTGACGGTGGATTCACTATCTCGTACTCCTGCATCGAGGGAGGCTGGAAGGGCCGAGGCAACATTAGCGGCGACCCGCTCTTTGTGGCAGGGCCACTGGGTGATTACTACTTAAGCCAGACTGCGACTGAGGAGAAAGAACAACAATATGACAGCCCTTGCGTCGATGCAGGCACCGGCACAGCGGCGAGCTGGGGGCTGGACACTTACACGACGCGAACGGACGCTGTTTGCGACAGTGGCACGGTGGATATGGGCTACCACTATGAGGCGACGGCCGACAGAGACGAAGATGGCGTGCCTGATGCTGAGGAAAACTGCCCGGACGTTCCTAATACTGATCAGGCGGACGGCGATGACGATGGCGTCGGCGACGTGTGCGACAATTGCCCCGACGATGCGAACGCCGACCAGGCGGACGCAGATAACGATGACATCGGCGACGCGTGCGATGCTGATGACGACAATGACACTATCCCTGATGCAAACGACAACTGCCCGAAGCATGCCAACACCGACCAGGCGGACGCTGACGAGGACGGCGTGGGCGATGCGTGTGACAACTGCCCGAACACCTACAATCCGGGTCAGGCGGACGCCGACGGAGATGGCGTCGGCGATGCGTGCGAAGAGGGCGGCGCTGACTGCGACATTGACGGCGACGGGGCCGAGGATGACTTGAACGACGTTGGCGCATACATCAAGACGCTGGGACTGGATGTTCTGCTCGAGGTAAAACTCGTTGGGATCCTCAAAACAGCCCAGAGATACTTCGACAAAAACAACGATGACGCGGGTTGTGGCCAGCTGGTGAAGTTCATGGACGAGGTAGATGGGGCGGGCGAGCATGCAGAGGACCTTAGCAAGGCTGTATGCTGCATCAACGACAAAGAAGGAGGTTTGGGCTGTGAGAACCTTACTGATTGGTGTTCAGAATGAGATAGCTAAATACGATTGAAAGGGGCTGATCCCTTAAGACAAAGAGGTTGCGCATAGGCGGGCGCGGGGCATGTAGGGGCGGCTCACGAGCCGCCCTAGCCTCATCGCATCGAACGCATAAAGGGGCGATTTGACATCTCGTCGCGCTGACGTTTTCTGGAGGTTGGCGACAAACGCGCGGGGCATGTAGTGGCAGGCCTTGTGTCTGCCCAGTTCGGAAAACGTGGTAGGCCCTCGAAGAAGGGCGGAGACAAGCCCCGCCCCTACACGACGGGGATGTGTTTGAACGCCATTTTATTATCATAACTGGACAGGGCAGGCACGGTGACCTGCCCCTACACGATGGTGGGTAGGGAGGCATGACAGGATGAAGAGGGTGTTTTTGCTGGCGGCGTTGGTCTTCTTGACAGCTGCCTCGGCCTTGTTCGCGGACTTTCAGATGGATACGAGCCTGGCGGACTCGGACGCGTCGTTCTTGGGCGAGGCGGAAGGCGATCGCGCAGGCTCTCCATTCGAGGAGGAGCATGCCGGCGCGGCCGTCTCAAACGCTGGCGATGTCAACGGCGATGGTTACGACGACTTCCTTGTCGGGGCATACGCCAATGACGAAGGCGGCAACTCCGCCGGTCAAACGTATCTGTTTTTTGGCAAGGCCTCCGGTTGGGCGATGGACACGAGCCTTGCAGACGCCGCCGCGTCGTTCATAGGCGAGGCGAACGCGGACTATGCAGGCGTTTGCGTGTCCGGTGCTGGGGATGTCAACGGCGATGGATATGACGACTTTCTCATCGGAGCCTCTCGGAACAGCGAAGGCGACTTCGTGGCGGGCCAGACGTATCTGATTCTTGGCAAGGCCTCGGGTTGGGCGATGGATACAAGCCTTTCTGACTCCGACGCGTCGTTCATAGGCGAGGGATTTGTAGATGTGTCGGGAATGTCGGTCTCTGGCGCGGGCGACGTGAACGGCGATAGTTACGACGACTTCATCATTGGTTCCTGGAACAGCGAACCCGGTGACTACGCCGGTCAGACATATCTGATTCTTGGTAAGTCCTCCGGCTGGGCAATGGATAACAGTCTTGCCGATTCGGACGCATCGTTTTGGGGCGAGTCAGAGATGGATGGCGCAGGCTGCTCAGTCTCTGGCGCAGGCGATGTGAATGGCGACGGCTACGACGACTTTGTCATCGGAGCGCCTTACAACGAAGAAGGCGCCAACAACGCCGGTCAGACATATCTGATCTTCGGTAAGGCTTCCGGCTGGGCCATGGATACTAGTCTTTCCGAAGCAGACGCTTCGTTTATTGGTGAGAGAGAGTACAGTTGGGCAGGCTGGTCAGTCTCCGGCGCGGGAGACCTCAACGGTGACGGTTACGACGACTTCCTTATTGGTGGCGAGGTCGACTCTACTATAAGCGGCAACGACGACGGTCGCACTTATTTGATTTTGGGCAAGCCCTTGGGGTGGGCGATGGATACCAGCCTTGCTGATGCCGACGGATCGTTTTTGGGCGAGGCAGATGGTGACCGGGCTGGCTTCTCGGTCTCTGGCGCCGGTGATATCAATGACGACGGTTACGACGACTTTCTCATCGGAGCCATTTACAACGCCGGTCAAGCATATCTGATCCTCGGCAAGGTTTCAGGCTGGGCGATGGATACCAGCCTTGCTGATTCCGACGCGTCGTTTTTGGGCGAGGCAGCTAGTGACCGTGCCGCCATGTCAGTCTCTGGCGCTGGCGACGTGAACGGCGACGGCGCCGACGATCTCCTCATTGCTGCGCCCCACAACACCGAGGTTGGCGACGATGCTGGTCAAGTGTATCTGATCTTCGGTGAGAGCGGTGGGCCTCCTCCCGGGATTACCGTCGGCGTCACAACTAACTCAAGCACGTACGAATTTGACGACGTGCTGGAAATCGACATCGCTGTGAAAAACACCGGCTTGCCAGCATTTGTCGATATCTTCGTTGTTCTCACATTCGACCTGAGCGGGCCTGAAGAGAGGCACTGGTCAGCGTCTGCGACGGGCCAATGGACGGAAGGCATATTCTACTACGATACCGGTTTGCTGGTGGAGACGGGGCACGACGAGACAACGCAAATCCTGTCGGCGGTTCTGCCGCGTCAGGCCCCGATGGTGGCCAAATCGGGCACATACACGCTCAGGATGGTTGCGTGCCAGGCGGGGACTTTTGATTTCGTGTCCAACCTAGCGACCTCTACGTTTGTGCTCGTGGGGGAGCCATTTGTCGGCATCTCGACGGACAAAGAGACCTACTCTCTGGCCGGCGACACGATTACGGTCTCGCTCGACGTCGCCCTGCCTGACTACTCGATGACGGCGGACTTCTACGTCGTCCTGCTTGCGCCGGGCGGCCAGTTCTGGTCGCCGACTGATTTCGGGGTCGATCCGATGTGGCTAGCGAGGGTCGATCCGCTCCTATCCGGCTTCCCGACGCCGGCCGACTGGAATCTTGAGTTTGAGGCGTTCGTGGTGAATCTGCCTTCGGGGGCGCCGTTCGACATGGCGGGCGATTACACATTGTTCGCTGGTGTGGTCGAGCCGGGGACGCTGATGCTGTTCTCCGACATCGGAGTTAGCGGCTTTGCGCTGCAACCAGCTGAACGCATTACTGAATGAGGTTGAGGCGCAGCGCGGCAAGAAGTTGACCGAGGAACAGGCAGACAAGCTTCGCGACTGGGTGTGCTGCGTCAGCGAAGTCAACTGGGACTGCGGCCTCTGCGACTGAGAACTGGATAAATGTGAGAGGATTGGAAGGGGTGATGCCCTGAGATAGAGAGGCTCTCTATTATAGGTCGCCATTCCTGCGCAGTGATGGTTCACGGAGCTTGAGTCGTAATCGGTTTCACGAGTGTAAGGCGAGCGAACCTTTGGCTTTAGATTCTAACGGCCTTTGGGTAATGTATCACGTAGTGTTGCCGAGAAAGTTGGATTCGTGAGCCATGTCTATTCTTCGCATTGACCGAACATATCATAACATCCGGCGGCTGAGGCAAGTAGTCGCCATTCTAGTCAAGTATGGCCTTGGCGACTTGGTCTCGTCGCTGAGGATCGACTACTACCTTGCGTGGTTGAAACGGCTGGTGACCCGGCGCAAGCCACCGAAAGAGGTGTCATCCTTGACGAGGCCAATGCGGGTGAGAATGGCGATGGAGGAGCTCGGCCCGACGTTCGTGAAGCTCGGCCAGATGTTAAGCACAAGGCAAGACGTGGTCCCGCCAGCATATACGCAGGAGTTGACGAGGCTGTTGGACGAGGTGGCCCCCGTCAGCGTGGAGAAGATCAAGAAGAGGGTCGAAAGTGAGCTGAGGCGCCCGCTCAAGGAGATGTTCTCGAGCTTCAGTGACGAGCCCTTCGCGAGCGCCTCGATAGCGCAGGTTCACACAGCGCGGCTGGTTTCGGGGGAAGACGTCGTGGTGAAGGTTGTTCGACCTAGCATCGAGTCGGTCATACGGACTGACCTCGACATTCTGGCCGAGCTTGCGCGGCTGCTTGAGAGACACTTTCCGGAGGCAGCGGTCTTCGATCCCGTCGCACTTGTGGATGAGTTCTCACGGTCGATCAACAAGGAGGTCGATCTGGCACGTGAGGGCCGCATCATGGACCGGTTCGCGGCGAACTCTGAGGGTGATGAGACGATTCACGTCCCGAAGGTCTATTGGGGATATTGCAGCCAGAAGGTTCTGACGCAGGAGAGGCTGGTGGGCAGGAAGCTGTCGGGAGTCGATTTCGACGAGCTTTCGATGTCAGTTCGCAAGAAAATAGCGGAAAACGGGGCCGCGATTATCCTGAAGCAGATTTTGTCCTACGGTTTGTTTCACGCTGACCCGCATCCGGGCAACATATTTCTGCTGCCTGGGAACAAGCTAGGCCTAGTGGACTATGGGATAGTGGGCCGAACCGATCCCGCAACCAGGACGATGATCGCCGAAGTGTTGGTGGCGTTGTCGCAAGGCAGGCCGGAAAAGGTGGCCGACATCCTGCTCGAGAGCCAGCCGCCCATGCCGAGCTTCGACAGAAGCGCATTTCTGCGGGACACGATGGAGCTTTGCGACCTCTACGTCGGCATCCCGCTCAAGAGCGTGATGGTTACCTCGCTGTTCTCGGACCTGGTCCAAACGATGCTGCGGCACAAGATAAGGTTCCCGAAGGACCTAATGCTGCTGTCCAAGGCCCTGGTCACGATTGAGGGCTTTGGGCGCCGGCTCGACCCGGACTTCAACATGGTCGAGTTTGCAAGACCCTTCGTGGAGAAATTCGTCCACGAGCGCCTTGGGCCTGCGCAAATGGCCAAGACCGCATGGGAGACGCTGCGCAGCTATGCCAAGCTCTCCAAAACGCTGCCGAGGGACGTCTCGGCCATACTGAGCCGCTTGAAGGAGAGCCAGATGGAGATTGGCTTCGTCCACAAAGGCCTAGAAAAGTTCTCCTCAAGGCTCGAAAAGGTCGGCTACAGGCTGACGCTGGGCATGATCATCAGCGCATTGATAATCGGCTCTTCTTATTTGGCCTCAGTTGAAATCCATTCCCAGACTTCAGGACTGTTTCTCTACTCTGTTATAGGGTTTCTGTCGGCAATTGCGCTAGCCATTATCTTGCTTCTGTCTTTTCGTAGGTCCTGAGAGAGCCAAATGAGCGCAGTGCTTGCTGGCTTCATCGCATACCTAATCATCGTTCTCTTCATCGGACTGCTCACTGCCAAGCACAACAAGACTCAGGCTGACTACCTAATAGGCGGCCGAAGACTGAATCCCTGGGTCATCGCGTTTTCTGAACGCGCATCCGGCGAATCGGCGTGGCTCCTGCTCGGAATGACCGGGGCTGCGCTGTCCGTCGGCCTCGGAGAGACCTGGACCGCACTAGGCTGCGTCCTGGGCATTATCATATCTTGGCTCTTCATAGCTCGAAAGCTTCGTGAGGACTCCGGGAAATACGATGCGCTAACGTTGCCCGAGTACTTCACTGAGAAGTTTAGTAAAGACGGCAAATCCATACAGATAATCGCATCAGTCATTATTATCTTCTTCTTCACGTTTTATATCGCCGCCCAGTTCAGTGGGGCTGGCAAAGTTCTCAACGTAACGTTCGGCATACCAAACTTCTGGGGTGTTCTGGTGGGTGCCGGGGTGATTCTGCTCTACACAATGCTTGGTGGGTTCTTCGCCGTGGCCTGGACCGACCTGGTTCA
>Ga0307379_10002311_pt1 | contig 28506 bp, 22 predicted proteins | sample UN2MG_FD_202237 | JGI IMG/M metagenome (GOLD analysis project Ga0307379, IMG submission 202237) | Soil microbial communities from Risofladan, Vaasa, Finland - UN-2 | ecosystem: Environmental > Terrestrial > Soil > Coastal area > Acid sulfate soil | place: Finland: Risofladan, Vaasa | collected...
TGAGCTGTTGGTTGTAATTGCCATCATTGCGTTATTGATGGCGATATTGATGCCGGCGTTGCAAAGAGTAAAGAAACAGGCTAAGACGGTTGCCTGCCAATCGAACCTTCACCAGTGGGCGGTTATTTTCGAGATGTACGCCGGTCAAAACGACGGCTTTTTCTGGAGCGGTGATTTTGTCCGGGACGGGTGGGAGCAGTATTGCTGGACAGAGCCGCTCAGGCCGTTCTATAACAATGACGAAAAAGTGCGCCTGTGCCCGATGGCTACGAAATTCAGAGAACAGGGTGCCCGGGACCCGTTTGCGGCCTGGGGACCTGTCCGGCAGACAGGCAACCAGCGAGGCAGCTATGGAATGAACAACTGGCTCTGTAATCCTCCGCCGGATGTAGAGTTTATTCACAGCCGGGAAGCAGCCGAAGATAACTGGAGGAGCGCCTACGTCGAAAATGCAGCAAATATTCCGATGCTTCTCGATTGTGCGCACGTCGAAGGTAAACCGTATGCCTTCGACGCGCCCCCGGAATACGACGGCGACATATCAACCTACGGCCAGAGCGCCCTGCAGATGAAGCGTTTCTGCCTCAACCGTCACAATGGATATATAAACAGCGCCTTCCTCGATTTCTCCATTAGAAAAATCGGCCTCAAGGAACTGTGGACATTCAAATGGCATCGAACTTTTGACACCGGCGGCACATGGACCAAAGCCGGCGGCGTCCGGCTCGAAGACTGGCCCGAGTGGATGAGAATATTTAGAGATTACTGAGATAAATAGGAGATTAAAGAAGCAAATGAAGATAATATTTAAGATTCAGACGTTCAGTATATTTATTGCCGCCTGCCTGATGACATCGAATCTTTATGCAGCACAGAATTGGCCCTCATTCCGCGGTCCCTCGGCTTCCGGCGTCATAGAAGGATATCCAACTCCGACCGAGTGGGATGTGGCTCAATCCAAAAATATCCTCTGGAAAACCGCTATCCCCGGCCTCGGTCATTCGTGCCCGGCAGTGTGGGAAGATCGCATCTTTGTCACTACCGCGGTTCGGGACCAGGGACAATCGAGTCTGAAGGTGGGTATGTATGGAGATGTCAAGTCGGTGGATGAAAAAGATGCTTTCAGTTGGCATATCTACTGTATCGACAGAAAGACCGGCGGTGTTCTATGGAACCGGGAATCATACAGGGGAAAGCCTAAAGTCAAGCGGCACCCAAAATCCAGCCATGCCAACTCCACACCCTGCACGGATGGAAATTACGTCGTCGCTTTCTTCGGCTCCGAAGGAATGTACTGCTACGATATGGAGGGAAACCTCGTATGGAAAAAGGACCTCGGTGTCCTTGACTGGGGCTTCTATCGCAGTCCGTCCGCGCAATGGGGTGGGGGTTGCTCACCCGTCATCCACGAACAAATGGTAATTGTGCAATGTGACGTTCAGAAAAACTCATTTCTTGCCGCTTTTGATTTGAAAGACGGCACGATTCTGTGGAAAACTCCCAGAAGCGATGTTCCGACCTGGGGCACGCCGACCGTTTATAACACGAAGGAACATTCCCAGATTATTGTCAACGGATACAGACACATCGGCGGGTACGATATCGAAACCGGCGGGGAAATCTGGAAAATGAAGGGCGGCGGCGACATCCCGGCTCCGACTCCTGTTGTTGCTCATGACCTTATCTATATAACCAATGCGCACGGGCGAATGTCTCCGATATACGCAGTGCGCATCTCGGCGACAGGTGACATATCGCTGGATGAAAACCAAACAAGCAACAAGCACGTCGCATGGAGCTACGCAAAAGGCGGAAACTACATGCCGACGCCCATTGCGTATAAAGATTATCTCTACTTCGGTTCGGATAGAGGCACGCTGAGTTGTTTCGAGCCTGAAAGCGGAGAATTAAAATACCGCGAAAAATTAAGCTCGAACGGCGCTGCATTCTCGGCTTCTCCCGTCGCTTCCGACGGCAAGATTTATTTTACCGCCGAGAATGGCGAGATATATGTTGTGCAGGCGGGGCCTGAATTCAAATTGCTTGCTGTCAATAAGATGGACGAAACCTGCATGGCAACGCCGGCGATTTCACAGGGGACCCTGTTCTTTCGAACCAGATATCACCTGGTGGCAATAGGAGAAGACGGCCGGCAAGAATAAAAGCTGCCCTTCACTCTCAAAACCCTTCAGCCGCTTGTGACATTAGAGATTTCCTACGCTCTCCAGGGACGCTGGCGGTTTATCTTCTTTGAGAATATATCCTGGGCGATGAGCGAATCTTCGATAATCTGGAAATCGAACATTCCCACGCAGGCGAAATCGGCCCCGTTCTCGAAGACATACTTGAAACTTACGCTGGGATGGATTGCGCCGGCGGCTAAGACCTTGAAGGCGATCCAGGGCGTTTCGAGTTTTTTCATATATTCGATTGTCTGTTCCGGCGTTCGGGCCCAGATATTATCGTTTTCCGGCTCGATGTCGGCCGACCAGTATTTTCCGGGATGGAGCGTCTTTACCCAGAAATCGGGCTTAAGTCCGCCGTCGACACAGGCCTTGACCGTATCCAGCAAATGAGCGCCCAATCCGCCGGGTATGCCCTGCTCCTTGATGTATTCGAGCGCCTCACCCAATAAATCAACCTGGCCTTTTTCTACTGCGGTGTCGGCCAGTCCGCCCTGTATGTACACTGCGTGTGCGCCGCTATCGACGGAACGTTTGATGCCGGCCTTGATGTCCTCACCCGATGCGCAATCCGATATCCACTGGATTTTGCCGCCTCGCTCATTCCAATAACGGTTGATGACCCTGTCGGAGACGGGATTGGTTAGAATCGTATTGATCCCGTTGTCTTCTGCAATCTCCAGCGTTTCGAACACTTTTTGGTCGGTATGATATGCCTTGACCAGCGAGGAGACATACACCAAATCCCTGCTGTGCGCCCAGCCGCCTATCAGATTGCCGCCGCAGAATATCCTGCTGATTTTAAGATTCTTTATCTTGCCAAAGGGCAGTTTATTGCCGGTTGAACCGGATTTGTTTTCTGCTGCTTTGGCTTTGCCTTCAGCAGATTTCTCCGTCATTTTAGCTAATAGGTTCTGCTCCTCGAAACTTTTGAGCCCCAAAGTCGCTCCCGCCGAAGCGGCGATGGATTTCTTCAGGAATCCCCGACGATTTACATTCTCATTTGACATGACTTCTATCCTTTCTATCAGTACCGGAACACCATGTATATCGGCAAACAATAAATACACATTATAACTGCAATGCCAAGTCAGATCAAGTTCTATAATCTTAAAGGCAACAGCGTGATGGCACAATTTCTCGCCGATCAACAGTTCTCTGCATTTCATTTGCCCAAGGCGTATAAATGATCGATAGTCCTTAAATAAATTATATTTTCGGCAACAGCCGGAGTCGCAAAAATCTTTTCTCCGAAATCGTTTTTGGCCAGAATTTTCAGTTCATCATCGACCTGAATAACCGTCACGACGCCTCGCACGGAGGCAGCGATAATCTTCTCGCCCGCGGCAATTGGCGATGCGGTGTATTGCCCCGCAGCCCCTATTCGCTCGCGGAAGAGTTCTTTGCCGGTCGATGCCTCCAGGCAGGTTAACACACCGCCGTCCCTCAGGAGGTAGAGTTTTCCCCGGCAATAGAGCAGCGAGGGCGTCTCGGGAATGCCGCGCTGAATTTCCCAGGCCACATGCGATTTACGGGCATCCTGCGTCGCTCCGGGGCGAATTGCCGACAGGTTAGGCTGGCTGATAGCGGCAAAGCCTGACATCGTTTGCATCCATTCGGCTTCACTGATGACCCGGTTCTTGTCATGGTCGAAGATTCTCAGCAGAGTGTCCATGTTATTGACCGGCAAGCCATAACCGGGATTGTCTTTAGGCAACTCCGGCCGCTGTATAAAAGCAAAGCCTTTCGTCATTTCGTCGCGCTGTATTTGATTGTCGTGATTCCGGTCGAACTGCTCGATGGTGAACTTCCAGGTTCCAGCCGAATCCAACTTCTCATCTCCGCGTCCACCCAGGGCCGCGGCGCTTGCAAACAGGAGCCCATCGCCTGTTATGGGGATACCGACTGTTTCGTCCGGAAAACCACCGGCCCACCATATCTCGGCGCCGGTGGACGGATCGTAGGAGGTCAGCCGTTTGGAACCCAACACGACAAGCTCTTCGGACTGGCCATTACGCCATATTATGGGCGTTGACCACCCGGCCTTGAACAATGACCGCGGCTGCTCCCAGGCCGTCTCGCCTGTATCGCAATTCACCGCCAGCAAACGGGAGGAACCGCCGTCGCCGTCCAAAACCATGATCACTTTGTCTTCATACAATATGGGCGATGTCGCCATTCCATATTTGCTTTTCGGCGTGTCGATTTTACGCTGCCAGAGATCGTTTCCCGCATGGTCGTAACAAATCAGCCCGTAGGTCCCGAAATAGACATAAACATTTCTTTCGTTCGCGGCCGGCGTGGAAGATGCGGGATTATTCAGTGGATGAAACCTTACCTCTGTTTCGGCCTGAACAACCTGCCTCCATAGGATTTTGCCGTCTTCACGGTTAATGCATAACGTAATAAGCTCTTTTTCATTGGCGGATTCATTGCCCGTGAGAAAGATTCGGTTGTTCCAAATGACGGGGGACGAGTGTCCCGCGGGAGTGACGGTTTTCCATAGAACGTTCGATTCCGGACTGAAATGAACAGGAATGCGATCCGCTTGAGCCACTCCCTGTCCATTGGGGCCGCGAAATTGATTCCAGTAAACCTTTCCTTCCCGGCCGTTCGCTATCAGATTGAACAAGAGGACAATGATCGTATAGATACCGGCATTTGCCGTTAAGTTGTGTTTATATCTGAATTGCAAGCGTTCTTCTTTCCCTTGTACTTATGTAGGCACTATGAGGAGTTCCTGGCTCTTATGTCTATGACCTCCATGGCCGTTCTCTGTTTATTGTGCCGGACAGAATATCTTTTGCAATAAGCACATCCTCGATAATCTGAAAATCGAACATTCCCACGCAGGCAAAATCGGCGCCGTTTTCGAATGCATACTTGAAACCGTCCCTGGGATGAATCGCGCCGGCGGCCAGGACCTTGTAAGCGATCCACGGCTTTTCCATTGTTTTCATAAACTCGACCGTTTTTTCAGGATACTTATCCCAGTAATTATCCGCGGCGTAATTGTCAATAACATCCTTGTCCTGGTCCGGCTGACGCTTTGACCAGTATTTGGTGCTGTGATGCGTTTTCATATAGAAGTCGGTATTTAGGCCGGCTTTTTCACATGCCATGGGCGTTTCTAAGTTGTGTCCGCCGACGCCGGCGATGAATCCGTTGCCTTTTATGAAATCGACAACTTTTCCGATCAGATCGATCCTTTCATTTCGCGCCCAGAGGTCCCCGATATTTCCGATAAGAAAGGCCCCGACCGCTCCGGCGTCAATTGCCTTCTTGACGTCACCTGTAAGATCATCCGTCTGGGCGGTGCACTGTGCGATCCACTGGATTTCCCCGCCTCTTTCTTCGCGGTATTTTTTAATAAGTTCCGCCGAGCCGGAGCCTGTAATGATTGTGTTGATTCCGTTTTCTTCACATATCTGAAGCGTCTCGATAATTTTTTCGTCCGTGAAGTAGTGCTTCAGCAAGGATGAGACGTACGTCAAATCTCTGCTGTGAGCGAATCCGCCGATGAGATTTCCGCCGCAGATAAGCCTGCTGATTTTGACATTCCCGATCCGTCCTGCCGGCATGCCTTCGACCGAGCCGGCGTGCGGTTCATTCGGTTTCTTCATTGCCGCTAACAGGGCCTGCTCTTCCAGACTCAGAGCCGACGTAATCGCGGCGGTGCCGATAACAGATTTCTTCAGAAAGTTTCTGCGATCAAGGTCTTGTGACATTTTCTAAGCTCTCTCCAAAACAATTTAACATGGTTGTAACGGAATCACTATTCGGCCCCGTTCTTCTCCAGCAGTTCAAGCATCGCCCTGTATCCTTTCTGTTTGGCGACGGTTAACGGAGTCTGGCCCCGCTGGTTTTTGATATTGACGTCGGCGCCTTTGGCGATAAGCATCTCGGCAATTTCCGTTTGGCCGGTAACTGCGGCAATGTGGAGCGGCGAGCCGAAATTCGTGCCCATAGCGTTCACATCCGCACCGTCGTCGAGCAGGAATTTAGCGATTTCCTTACAGTCTCGCAGGACAGCAAAGTGCAGGGGCGTCGTGCCGTCCGTCATCTTTGCGTGAGTGTCTGCGCCTTTGGAGATAAGCAGTGCCGCCGCTGCCTCATGGCCTTGCAAGAGGGCTATGTGCAGGAGCGACGCCCCGCTATTGGCCGTTGCATTGACGTCGGCGCCCGCAGCTATAAGTGACTGGATTTTGTCGACGTCACCGACGGCCACTGCACGCTGCAGCGACACGGCCGGGTCGATATCTTCATCCGGCTCGGCCGATTCGGTGGCAGTGGCCGTTTCGGCTGTCTTGCTCTGAGTATCGGCCGGAGCGGGTTGAATTTGCTCGACGGGGTCCATTGCTTTTGCCGGTGCAGGTGTTTTTGCCGGTTGCACTTGTTTCTGAACGCCGGTTTGCTGCGACGGCTCAGGCTCTTTCTTCTTACACCCAACAGCAACAAGCATAAACGCCAGGACCAGGCAAAAAAGTCTTATACGTTTCATTATATTCCACCTTTCAAAGTGCTTGCATCGTTTTTATGTCGATTTATAGCATCATTATACAGAACTTTAAGTCAAATTGCAACTTTAAGAATTGTTACGCTGATTACTCTTTAGCACCGTGCGTGTGCAGAAATACGGCAATTTCCTTATATCCTCTGTCTTCGGCCAACGAGATAGGAGTATTGCCTTCATTGTCTGTTATATTGGCGTTTGCGCCCTTGCTTATCAGCAGTTCGGCGACGTCCTTCCGGCCGAACGAAGCCGCCACGTGCAGTGGTGTGAGGCCCTGGTTGTTCCTTGCATCGATATCGGCTCCGCTTGCGATAAGGACCTGGGCGATATCCTTATAGCCCCGCAGGGCGGTGACATGCAGGGGCGTTCTGCCGGATTGGTTTTTAGTATTGACCTCGGCGCCGCCGGCGATGAGCAGTTCAACAACTTTTTTACGGCCCCCGAATGCCGCCCGCTCCAGCGGCGTCTGGCCATACGGGTCTCTGGAATTGATGTCGGCACCATTTGCGATGAGAGATTGAACCTGCTTGATATCACCTTGCTCGGCGGCTCGATGCAGCGGGGTTACGGCCCCGGCCGGTTTCCTCCTGCACCCGGCGGCAAGGAGCGTGAACGCCAAAAACAAACACAGTAACTTTGCCTGCTTCATTTAGTATCGCCTCGCGCAATAATGATACAGGAATCGAGACCGCCCGTCAACGAAACCACGCGAAAAGCAGCCGCATCGGAAAGGATGAAATAAAAAAGCGGCGGTTGCATCCTGCTTACCGCCGCCTTTTGAAATATCAGGTAGTAGCCTGTAACGCATGAATTTTTAGACTGTGTATACGCAATTGGGTGGCAGCCTCAAGCGCAGCCTGGGGATGGTTTCTGTAGCATTTACCATCCCCATCCCGATAAACGAAATCGGGATGAGGCTGCCACTCTTTGCTCGCCATCCACTAATTCACTTGTTATGAGGTAGTAGTACTCTACCGGCTTATCAGCGAAATCTCCGCCCAGTAACCGGCCTCGTTCTTCCAGCCGGTCGGCTGGTTTATCAGTTCGAGCTTCACCTCTTTTCCCGCGAAGTCGGACAGATCAACCTTGGTCTGCATCCAGCCTTCGGGGGCCGTTTGTTTGCTCACGGCCTTGCGCGCGATTTCTTTGCCGCCGGCAGCGACAATCAGGTCCCAGTCGCCTTCGGGATGATGTCCCACGGTCAGTTGCAGCGTGGTCTTCTTGCCTGCGGGCAGCTTAACTTGCCGTGAAAGTTGACAGCCGGTTCTCCTGTCGAGCGGATGAGTGACGAGCACGTTGCTCTTGCCCAACTCTTGTTCTTTCAGACCCGGGTCCATATCGAATCCGCAGCTCTTGACCTTCCAGCCGGGCGCAAACTTCGAGACGGCCTCGGAAATATCTTTGCCCGCGATAGCGGTGATTTTCGCCATCTCCGCTTCGGTGAACCTGCTGTTGGCAATGGGGCCCGGTTCCCAGCACTGTTCCAGCCTGCCGGGCTTTGGCTTTTTGACCGGAATGACGAATGTCTCTTTGCCGCCGTTGTCTTTTTCGATTCGCCCGCCGGCACGCACGACCGACTGACGAACAAGTTTTTCACATACGCCGACGAGCGTGGGGAAGTTATACGGTGTGTGGCTGAATTTGCCTTCGGGATTTAACGCCGACTCGAATTTGTCCGGCAGGTTCTTAAAGCCGACGGTTGTGAACAAAATGCCGGCGGAATTCGATGGATTGCAGTCGGAGTCCTGGCCGCAGCGAGTGGTGATAACGATAGTTTTGTCGAGATCGCCTTCGCCATACAACAGGCCAATGACAATGTAGGCCCCGTTGATCTTGGCGTCGATATTGAAATCGCCCTTATCGCACGAGGATTTGCGGTAGTCGGGATTGTCCTGGTATTTCTCCTCGACGAGCTGCCATGTTTTCTGCCAGTCGTCGGGATTCTGCTTATACCAGGCAAGCACATCGCGAATGCACTCGGCGTACTGGCTATTTTGCGGGATACATTTCAGGCCTGCGAGAATGATTTTCTCGATATCATCTTCAAAGAAAGCCTCTGCGTACATGCCGCCGACGAACTGGCCTCCGTAGAGCCCATCGCCGTAGTTCATCAGCCGGCCGAAAGTCTCGCCAAGCTCGATCGCCACGTTCGGCATACCCGGTGCAATCAGGCCGGCGTAATCCGCCTCGATCTGGTAATCGATGTCATTGGCGTGTTTGTTGAATTCCGGGTGCCCCGAGTCCGGAGGCGCGATGCCCCGGCGCAGAAGCGTTCGGCCTTCATTATTGGCGTGCCACAGCGGGTAGCCGCTGTTGGCGAAGTCGATCCCGGCCTGGCGAATCGAAACATCCATTCCGTACAGTTCCAGCGTTCTCAGGAATGTCATCTCGACGTAAATGTCGTCCTGGCCGAACTGGTTGATTAGCTCCGGCTTCCAGGACGGCATTTTGTCTTCCGGGATAATCTCGCCTTTATAGCGGAATTCTGTCGGCCCGCCCCAGCCGACGCCGGCCATTTGTCCGATCCAGCCGGCCTTCATCTTGTCCGCGTAATCCTCAACGGCGATTCGGCGAACCGGCGCCTTGCCAAGCCCGTCAGTCCGGCAGCCGGATAAATATGCCGGAACAGAGACCACTGCGACGATCAATAAAATTCTCAACAGATCTTTAGCCATTGTATAGCTCCTTTAGCTAACAGAAAAAATGGTTGATTCGTTTGGAGCTTTATAGCCCCGAAAGAATAAAAAAACAAGTTTTTTTGTTCTATAAGCGGAAAAATCGGCGGCCGATTATATTTTCAAGTGCGTGTTTGCAATGATTTCAGGAATGAGTATAATGTCCTATGGTTCTTGTCGGGTTAATGAAATGAAGAACCTTAAATGGATTTTATTTATGCCGGAATACAGAATGCGATTTGTAATATTGGCTGTAGCCGTCATGCTGTCATCTCTATCGACGGCCTCGGCAGGTACATGGCGCCTGGACAAGAACCAGGACTTCAAGGCCGTCTCTGCCGATGGTGAAGACAAATTCCTGGTTGCAGTGGCCGAAACGAAGAAACTCGTCAACACCGGCCAGGCGAAGGCTGCCGGCAAGGCCTACGATGCAATTAAGAAGGACTTTCCGGAAATAGCCGGGCCTGATTTGGATATTTTTATAAAGGCTGAAATATTTTATTGCAAAGTGCAGTTTACAAAGGCCGTCAGGAATTATAACAAGCTGCTGACTGAATATCCAAAAAGCCAACTTACTGACGCTGCATTGGACAGGCAGTTTGCAATAGCGACGGCTTATTTAGCCGGCAAAAAAAAGACATTACTCGGTTTCATCAAGATTAAAGGATATGCCGAGGGTATCAGAATTATGGAAAAGATTACCGACCGGGTCGGTCTCGACACACAAATGGGGATAAAAGCATCTGTTGCTGTGGCTGAAAACTACGAACAAAGAAAAAAGTTCAACGAAGCATTTCTCAAATGGTGGGAGATATCATTGGAATGGGAAATGGGGCCGGTCGGCAGGGATGCACTGCTCAGGATGGCTCGTAACAAACATGCCGTCTATAACAAGCCTCCAGAGTATAAAAGGACGTTTTATGATGCCTCAAGCCTGAGTTCGGCAAAAAGCTATTACGGAAGATTCAAATTACTATATCCTGAAGATGCCAGGAAAATCGGCGTCGATGAGATACTGGGCGAAATAGACGAGCAATTAGCCTGCAAACAGCTTAGTATAGGCCGGTATTATCAGAAAAGCGGAAATAGACAATCCGCTAATCTTTATTATGATATGGTAGTGAACGATTGGCCGGGCAGTAAGGCGGCGGAACAAGCAAAGGAGATGCTTGCCAAAAAGTGAGCTTTTACAGGTTAGTAATCAGGCACCTGCTGAAAATGAAGAAAGAAAACCTTAGAAGTCATGTAGGGTGGGCCTTGGCACACCGAACAAAGCGCTTGACATTCCTGAAGGCCGGGCAAGCCCCACCCTACGCAGTTTTATGCTTTTGCGCTCTTTGCCTGGGGCTTTGTGGATGTGCCGGTATGGCCGGATATTCCAATGAATCACTGTTTCCGGAAGATGTTCGCAGCGTTTGTGTGGAAATGTTTGACAACCAGACCTTTCGACGGGGAGTGGAGTACGAACTTTCCGATGCCCTTGCCAAGCGTATTGAGGTTGATACGCCCTATAAGATAGTTTCCGATTCGGACCGTGCCGATACTGTAATAACCGGCCAAATAGTATCGATAGGTGAATTGGCGCTCAGCACCGATCGCGAATTAGGTACTGTTCTGGAAAAAGAAGTGGAAATGCAGGCGGTTGTTAATTGGAAAAATCTCAAGACCGGACAATTGTTGATTGATCATATTATTGTTAGTGCTTCAGCGAGCTACTCTGAATACCAACAGCAGGATTTTAAGTATGCTTCAGCTCTTGCAGCAAACAATCTGGCACGAAAGATCGTAGAACTGATGGAAAGGAAATGGTAGAATCGTGAACCGCATCACGAAGTGCCGAATATTAAATTATGAATGAACATCAAGACAAAAAACATGGTTTGCCGCGTCGCGGCCTTTCAAACAGGCCGGGTAAAAAGCCGCCCCTGCCGCGCTATAAGCGGGGACCGTTCAGTTATCTTATAATTGCCATTGCGATATTCATGGTAATGATGATGCTGCAGCAGTGGCAGAGGGTCGACAAGATAAGCCTGGATGAATTTAAGATGCATCTTAAGCAGGGGGACATCGAAAGTGTCATTGTAAAGGACACTGAGATAACAGGCCAGTTCACTGAGGGATTTTTCGACAGCCAGCAGGGCAAGAGTAAAAAGTCTTTTGTTGTCAATTACACTCCGGACATACACGGAGAGCGGCTTGGGCGGTTATTGGAGGAAAGCGGCGTCAAAGAAGAGTCGGCGCCGCAGCGTATCTGGCTGATTATGCTGATGCAGGGGGTTCTGCCGCTGGTTTTAATAATCGGATTTATCTACTTTTTCTTCATCCGGAATCTTCGCAGCGGGGCCGGCGGAATGCTGATGTCGTTCGGTCGCAGCAAACATCGGCTGCAGGGAAAAGACAAGTCCCAAGTGACATTTGATGACGTGGCCGGCGTGGACGAAGCGAAGGAAGAAGTAGCGGAGATAATCGAATTTTTGAAAAATCCGAAAAAATTCCAGCGACTTGGCGGCCGCATCCCTCGTGGAGTTCTACTTGTAGGACCGCCCGGCTGCGGAAAAACATTACTGGCAAAAGCCATAGCAGGACAGGCGGATGTGCCGTTCTTCAGTATCTCGGGCAGCGATTTCGTGGAGATGTTCGTCGGAGTCGGGGCGTCTCGCGTGCGCGATTTGTTCAAGCAGGCAAAAGAAAATTCGCCTTGCATCATTTTCCTCGACGAAGTTGACGCAATCGGACGAAAACGCGGCGCCGGCTTCGCAGGCGGCGGACACGATGAACGCGAACAGACACTCAATGCGATCCTGGTGGAGATGGACGGATTCGATACGAACGACCAGGTTATTGTAATAGCGGCGACAAACCGCGCCGACATCCTGGACCATGCGCTGACGCGCCCGGGACGGTTCGACAGGCAAATATTTGTGCCGCTGCCGGACCTGAAAGGCCGGGTTGAGATATTGGGAGTCCACGCCAAAAAGGTCAAGATGGGACCCGACTCCAATCTTGAGAGACTGGCACGCGGCACACCCATGTTCAGCGGAGCGGACCTGGCGGCGATTATTAACGAAGCCGCCCTGGCGGCAACAATGGCCAACAAGGACAATATCGAGATGGCCGATCTGGAAGAAGCGCGGGACAAGGTCCGATGGGGAAGAGCAAAAAAGAGCAGGGTCATCGACCAGAAGGAAAAAGAAATTACCGCTTATCACGAAGCCGGCCATACGCTCGTGCAATCGCTGCTCAAAGACGCCGACCCGCTTCACAAGGTAAGCATTATTCCTCGCGGGCCTATGGGTGGAGCGACTTTTGCCCTGCCGGAAAAAGACAGGACTATATTTACGAAAACATATTGCATGGCACTTTTACAGGTATGCTTCGGAGGCCGAATTGCGGAAGAATTGTTCTGTGATGACATATCCAGCGGTGCACAGTCGGATATTCAACAGGCGACTAATATCGCAAAGCAGATGGTTTTGGCCTGGGGCATGAGTGAAGAGCTCGGTCTGATCAGCTACGGACCGGATTTGGGCGTCATGGATATGGTATACGCGATGCCGCCCGAGAAAGAATATTCGGAAAAAACAGCCGAAGCAATCGACAGCGAGGTCAAAAGGATTGCCGACGAGGCATATGCAAAAGCAAAGGAATTAATAGAAGCAAACAAAGAGCGACTTGAGAACATAGCGAAGGCCCTGCTGAAATATGAAACTCTTGACTCTGACGAGGTACAATTGATTCTGGAAGGCGGCCTGCTGGACAAGCCCACCGTTGCCGATTTGTTGGCTGTCGAACAAGCCAAAATCGAGCAGCCGGAACCCGAACCCGAAAAACAGCAAGAACAATCGGCTGGCTAATATTATTCTTATTCCAATTGTTTCTGAGCTTTTATGCGGGAACTAACTACCGGGATATCGAAAGTTAAGCTGCGTACAGGTATAGCCTCTGCAGTCTGCGTGCTCGTGAGTGCGTGCTGTGCCTGGGGTCAAAATCCGGGCGAGCCGAATTCGGCAACCTCAGATAGCATCGCCACCGGCGTCGAGTTGGCCAGGTACGAAAACGAATTTTCTTCCGTCCATCTCGAACCTGCCCGAATGGGCACGCTCTTCGGCGTCGCCGTCATATTTGAAGGTACCGGTGACCTTCATTATTACGCAAAAGCCGAAACGGCGACAGCCCCCGGATATGAATTGAAGGTTCAGGCAAAATCCGACGGTTTCGAATTTAACCAGGCGATTTTTCCAAACTGGAGCACCATTACCGACCCGCTGGGCAAAAAAGTCGAGGTTTACGTTGGCAAATTTATCGTTTTTATTCCGATCCAAACCAATAAAGATCCCACAAAAACGACCGACGATGTCGATGTCACTATTTCCGGTCAGGCCTGCACTAGCACCATCTGCCTGCTGCCGTTTGAACAGACGTTGCGGAGGAGCCTCGACTGGAGCCGGCGTGATTCATGGAAGCAAATTAGTCTCCAGGCCCCGGGCGACACTGCCGTGCCGGTTCAAGTAGCTCAGGGACCGGATTATTCGGCCTGGTTCGCTCTGGCCCTGGCATTTATCGCCGGGCTGGGATTGAATATCATGCCCTGCGTCTGGCCAATCCTGCCCCTTATTATTATGCGAATCGTCGATCAGGCAAAGTCAGGCCGAAGGCAATCGGTAACGATGGGCCTGGCCTTTTGTGTTGGGATATTGCTGTTCTTCGCGTGCCTGGCCGGAGCCAATATAATCCTGCAGAGCTTCTACGAAAGAAGCCTGAACTGGGGCGACCACCTGCGCAATCCCGCTATCGTGACGGTCCTGTCCCTGCTGATGATAGTCATGGCTCTTTTCATGTTTGGCATTTTCACAATTACCGTCCCATCTTCGATAGCGAGCAAGTCCGGCTCGGGCAAAGGTTACGCCGGCTCAATAGGCATGGGATTTTTAGCGGCGATACTGAGCACACCTTGCAGCTTTGGCATACTGACCGTTGCCTTCGTCTGGGCACAGGGCCAGCCGCTGCTTCTGGGCACACTGGCTATCATGGTAATCGGGCTCGGCATGGCCGCACCTTACGCAATCCTGACCTCCATGCCGGGATGGTTGAAACGCCTGCCGAGAGGCGGACGATGGATGGAGCTGTTTAAGCAGACACTCGGCTTTGTGCTGCTCATCATTGCAGTCAAACTCATCAAAGCGTCTCCGGCAGAAAACAGAATCAACCTGTTATATTTTGCAGTGGTGCTTAGTTTCTCTGTCTGGATATGGGGCACATGGGTCACCTACGGCAGCAAAATCTCGCGCAAGCTGCTGGTCCGGGGCATTGCCGTGTTCCTGGTCGTTTTGGCCTTTTGGTTTTTTTTCAGGCCGGAGCTTGTGGACTGGCAGGATTATGACCCCGCCTCGATCGAATCCGCAAAATCCGAACAGACGCCGGTCCTGGTCAAATTCACCGCAGACTGGTGCACCAATTGCGAAATTGTGGACAAGTTCGTATTCATGCGTAAGGACATCGCAAAACTCATCGACAAGAAGGGCGTCCTGGCCATCAAGGGTGACACGACAAAGGCCAGTCAGCCCGCGACACTTGATTTGAGCAACGTTTACAAAGAACCCGGTGTCCCGGTAACCATGCTGTTCCTGCCCGGCGAAACCGAGCCGATACGTCTGCGCGAGCTGTTCTTTGCGGATGAATTGAGAACGCTGCTCGAAGCGCTGCCGGATAAGAATTAAACGCAAATCATACATGAGGAGAACTTTAAGAATTGGCTAAGCGAAAAAAGATCAAAGTGGATAAGGATGATGCCGCACGGCGAGTCAAAAAAATCTGGCCCATATTGAAAAAGACATACCCCGGCGCCAGGATCGCGCTTAATTTCAAAGATCCGCTGGAGCTGCTTATTTCCACGATTCTCTCGGCGCAATGCACGGATGTGCGGGTCAATATGGTGACAAAGGATTTGTTCAAAGAATATAAATCCGCCGCCGACTGGGCCGGGGCCGACTTAAAACAGATCGAAGCGGGTATCCGAAGCACGGGTTTTTTCCACAATAAGGCCCTCAATATCAAGGGAGCGTGCACGAGGATTGTCGAGAAGTACGACGGCAAAGTCCCCGGCACGATGGAGGAGCTTCTGACCCTTTCCGGCGTGGGGCGCAAAACGGCCAACTGCGTCCTCGGCGACGCATTCGGCATCCCCGGAATCACCTGTGACACGCACGTGATTCGCCTGTCCCGCCGGCTGGGGCTCTCGGAAAACAGCGATCCGGTTAAGTTGGAATTCGATCTGGCCGAAATAGTACCTAAAAAGAACTGGACCGCGTTTAGTCATTTAGTGATTACCCATGGCCGAAATATTTGTAAAGCTCGCAAGCCGAACTGCCCGGAATGCCCGATTGCGAAACACTGCCGGTCGGCGAACAATCCGGAGTTGTGGTAGAAAAATTATAACTCGTAACGTATCGTATTCCAAGGAGAGCGTTTTCTATGATTGACATGGTTGACAACCCCGTTCAAGACCTCTGGCGCATATTCAGAGTAATGGCAGAATTTACCGAAGGCTTCGAAGAGCTTGCTTCTGTCGGCCCGGCCGTATCTATTTTCGGCTCGGCCCGCTCCGGGCCGGATGATCCGTATTACAAGCTTGCCGAGAAGACCGCTTCCGAGCTGGTTAATGACGGCTTTGCGATAATAACCGGCGGCGGCGGCGGCATCATGGAGGCGGCAAATAAGGGAGCCGCAGACGCGGGCGGCCAGAGCATCGGCCTGAATATCGAACTGCCGATGGAGCAGGTCCCGAACGAATACCAGAACATCTCGCTGAATTTCCGGTACTTCTTCGTTCGCAAAGTAATGTTCCTCAAGTACGCTCACGGCTTTATCGTCTTCCCCGGCGGCTTCGGCACGATGGACGAGTTCTTCGAATCGCTCGTCCTAATCCAGACGCTAAAGCAGGCCACGTTCCCCGTGATTCTTATGGGCAGCGAATACTGGGCCGGACTGGTCGAATGGATAAAGGCCAAGATGTTAGGCGAGCATAAGTACATCGCCCCGGAAGACATGAACGTCTTTACGATGGTCGACGATGTTCGAACCGCGGTCAAGATTATCAAAGACTTCAAGGAAAGTCCCAGCCGCAGCGGCATAGATTTGCCGTCCGGAATGAGAAAAATGTGAAACGTCCTTCGTACTGCCTATCGCGTATGGCGTATCGCGTAATTTGCCGCCGGACAATGGCATGTTGCTCTCCGACATATCAGCCCCGATGGAGGGCATAGTCAATCCCAAGGACTACAGATGCCGGAGCGCATGAAGCCAACAAGCGGGACGGCTTAACCGTTCCTTGAAGTTTCTTTATAGGCTTCCGCCATTTGCTTCTTCGTGCCGGCCTGATGCGGTATAGGCGTTGCTGATTAGCAGCTCTGCTGTATCAGCCACAGATGGTTCGAGTGTCATAGCTTGTTTATAGGTCTCAATCGCTTCATCATAACGACCTAACTTGCAGTAATTAAGACCTAAGGCAATATGTGCAAAAGCGTAGTCCGGCCTTATCCTTATAGCTTCTTTGGTGGCCTTCATGGCTTGTTCTTCGTAACCCAGTGTCGAGTAACAACCGCCGAGGTTGAAATGAGCATCGAAATCGTTCGGATTTGTTCTGATGGCTTCTTTGTAACTCTGTATTGCCTCTTCAGGATTCTCCGATTTGTAGTAAGCATTACCAAAAGGCAAAAGTGCATTAACAGTATTGGGACTGGCGTTTTCAATCTGCTGGAGAACTGTCGCTTTGGTGCTGGTAGTACCGACGGTCGCTGTTTTAACAAGCCAGATACAAACCACACAGAAAATTACCGCTAATTCGGTTCCGATAATCAAACGCACTTTTTTCTTAGCATTATCGCTCATTTAAGTTCTCCTATAAGCCAAATTTGCTCCTGCAAGCCACAAGGAATACCATTTATCAGACATATATCGGCAGGATTTGACAGAAACTTGATGAGCTAATAGATAAAGAAAGCGGGAGCGTGTTTCAATAATAAAGTAAGGAGTTATCGGTTGATGGGCTAATACCGTAAGGCATCCCCCAGGGAAGCCCACCCTGATTTTTCAACAGCCCCACTGCCCCTAAGTTTTCCGAAGCTATAACTGTGCCGTACCACTTTAATTCCCCCCGGCTGTTTTTTGAAGATACTATTTCAATCTACGAATTTCCACCACCACTTCGGCTTACACCACCTCGGATTATTTGAATCTTTGTATAAGGCCTCAAGATCGTCTAATTCACTACCTCGTTCTTCTTTGCGATAATCAAGAAGTGTCTCCTCAAGCGGAATGAGAATTTCTGAAATAATTTGTAGGGTTTTCTCGGTCCACAGACGATATAGAATCCTATTCGATACGATACCGCCTTTGCGCAACACAGCCATGCGCTGATAGAAATGTTTCACTTGTCGTCTGGCAAGGTTTAGTTTTGTACCCCCAAACTCTTCAAGTAAGTGTGGGGACTGATCCTGTAGTCTATCCATTTCTTTAAGGTGGTTCTTAAACACGCTACGGACTTGCTTCTTATCGCGATTTCGTTGCCTGTAGAAATTCCAGAGCATCTTGACATGATCGCCCATTTCACTCTGTGCGTATTCTCTCGTTAATTCTGCCAGAGTCTGATACTTCAACACGCTCTTTGAGTCCCACAAGACCCTTACTGCAATGATGACGCTAACAACCGCAGCAATGGAACTAACGCGTGTTATCCAGTCTCCTACATCCATGTCACTTTCTCCTTAAATATCGTGGGTAAGTTATCAAATCCCCACATTTCAAGCCTGATAGTAATTCATAGAGTCTGGCCACATTTTAACTATCCGCCCTCGTTTAGTTTACTTATGATGCTCTTGTATTCCTTCTGCATCTGCTCTGAAATTCCACCTGTAGCTTCGTACTGGTCTCTAATAACGAGATTGATGTCACATGCCATGCTAACACAATGAAGCTTAAGCGTATCAATCGAATACTCGACATCATCATTATAAGGTGCAATTTTGTCGTATTGAACAAATTGTCGGAGAATCCTCATGTCGGAGTGAATTGCACCGCTGAAGTCCTGATAGATTTTCGGGTATATGTGTTCTGTCCATTCCTTAGTAACATGAGCCTTATCGACTTGTCTAAAGATTTCCGCCACATCGGGAAGTGCTTTTACTCTTCGATTTTTATAGTATTCGATACTTTTCTCTGCTTTGACTAACGATGCGTTTATGTCTGAAGAGTTAGGGTATGACTTAGCAAGGTTTAGTAGAATCTTTTCATGCTTAATGACCCTGGTATAGTCAAAACGTAGAAATCTTTTGTAAATGTCATCTTTCGAAAATTTCTTGGGTCGCCCTAAAGACCAAACTAACTTTACAAAAAGCTCGCATAATACTCTTAATAGGGCCTGAGCAGGCAGCTTGTGATTATTAGCCAGAAGTAGCAATATGCTAATAACATGTTTTTTTGCGCATAATAAAACAGATGCAAGCAGGTTGTCGGCACCTGTATGTTTGTGAGAGTTTATTAGCTGCAAAGATTCTCTAAACCAATTGTCTACGGTGCTATCAATTTCAATTCTATCTTCTTCGATATTTGACATAGTTATTTGATTATTCTAACAATCACCCGCCTTAATTCAACTGATAGGTTCTGAATTTCAATCAAATCCACAGGCAAAAACAGTATATGGCGTTTAGCTTATTTTCATTGTTTCTGTTTCGTTCGTTCCTGCTTTTTCTTTTGTATATATTCTATCCACTCTTTCTCATCTTCAATTTCAACCGCACCATTTTTTTTAGCCCATTCTTTGAATCCATCAGGAGGATTCTTGACATTATATATGTTTGCATGTTTTATTCTCTTGATATCCCGCCATTTCTTAATGAAACGTAGATTCGAGTTCCGGAGATTTGCCTCAGAGAGGTCTATCCCAGAGAAATCTACCTCGTAGAATTTTGCCCCAGTGAGGTCTGCTTGATAGAAAATTGCCCCAAAGATATTTGCCTGATTGAAGTCTGCTCCAGAGAAGTCTGCTTGAGATAAGACTGCATTATAGAGATCTGCATGCGAAAGGTCTGCCCCAGAAAGATTTGCGTTTATAAGGTGTACTCCACGGAGTTTTGCACTCTTAAGGACTGCCCCCGAGAAGTCTGCATATGAAAGTTCTGTTCCACCAGAAAGACCTAAATATGAAGACAAGTTTGCATGCGAAAGGTCTGTCCCCGAGAGGTCTGCATGATGTAAGTCTGCCCCAGATAGGACTGCTTGACGGAAGTTTGCCCCAGAGAAGTTAGCGTCGCTGAGAATTGCATTCGAGAGGATCGCTTCGGAGAGGTCTGCCTTTTCGAGGTTCAACTTTGGAAGGTTCGCCTTAGATATGTCTACACCAGCTAATGAAATCCCGTCTCTGTGCAAATCGTGCAGAGCATCTACTCTCCCACCGTTACCTGGTTTTCCCTGCGCAGAATTTATTACTTGCCAAGCCTGATAGTGTTGCGACTTTAGCTGGTTTTCCAATTGTGATTCCAGGTGTTTTACTTGCATTTGCAGATTTGCCGATTGCATCTTCCGTTCGGGGCATCCCTTGATGTAGAAGATCACGGCGACAAGAACAGTAAAGCGACCGGCATATCCTAAGATTTTGAGAATAGCACACTGGTCGAAGCGGCGCTCTGTGGGTTTGCATTTCCGATCAATGGATACACAGCAGTTCGTTATAATTTCCCACCAAGAACTTTTCGGTTTTTCAGAATCGCTCATAATATCTCCTTTCAGATGATTTTCTCGCAAATCTTACCTTACCATTCTAACAATTGCCTTGCGAAGCTCAACTGAAAGTTTTGGCCAATGCTCGATTATCAGCTTCAAGTCCGCATCGATATGAGAATTCAAAAACAAGCCAGAAGAGGCAGTCAGTTGCTTGGTTTACGGGTAACGCGCAGTAAGCGGCGTATCACGGAGATTTTTTGAGAATTTGCTTGACGGCAAACAGAACGGTTTGTATAATTTCAAACTAACTATGGATAGTATATAGCATGTTGTAAGACGAATAGAGAATTGAGAATGAAGAATGGTAAATCCGGCGGGTTTAATCAGAACAACAGGGTGATATCAGGGGGAAACGAATAAAATATGAACGAAAATATGCAAAACAAGCCCAATTTCCAGAGGTTTTTATGCAAAACAAACCCATTTTATGGAATTCATTGGAGTTTATTCGTGTTAATTCGTGGCTAATTTGAAAAAACAAAGCCAATTTACGGAAGGTCAAAATGAACGTAAGTATCTACTTGGAAGGGTATTATGAGGATTTATAGCGTTTTCAGGCGTCGAGAAAACAAAGCCAATTCAAAGCCAAACAAAGCCAAAAGCCGACCTTTGGTCGGAAATCCGAAGCTCGAAACCCTAAATCCTAAATAACGGCATTTAACAGAAACCAATTTGAAAAAACAAACCCAATTTCTTAATGAGCAAAATAACGTTAAGTCAATATTAACAATGGTTTATAGAAATATAGACGAGTGGAGACGGCCGGAAAACAAAGCCAATCAAAGCCAATCCGTCAGGTCCGTCAGGCCAGCATTGCCTTTTTCGGAGTTGCCGGACTGGTCCGTCGATGCGGCGCCGGATGACGCACCTGCGTTGTCGGCTAAAGAATTGCCGGACTGATCAAAGCTAAAAAACTGGATTCCCGCCTGCGCGGGAATGACAGTTTCTAAACCACGCTGAAAGCGGCAGGGCAGATGATTGGACGGCAAAGCCGGCAATCCGGGGCGTTGACGAGATGGGCGGTTTCGGGTATTGTACGGATCAGGTCGAAATCAGGACAAAACCGTACATACTAAACAATATGGAGAAATTGAAAATGAAGAGACGAGAGTTCCTGGCGGCGGCGAGTATTGCGCCGATAGCAGGTATAAGTTCATTGGCGGCGGCCGACAGCGGCGACGGCAAACAACAATACTTCGAGTTCAGGCAATATCATCTTAATGTAGGGTCGAAGAAAAGGCTGGTCGGGGATTTTCTGCGTAAGGTGGGAATACCGGCGATGAACCGCATCGGGATCGGGCCGGTCGGCGTCTTTAATACAATGTACGGGCCCAACAGCCCGACGCTATACGTGCTTATGGTGCATAAGTCGCTGGAGACGGTAATGAATTCCGCTTCGATGTTGATGTCCGATGATGAATACCGCAAGGCCGGCGCCGACTTTATCGATACCCCGTTGTCCGAGCCGGCATACGTGCGGATGGAAAGTTCGCTGATGGTGGCGTTTAAAGGTTTGCCGGAGCTTCGCGTGCCGGAAAAGAAGCCTCGCATTTTCGAGCTTCGCACGTACGAGAGCCACAGTATCAAGGCGGCGAAGAAGAAAATCGAGATGTTCAACGAGGGCGGCGAGATTAAGGTTTTTCTTAAAACGGGATTGCAGCCGGTGTTCTTCGGCGAAACTTTAATCGGGCCGAAAATGCCCAACCTTACTTATATGCTCGTCTTCGACGATCTGGCGGACCGGGATGCGAAGTGGAAGGTATTCAGCGGCGATCCGGAGTGGAAGAAGCTGAGGAGCAATCCTGAGTATAAAGATACCGTATCCAATATAACCGATATAATTCTTCGCCCGACTCCGTATTCGCAAATATAGCAGGCAGCGGGATAAAGAGAAGGGGGCGTAAGTATTATTTGGTTGGTTTGGAGCCGAAGATATTTAATGTTTGTTCGATTAGGGGCAGGGTTTTGGTTGTTATCTTGGGGTCGTAGAGGTCCCCGGTGACATCCATTCGGACCACGGCCTGGCCGAGACCTTCGGTTAATGACTGCAGGATCGATGGATCGTCCGTGGCAAGGCGTTTGCCCCGCGCGGTAAGGGCCAGCTCGACGCTGCGGGATTTCAGGTCCATCCATCCTGAGCCGAAAAAGGCGAGGCTCTGGCCGGAAAGATCGAGCTTCCGAACAAACAGACTATTACGCTTTATGTACGAATCGACATACATCCGGTCAAAAGCGTAGTCTTCCGGCCCCGATAGTTGCAGTACCTGCAGAAGCTTAGCCAGGGGCGAAAGTTTGCCCACCTGCATATCGCTTATCGATAGTCTGCATGTGCCGATACGCGAAGAATTGTCGCCAAGACCGGCATTAAGGCTTAAGGAGCCGTTCATTTTTCCGCTCGTATGGCCCTTTTCAGGAGCTTGTCCTGATGTTGTGTCTGAGAGAAATTGTTTTAAGTCGACGTTGTCAAAACCTGTTTGCAGTACGTACTCTTCGACTTGCTCGGCCGGCTGTTTGAATTCGAATTTTCCTTTTAATTTGCCGCCGTAGAAATCGGCAATGAAATCCCGGGTGGACCAATTACGCGAATCGGGGTCATAAAATATATGAGCTTTAAGATTAGTAAAAGATTTGCCATGAATTTTCAGCGTGCCGCCGTTGAAAGCGTTTTGGCAGCTACTGAAACCTTCGCCGGTTGTGTACCTGCCTTTTGTTTTGAAGGCCGCGTTCAATTCAGTTGTAATCCCGGAAATTTTGAGACTATTGTTTTTAAGATTGACAGTCCCTGCGAAATCAATCGATTTTTGGCCGTCATCCGTATGGGATAGGTGAATATTCTCAAAATCCAAATCGAAAAGCCCGTCTGGTGAAAGCTTGTCGTACAAGGGCTGAACATGTTTTGGCAATGCCAGACCGAATCGGTCGTCGAAGATAAAGTCTTTGGCCGATAGTTGCAGGAGAACGCTGCTGTAAGTATCGTCAGTTAAAATTATCTCCCCGTTTAGTTTTATTATCGGCAAGTCCGAGGTTATTGGGGCATTACCTTCTGTGATTGCGGTAATATCCCCGAGCTTTATACTATTATCGTTTATTGTCAAGGTGCCGGTTATATTTTTCAGTGGATAGGGGAACTTCGGAATAGTAACGCTGTCACGCAGACATTCCAGTGTAATGCTGTAATCAGGAGGTTCTGTGAGGCTCTCTTTGTTTAAATCGGCAATGAGATTGACCCTTCCCTCCGGTTTCAATTTTGAGATGATTTTTCTCAGCGAGCCGGGCAGCAGATTGAACAGATCGTCGTTTAACAGAGTCTGTTCAAGCCTTATCGCCAGGTGATAATCGGACTGCCGGTATTCCTGATCCAGATGGACTTGGCCGGTCATGGAAACCGAATCATCGCCATACCGGCCGGCGAATTCTTTGACATTTATCAGCTCCGGTGTGAATATGGCCTTCGCTGTTATATCCGAGACAGGCAATGGAAATTGTTCTAACTTCAATGAAGTGTTCTTGAAAGACAAACCGGCAGTAACGCTTGCAGTTCCGGAATCTTGTGTCGATACTTTTATCAGGCCGTCAGCTAAGCCGACAGGAGAAAATTGCTGGTACAAATTCTTCTGTTTCTCTGTTAATGCCGCCTGCAGTGTTGCATCCAGCGGGACGTTATTTACCTTGATTAAGAAATCATACATGGCCGGCTTGTCGGCGCCGCGAGTTTCTATTTCGCCGTTCAGGGTAATCTTGCGCTGACTTATCTGCGAAACGACATCCGAAAAGATTACTTTATTTCTATTGAACAAAAGCCTGCCTGTAAGATTTTTTAATTGATAAGGAAAATGCCGGTATACGGCTTCGGAGCCGTGCAGTTCAACTGCCAGTTTTATCTCCTTGTCCGTTTGCGTCTGTCGATTTAACTGGAGATCTATCGCCGCGAATCCGGTAGGGGAGAAGGCAGACCAGAATTCTTTCTGCCTTTTCTTCAGTGCATCATACAAGTCATTGTCCAGAGGCATGTTGTCGCTGGTAATCCGAATTCCGTACTTCAGGTTTGGCCCGAAGTCACTGCACGAGCCGTTAAAGAAATGCAGGGTGTCGCCGTGTTTGCCGCTCAGGTTGTTAAGTGTCACGCTGTCTTTGGTAAAATCAATCTGGCCGGCCAGGTGCTCGATCGCGTACGGAAATTTGTTATAGCAAAATGAGACATCTTTACAATGTACTTTACCGGCCATCGTACTTTCGCTCAGCCGGCTTAAATTCCCCGACATCTCGAGTTCGGCATCCACCATTCCTTGCGGTTGGTACAGGTCCAGAAATCCCTGCAGCGCGGTAAATAGACCGGACTTGCCCAGAAAAACAGGTCCGACCGATGCAAGGTTGTCCAGTGCCTCGTTTCGTCTTGATTGCAAATCCGGCATCCTCAGTGTCAGCGAGAAATCATTATTCTCATCATATTTGAACTCAGCGGCCAATACGTCTACGAACCAGGCCATCTCAAGCTCAGGGACTTCTACGGAAGAAATTCCACCCCCAATCGTCACGATACCCGGCTTCCAAAATCCCTTCAAACGGTTTTTGCTGAAACCGGAAGACGTTGTGGCCGTCATTATGTCAAATCTATGACCCTTTTCCGGGTTTTTGTCGAGGCCAAAGCTGGCGTCAAGAGGTACTGAAACAGCAATTTGTGACTGCCCATTTGAAATCTTGCTATATTGGAGCGTGCCGTTTTTAAGGCTAATACGTGGCATCTTGCCGATTTGGCCTTTGGGAGCTTTGATTGTAAGACCGGATAAATTCGACAATCCCGTATCCAAATCGTATTGGGCATTGAAAACGAAATTATCGATATCCATGACCTTCAGTTTTGGCCGTAGCAGCAAAAGGCTGCCTGGCTTAAATCTTGCATATACTCTTTTAGCTTTAAGTATCGTGTCGTGGCCATTTCCCTTATTAGGATTAATGACAAGTTGTTCGATGAAGACGGAACCGTCGGTTTGGAACTCAATCGATCCGGTTCTTATATTCGTATTTGTTATTTTTGCAATCTGTCGTATAGCGATATGGCTAAGAACCCGGCCCGCCTCTATATAGAAAAACCACAAAATAGGGGTCAATACCAGGCTTGCGACAAGCCAGCGAGCGATTTTTTTTGGCGTCGATTTTTGAGATTTGAGCCGGGCCATAATTAATTATCATTATCAGCTATTTGTTCGTTTTAATCGCCTTATCGGCAATATCCCGTCTGCAATATGCCCCGTCGAAATGTATTTTATCTACAGCCTGATATGCGCGCGCCTTAGCATCTGCAATTGTCCGGCCCAGTGCAGTGACACCCAGGACTCTGCCGCCATTAGTGACAATTTCTCCGTTTTGGTCTTCGGTCCCCGCGTGGAATACGACCGCATCTTCGAGCTGCCGGGCCTCTTGAAGACCGGTTATCTTTTTGCCCTTTTGATAATCGCCCGGATAACCTCCCGATGCCATGACTACACAAACCGCCGGCCGGGGGTCCCATTCGAGCTTAACCTGGTCCAGAGTGCCGTCACAGACAGCTAATATGACTTCCAGCAAATCGCTTTTCAGCCGCATAAGAATCGGCTGGGTCTCGGGATCTCCGAAGCGGACGTTAAATTCCAGCACTCTGGGCCCGCCGGCGGTAATCATTAGCCCTGCATACAGCACTCCCTTATACGGTGCGCCGCTGCGATTCATGCCGTCAACCACCGGCACAAGAATTTCTCGCGTGATCTGGTTCATCAAATCTTCGGTAACTACAGGAGCCGGGCTGTAAGCGCCCATTCCCCCGGTGTTGGCGCCGGTGTCACCGTCGCCGATGGGCTTGTGGTCCTGCGATGATTCCATCAGATAAATATTTCTCCCATCCACAAATGCCAGGATTGATGCCTCTTCGCCGAGCAGTTTATCTTCGACGATGATCCTATCGCCTGCCGGGCCGAAAATTTTGTCGCACATGATTTTTTCCGCCGCCAATATCCCATCAGAAGGATCATCGCAGACAAAAACACCTTTGCCCTTTGCAAGGCCTGCGGCTTTGATTACAACCGGTTCGTCCCTGCTTGCGATATATGCTTTGGCATCTGTGAATCTATCGAAGGTTCTGCCCTCAGCGGTGGAGATGCTGCTGGATCGCATGAGCTGCTTGGCGAATGCTTTGTCCGCTTCGAGTTGAGCGGCCTTGGCGCTCGGGCCGAACGCCTTTATGCCGGCAGCTTCGAACTTATCGACCAGGCCGGCTGCAAGGGGGTCTTCCGGGCCGACCACGACAAGCCCAATATTGTTTTGCCGTGCGAACTCCAGAAGTTTGCTGCTATCGTCAGAACCGATTGGAATATTTTGGCCGCACTGGGCTGTGCCGGGATTGCCCGGCGCGATATAGAGTTTGTCCAGGTCTTTCGACTGAGCCAGCTTCCAGGCGATTGCATGCTCGCGTCCGCCGTTACCGATTAAAAGTACGTTCATCTTTAACCTCGAATTAAGATTTAATTATCTGTCATTACCGCATAAGCAGGTGTCCATAAGCTTAAGCGGTAGTCTACCAGAGTGGGCGGTTTTACTCAAGCTTTTTTGACAATCAACGGAAAGCCGCAAAAAGCAGAGAATTGATTTTTGTCTTTAATCACAGTGGCAAGTCTTTATAATGGGGCAGCGTTCTTATTCTATGACAAAGAGGTGAATACATAAAGGCGTTTGAGATGAATAAGAAATGGGCCAAAATTTCGACAGTTTGTGTTTTGTTTGGCGTTCTGGCTTTTGCCGGCTGCGTCAAGCCTGTGAGCTACCCGGAGATAGTTGGTGAACTGCCGACGGTTGTGCTTCCATCGCGATACCGCATTGTCGGCACGTCGATTCAGCGACGGCCGATAATGTGCCTTGAACTCGGCGATGGATCGGATGTAACCTTCATTATGGCGACCATTCACGGCAACGAAGCTGCCGGAACGCCGCTTGTTCGTTGTCTGGCCTGGTATCTGCGAGAACGTCCGGCTATGCTGAACAGGCGGAAGGTCGTGCTCATGGCTGTGGCAAATCCTGACGGCATGGTATATAACAGCCGTTATAACGCTAAGGGCGTGGACCTCAACCGCAATTTCGTGGCGGCAAACCGAGTCAACAGTAAGGAGACTGGATTAACAGCACTTTCCGAGCCGGAGGCCCGCGTGATCCGGCAGCTCATCCTGGAGTACACGCCGGACCGAATCGTCAGCATCCATCAGCCGCTGAACTGCATCGACTATGACGGTCCGGCACGAATGCTGGCCGACCGCATGGGTCAATATTGTGCCCTTCCGGTAAAAAAACTGGGCGCCAGGCCGGGCTCGCTCGGTTCATACGCAGGGGTCACATTAGGCATTCCGATAGTAACATTCGAAATGCTGCCGGCCGACTCACAGCTTAATTCGGACGCACTTTGGGGCAAATACGGAAGAGCAATGCTCGCAGCCATATTATATCCAGATCCCGTACGGTAAGGTTTTTTTCGCTTTTTGGGAACACACGCAGGAATTTCAGGATTCGGACTGCAATCGGGAAATCAACTTCGCAATCATCTTTCAATCTCCGATAGGCTCATCCGTAGATGGCTCTTTCCTGATAGCAAGACTGTGAAGGTGCCCTGCGGCTATGGCGATAAAATCATTACCTTCCGGGGGAATCGCTTGACCGTATTCGTTATTACCCCAACCGACAATAGAACCATCAGACCTTAAAGCAAGACTATGAGATTGCCCCGCAGCTATGGCAATATACTCTCCTTCCGGAGCCATCGCCTGACTGTATTCATTCCTACCCCAGCTGACAATCGAACCGTCTGCTCTTAGTGCAATACTATGATAATCTCCCACAACTACAGCAATAAAGCCACTGCCACCCGGCGCCGTTGCCTGACTATATTGGTTCTGACCCCATCCAACAATAGTGCTGTTTAACCTTATAGCAAGACCGTGAAACGGCCCCAATGCTACAGCTACGAAATTATCACCGGCCGGTGGATCAGCTACATCTGCATTTACGTCACCCCAACCATAGATGGAATTGTCGTATAGCAGGGCCAGACTATAATGCCTGCCTGCTTCTATGGCCATAAATTCGTCACCATATGGAGCATTAGCCTCACCACAGTAATTCAAACCCCAGCCGATAATGGTACCGTCGTACCTCAAGGCAAGATTATGCTCACTTCCGGCCGATATGGCTACATGGTGTCCTTCCGGGAGTATTAACTGACCAGAGATGTCGTCACCCCAGCTAACAATCGTCCCATCGGACCTCAAGGCGAGACTATGCCAATCACCTGCGTCTATGGCTACAAAATCGTTGCCGTGGGGCGCTTTTAAACGGCCAT
>Ga0307379_10002313_pt1 | contig 28486 bp, 19 predicted proteins | sample UN2MG_FD_202237 | JGI IMG/M metagenome (GOLD analysis project Ga0307379, IMG submission 202237) | Soil microbial communities from Risofladan, Vaasa, Finland - UN-2 | ecosystem: Environmental > Terrestrial > Soil > Coastal area > Acid sulfate soil | place: Finland: Risofladan, Vaasa | collected...
ACGCCCTTCCCAAGGGTTGGCGACCCGTCGCGTGCCGTTCCCGATGCGCCCAGCATGGGGTCTGCACTCACCGACTGGCGTTCCCAGCCTGCCTCGCCGCGGTTGGCCACCTCGCTGCGGCTCAGATCGAGGTCACGGCCCCAACTCAGCGGGTGCCGCCAGTCGGCCCCGTTGCGCCAGAAGAGATTGTGATCGGAGCGCAGACCTGCGTCGGCGAACTGCGTGAGCGACTCCTTGCCTTCGCGTTCGGCCAACAGGAAGAGCGCCGCGCCGCAGCCCGCAAAGACGTTGTTGGCGATGAAGGTATCCCGCGCGAGGCCGTTCACCTTCCGAATGTACACGCCTGCGCCGCACCGCTCGAACACGTTGCTGAGCACGCGGTTGCTGCGGGTGTCGCCGGCGGAGAAGTAGACGCCCCGCTCGCAGTCGTGGACATGGTTGCGGTAGACGAGGTAGTGGCCGCGGTCGGTCTTGCCTGCGCCGGGCCCGCTGGAGCGCTCGCCCGAGGGGACAACGCCGTTGAGGACGTCGTAGATGCGGCAGTTGCGGACGATCATCTCGCGCGCCGCTCCCTTGGTGCCCACGCCGAGGCCGCCATTGAAGATCTCGCAGCCCTCGACGAAGTTCGGCCCCGCGTCACCGCAGTCGATGCACGAGACGACGTGCGAGTTCGAGCCGTGGTCGCCCCAATAGAAGGAATCGTGGAACGTGCAGTTTCGGAACGCCGAGTCCGAGCAGCCGCTGAGGTAGGCGCCGTAGGCGTTGTCCACTGAGTTCGCCACGCCGGCCACCTCACACCGGACAGCGACGCAGTGGTCCGCGGAGATGACCAGGCCCGTCGGCTGGCCGTAGAAGAGGTGGAGCCCCTCGGCCCGGAGCCACGGCTTGTTCAGGTTCACGATGCTGTGCTGCGACGCCTCGATGCGGTGGCGGTCGGGCGAGTCCCCTCCGTGCGCCCACAGGTACACCCAGCCGTCCTGCTGGGTCCAGCGGCCGGGAGCGCGGACGGCTTCGACGGACGGGTCCTCGCGCTTCCCGCGTTCGCGCGGGTGCACGAGGCGTTCGCCGTCCTCGAAGAGACCCTTGACCTGCCGCGGCGGCGCCTGGACCTTCCACACGTTCCCCTGGTGCCGCACCCAACCGGTGAGCCGCAGCGACCCGAGGAGTGCGACGTACTCATCCTCCTGCGCCGCGAGGGTGATGGGCCTGTCCCTCTCGCCGGCGCGTGGGAAGTGAAGTGTGGCGGCCAGCCGGTACTCGCCCGCGCGTAGCACCAGGCGGTCACCCGGTTGCGCCGCGGCAATGCCCCGCTCGATAGACTGGAACGGCCTCGCCTCCGAGCCGTCTCCGGCGTTGTCCTGCCCGTGCGGGCCCACGAACCAGTCACGACCGTGGGCTGCAAAGGTGCCGGCGACGAGCAGAAAGGTTACGGCCAGGGCGCGTGGTTTCGGCACCGGGTGGGCTCCTCATGGAATTGGTTCGGTGCGCTCGGCCAGAACGTGATGAGCGGCGCGAAGTCCCGCCAGCGTCATCCAGCTGCGGGCCGTGCCCCGCAGATGTTCCCTGGGGAATGGCGTCTCGCGGTACATGCTGGCGTTGGCCCGCGCAGCAGCAGGCATCATGACATCCTATCGCCGGGCCGGCAAGCCCGAGAGGCGCCGGCAGCATTCCCTTCCATCACCGCGGGGTCGGGGCCTCGCTCGCCGCGACACCGTGTTCCTTGCGGCACGGTGTCGCGGTCCTCGGGTGGAACACAGGTGGGTCAAAGCGCCGACCTAGCCGGGGTGGCACGGACGCACGGAGCCAGAGCTGCCCGCTTTGCAGCCGGGGGCGGCGGCGCTATACTGACTGTTGTTGGGGGTGAGAGTACACGCAGAAGGGAATGGCCGACGGAATCACGGTGCAGAACAAGCGATTGCGGGCGACACGGACAACCCGCGCGACGTCTGGATCGCCGTCGGCGGCGGCGACAAGGCGAAGGTCTGGATCAACGACATTCTGGTCTGGGTGAGCGGCGGCCAGCACAAGGGCTGGCGGGCCGACGAAGGCTTCCGCAAGGTCCACCCGCGCAAGGGCTACAACAGGGTTCTGTTCCGCCTCGAGAATGGCCACCTGGGCACCGCCTTCTCCCTCACCGTGTGCACCAAGCCCAACCAGTGACCTCAGGGCCTCGAGGCGCCGGAACGCACTGAAGGAGGAGACGGCATGAACCGCGTGGTCCTGGGAGCGATGGCGTCCTGCCTTCTGCTGTTCGGAACGCCGGTCGCGGCTGAGGTCGTTGAAATCGACGCGCCAGGCGTCCTCGACAGGCCCGGCGCCACCTACGTCCTGAAGCGGGACGTGTCCGCCGAGCGCACGGCCTTCATGGTCAAGGGCGACGGCATCACGCTCGACCTGGGCGGCCACACCGTCACCTACGGGACGGTGGTCGGCGTGGACCGGTGCAGCGGCGTGTTCCTGCGGTCGGCCGGCGGCGAAGAGCCCTTCAAGGGCGTGCCGAAGGAGGGCTTCGGCGGCGGCAACCGCTTCACGCTCCGCAACGGGCGCATCGTCCAGGGGCCTCAGCCCCTCGCCACCAAGGTCACGATGGCCAACGGCCGCATCCTCAAAGCCGAAGGCCCCGCGCCCGGGCAGTCCTGCTTCGCCGTCTATGTCCGAGGATGCGACGGCCTGGCGATCACCGGCATCACCTCCGAAGTCAACAGCCGCGATACCGACAACCTCTACGTCCGGGACTGCGCGAACGTCCACATCCACCACAACCACTGCCTCAGCAAGGTCCAGGAGATCACCGACCGCCACTGGCCCGGCACAGGCGTGATCACCGTCGCGGGCGTTGACGGCCCGGTGGACATCCACCACAACGTGATCGACGGCGGCGGGCAGTGGGGGATCCGGGTGCACGGGGAGAGAGGACTCACGGGGCACCTGGTCGAGGTCCACCACAACGTCGTCCGCCACCGCAGCTACACGACCAACGGCTACGGCATCGGGGCCGCCGCGGCGAACATGCGCGTGTACGCCAATGTCGTCATGCCCGTGGCGGGCCGGGGCGTGCACCTCACCGGCACGGGCATCAACTTCTTCAACAACATCGTTGACGTGCGGGAGAAGCCGAATCCCGAGTACCCCCGCACCCGGGCTCACGGCATCAAGCTCGAGGGCTGCCGCCACAGCCTCGTGCATCACAACTTCAGCCGCGCCACGGCCGAAGAAGGCTTCGGCGATGCCGCTCCCCTCGACTTCTCCGTCCCCACGCACTCGGCCAACCGCGTCTACAAGAACACCATTGTCGCGCTCCGCAAGCCGAACGCGGGCGACTTCTGGGCCACGAGCCTCGACCTCTACTCCACGCGGCCCCATTCGCTCACACTGGTCTACGACAACCTCCTCAAGACAAATCACTGGCACTTCCGCGCGGACTGGGGCGGCGCCTGCGGCTTCGAGTTCTCCAACAACCGCTTCGAGCTCTTCGGGGAGCCGGAAGACTACCAGTTCTGGTACCTCTGGCAGAGCAGCCGAGCCCTCTCGCGCGACCTGGTGTTCCGAGACAACGAGCTGACCGGCGGGGCGGACTACAAGCGGGTGCGCATACTCTACCCCCAAACGCCGCGCCAGGGGATCGACGTCCGCATCGAGTGGAGCACGCGCGTCCGCGTCGCCGACCCGGCGGGAAAAGGGCTCGGCGGAGTGCTCATCACGGCGTTCGAGGGCGACCGGGAAGCCGCCTCGGCCGTGACGGACGGCAGTGGCGAAGCCTCCCTGCCCCTCCTCGACTTCCGGATCGTCGGCGATGCCAAGGCGCCCATCGAGGAGCACGGCCCGTACAAGCTCGTGCTGTGGCAGGACGGGCGGGAGCTCCAGAGCGTCACGGTCAACCCCACGAAGCCGACCGATCTCGCGGTGACCGTCGCCGACCCGAAGAGGAAGCTCTACGTGTACGCGGGCGGCGACCAGCGGCGGAAGATCGGCGAGACCGCGACGCTGGATGGGACGGTGAAGGTCGTCGGGGCGACGGGCACGCAGGCGATCGCGTGGCGGCAGGTCAGCGGGCCTGCTCCACTGAGCATCCTCGATCCGAAGTCGGCCCAGGCGCAGGTCGTGATGGCGAAGTGGGGGGGCTACACCTTCGAGCTCGAGGCCAGGCTCGGCGACGAAGTGGCCAGGGACCGGGTGGCCGTGCGTGCCGACGCCGAGCTGGCCCCAAAGGCCGTCGCCCAGGCGCCCGAGACGGCGAAAGTCCACACCATCGTCCAGCTCGACGCGACGGCGAGCACCGACCCAAGGGGCTTCCCCAGAGACCAGCTTCGGTACCTGTGGAGGCAGGTCGAAGGCCCGGAGGCGATCCTGTCGAGCACCGAGTGGCCCGACCCCATCTTCTACCCGACCGAGCCTGGCACCTACGTGTTCGAGGTGGTCGTCTCGAACCCCATCCGTTCCAGTGGGCCCGCACGGTGCAGCGTGAGGGTCACGGACTGAGGCCCGAGGGGCACTACTATGGCTCGCGGGGGGTGGAGAAGCATCTCGTCTACGTCGTCCAGACGGACGAGGGGCAGGAGACCCTGACGCCCCGGGAGATGGAGGCGAAGTACGGCTGGAAGAACGACCCTAGCCGCGCCCAGCCGCCTGTCACCGATGTGCCCGCCGGGAAGTGAGACGCAGGGTGTGCCCTCAACGCGAAGCCCACGGCTTCGCAGGAATTCCCACCGCACTCAGCCGCCAACTTAGAGCTTTCGGTGAGATTCTTGTGGCCAAGGCTTTGGCCATATCCATTGGGCTCACCGGAAGCTGTAAGAGCGGCTTCGCTCTCGGCAGGAATTCGCAATTCCTCGCCAGTCGTCGGGAACCTGGCTCCGTGCGAAGCTCGTACAGCCTAACTGACCGCCCTCCCGGTGGTCGGGCGGGGTGTAGTAGACGGGTAAAAGGGAGGGTAGTTGTGGGACTACAGAGAGGCACTTGGGACCATTTGAGGTGCGATTCTCACAAGTTGTGAAATATCAAGGACTTGGACTATGACAAAACGTGGGACTACACAGAAAAAGGGCTTTATGCGAGCCTGAGCGCGAGCCTCAAGAATCGGTCCCGGAACTGAGTCGCCTGCCATTTTGGCAGAACCGGCAGCTCTCGGCGAACCACTTCTCGAACTCCAGGGCATCCAGGATCGCCCCCCTGTCCTCGGATGCGGCGCGGGCAAACTCGCCCGCCAGACGGGCTGCCTCGCGCTCTGCACGCTGGCAGATGACGTCCAACGGCAACTCCTTGACTTCCTCCATAGTGCCTAACTTCATGGGCCATGGGAAGCGGCTTGGGTTCATAAACCTTTCGCTTTTCAGGCTCCTTGGACTGCCCCTCGACGTGGCTACTCCGGGGTAGCAACGACAACCGATAGCTTTATATAGTAGCCCGCTTTACCACCTCAAAGGAGAGAACCCGAGGTGGCAACATGAACTCAAACCCAATCCGAAATGGCCCTGTCTTCGAGGGGCCGTATGTTCCGTATTTGTACCAGGCAGGGCTCTATCGCTTCCCAATACTGTTCGGCCCGAGAGTTGCAGGGCGGCGGCAGGTGGCGTTGGGCAGCGACGAGCATCGAGAATCCTCCGGCTCATGACAATTGCTTACAAGTCATGACACGTCATGACTTGTACTTTTCTCGGCGTTCGTTCATACTGTGGACATGAACGAAGACGCCCCTCACAAGCCCGGGGCACCGAGCGCCTCACGGGCGCCCTGCTCGACCGCCTCACGCACCGCATCCACATCCTGGAAGCCAACGGCGAGAGCTACCGACTGCGCGAATCGCGGCGCCGACTCCGGCAGCGGCCCGCGGCGAGAGCGAACGAGAACGAACCGTAGGAGAACTTGACACCCGTCGTTGGACGGGGTATCTATAGGCTAGGCGCCGCGCGGTTCGTCCGCCACCTGCCGCGCTTTTCAACCGACGTTCACACCTTTTTTGGGCACTGGATGCCACTTCGTGCGCCTTACTGCAACTTGCTGAAACGACAGATGCGAAGCGGTGGGCATTCCCCAAACGCAAGCAGGGCAAGGACCTGATTCGCAAGTCCTTGCCCTGCCCGATGGTGGAGACGAGGGGATTCGAACCCCCGACCTCTAGAGTGCGATTCTAGCGCTCTCCCAATTGAGCTACGTCCCCAGGATCCCCTTCATTCTACGCCCCCGCGTCGGGAGTGTCAAGCGCCGATTCCCTGGGATGTGCCCGTGTGCCTCACCGCTGCTGGTCGTGGAGCCAGCGGGCCGCCGCGCCCAGCTCGCGGAGCTTGTAGCGCTGGATCTTGCCCGTCGCCGTCTTGGGGAGGTCGTGGACGAATTCCACCCACCGCGGATACTTGTACTTCGCCGTCCTGTCCTTGACGAGTTCCTGTAGCTCGCGGGCGAGGGCGGGCGACGGCTCGTGGCCGCTCTTGAGGACGACGAAGGCGAAGGGCTTGGCAAGCCCCTCCGCGTCCTCGACGCCGGCCACGCCGCTCTCGAGCACGGCCGGGTGCGCCTGGAGGAGGGCCTCGACCTCGGTGGGCCACACGGCCATGCCGCTCACCTTGATCATGTCGTCCGTGCGGCCCGCGTACCAGTAATAGCCGTCGGCGTCCACGCTGAACTTGTCGTGGGTGTTGATCCATTCGCCCTGGAAGGTGGCCTTGGTTTGCTCGTGCTTGTTCCAGTAGCCGGCGGCGATGCTGTCGCCCTGGATGAACAGGGTGCCGACCTCGTCGGCGGGCACCTGCTGGCCGTCCTCGTCGGCGATGCGGGCGGCGTAGCCTGGGACGATTTCGCCGGTGGAGCCGGCTCGGGCGCGGCCTGGGCGGTTGGAGATGAAGATGTGGAGGATTTCGGTGGAGCCGATGCCGTCGAGGATTTCGACGCCGAAGCGGTCGCGCCAGCGCTCGAAGATGGGCTTGGGCAGGGGCTCGCCGGCGGAAACGCACATGCGCACGCGCCCCAGGCTCGTGCGCCCCGTCTTCTCGGCCACGTGCAGGAGCTGGGCGTAGCTCGTGGGCACGCTGTAGAAGACCGTGGGCTGGTAGCGGTCAATCGTCTCGAACACGGTGTCGGGCGTGGGGCGGCCGGGCAGGAGCACGTTCGTGCCGCCGACGCGGAGGGCGAAGTACAGGCCGTTGCCCAACCCGTAGGCGAAGAAGAGCTTGGCGACGGAGAAGCACACGTCGTCCTCGCGGAGGCCCAGGACGTTGCGGGCGTAGAGGTCGGCCTCGACGAGCATGTCGTGGTGCAGATGGATGGCGCCCTTGGGGAAGCCCGTGGTGCCGGAGCTGTAGAGCCAGAAGGCCGCGTCGTCCTTGCTCGTGTCGGCGGGCTCCAAAGCGGGCGAGGCGTCGGTCATCAGGGTGTCCAGGCTCAGGCACCCCTCGGCCTCCGCCCCGACCACGAGGGTGTGCTCGAGGTACTTCAACTCGCCGCGGATGGGGGCGATGCGGTCGAGGAGCGCGGGGTGGACGACGAGTGCCCGCGCGCGGCTGTCGTTGAGCAGATACTCGTAGTCCTTCGGCGTGAGCAGGGTGTTCATCGGGATGGCGACGGAGCCGGCCTTCATGGCCCCGAAGAAGGCGATGGGCAGCTCGGGGATGTCGGGCAGGAGGAGGGCGACGCGCTCCTCGATGCGCACGCCGAGCGCGCGGAGGGCGTTGCCGAAGCGGTTCGCGTTCTCGTAGAGGGCCTGGTAGGTCACCTTCTGGTCGCCGCAGAGAATGGCCACCTTGCCGCCGCGGCCCTCGGCCATGTGGACGTCCACGAGGGCCGCCGCGGCGTTCAGCCGGTCCGGGTATTCCACCATCGCATTGCACCTCACTCGCTGGCTACCGCTTCTTGGGTGGTGGGCCTCCTGCCTGCCTCAACAGGGTCTTCGCGCGCTTGGCGGTCTGGGCGTTCGTGGTCTCCTCGACCACTTTGCGGAGTGCGTTGCCCACCTCGGCCGGGCGGCTCCCTACGAGCTTCTCGGCAATGGCGACGACGGCGGCGCCCGCCTCCTCCTTGAGGCCCTTGTCGCTCAGGTAGGGGACGACGAGTGCGAGCGATTCGACCGCCGGGATGGCGCTGGACGCGGCGAGGGCGAGGCGCTTCTCCTCGGGCCGTTCGGCCATGCCCATCGCCTCCTTCAGGGCGGCCAGCTTCTCCTCGACCGTGGCCTCCTGGAGCGGGATGAGGCGGAGCCAGCCGCGGAGCGACAGGATTTTCACCCGCGCGTCCTTCGAGGTCTTGGCGAGCTTCGTGATGTCGGGCAAGGCGTCGGGCGTCGGCCAGTCGCACAGGACCGAGAGAGCGACGTTCTTGATCTCGTCATCGGCGTCGGCCGTGGCCTTGCGGATGGCATCGAGGGCCTTCGGGCCGCCGGCGGACCGCAGCGCCCGCATGAGGGCGAGCTTCGCGGGCGTCGGAGCATTGGCCATTGCGGCGCACATCGTGTCCACGAACTCGGGCGGCGTGATCCGGCCCGCGAGCGTAACCGTGTCGTTCTCGTTCACCGTCTTCGTCTGGGGCACACCGTTCACCGAGAACTCGATGCGGAACTTCTTGGCGATGCCGTTGCACGGGTCGCCGAAGTTGGCGTTCGAGGCGTCCACGGAGGTCGCTCCGCCCTTCATCAACTCCGCGACCTTCTTCGTCACGTCGGCCGACGGGCCGTCGGGCAGCGCGCCGTAGACGGCCTTGAGGATGACCACCGCGCCGCCGCCCGGCAACGACTCGCGCTGGCACACGGCGGAGAGGGCGGCCTCGGCGGCCTGAAGCTCGGGGGCGGACTTCGCCTTGCACAACAGGCCCACGAGAGCCGGGAACTCGGCGGCGCCCGCCGACTGGCCGAGGCACTTGATGCTGGCGATGCGCACCGCCTCGTCGGCGTCCCCAGCGGCCTTGAGGAGGGCGGGCATCGCGCCCAGGACGCGCCGCTGGCCGAGCATCTCGATGGCCGCGGCGCGGGTCTTCGCGTCGCCCCCGGTGAGCATGGCGGCGAGAGCGGCATCCACCTCGGCGCTTTCGAGGGCGGTCAAGGCGTCGCGTGCGGCGGCCGCCACGTCGGCGTCGGCGTCGGACATCAGTTCGAGGAGCCCCTGTGCGGCGGTGCCGCTGCCGATCTCGGGCAGGGCGCGGATGGCGGCGAGGCGTGCCGCCGCCTCGCCCTTCTTCGCCAGGGCCAGGAGGGCGGGCACGGCTGCGGCATCGGCGCGCTTGCCGAGCACGAAGGTCACGAGGATCTGGTTCTCGGCGGGGAGCTTGCCCAGCTCGTCGGCCAGGGCCTTCACCACGGCCGGGCCGGGCAACTCCATCGCGGCTCGCGTGGCGGCGCGGACCAGGATGCCGTCATTGCCGCGCACCGCCTCGAGGAGGAGCGGCAGGCCCTCATCGCCGCGGGTGAGGATGACGCCCCGCAATGCCCCCATGCGGACCTGTTGTGGGGCCGGCTTGAGGGCGCGGAGGATGTCGTAGGCGCCGAGAGCGAGGTCCTTCTTGCCGGCGGCGGCGAGCGCCTCGGCGGCGCGGAGGAGTCCCTCGCAGAAGGCGACCTGGCGGGCCGCGGGGGCCTTGGCGACGGCGGCCTCGAGCGCGGTGGCGGCTTCGGCGGTGCCGATGCTGCCGAGCGCCCGAGCGGCGGCCTGCGCCACGTCCGTATCCGCGTCGGTCAGCAGCTTCGCGAGGGCGTCAATGGCCTTTGCGTCGCGGCGCACGCCGAGCGAGGTCACCACGCCGGCGAGGAGCCTGCCCTTGACCTTGCCGAGGGCGGCGCGGAGCGCCTCGGCGGCCGACGGGTCGGTCAGCGGCTCGAGGGCGTAGCGGGCCATGTGCGACAGCTTCTCGTCGGCCAGCAGCGCCGCGAGGGCCGGCACGGCCTCTTTCGTGGCGCAGCGCTGGAGCAGGCGGCAGGCCTCGGCCTTCTCGAACTGCGGCGCATCGGATTTCAGGACGGCGATGAGCTTCGCCTCGTCCAGCTTGGCGGGTGGCTGGGCCTCCTCGCCGGCCAAGGCCGCGGCGGGGAGCAACAGTGCGGCAAGCAGTGTGGCGCTCTTCAACAGCTTCAGCATGGCATGTCTTCCTTTGAGGTCAGGAGGATGGGACCTATGGGACCCATACGTCTCATCGGTCCCATATGTCCCATTCTTTTCCACGGCGGGGCCCCTTAGTAGGTGTAGGGTGCCCGCATCGCGCGGGAGCGCAGGCGGTTGGCCTCGTCGTCGTTGACGAACTCGGCCTTGACCGGGTCGAATTTCAAGCTGCGCTTGAGCCACATGCAGATGTTGGCGGCATGGACGGTGGTCATCGAGCGGTACATGACCTCGGGGTTCGCCACGGTGAGGCGGCGGCTCCGCACGCAGTCGAGCAAGTTGCGCATGTGGTTCATCGGGCGCTGGGTGCGGGCCATGTAGTCGCGGACGATCTTGCGGAAGTCGGCCATCAGCGCGGGCGACGAGACGTCGGGCTTCGAATACCCGTCGGCCGCGGCCACCCAGCCCTTCTCGCCGTCGAACCGCTCGCCACACGAGCCGTGCCAGTACTTGTTGCCGCGGGACAGGATCAGCTTCACGCCGTTGGCGAAGTGGGTCACCATGCCGTCGGCCGTGGTGTTGTTGACGTATTCGTACTCGACGGGCGAGGTGTGCACCATGTCGAGCCCTGCCTGGGCCTGGGCGAAGGTGTGGGCGCCCCACTCGCCGATGCAGCTCGTGTGGAAGTCGTAGTGGCCGCGCCAGCCGCCGCGGATGTAGGACGCGTTGAACGGCCGCCACGGGCACGGGCCGAGCCACGCATCCCAGTCCACCTCCTCCTTCGGCGGCTCGGGCTGGGCGGGCAGCCACTCGTGCCGCATATACGCGTCGTCCCACGGCGCGATGTGGGCGTAGGCCGTGTGGACCTTGCCGAGGCGGCCGCTCTTGGCCATCTCGAAGCAGAAGACGTGGTTGCCCTCGCTGAGGCGCTGGGTGCCGGTCTGGTAGACGCGGCCGAAGCGCTTGGCCGTCGCCACCACGGCCTGGCCCTCGGCGATGGTCATGCACGAGGGCTTCTCGGTGTAGACATCCTTGCCCGCGCGCATGGCCCAGATGGACATCAGGGCGTGCCAGCGGTCGCCCGTGGCCATCAGGATGGCGTCAATATCGGTGCGTTCCGCGAGGAACTCGCGGACCTCGGGGTAGGCCTTGCAGTCGGTGTTGCCGTAGCGCTGGTCCACGAACTTCTTGGCGTTCTCGCGGGCCGAGCGCTGGGCGTCGCAGATGGCGACGAACTGCACGTCCTTCTCGGGCAGCATCCAGCCAAGGTCGCCCATGCCGCGGCCGCGCAGGCCGATGCCGCCGGCGATGATGCGGTCGTTGGGGGCCACCGCGCCGTCCTTGCCCAGCGCCGTCGAGCGGATCACGGCCGGCGCCAGCGCCGCCGCCCCCGCCGCCGTCGTGAGAAACTCCCGTCGCGTCCTCATCGCGTCTCCTTTCTGCGGCCAACCCCGTGGCCGGGCTTCTGCTCGCAACCCCCTGCGGCCGGCCCCGCGAGGCGGACGGCCGGCGCAAGCCTCATAGATACCTATATGCTCCGTCCCTGTCAAGCGCCGCGAGCCATCCGAGCCCGGCCCCGCAGTCGCAAAGTCTCACGCCCATCATCGGGCGGGGGCCGGATGGGATGCGTCAGCCCTTTGGAGTGCGGCATCTCGATGCCGCTCTTGAGGTCTGACCGCCGAGCGCGCCGAGGCGAGCTCGTTGGCGGCCGGGCCGGCCGCGGTCACCGGCAATCCCGGGTGGCACCAGTCAGAGGGTTTCGCACTTGACACGCGAGCGGCGGGGCGCCATGCTCTGACGAGGGCAACTGGCGCACGCGCCGCTTCTGGCGAAGGCAAGGGCTTGGTCTTCCGTGTCCGCTCCGCGCCGCTCGTCGCCGAGCAGGTCGGCCAAGCGGAGTCCGCCGCGCCGCAGCGGTTGGGGCATGGAGGATGAGCTAGCGATCGGGGGATAGCCCATGGCGCGCAGTTTCCGTGAGATGGTGGCTCATGTTACCGGTGGTCGAAGGTACTGCTTTGTCGTCATGAGCTACCGGGAGGGGTATGCCTTCTTCGAGAAGATCCGCGAGATCGTAGCCGAGGTGACCGGCTTCGAGTGCATCCGGGCGGACGATGTCCCTGGGGCCGGCGAGGACCTGAGACTCAAGATCCACGCGGCCATCAAGGCGGCGGCCTTTGTGATTTCGGACGTTTCGCGCCCCAGCCCGAACATCTACTACGAGACCGGCTACGCGGTGGCCTGCGACAAGCCGACCCTGGTCCTCGTGAGGAAGGGGGTGAAGATTCCCACCAACCTTCTTGGGGTGGAGATGATCCGGTACGCGGAAGATAAGCCTGGCTGGGAGCGGTTCACACGGGCCCTGCGTCAGGAACTGGCCTTGCAGCGCGACAGCCACGTCTCTCTGCTCCGTGCCATGCTCATGCCACAGAACCCAAGGCCGTCCTACATCCTCGCCGATCCCAAGCAGCCGGCGCCCGATCGGGCGGACTACTTCCGCCACCAGCGCAAGACCTACGGCGATAACCTCGGTGTGGTAGGCATCCTGAGCGCCTTCGGCTCGGTCTACGGGGAGCACTGCGTGCCAGAGCTCCTCTCCGCCAAGCGGACGTCGGAGAGCATCATCAACTCAGATGCGAGTTTCTACGTCATCGCATCAGCCAAGACGAACCCCTTCACTGTTCGCGTCCTGAGCATGTTCGAGCGCGAGGGCGGCCCGAACTGGCGGTTCGAGCCGGCGCACCGTAGGAAAGCCAGCGTTGGAGACGAGGAGCAGCTCTGCGGCTCCATTGGCTCAGAGCCATTCGGTTCCCCGTGCGGGCGGTATGACTGGCGCAAGGTCCGCAGGCCCCAGGACTGCGGCATCATCGTACGAGGCCCGAACCCGCGCTATCCCAAGCGCATCATGATGGTGCTGGCCGGACCGCACAGCGTGGGGACGGGTGCAGCTTGCCTGGCCGCAACAAAGTCCAAGCTGATCCGCCGTATCGCTGCCCACCTTGCGGGCAAGGGGGACCTGGCCGCGCGCGACAAGACCATATGGGTCCTCGTGAAAGGCAAGCTGGGGGCAGACCGCCACCTGCGCCCCGAGGATGTCAAGGTCGTGGCAGCCGGCACCTACGAGCCGTGAATCGGGGGGCTTCGCGCGCGACGACCGAGGGCTTAGGGTCAGACCTGGGGGGCTGGGGGCGGTGCCAGGCACACCATGAGGGCGTAGGGCGAGGAGGCTCAAGGGCTTGCGACTGGCGACGACATTTCAGGGAGCGGGGGCGGGAGGCAGAGGACAGAGGACAGTCGGCAGTCAGCAGACGGCAGGAGGCAGGGGGTGATGCGGCCCCCGCCGCGGGAGGGTCGAAGCGGGAGCGTGAGGAAGAGGAAGAGGGAGGAGGCCGCCTACAGGCCGAACTGCAAACAGGTTGCGGCCGGGTTCGTAGTTCGGCCTTCAGGCGGAAGTGCCTTCTCCTGCCCTGGCCTCGCCCATTGTGGGTCAACTCGATGGTGGAGAGGTGACCCACAATGACAGGATGGGGAGAATGGGCGAAGGGCGGGTGGGGCGCTCTGAGGGACATTGGCTGGCGAGGTCGGGAGGCCCAGGACCGGGGCAAAGGCGACCTTGACACGGGCCGCCCCGCCCAGTAGAGTGCCTGCCAGTGGGGAGCGCAACGCGAAAGGATTGTGACATGGGCGAGCAGGAGAAGCGCGAGAGGCCGGCGTCGCGGCGGGACTTCCTGAAGACGGCGACCTGTGTGGGAGCGGGGGCGGCGCTGGCGGGCGCGCTGCCCGTGGGCGCCTATGCGGCAGGCGACGAGACGATCAAGGTCGCCCTCGTCGGCTGCGGCGGCCGCGGCACGGGCGCCGCCGCGCAGGCCATGCGCACGCCAGGCCCGACCAAGCTGGTGGCCATGGCCGACGTGTTCGAGAACCGGCTGAAGGGCAGCCTCGGCCACCTCTCGAAGAACCTCAAGGACAAGGTGGACGTGCCGCCCGAGCGCCAGTTCGTCGGCTTCGACGCCTACAGGAAGGCGATTGACTGCATCGCCCCCGGCGGCGTCGTGTGCCTCACCACCCCGCCCGGCTTCCGCCCGCTCCACCTCGAGTACGCCGTGGCCAAGGGCTGCCACGTCTTCATGGAAAAGTCGTTCGCCGTGGACGCCCCAGGCATCCGCCGCGTGCTCAAGGCCGGCGAGGAGGCGACGAAGAAGAACCTCAAGATCGTGGGCGGACTCAACCAGCGCTACTCGCAGTCGAACCAGGAGGCGATCAAGCAGCTCCAGAGCGGCATCATCGGCGAGCTGGTCACAGGCTACGCCTACCGCATGCACGGCCCCGTCGGCTTCGCGCCCAAGGCCGCGGGCGAGAGCGACCTGATGCACCAGATCCGCAACTACTCCTGCTTCACCTGGCTCAACGGCAGCTTCATGCTCGACTGGATGATCCACAACCTCGATGTGATCTGCTGGGCGAAGAATGCCTGGCCCGCCTCGGCCCAGGGCCACGGCGGACGCCAGGTGCGCACGCAGCCCGACATGCTCTTCGACCACTACATCGTCGAGTACACCTACCCCGACGGCACGCGGATGATCGCCCAGGCCCGCCACCAGAGCAACACCTGGGGCTTCTTCGCCGACATCATCCACGGCGGCACCGGCTGCGCCACCCTCGGCGAGGGCGTGGGCCGCGCCCGCATCTGCAAAGGCCACCACCTCAACCGCGAGAGCGTCCTCTGGGAGTTCAAGGGCGGCAACGACTCCTACCAGACCGAGCACAACGTCCTGTTCGAGGCCATCCGCAAGGACACGCCGCACAACGACACCGAGCGGTGCGCCCGCACGGCGATGACCGGCATCCTGGGCCGCATGGCCGCCGAGAGCGGGCAGCTCATCACCTGGGAGAAGGCCCTCGCCTCCGAGAAACAGCTCGCCCCCGGCCTCGACAACTTCACCATGGAGTCCGACGCCCCCGTGAAGCCCGACGCCGACGGCCGCTACCCCATCGCCATGCCCGGCAAGACCGAGGTGCTGTAGGAGGATCAATCGAATCCTCAATACTCAATATTCAATGCTCAAGGGCGTGTTGCCCGAATGCCGGCGCAGGCCATTGGGCCAGCCACACTAGTGGATCAATGCCAGAGGGAAAAGAGGTGATCCTGTAGTGGGCCTCGGCTGCTGTCGCGCCATAAGGGTCGAATCACCCATTGGTTATGGATGTGGCCCAAGGGGCCACTAGTGGATCAAATCCAGGGGGGGAGGAATTGATCCACTAGTGAGCCCCTGGATTCGGGCAACACGCCCTCAACGCCCAAGTAGGACAGAGGGCCACTTTGTCCCATGCCTTACTTGGGCGTCGCTACCCCTACTTGGCCGCGGCTGCTGCCGCGCGGAGGAGGGCCTTACGGGTCGAGACCTCGGGGTGGGTGGAGGCAAGGGAGCGGATGGCCTCGACGCTCGCGGGGTCGCCGATGCGCTCCAGTGCCTCGGCGGCAGCGTGGCGGGTGTCGGGCGCGCTCTTCATGTCCCCAGCCACCTTCAGCAGCACGGGCGCGGCGCGCTTGTCGCCGATGCGGCCGAGGGCCCAGGCCGCCGCCGCGCGCCAGCAGGGCGTGAGGTCGCTGTGGAGGAACATGACCCCCGGCCCCAGCGGGTCGGGATGGCCGTCGGCCCCCTCCGGCGGCGACTGGTCGAGGGCGGCGATCAGGGCCTCCGCCGATTCCGGCGCCGCCAGGTTGCCGAGCGCGCGGGCGAGGAAGAAGCAGACCCAGTGCCGGGCCGGGAGCTTGCCGACGACCGGGATGCCGTGGTCGAACTCGCGGACGATGTCCACCGGCTTCGCGCGGTAGCGCTCGAAGGCGGCGCGGATGCGCGGCTCGTGCTTGCGGTCGCGGCAGACGAGGGAGAGGATTTGGGCGGCGCGGTTCTCGGGGTCGGGCCGGCCCGCCCAGGCGCCGTGGGTGCCGAACGCCTGCTGGATCTCCTTGGTAGGCTTGGCCTCGGAATCGCCGAGCGTGGCGAGACAGGTCTCGACGACGGCGGCCCCGGCGCCGTTGCGCCGGATGACCCGGCCGGTCACGGCCTCGTAGTCATCATTGTAGGGGAACAGCGCGCGGTCGGGGTCCGTGGGCACCGAGCGGATGAGATGGGGCACGATGGCGGCGGCCTTGGTCGAGCCGATCGCGTCGAGGGCCTCGATGATGAAGTAGTGGATGGGCGCCGCGTGGCAGGCGATGAGCGCCCCGTGGTCGCCATACCAGCCCGAGTGGTGAGGGTAGTCCCTGAGCTTGGGGAATGCCTCGATGAGCGCGGCTTCCGCCTCGGGCGTGCCAATGCGGCCCAGGGCCTCGACGCAGGCCTCGGCGAGGAAGAGGTTGCCCGTGGCGGGGTCGGCGAAGCGCGCGAGTGTCTCGGCCAGGAGGGGCACGGCCTCCTTGTCCCGCAGGGTGCCGAGCGCGCGCGTGGCGGCCTGGAGCGTGCGCGGGTTGGCGGGGGAGAGGGAGTTGAATCTCGCCCCGTCCCCGCTGTGGCCCTTCCGCCATGCGGGGTACGGGTTGTTCTCGCGCTCGCGGGTCACGTAGGCGCGCAGGGCGGCGCGGGCGGCGTCGCTCCCAGTGTGCCCCAGGGCCACCGCCGCGCGGCGCACGGCGTCGCGGTCCTTGTCGTCGAGCCGAGTGACCAGCTCCTGCTCGATCTTGTCCCACGGGTTGGCCTTGAGCCAGGCGCGCCAGGCCTGGGCCTGCTTCGCCCGCTCCACCGCTGAGGCGAAGGCGTTGAACGGCTCGGCGTGGCCCGTGAGGTTCTCGATGGCGATGGCGGCGGCTTGGGCCACGAGGGGGTCCTCATCGCCGAGAGCGTCAAGCAGTGGCGGGATGGAGGCGCGGGTGCCGCAGGTGGCGAGGGCGACGGCGGCGGCAACGCGGGCCTCACGGCTCTCGGCCTTGAGGCATTCAGCCAGCGCGGGCGCCGCGGTGGGGTCGCGGAAGACCGACAGGCGCTGCGCCGCCGAGACCTTCAGCCCGTCGTCGGTGCCCTTCAACTGCTCGACGAGCGCCGCCACCTCCTGCGGGCCGGTGGCCAGGGGGGCGGCGGTCTCTGCGTGGCGGCTCAGGCCGGCCACCTCACGGTAGCGGTCGAACTGCATCTCCATCTCGCCCGTGACGGCGGCGTTGTTGCCCCGGAAGCGGTGGGGCTGCCCCTGGCCGAGGAGCTTCAGGGGGCGCGACTGGAGGGCCTGCATCGTTGGCAGCATGGGCGACGGGGAGAGGCGCCGCTCGGCGTGGCAACCGATGCAGCCGCGCGTCTCGCCCGGCCGCGCGTAGATCCACGACATCTCGTTCAGCTCCGAGCGGCCCTCGGCGTCCACCGCCTGGAACGCGATGGCCATGTCGGCCGGCACCTCGATGGCGAACGAGCCGTCGGGCGGGAGCGGCACCGTGCCCAGCTCGACGATCTCGCTGCCGGCGTGGACGATGTAGGAGTGGGAGGAGCGGACGGTGAGGCCCTTGCCGCCGAGGACGCGGATGGCGCGGACGTGGCTCCAGCCGGCCGTGGTCTGCTTGGTGAGCCGCGCGTTCTGGCAGAACAGCACGCCCGTGGCGAGCGGGTCATCGGCCTTTCCGAGCTTCGCCTTGCCCGAGAGCACGGGCGGCCGTGGCCTGGGGCCGAGGTAGACGGGGGAGTGGAGCGCGCCGCTCTGCGAGTCGTGCAGGATCACCACCCCACCCTTGCGGCTGTCGGGGTCGAGGATCGCGATCTTCTCGTGGCTGATGTCGGTGATCTTGCGCTTCTGCTTCCCGGCGGGCACTTCCACCTCGACCCGGCGCGCCAGGGTGCACAGGAGGCGGCCGTCGGGCAGGGCCGCCACGTCGCCGGCATCGAGGCCGTAGTGCCGCGTGCCGACGGGCAGGCCGCCCGTGGGGCCGACGGCGATGCCCCCGCCCGTGAGATAGGCCACGCGGCCGTCGGGCATGGGAGCCGGGCTGCCGCAGTTGAAGGCCCGTAGCCGCCCGCCGTAGTCCGGTCCGATGTCCAGGCCGAACTCCGTGTAGCCGCCCGTGCCGTCGGGGTGGACGGCATGCAGCAGGGTCTCCACCTTGCCGCGGTCGAAGAAGTTGTCGGAGCGGATGAAGAGGATTCGCCCGTCGGCCAGTACCTCGGGCTCGTTGTCGAAGATGAAGGTCGTGGTGATGGGGCGGACCCCGCTGCCGTCGGGGTTCATCACGAAGAGCGCGCGCGAGGGCGGGTTGTGATACTCCTCGAAGGTGCCGATGCGGGTGGAGGTGAAGACGATCCGTCCGTCGGGCAGCTCGGCGGGGTCAATGTCGTGGAACGGGCCGTCGGTGAGGCGAACCGGCTTCCCGCCATCGGCGGGCACGCGCCAGATGTGGAAGAAGCCCTCGCCCTCCGTGACCATCGAGACGAGGACCGAGCGGCCGTCGAACGTCACGCTCGGCGAGCCCATGGCGCCCTTGCCTGCGTCGAGGAGCAGCGTCGGCTTCGAGCCGGGCTTGGCCGGCCGGAGGGCGAAGAGCTTTCGTCCCATCTTCATGGGCGCGGGCAGGTCGTGCTCGGGGAAGGCGCGGGACTTGCGGGGGTTGAAGATCGTCACGGTGAGGCTGTCGAAGCGTGTGCCCGTGCCGTGGCGGGGGCGGTAGAGCGTGCAGTCGTCGCCGAGGAACGCGACGCCCTCGGGCCAGGCGTAGTCCTCGGCGGGGACGACCTCGACGGAGGGGCGCACGGAGACCACCGGGCCGGCGGAGGCGGCCTGCCAGTTCAGCGCCGGGGCCTTGCCGAGCTTGGGCTTGGCCACAGGCGTCGCCGCGAGGTCGGTGGTGAACTTGCCCCACGGCCGCGCGCCGTACTCGGCGACGACGTAGGCTTTCTGCCACCCCTTGGCGTCGAAGTCGGGCTGCTGCCAGTTCTTCGCCTCCTTGTCGCTGACGAGCCAGTTCTCGCCGCTCGCCAGCGAGAGGGGCTGCCCATCCGCCAGTTGTCCGGCCAGTGCCAGAAGCACGCCGGCGGGGCCGAGGGCCGTGTTCGCCGCCTCGACCGCGATCACGTTTCGCCCCGGCACGAGCAGGGCGGCGATGTCGAAACGGTTCGGGATGCGCCAGCCATCGGGATTCGTGTCGCGCTGGCCCACGAATTGGCCGTTCACCAGGATCACGAACAGGTTGTCCACCGCGATGGCGATCTCTGCGGACTTCACCTGCGCATCCGCCGGAAGCGACAGCTCCGCGCGGAAGTAGCACAAGCCAGCCGAGGGCTCCGGCGTGTTCTGGCCGGGGTCCGGCCACGACCAGATCCAGTGCACCCCCTCGAAGGCGAGCGCCGCCGGCCCCGCGGCCGCCGCTGCGCACACAGACACACCACACGCCACCCCAAGAACGAGTCTCATCCTCATGATGGGTGCCGATCTCCTTCTGAATCATCCCGCGGGGCAGGGACGGAAACCCGTCGGCCCCACGCCTGTTGCGCCGGCCCAATACCCATCGTACCCGCATTGGCCTCCGAGGTCAACGCGCAAATGGCGGCAAAGGTCTTGACAACGCGCCGCGTCCGACGTAGGATGCCGGCGGTTCGGCGGGGGCGTCCGGGCGCTGGATAGAAGGGTCGTGGATGGAGATCGAGTTCCGTCTCAAACAGCTCCTGGTGCAGCACGGGCTGGATTCGCACGGGATCATCCAGAGGATCGCCGCGCAGGCCCACCTGCATCGCCACACGGTGCGCAAGATGTACTGGAACAAGCTGCAGCGACCTTCGTTGGCGACGATCGGGGCCGTGGCGAAGTGGCTCGAGGACAACGGGGTGCCGGCGAAAGACCTGCCGCAGGTGCTCCTCGGGAGGCGCCCCGCCGAGCTGTGGAAGGCGGTGACCGCGCCGGGGCACGTCGCCATCTACGTCGGCGAATACGAGCAGGTGGACCAGCCGGTGGGTCCTGGGCGATGGATCTCGACGCACGACGCCGAAGTGGCGGCGCAACTGGTGCGCGAGCTGTCGGCCACGGGGCACACCGTGGGCGAGCGCCCCGAGGTGCGGCTGATCTACGTGCCCTTCCGCTTCTCCGCCTCGGCGCGCGACCTGCTGCAAAAGCCGTTGGCGACGGACATCGCCCGCATTCAGGTGCTCTACGAGCAGATGATGTCGCCCGCCGCCCGCGAGACCGCGATCCTCGTCGGCAGCATGCGCGTGAACTACCTCGTGGAGTTCGTTGTGGCCGACCTCTTTGGGTGCAAGCCCTTCGAGACCCCGCGCACCCCGCGCGTGCCCTTCTGGCTCACCTACCGGCCGACGAAATGGGCCGTGGCAAGCTGCTTCGGCGGCCCCAAGAACCCGCCCGCTCTCGGCGCCGACACCGCCCCCGGCATCTACTACCTCGAGGACGAGAAGGCCGGCCGCTGGGCCTTCTGCGGGTGGTCGGAGGCGGAGACCGACGCGGGGATCGTCGTCACCGTGCGCGACCCGGGCACCAACGCCCTGGTCGTCGCCGTCTTCGGCTTCTCGGGATACGGCACGGAGGCGATGGGCAAGGTGCTGACCGAGCACGCCGGCTCCCTGTGGTCGCACGAGGTCGCGGCCGGGCGCCGCCGCGTCGGCGTCTACTTCTGCCGTCTCCGCCTCACCGAGGCCACCAGCGAGCGCGGCGACCGCACCGTCGTGGTCCAGCAGGCCGACGTTGTCCCCCTGAACGACAAGGTGCTCAAGAGCCGCCTGCACTAAGAAACTATCTCAGAACCCACGAGGGCTGCGTTGCCGGCGCCAGCGGGGCGGATGCAAGGCGCGGCGACGCAGGCGATGCAACGGAGAGCATCGCCGAGGAGACGCAACGTGGCAGACGCCCCGCTGCCGCCGCAACCCGAAGGGACGCCGCGACTTCTGACCGCAGGCGGCGTCGGTCGTCGTCAATGATGCTCTCCGTTGCATCACCTCCTCCTCTCTGCTTGCCTGCGGCCAGAATCGCAGGCGTCGCAGCCCTCGTGGGTCTTGAGATAGTTTCTAAATGGCTTGCCACGATTCCCGGTTGAAGGGGGAACGCCTGTTGATTGCCAATCCTGTGGGCGGGGCGTCTCTGCCCCGCGCGGGGCACGGAGGCCCCGCCCACATTGACCAGGAATCGTGGCAAGCCATTTAGGGACGGGCCTCCGCGCGGCGTCCTCCTCTCCGGAAAAACCCGCAGAAAACAGATCGGGAGATAACGGCGGCCCCTCCGGCGCTCGGACGCTCGATTTGTCCACCCTTCGTGCCGGGGAGGGCCGGAAACGGCCCCGTGGGTGCGCAAATGGAGCCGTTGGGAGCCACTGCGACTATCTAGATTTCCAGCAAATGGCGACTAGATCGTACAAACGCCCCCATTTCAGGCTACCAATGCTCGGAAGACGAACCCCTTGAAAATGCCAGATGGCGCGTAAAAACGCTTGCCAAGCAGATCGCCACATGGTATAGATGGAGGCGCGGTGTGGCTCTGTGCGTGACCGAGGGACGGAGCGGAAAATGCCAACTATTGCCACTCGACCTTTCGTGCGGAATCCCACTTGCTCGACCACAGAAGTGCACGGCGCGGCGCTCGCCGCGGCGTCCAGCGGAGCAGGGCCGGCAGGAACCCCCGCGAGGCTGCGCCTGGACGACGTGCGGTGCGCACTCAAGCTCCGCTCGCAGCGCATCGCGTCCGAGCAGGTCGCCACGCAGTCGCTGCGGCTGACGGAGGATGGCTTCCTGGCCGTGTCGGGCCGCTGCTATAAGCTGGCGACGCTCGCTCTCACGGCCTTCGCCCATCTGCTGCGCCTTCCGGCCGCCCTCCTGTTCGAGTGCCCGCCCTACGTGCAGGCCACGCTGTTCAACTGGCGCCTCGGCGAGCGCCTCGCACAGGGCGCCGTGCCGAGCGCCGTGGGCCTCGTGATCGAGGACGGCGAAACCGTCCTCTCCGTGCTCGAGGCGCATCTGGCCCTCCTGACGGGCAGCGACGTGTTCGCCGCCGTTCTGTCGCAGGCGCCGCGCGCCCTGCTCAACGACGCCGACGGGATCGAGGTGCTGGACTTCGACCAGCGCGGCTACATCGCCGTTACCCTCCTGGTGCCGTCCAGCAGCATCGAATGCCAGGCCGGGGACGCGGTGGTGGCCGGCATCGAGATCCACCACGACGCCCACGGCCAGCCCTGCACGCGGGTGAGCGCGGTGCTGCACCGCCGTGTGTGTTGCAACGGCATCCTGGTGCGGGCGCGGGCCGATGGCCGGACCGTCAGGTTCCGCAGGCCGCGGTCGGCGTCCTGTGGAGCCCTGCGCAAGATGCAGAGGCGGGTGAAGCGGATGGCGGCGCTCGCCTGGCAGGGCCTCGACGCCAAGCTGGGCGCCCTCAAGCAGCTCATGTGTGTCCGCGTCCTCAATCCCGCCGAGGCCGTGGACGGGGTGGCGCGCCGCGGCGGGCTCACGCTGAGCAGCAGGGAGCGCTGCCAGATCCTCCGCGCCATCGAGCAAGACGAGCTCGGGCGCGGCGACACGATGTACCACGTCCTCAACGCCTGCTCGCGGGTGGGCACCCACGCTACGGCGCGCCCGCTCGCCTGGCGCCGGCGCCTCCTGTACGGCTGCGGGGAGGTCATCCTCCAGCAGCTTGGCGCCCACGCCAGGACCTGAAGGAGTCATCGCATGTCCAGTTCCGCGGCCCGCTTCCACCTCGTCCTCGATGCTCTCGTGGAGCCTGGCGGCCCGAGGGCGACCGCTGCCGGCGCCCCCGCGCCCGACACCCTGGAGGTCCCTGAGGGCGTGTCGTTCCTCGTCCCCGGCTCGGGCGAGCGCCCCGTGCTCGGCGCCGGCCCCGCGCCCAGGGGCGCCTTCGCGATCGAGCCCGTGTGGGACGCCGCCCATCCCCGGCTCCTCCTCGTCGGCCCGCCCGGCTCCACGGCCGTGGTGAACGGCCAGCCGGCCCCCCGCGTTGCCCTGCTCGACCTCCGCGACCAGGTGGCGTTCGCCCGCTCTCCCTACGTCTTCCACGTCACCCGCTACCATCCGCCCTGCGTGGGGCCGGCCCCCGAGGCCCTGGCGGGCAGGAAGTGTCCCATCTGCCTCGAACGGTTCACGGCGGGGGAACCCGTCTACGTTTGCTGGAACTGTCGCGCTGCCGTCCACTTCGCCGAGCCAGACCCGGCGGCAGAACTTCATCCCGCGCCGGGCCGCCAGACGCCACGGGAGCATCTGCCCCCTGCGAGCCGCGAGGAACTCGACTGTATCCAGCGGTGCGTGACATGTCCCTCGTGCGACCTGGAGATCGCCCTGAGCGAGGGCTTCAGCTACCTGCCGGAGGCATGACCTGCAATGAGCACACGGACCTGCCGCGCGCGATGCCCGGCCCCGCCCAGTCTTCGTGCCCGCCTGCCCCGCTTCGTGGGGGGACGGGCCGATGCGGCGGCGGCACTGCGGCGCCTCAAGGTCGCCCTCGTCGGCGCCGGCAGCGTGGGCCGCAACATCGCCCTGCACCTTGCCCGCTTCGGAGGCACGCTGTGGCTGGCGGACCGCGGCCGGCTGAAGCCGGAGAGCCTGCTCACCCACCCCCTGACCGGCCCCGCCGACATTGGGGAGCCCAAGGCCAGCAACCTGGCTCGCGCCCTGCGGGCGTGTGGATTCCGCGGGCAGCTCTTCGTCCACGACGGGCCCGTCGAGGACCTGTCGCTCGCGGCCTTTGCCGACGCCGACCTGGTGGTCCTGGCGACCGACAACCTGCGCACCGAGCTGTGGGTCGGCGGCGTGTGCCTGCGTCTGGGGAAGGGACTCGTCCATGCGTCGGTGCATGGGGAGACTCTGGTGAGTCAAGTGCGCTTCTTCAGTGGCCGAGTTGACGCCGGCTGCCCGGCCTGTGGCTACACGAAGGCCGAGTGGCAGGCGCTCGCGGACCAGACGACGTTCAGTTGCTCCGGCTTTGCCGCGGGCGCGCGCAGGGCCGCCGACGCGCCGCCGCCCACGATGAGCACCAGCTTCCTGTGCTCGCTGGCGGCGGACCTGGCGATGACGCAGATCCTGCGCTTCGCCCTCGGCCTGGGCGCGCCGGTGGCGGACACCTTCCTCGAGCACTGCGGCTACACCCATCGCACGGTGGTCGCGCCCCTGGCCCGAAACCCCGCCTGCCCCTGCGACCATACGGCCTATCGGCAGGTGAGGCTGGGGGGGCAACTGGGGGCCTTGACGCTGCGCGAGCTGACGGCGGCGGCGGGGCTTGGCCCGGCATCCGGGCGTGCCCCGTTGTCGTTCACGGTGGACCGCTTCGCGTTCGCCGAGATGGCCGGCTGCGCCTGCTCGGGGCAGGTGCCGCTGGGCAAGTTTGTGCTCGCCGGGCAGGCCGTGGGGGAGTGCCCGAAGTGCCAGCACCCCATCGTCGCCCATCCGTTCTACCTCCACCGCCCTGTGCCGGCATCCGTGGTCGAAGCGGTGCTCGATCGGCCGTTGCACGCCCTGGGCGCCGGGGCGGCCCGCTCGGTCGCGGTCCGCGGGGACGACAGGGCGGTGCTTCTTCTCGAGCGGCGTTCCCGGCCCGAGGGGGTCACACCTTCATTTCGCACATGGCCGCTATGTGCCAAATGAAGATGTGACCCCAGCGCCCGTCGCAGCATGCAGGAGGTCCTCTCGTGGAAAGCGTGACGATGCGGATTCAGGACGTGGTGCCGGTGGTGCCCCAGGGCGGCCTGTGGGCCCTCGACAAGGTGGCGTTGAGCGTGGGGAACCAGCAGTTGCTGGACTGGTGTGCCGCGCGGTGCGGGGGATCGCGCTCGTGGCGGCACCGCAAGTGGGCCGAGGCACGCGACCTGCTGGCGCTGAGCCAGATCGCCCCGCGCTTCAAGGTGCGCGAGATGGACCTGCGGGAGACCTTCCGCGCGCTCGCCCTGCTGCGCGTGCCCGTGCCCTGCACGCCCGACGCCCACGGCCAGCTTCGCGTCGAGCGGCTGGCCCTGCTGGGCATCACCTACGTCGAGGAAGCCGTGTATGAGCCCCAACCGGGCTATGGCTTCGTGACAGTCCTCGAGCCGTCGGGGGTGTGGCACCCAAACGTCGCCACGCACCCCGCGCAGGCCGTGTGCCTCGGCCCGAAGCTGCCCGCAGGCATTCTCGTGAAGGAACTCGTGTTGTCAACGTATGGGGCCCTCTCGATGCAGTCCGTGCAGATGGACGAACGGGCCGCCGAGGGCGTGCTGAACGCCGAGGCCGCGCTGTGGTGGCAACAGCGCATGGACCTCGTGCCCCTGTCGCGCACGCCGTTCCTGAGCCCCGGCGACTAGGCGATGGAAGTGAGGTCCACGATGTTCACGACGAGCGTGAGGATGGCGGAGCAGTTGGCCGAGCTGGGCTTCTGTCGTGTGCCAGGGGCCGGTGCCTGGCGGCACAACGGCGTGTCGTTCGCCACCGAGGGCGCCTGGGCGGTGCTGCGGGCCACCGCTCCGGCCACGGGGGACCCGCTGGCCGACCTCTGGGGGCAGCCCGGGCCGTGGAAGGCGGTTTCGGGGTCACATCTTCATTTGGCGCATAGCCGCCATGTGCGAAGTGAGGATGTGACCCCGCGGCGCTTCCGCCGGGTGTTCGAGGTGCCGCTGTCGCTGCTCGTCGAGGGGGAGGGGGACGACGGCGGCGATGCGCTCGATGCGGGCCGCGGCGTGTCCCCGCTCGGGGCGCTTGTCGCGTGGGGGCTGGCCACGCTCGAGGGGCAATGCCCCCCGGGCTGGCAGACGCCTTCGCGCGAGGAAGTGGAAGCACGCCTGGCGCCGGGCGCGCTCACCGTGCAGTGCGGGGCCCATGCCCGCCAGGGCCAGGTGGTGGCGGACGGGGGCCGGCTCGCCCTGCGAATGCCCATCCTGGCCCGCCGCCCGGCGGGCCTGTCGGAGTGTCGGCTGTCGTGGCTGCGCCAGGTGCTCCTGGACGCTCAGGACCGATGGCGCCTCGTGCGCGTGGGCCCCGTGCCCGACGGGCCGGAGAGCCCGGTCGAGGCGGAGGTGGACCTGACCGGCGCGCCGCCGCTGCTGCTCGATGGCTTGGCGGCAGTGGCCGCGACGGCCCTGCGCTGCGCCGTGTCGTGGGTGGTCGGCCCGTGCGCCTTCCTCGCCCACGCGGCCCGGGAGCCACGAGCGCTGGCTATGTGTCGCGGGAGCCGGGCACCAGGAGCATCTTCCGCGGCCGGCGGGTAGGGCCGTTTCGGGAGAAGACTCCTGGTGTCTTTTCCCCGCAACCGAGGCAGAAAGGGGGTGAGAACATGAGTGTGGGTGCACAGGCCGCTGTCGCGGCACAGCCGTCAGCGGCCGAGACGTTGAGCTTCCAGGCCACCGATGTCACGGGGACGCATTCGGTCGCGGTCAGCGACGTGCAGCGCGCCCTGCCCGCGGGGGCAGTCGCGCAGTCGCTGGCCTCGATGATGAATCTGCCCCAGAATGTGCCGTGGGCACTTCGGGACGATTCGACGGGCGCGTTCCTCGAGGACGCGGTTCCCATCGGCCAGCAACTCGGCCAGGAGGCCGAGGCGAAGCTCACCGTGACGCCACGGACGCACTTGGGCTGAACCCCCAAGTGCCGCGAGGCCGAGGTGCGGGCGCCCTCCCACGCATTGGCGATCGAGGGTGCCCGCGCCGAGGCCCGCGCGCGAACTGGAGCGCTGCCATGACTGCATCGCCTGCAACCCAGAGCCCCTCGGCGTTGGGCGCCCGCACCCTGGCCGTTGCCCTGCGCACCGAGGCCGACGGGCCGGTCGTCCTCTGCCAGCCCGTTACGGAAGGCGACCTGTTCGACCTCTACGCCGAGGTGTGGCTCGCCACGTGCCTGCGCAAGGGGCATCCCGAGGCGCCGCTCGACGACCTCCGCGTCCGCCTCGTGCCCGTGCTGGAGAAGGGCCACGACTCCCTGTGCCTTGGCCTGATCATCGAAGGCGTGGGCCCCGACGGGGCGACGGCCCGGCACGCCTTCCCCCCCGCCGCCTTCGAGGAGGTGGCCTGGCGCGCCTCCCAGGAGCTCATCCGCGCCGGCCAGCTCAAGTCGGGCGACCTGTATTTCTACGATGTCGTCATTGACCGCCGTCCCGTCGCCGAGCTCACGCTTGCCCGCTCGGCGGCGAGCCCCGCCCCGTTCACGGTCACGGCCAGGCCCACCCCGCTTGCCCGCCTCTCGGTGCCTCTGCCGCCGCTCGTCGAGCGTGCCGAGGCCGTGGGCGACGTGGGCGAGCCCTGGGTCCCCGTCTTCTTCACCCGCGCCGCCCTCGAGAAGGCCGAGCGCTTCGCCCGCCGCGGCGCCCTCGCCCCGCAGCCGGTCGAGACCGGCTGCGTCCTCGTCGGGCCGCTGTGCTCGTGCCCCAGCACGGGGGAGTTCTTCGTCGTCGCGTGCGAGGCCATCGAGCTGCTGGAGGCGGAGGGCACCGAGTACAGCCTCACCTACTCGGGGGCCACCTGGGCACATGTCCAGGCAACCGTCCGCGCCGTGCAGGCCGGGCCGGCCACGCACAGCTACCGAATCGTCGGCCAGGCCCATGGCCACAACTTCCCCCCGCACTTCGGCGAGAAGAAATGCGGCGAGTGCGACCAGCAACCGACCTGCACCCTCACCAGCGTCTTTCCCTCGGTCGCCGACCGGCGGTGGACGCGAGCGGTGTTCGCCCGCCAGCCGTGGGCCATCTGCCACATCTTCGGCATCACGGCCCGCGGGGGGCACGCCCAGGCCCTCTTTGGGCTGCGCCACGGGGCCCTCGCCGAGCGCGGCTACTATGTGCTGCCCGACTTCGCCCCGCCCGAAGCCACTTGAAAGGAGAGCCCATGCCCAGCAAGGCCAAGGCCGCCACCATGAAGCTCATGCTCCTCAACAGCGGCATCCCCTTCGAGCACCGCCGCCAGATGCTCCTCGACCTGTGCATCCACGAGAGCGACGAGGCCCGCGCCGTCGTCGCCGCGATCCTCGAGGCCGCCGCGGCCAGCAGCGCCGAAAGCATCTTCAACGAGAAAGTGAAGGCCCTCGACGCCCTGATGGCCGAGCTGAAGGCCGGCCCCCTGCGCAACGCCACCTACTTCCGCATGCTCGGGGCCGGCGCCCCCGCCCTCCGCGCTCTCGTGCGCCTCGAGGACGGCACCTCAGCCGCCCCCGTCGTGCCCGACCCCGAGCTCGCCGCGGCCCTCCACCGCGGCTCGCGCGTGATGCTCGACGCCCAGGCCCGCTGCGTGCTCTTCGCCGACCCCGTGCCCGAGACCACCGGCGAAGAGGCCCGCTTCGAGCGCCGCATCGGCCGCGACTGCGTCGAGGTCACCCTCCGCGGCGACGAGCGCCTCGTCATCTACGCCTCGCAGCCCCTCGCCGACCGCCTCGACAAGGAGGAGGTCGCGCCCGGCGCCTCGCTCCTCATCTCGTCCCGCCAGGGCATCGCGTGGGACGCCTTGCCCGTCCAGGACACGCTCGGCCACTACCAGTACCTCGACCGCAGCCGCGTGCCCGACGTGCACGCTGCCCGCGACATCGGCTCGCCGCCGGCCTACCTGTTCG
>Ga0307379_10002316_pt1 | contig 28465 bp, 33 predicted proteins | sample UN2MG_FD_202237 | JGI IMG/M metagenome (GOLD analysis project Ga0307379, IMG submission 202237) | Soil microbial communities from Risofladan, Vaasa, Finland - UN-2 | ecosystem: Environmental > Terrestrial > Soil > Coastal area > Acid sulfate soil | place: Finland: Risofladan, Vaasa | collected...
AACCGGTCACGGAAAAAATTACTAAAGAAAACATTGATCGTTTTGCCCATGATGCTGATTTGATTACCGACTGTCTCGATAACTTCCCAACCCGGCATATTTTAAATGAGTATAGCGTTAAAACCCAAAAACCCTTTATCCATGGCGGGATCTATGGGATGTCAGGGCAGCTCACCTTTTTCCATCCCCCTGAAACAGCTTGTCTTGCATGCATCTTTCCCTCGTCTCCAGAGCCTGAAGTCTTTCCTGTATTAGGTGCCACTCCAGGTGTCATTGCAACCCTACAAGCGATGGAGGCGATAAAATTTCTCCTCGGCAAGGGTACGAATCTCAAAAATCGTCTTTTAACCTGGGATGGGGAAAAGATGGAATTTCGCAAATTAAATATTAAAAAGTCTCCTGATTGCCCTGTTTGTGGGAAAAACAATGGATAGAATTCTTTAGTTTGGCAGCTCACCCTTCCCGAAGACCTTTCTGGGTTTGGCTCCGTCTGCAGGTCCAACAATACCCTCTTTTTCCATTAGCTCTATCATCCTTGCAGCACGGTTATACCCTACCCTGAGTCTTCTCTGAATCATAGATATGGAGGCCTGGCCAGTCATTGTAATAAGCTTTACAGCCTCTGTATATTTCTCATCAAAATCTTCCCCATCATCAATAAAATCTTCAATTTTTCTCTGTTCTTCTAATAAGGCATTATCATATATCGGCTTCAGCTGTTTCTTGAGAAATATAACAACCCTTTTAACCTCTTTCTCTGAAACATAAGGGCCGTGAATTCTTTCTAATCTTGATGTTCCGGGCGGCAGAAAGAGTAAATCTCCTTTGCCGAGAAGCTGCTCAGCACCATTAGCATCCAGTATTGTCCTCGAATCTACTTTGGAAGAGACCTTAAAGGATATCCTTGAAGGAAAATTTGCCTTGATGATACCTGTCAATACATCTACAGAGGGCCTCTGTGTGGCCACGAGGAGATGAATCCCGGCTGCTCTTGCCATCTGCGCCAAGCGGGTTAGAGAATCCTCTACTTCTCTGGAAGATACCATCATCAGATCAGCCAGCTCATCTATCACAACAACGATATAAGGAAGTTTTGTATGAACGAGTTTCTCATCCTTTTCTGATTTAAGCTTCTCTTCCTTAGAAATGCCGTTTTGTTTAATGAGTTGTGAAAGCCTCGTTATTACTCTGCTCTGTTCTTCATCAATGATTTGATTATACCTCTCTATATCCCTGACCTCTTTATCTGCCAGAAATCTATACCTTCTTTCCATTTCCTCTACAACATTTCTTAATACCAGAGCTGCCTTCTTGGCATTTATAACCACAGGAACAAGCAGATGAGGAATTCCATCATATATAGACAGCTCTAACATTTTGGGGTCAATCAATATAAGCTTAACTTCTTCAGGAGTCGTATTAAAAAGGAAACTGCAAATCATACAATTGAGAGCAACGCTCTTTCCTGAACCAGTAGCTCCTGCGATCAAAAGATGGGGAATTTGAGCAAGGTCTGTAACAGTGGGGTTTCCCAAAATATCCTTACCTAAGGCCAGGGAAAGCTTTGATTTGGCTCTTTGAAATGCTTTAGAGCCAAGGATTTCTTTTAAAGAAACATGTTCTCTTTCACTATTGGGTATCTCAATACCTACCACTGCCTTTCCAGGAACAGGAGCAACAATCCGAACATTTGCGGCCCTTGTGACAAGGGCAATATCATCAACAAGATTGATGATTTTATTTACCTTGACCCCTGATGCAGGCTCGAATTCATACATGGTAACTACAGGGCCAGGCAGCACCTGGATTATCTTTCCACCCACTCCAAAGTCTCTAAGCTTTTTCTCAAGGGTCTCAGATCTTTCAAGGATATCTTCTTTCTTCAATTTCTTTTCTTTGGGTGGTGGGTCATCCAATAAAGAAAGATGAGGTAATTGATAATCTCTGATCATATCAGAGAGCTTGAATCTATCCTCTTTTGGAAACGCAGCCGCCTTCTCCTCTTTTTTTATAGCGACATCAACTTCTATCTTTGGCTCTGCTCTCACTCTTCTCATTATCGGCTCTTCTTCTTCAATAGAAGATACTATTTTGCGCTTTGTCTTTTTAGGGAATGAAGGGATCTTGATCCTAATCGATATTAATTTTTTAAATATGATTAAAATAATATCAAAGATTTTCTTCAAAAGAGAACCAATTGAAAACCTTGTGGCTACCATAATAGAAACGATAAGAAGAGTAGAAAGAACAAGGTATGCTCCGATTTTATTAAAATAGGCTATAAAAATATTAGATACCAGATAACCGATTAATCCACCACCTTGGATTTCATGCTTGAAAAACGGATCCCTTTGATAGGCAAGATGAATAAGGCTTGAATAGGAAAGAAGGAATAATATCCCTCCTGATAAGGGATAAAGACTGGCTTTAAGCATCTTCCCCCTAAACACCGCAAACCCTGACAGAAAAAGAAACAACGGTATAAAATATCCTCCACTCCCGAGAAACTGAACCAGGCCATCTGCAATATAGGCACCGACTAAACCCATTAAATTTTTAACCTCAATCTTTGAGTCAAAAGAAATAACGGTATTAAAAGATGGGTCTTTGGGATGGTACGATATAAGGCTTATAAAGATAAATAGAGAAAGGGCAAGTAAGAAAACTCCTCCAACCTCTTTTGCCCCTCTATGTCTAAAAAAAGACATCTCTCTCCTGTTTTTATTAATCCTGATTAGCATTCTTTAGGATTAATTACTTAATTTTTTATAGCATAAATTAAATTCTGTTGCAATGGATTAAAACATTTTACTTATTATAAAAACCCTTCCTATCTGAAAGAAAACCTCTCATTTTAAAGATATTTTTTAATTTTTGCCTTGCAGGGTCCCCCTTCTCTAATTATAATTTATAAGTTTTGTTTTATCCTTAAGGGGAGAAGTATATGCCTGAAAACAGAGAAGAGTGGAAGAGCAGAATAGGTTTTATTATGGCTGCTGTGGGTTCTGCTGTTGGTCTGGGAAATATATGGAGATTTAATTATATGGTATATACGAATGGTGGGGGTGCCTTTTTAATTCCTTATTTTATATCCCTTTTCACAGCTGGAATCCCTCTTCTCATATTAGAGTTTGGTCTCGGGCACAGGATGCGGGGTTCTGCACCCTTATCCTTTAAAAAGATCGGGAATAGCTGGGAACTCCTAGGCTGGTGGCCAATCATCTTTGTCATGTTTGGTATCGAGCTTTATTACTCCGTTATTATCGGATGGTGTGTTAATTACTTGGTATATTCCTTCAACCTTGTCTGGGGAAATGATCCCAATACATTTTTCTTTACAAATTTCCTGAAAATGTCTGATAGCCCCTGGAAACTGGGCATTCCTAATCCTGTAATTTTATTAAGCCTGGGGTTTGTTTGGATTTCAATGTGGTTTATCTGCTCTCGAGGGGTTCAGAGAGGTATCGAAAAGGCATGTAAAATCTTTGTCCCCCTTCTCATTCTCCTTATTGCTATCTTAATCATAAGGGGACTTACTCTTCCTGGTGCCTTTGAAGGACTAAAGTGGTATTTAAAACCAGACTTTGCTGCCCTTAAACAACCAAAGGTCTGGATGAGTGCCTACTCCCAGACATTTTATTCTATGAGCGTTGGCTTTGGAATTATGATTGCCTATGCCAGCTATCTTCCAAGAAATTCAGATATCAATAGCAGCGCCTTTATTACAGGCTGCATAGATACTTTTTTCTCCTTTTTTGCCGGTTTTGCTGTTTTTAGCACACTGGGCTTTATGGCCTTTCAGACAAATCTTCCCTTTGAGAAGGTTGTAACGCAAGGCATTGGCCTGGCCTTTGTTGCCTTCCCTAAGGCGTTAAATGAGATGCCCCTTTTCTCAGGTCTATTTGGACTCATATTTTTTCTCGCTCTCGTTATTGCAGGATTATCCTCTGCTATCTCTATAATAGAGGCTTTTTCTTTAAGCCTTATGGATAAATACGGCACGCCGAGAAACCGCGTCATAACGATCTCCTGTGTCTTAGGATTTCTTGGAAGTGTTATATTCACAACAAAAGGAGGGCTTTTCTGGCTTGATATCGTCGATCACTTCTTATTACAGTATGGGCTCGTTACTGTCGGCATCTTAGAATGCGTGGCTATAGGATGGTTTTACAATACAGAAGATTTCAGGAATCATCTCAACTTAACCTCTTACTTTCCTATAGGGAGGTGGTGGGATTTCTGTATCAAGATACTGACCCCTTCGATATTGCTGATTATACTTATCTATACAACCATTCAAGAGGTAATGGCTTCCTATGGTGGCTACTCAAGAGCTGCTACACTAACCATTGGTCTCGGTTGGATTATCACAACTTTTATCACGGCCTTGATTCTTTATCGAGAAAAATGGAAAAATAAGGCCACTCTTCTTTTCAAGGATGAATAACCGATAAACCAAAGGCCTCCTTCATAATATCAAATATATATCTATTCTCGTTCAGACCAGCTACCTTTCTAGAATTGATACCATACCCTATAAGCATAACAGGAATATTTGTGTGACCCCCTGTTGACCAGGAGGCCTGATATCTTTTTGATAGGACCCTTCCTATGGCATGAGCCGTATAGACCTTTTTCTTGTTTTTATAGGCGGTAACATGAAAAGGGCTAAGAGGTCTTGGATTCTTGATGAATTCAGCTTCACTTTCTGAAATCTTAATCTTCGTATGTTTATATATGACTCTCTTGATATCATCCGTTGTGGGCTTTTGTCCAAATTCTTCCCATATCTTTTCAAAAGAAGCATCCTGTCTTGAGATCGCCTTTAAATTCTCAAGGCTTCCAAAATCATAACCCCCTTTATTCCTGATGATATAGGAGAGCCCCATTCCTCCTGTAGCATGGTCTGAAGTAACCAGTAAGAGGCTATCTTTCTTTTCTTTGCAGAACTGAAATGCCACCCCCACTGCCTCATCAAAATCGAGTATCTCTGCGACCACTGAGGCAGCATCATTGCTATGACCCGCATGGTCTATCCTGCCCCCTTCTATCATGAGAAAAAAACCCTTTTTATTTTTATCCAGAACTTTTATAGCCTTTTCTGTCATCAAAGCGAGGTTTGGGATCCCTGTATGATCACTCTTCTCCCTATCCAGAGCCATCAAGAAATGGGAGCTTGAAAAGAGACCTAAAAGCTTGACATCTTTAGGAGCCTTGATTAATTCGTCCTCATTACTTATAAACAGATAACCCTTTTTCTCTGCCTCCCTAATCAGATTTTTATTATCCTCTCTTTTTGAAAATTCTTCTGCACCTGCTTTAAGAGATATTTTTGAAAAATCCCCAGCCCTTGTTTTCTCTGGTATCCAATCTTGAATTCCTCCTCCCATAAGAACATCGATACCCTTTTCTAAAAACTGATCGAGTATCTCAAGCCTGTTTTCTCGAGAGAGGGTATGGCTCCCAAAGGCAGCAGGTGTGGCATGGGAAATGCTGGTTGTTGTTACAAGACCAGTAGACTTTCCCATCTCCTTTGCGATTTCAATGATTGTCTTTTGATCCTTTCCTTCTTTTGACTTTGCAATCCTTCTGATTACGGTTCTCTTTCCTGTTGACATGGCAGTAGCTGCAGCAGCAGAATCGCTCACCAGATTTAAAAGGGGTCTTGTGAGGATAAGGCCAAGATGCCCTTCTTTTATCGCTCTTTCCATCTCAAGCTCTCTTCCTTTTATCAACAGGCTATAATCAAGGGCCAGCGCAAACTCTCCTGGCCCCATACCATCAGCAATCATAAGAATAATATTTCTCGCCCTATCCTTTTCACTGGCACAGGCCAGATCTCTTATGGATAGGAAAATCCCAGTATATAAGATGCATAGTAAAACGATAAAGCTTACAAAAAATTTCTTAAAAGACCTCATATCTCTCTCCTGAGCTTTAGTTATTTTGGTATTGACTTTTTTCTGGAACCTTTTTCCAGAGGATGATAAGGGCAATAATCATCATAACAGTAAGAGAACAAACAGCCCCTTTATATCTCAAAACATCGCCAAGGGGGTGTAAAGAGAGAATAACCAATCCCCACAGGAGTGGACCAATAATCGCAGCAAACTTTCCAGACAGGGAATAGAGACCAAAAAACTCTCCCAGCATCTCTTTTGGAACAAGAGAAACCATAAGAGGCCTGGCTGATGTCCATGTCCCTCCCATGAATATTCCTACAAAAGAGCCCATCACCCAGAAAAGGGATTGATTCATTGTCGCTACTATTATCGATAAGGTTATGATCCAGCCAAAAAGGACAATCATCAAGGCTTTTTTACTTCCAATCCTATCTGTTATCAAACCAAAAAGAAAAGACCCAATAATGGCAGACGTCGTGGAAACAATAAAGAGAGGGATAATAACACTATCAGAAAAGCTCATCACTTTTGAGGCATATACAGCCATGAATATAATGATTGTACTGATTGCGTCTTCATAGAAAAACTTCGATATTAAAAATGCCAGGACCCCAGGGTACTTCCTGGTATTGGAGATACTGTCAATCACCTTGTTAAAAGCGCCCTTAAGATCAATCTTCCATCTCTCCAATGAAGGAATGACTTTTTCTCTATCCTTTAAAAAGATAAAGGTCGGAATGGAGAAGATGAGAAAGAGAACTGCAGTTGGAATAAAGGTAGCAACCCTCCCACCACCTTGGATAAAAGGAACATGAAAGCCTAAAACTTTCCCTTCATTAAAAGGCATAACAAGAATCAGTCCCACAATCGCTCCAAGATAACCGAAGGCAACCCCATATCCTGAGATCCTGCCGATCGTCTCCTTTGAACTGACCTGCGGGAGGAGGGCATTATAAAACACGAGCGCTCCCTGATAGGAATAATTTGCTATCATATAGAGGATGATAACTGCAAAGACCTTAGGATAGAAATCATCGATAAACCCTCCAAAGAGACCTATGAGAAGGGTAAATATGACACATGAAAGGGTAAGCGTTATCAAAAAGGGCATCTTCTTTTTATGAGTATCGGATATGACGCCGAGAATAGGCATGGATAAGGCCACGAGAACCATAGAAAACGAATTACCAACACTCACCCATATATCCTCCAAGGTAAGGTCAACGATCAGCCACAGAGGAAAGTACATGGTAACAACGTTCATCGAAAAAATGGTATTGGAAAAATCATACAATATCCATGAGAATGTCTGAAGCCTTGAAGAATCTGACATTTTTAAGGAATGATAATTGAGTAGATTTTAAAAATTGTAAAGGGGGCTATTCTTTACTCTTCAAATATCTTTTAACGAGTCTCCTGCATATCTCTTTTATCTGCTTTAAATCATTTTCCAAAAGCCCCTCATAGTGGATGCCGCAAACAAGCATGACCTTTTTATTAAGAACCCTTGTAATCGCCTCTGCTGCTTCTCTTCCTACCTCTTCATCCTTATGCCCAACGATATTCATTACGCTGGATGTGCAGGAAATCTTATTTCCTCCCCTAAGCGTTGGTCTTGGAATCGATAAGATACACGAACCGATATGACTCCTGCTTCCCCCGTATAATAAAACCAAGAGATCATCTCCAAGTTCGATTGGTTCTAATACAATCTCTCTATCCAAAAAACTTTCTCTAAGCATTGATCTACTTTGATCCCCATCTTTTAAAGAGATCATTTTTTATCTCTAACGCATCTAAGGTTTTACCAACGATATGGTTTACTAAATCATCAATACTCTTTGGGCCATGATAAAAGGCAGGGGAAGCGGGGAGGATTGTAACACCCATCCTGGAGAGCTTCTGCATATTCTCAAGGTCTATAGGGCTTAGAGGGGTCTCTCTCATGACAAGGACTAATTTTTTTCCCTCTTTTAAGATAACATGGGCACATCGATGAATCAGGTTTAAAGAGATACCACTACTGATACACCCAAGGGTATTCATCGAACAGGGAATAATCACCATCTTATCTATTAAAAATGAACCGCTTGCCAGGGAGGAATCGATGCTATCAATTTCATAATGATGGTCAGCATATTTTGATAATTCCTCCTTACCAAAACCCAATTCATGCTTCGTAACCTTATCGCCTGCATCTGAGACAATCAGATGGCTTTCGATCTTGAGTGATTTCAGTGCCTCTAAAAATTTTAAGCCATAGATTGAACCACTGGCGCCTGTTATCCCGACAGCAATCTTCATAAAAACAGTTCCTGCTAATATTTTGATTTTTCAAATTTTTTTGATTCTATGCGAACAGTCAAAAATTGTCAAGCCAAACAGCACCTCTCATATAGAGAAGAGATTTTTATTAAAAGATTGACACATCTCTCTATTCATTTTATATTGCGAGGTTGTTTAAATTTTTAATTCTTGGTGAGGCTCATCATGGATCAGTGTAAGATATTGCTCGAAGAAAAAGACCTTCCAAAGAGATGGTATAATATCGCAGCGGATATGCCAAATCCCCTTAAGCCCCCTTTAAATCCAGCTACTGGAAAACCAATAAGTATTGAGGATCTCAGCCCCATATTTCCGGAGGGATTGATCAAACAGGAGGTGAGCACTAAGAGGTGGATTGATATTCCAGAGAAAATATTAGAGATCTATCGACTCTGGCGTCCCACCCCGCTGCATCGGGCCAGGGCCCTGGAAAAATATCTTAAGACCCCTGCCAAAATTTACTATAAGAATGAAGCAGTAAGCCCTGCAGGGAGCCATAAAACGAACACATCTGTTGCCCAGGCATACTATAATAAGGTTGAGGGGGTTAAAAGGCTTGCAACAGAGACAGGGGCTGGGCAGTGGGGAAGTGCCCTGAGTATGGCCTGTTGCTTTCTGGGTCTGGAGTGTGTGGTCTATATGGTCAGGGTAAGTTATGACCAGAAACCGTATCGGCGATCTATGATAGAGGCATGGGGGGGAAAGATCTTTCCGAGTCCAAGCACAAACACAAAGTCTGGAATAAAAATTCTCGAAGCTCATCCGGATACTCCAGGAAGTCTCGGTATTGCTATCAGTGAGGCTGTGGAAGATGCGCTTTCAAGAAAAGATACCAGATATTCACTGGGAAGCGTTTTAAACCATGTCCTTCTGCACCAGACAATCATCGGGCTTGAGACAAAAAAGCAGCTCGAGATTCTCAATGATTATCCGGATATTGTTATTGGATGCTGCGGAGGAGGGAGCAACTTTGCAGGGATTGCCTTCCCCTTTTTGGTGGATAAATTTAATGGAAAAGAGATTACGTTTTTGGCGGTTGAACCTAAGGCCTGTCCTACTTTGACCAGAGGAGAATTTGCTTACGATTTTGGTGATACCTCTATGTTAACCCCCCTCCTCACCATGTATACCTTGGGACATGCTTTTATCCCTCCTGGTATCCATGCTGGAGGTTTGAGATATCACGGCATGGCTCCGCTTATCAGCCAGCTGGTAAAAGACGGGTTTATTCAATCGACATCCTACTACCAGACAGAGGTTTTTGAAGCAGCTCTTATCTTTGCCAGACATGAAGGGATTATCCCTGCCCCTGAGACAGCCCATGCTATAAAATCAGTAATTGATGAGGCAATAAAATGCAAGGAAGAGGGTAAAGAAAAGACGATTCTCTTTAATTTCAGCGGGCACGGGCATTTTGATATGTCTGCATATAATAACTATCTCTCCGGTAATCTAGTGGACTTTGACCTTCCTCAGGAAGAAATCGATAAATCCCTAGCAAAATTAAAAGATTATCCAAAGCCCTAACTTATTCAATTATCTCTCCAAAAGCTTATAAGCCACATAATTCAATGAGCGTGAAGGAATATTCCTCTCCTTCTCGATAAAATAGATACTATTATATTCTGCGGGTTTATCCAAAAAAGGTCTCACTTTTTCCATAAGCCTCCTTTCATTTTCAATACACCAATTGCAGGTTTGATAGGAGAGGAAGAGATGTTCAAAGAGTTTTCTTTCTGGAAATACCTTTATTGAGAATGAAAAGGCCAGGCCCTCTGAAAGGAGAAACTCTCCAACTGTCCCTTCTCTATAATCTCTTTTAGCCTTATACTTTGCTATCCCCAGTTTCTGCAGATAATGGCCATACTCATGAGTAAAGATGATAGGAAGACTTTTAAAGCTTTTATATCTCTCAAGCCCGAATCCCATGATAAAAATATCATCGAGTTTAAGCACAAAACCATCAGCAGAAAAAAAGCCAACAAAGAGGTAGATATGGGGCTCTGGGGGAATTTGAGAAGGCTCTTTGTTTTCAGAAAATCCTTTTACCTCCAGACATCTCTTCAGGGTCTCAAGGCATATTTTCTCTGGGCTATTATGGAATAAGAGTTCCTGAAGGAGAGAATAATCCCCTGGCTTGATAGACCTCACCCTGTTTTCAATCTGCCTTTCATCAAAATATCGAAAGTGTTTCCAGTAAGAGGTTAAAAATCTTTTGTGGGGATTAAGGTAGTAATGCTGATATGCCTCGAAGGGGTCTTCTCTCTTTTTATAGACACTCAAAAATCGGAAAAAATCTCTGTAAAGAGAATGGATTGGCATAAAAACTTTTAAAAAGGGGTCTGAAATACAGTTGGGCAAAGAGAAAATCGTCCTTGTCCTGTTATTTTAATCGATTCTTTTAAGCGCTCTATTCTCTACATGGTTGGTGGGGCAAAAACACCATAAAAGACTAAGTCTTCTTCAACATCATATGTCCTGTGTTTCGACCCTTTGGGAATCCTTACTCCCATTCCTTTTTGAAGAACAAATTCACCGCTCCCTTCAATAAACTCCTTACCCTTTCCTGAAAGGACATAGAAAATATCATCGGAATCTTCATGGATATGTTCGGGTATCTCCTCACCCTTCTTTGTCCGAACAAGAACAATTGAGGCCTGAGATTTATGCACCTTCTCTGTAAAAAAGGGCTTAATCTCCACCCCCTTAAATTTTGGATGGGGCTGCCAGTCCACTCTGTCTTCAAAAACAATATTTTGATCCATAAATGCCTCCTTAATCAAGATTTTGAAATTGTTTTAAAATAACTGCAATACTCCATTAAAGGACACCCCTCGCATTTAGGTTTTTTAGCATGGCATATCTCTCTTCCATGAAATACTAGAAGGTGCGTTGTCCTTGACCATTTCTCCTTTGGAATGACCTTGCAGAGTTCCTCTTCGATCCTATCTGAATCCTCTGATTGGGCCAGTCCCAATCTTTTTGATACCCTCTTTACATGAGTATCCACTGATATAGTATCCTTTTTATACGCATTGGCAAGAACAATATTGGCGGTTTTTCTTCCAACTCCTGAAAGGGATGTCAGTTCACTCAAAGTTTTAGGAACCTTGCCTTTAAAATCTTCAAAAATCTTTCTACAGCACCCCTTTATGGCCTTTGCTTTATTCTTATAGAACCCTGTTTTTCGGATATCCTCTTCCAGCTCCCCCATATCAACCTTGACATAGTCTTCTGCCTTTCTATACTTTTTGAAGAGATCCTTCGTAACCAAATTTACTCTCTCATCCGTACATTGAGCAGCAAGAATCGTTGCAATGAGAAGCTCTAAGGGATTCTTGAAATCAAGCGTAATTTTTGCATGGGGATACTCCCTCTCCAGAATCTTAAGTATCTTCTTTACTTTTTGCATCGAATCATGTAAATAAAGGTTGTTTGAAAACTCCTTAATAATCTACAACAATTACCATTATTTTTAAATATTTATTTTAATGCCTCTATCTACCATATCAACAAAATTTGGAAAGATTAAATTTTCCACAGGTAAAGAAGGAATCTCATCAATCACATTCCCATCTAGCAAAAAGAAACCATTACCAAAACATCCCTTTCTTGAATCTTTGATAGCAGATGATGCTATACGGAAAAGACTCATCACTGAAATCGAAAAATATTTTATGAGAGAAAAACCGAATTTTGATCTTCCCCTTGACCTCAGATGCTGTAGTCCTTTTCAGAGAAAAGTTTACAATGCTGCAAGAAAAATTCCTTATGGAAAGGTTCGAACTTATGGTTGGATTGCAAGGAAGATAGGAAAGCCTATGTCCTCAAGGGCTGTGGGTCAGGCTTTAGGAAAAAATCCCATACCTCTTATCATCCCCTGACACAGGGTCATTGCCTCAGGTGGAGGCTTGGGAGGTTTTGCTTCAGGACTTCGATGGAAAAAAAGGCTTCTTATGCTTGAGGGGTTGAAGGTTTTTGGAAGTCGGGTAGAGGGATTTTAAGATAAAACTATATGCTTCTTGCCTATCCAAAAGGTAATAAAGAAGGATACCCTATTGATTACCACCAATCATTTGACAAAACAGATATCGATATTATATTTAAGATTAAGGAAGCATATAAATTAATAACAAGAAACTTCATCAATGCGGGTGTTTAAGCTTTAGAAAACATCCGCATTTTTTCTTGTCTCAGAGATATCACTGTCTTCTTTTAAATCCCTCCATAAAATACCCGATTCCTGATAAAACAACAGCATAAAATAATAATACTATTATCTTTTCTTCATAAGAAAGCGGCTCATCAGTCAGTATCCCGAAAATATAAAAACCAAGTCCTATTAATAATAAAAGAACAACTGCAAGTCTTTTAAAACACTCTTGTAAGTTCATACCTTCCCCCTCTTTTATTTTATCGGCAATCACCTCTTTTAAGTTTAATGTGATTAAAAGGGGAAATGAAATTTAAGGAAGAGGATATTGAGAATTGAATATTATATGTGGAGATTATGAGCTTCTCCCAAGAGAAAAATAAGAGAATTTACTTCTAAAAGTCCAAATCTATACCCTAAAAAACACTCAAATCTTATGCCTTAAAACAAAATTTACTAAAAATTTGTGGAAAAAAACAGATCAAAGATTATTAAAAATTCAAAAACCCCTTTTTTTCAATAATTTCTATCTATTTATCTGAATAATAAAGGGTTATATTATTGCCTAAAATTTAGGCAGTTTGTTATAAAACGCAAAAAAATGGTGACTTAAGTCCTCACATCACAGGTTTTTCCACATGCTTTCCACAATTTTTGTGGAAAAGGTGGTGTCAAAAATCTATGGTCAGTGCCAAAAATCTATATTATTGGCAACCCAACTCAACTTTTCTTTCCTTTGATAAGATTAAAAATACATTTTAGGATAATGAAAATAATATCTTCTAAAAATCTATTCCTAAAAACATCTCTACAATAAAGGGGTCAAGAATGGTGTCAAAAAATCCATACTGCTGATTATTGAAATTAAGTTTTGAGGGTGGGTAAAAATTGGGGTTAGAAAAGAGGGATCTTCACTTAAATTGAATTCCAAGCTTTCATCACTGTTATGTAATGTTCTATAAGAGATTGTTTGTAGATATCATCTTCAAATTCCACGGCAGTGTAGAATTCATCAGCTGTTTTTGTTTCACATCTAACGACCCTACCAGAAACAGTGGTAAATGGAACAAAGTTTGGTAGTAAAAGATCGAGACTGATGATCGATTCCTTGCTATAGGGTCTCATCGAACTAAATTTTGTTCCCACACGAGAAATATCACAGATTTTCCCTCTCTGTTCTACTTTCTCAGGCTTTTTTTGTGAATATAACTCAATCACAGCAGATTGCAGAACTGTTCTTTGTGCTCGACGTCTCTCCACTTGTTCCATTTTTTTTCCTTTATAATAATGATAATTGATAAATTCAAAAATAAAAGGTTTCGCAGCGTATATTGTATTATCGGTAATTCCGAAAAAAAGTTTAATAATATTATTCCAGCAGTAACATCTCCCTATAGTTTGCCTATCTATATAATTTAGTTGACAATAAGAAAAATCCATATATAATTTGACTGTAGTTGTGAATTAGTAAATAAGGGTATAGAAATCTTACGCCGGGAGGTAAAAGAGAACTTACCTTTCGGTTTTTTTCTTTCTGCCATTATTTACTAAAAATTTTATAGAGAGGAGGTTAGTAATTAATGGCAAAAGGAAGAGTAAAATGGTTCAATGATAGGAAAGGCTATGGATTTATTACTACAGAATCAGGCAGCGATATTTTCGTGCACCACAGCGCCATTCAGGGCGATGGCTTTAAGACGTTAGAGGAAAATCAGGAAGTCGAGTTCGACACCGAGAATGATTCAAAAGGGATAAAAGCCAAAAATGTAGTAAAATTGTAAACTGAAAAAGAGGCCTGGAATCTCTCCGGGCCTTTTTTTCATAAATAAAAGGAAAAAAATGGCAAAGGCACAGAATGGCGATACTGTTAAGGTTCACTACACGGGCAAATTGGAGGATGGAACGGTCTTTGACACCTCCAGAAACAGCGATCCTCTCCAATTTCTTTTAGGCAAGGGCCAGGTACTCCCGGACTTTGAAGAATCCGTAGTCGGAATGAGTCATGGCGAATCGAAAACCATTACCATCGAGGCACAAAATGCTTATGGCCCTTACAATGAGGAACGCGTAGTGGAGTTAGATCGAAAGCAATTACCAGAACACATCAATCCTCAGGTTAATCACCAGTTACAGGTCCAGTTAGATAGTGGCCAAAAAATCACGGTCACGGTGACCGATGTCTCTGAATCGAGCATAACATTAGATGCCAACCACCCTCTGGCTGGGAAAGACCTGACTTTTGATATCCAGCTCTTAGAAATCACTTAACCTCTGAAACCTTGCCACTATGTCACTTGAATTTTTTCCAGATCAGGCACTCATGATTAAGATAAGGAGATAAGAATGCAAGGAAGTAAACTTTTTGTAGGCAATCTTGATTATTCTGTAGATAATGACCAGTTAAAAGAATTGTTTTCCAAATATGGTGAAGTGAAGGAAATCAAGGTCATTGAAGGGAGAGGCTTCGGGTTTATTGAAATGTCTAGCCAATCAGAAGCTGAAAAAGCAAAGGAAGAACTGGATGGTATCGACTTTAAAGGACGCACCTTGAAAGTTAATGAGGCTCGACCCCCGAGAAGCAGACAGAGAAAAGATTATCGAAGATATTAGAATAACAGAGATAATAAGGGTGGAATAACCGAATACACAAGAGATTCTAAAGTTTCATCTCTCAATATATCTTAGATTTTGCTAAAAGGTCGGATTAAATATCGGCAGACTTTCTCTACAAGTTTCATTTTCTCTTAACACTATTGATTACAAATATGGATTGTCCCGATATCACATCTATTAACATTTCACGAAAAAGCACAATCTAACTTGTTCCTTCCCTTACTGATACATAACAAAATGAGGTGTATGGAAAGTTCGTAAGATATCATGAAATATAAAAATGTTTTATGTGTATATCCTTACAAGAAAGAACTGAAAAGCATAGGTTTTTTCCCACCTTTAGGTCTTGAGTATATAGCAAGTGCCATAGAAAATATGGTAGATAGTATAAAGATAATTGACCTGAGGTACGAAAAAGAGCCTTTTTCTTCATTTATTGAAGATAAGACTGATCTGGTCCTCGTAAGCCACAATTGGGGTCTCGAAGAGGAGTTTGTAAAAGCTACCATTAACAGTATACCCGAAAATATAACAGTTATCGTTGGAGGAAGACACGCAACAATATATGTTGACGAACTTTTTGAAAATATTCTAAGAATAGATGGTATTGTCCGAGGGGATGGGGAAGAGATTGTAAGAGAAATTGTTCAAAAAGGCATATCATCTGATATAGATGGTCTATCATTTAAATTAAATGATAAGATTGTCCACAATAAGAATAGAGAGCTTCAGCCTATACAGAGCGATCTTTATCCAAATCGTGGACTCCGTCGTTACAAATATAAAATTAAAGTTGATGAATTTAATACAGCTATAAAAATAGACCTTTTGTCCGCATCCAGGGGGTGTCCATTCAATTGCAGGTTCTGTGATTTCTCTTTCAATCCACTAGGAGAGAAGAGAGGATGGTCATGTAGAACACCGGAATCTGTAGTTAAGGAGATTAAATCTATAGAGGCAGGACTCATTGCTTTTGTAGACGATATTTTTACGCATGACTTGGATTGGGTAGAAAGAATATGCGATCTTTTAATCAAAGAAGGGATTAAAAAGAAATATATAATTAATACCAGGCTCTCCATTGCGAAAAGACCCGATATTCTCAAGAAGATGTATAAGGCGGGCTTTACATCGTTTATGATAGGTATAGAATCCTCACAGGATAAGACCCTAGAATCGATGAATAAAGGCTTTACTATTAAAGAAATCAGAGAATCCTTTAAGGTATTAAGAAGATTTAATTTTATATATCATTGCTATTATATCATAGGGAATATTGGGGAAACCAGGGATGAGATGCTTGATATAGCCAGATTTTCACGTAAGCTTGGTATGGATACAATTGTCTTATCGCTATTAAGGGTTGCGAAAAATTCTCCTCTTATAGATACGATAAAACAGCTTGATCATTACCATATTGAAGAGGGATCAGGCAATGTATACTCTGATATGCTGTCTGTTAGGGATCTGAAAAAGATCAGAAGGGATGTGAATGCCTCATTTTTCTCAATTCGAGTAATACTTAAGTTAATGAGGAAGTCAGCTAGACATCGTTTTCTTAAATTAAGACTTATTTTTAAGATTCTTATCTATATCGCAAGGACACAGATAGAGAGGTCTGACAGGAAAAGGCCAATATGTCTGGGATATGCGTATAAATTTTACCCTTAGTGATTGGTTTAAACCCACAGTAAAAAACCATGGGGGACAAATTAAAAAGTTAATATTAGTTTTCATTATAGGTAGGGTTGCCGGTGATGGGAAGTGAAGAAATAATAGGAGTGAATGATGAACTTGAAAATTCCAAACAAAGTTTATAAATACTTACGCCGATTAACAAAAAAATATCCCAAAATCGAATCTATATGGTTTTTAGGGTCTCGAGCTAATAACAATTTTAAAGACGACTCGGATTGCGATTTTTGGGTATTCGCTAACAAAGGAATATTCAATCTCTTGAAGAGAGATAAGTCATTTAAGCAAGAATCCAAAAGAAATAAAATAGATACGCTTATTGTATATGACGGAAAAAATTTTGAAGAGCCCTGGCCCCTACTGCGTAATGGAAGAGTAATACCCAAACAGGGCCTTTTGAGTGAATGGAAATGGGAGCCTATATCATCTTTTAGAGCAAATTATGAAGGCACAAAAGAGAAAACCAGAGTAGGGCCTGATGGAAAGCCAGTGTTTGATATAGAGCAAAGGCTTCTAAGAGCCTTTAAAATATGGGGCCATAAAAAAACCATCCCATATGGTTTTGTGAAGTCAAAGAGGGTTAGGGTCTAAAAAACAAAATTCTCTCTTATCCCCTTACTCAATTTTTAACCAATATGTATCTCAAGCCAAGTTCGCTGCAAATCTGCCTCAAAGCATCCAGCGTCAGTTCCTTATCAGCTGTCACGGTCAGGTGGGTACACCCATTCCCAAGGGGGGTAGCCTTACCGTTAAAATATTTTTTTCCCTTAGAGGCCTTAACCAGATAGCTTTCAGCATCCTTTTTTACAATCGTTATATCGGACTTCTGCTCAATGACACGCACCATGGCGTCATAGACCTTATCTGGTTTTGCCTTTAATTCCCCCCTTGCGGTCGTATGATGATCTCTGCTATTTAGATAAGCCACCGTAGCGATTGTAACAGCAGTTAATGCGCATCCCTCTATTGCTATGGCCACAAGAAGGAGGAGGGATACACCCAAAAACATCCTTGCGGACTTTGAGCTACATGATCTTGGAACCGTAGAGTTCCTCTTCCCTATTCTATCCTCCTTTACTACCTCCGATTTATATACCATAACAAGCCGTCTCTTTCTCCTCTGTTATTTTTTCGAAGGGAGATAACTTTATGACCTGGTTCACAGCAAACCTACTTATTTACAAGCAATAATCATTCCAATTGGGTTAAAGGAATCCATAGATCATAAATAATGGATTAACCATTGCAGTTTGAAGGGGATAATGGAATTAAAAGGTCTTGGAAGGATAACAATGAGCTTTTTAATATGTCAAAAATTGCCTAGAAATTAAAATTATCAACAAAATCACGACTTAAATCGCAACAGGAACTGAAGGCCACATGATTTTCAGTCTCATTAATCAAGAACTTTTCATTGCAAAAAATCTTTTTATTATCTATGCTTTTATATATGCTTGACAGATTGAAATCTTTAGGAAGGGATTTGAAACAAGAGGTTAAGGTATATCAACTCGTCCTAAAGGATAGCCGAACACCGAAGCTGGCAAAGTTACTTCTCGGACTTGCCGTTGGGTATACACTTTTGCCCTTCGATATTATTCCAGATTTTATACCTGTCATCGGTCACCTTGACGATTTTATCATTGTACCTTCTCTGGTCATTGTTGCACTGAAGATGATTCCCAGTGAAGTTTTGGAGGATTGCAGGACAAGAGTAAAAAGTTCATAATCCCGTCTTTTTAGATTACTTTGATTTTTTTCACCACTTAAGAGAGCTATTTAAAAATTTCTTCTGCCTTTTTCATTATTTCTAAAACTTCTTCATCAGAAACATCATACCAGTTATTATAAACCTGTGCCACTGCATAAAAAAAGAGAGGCTTTTCCAAAACAACGATTTCATCAACCATTTCACCTATATCTCTTGCAATATCTCTTCCAGAGACAGGCACAGCAACAACAATTCTCTCTGCTTTCCTATTCTTACAGAGCATGATTGCTGTTCGCATTGTCGATCCCATTGCCAGACCGTCATCAATCAGTATAACCTCTCTTCCAGAGATTTCCGGGAGCGGCTTGCCTTTTCTCAATCTCTCTACTCTTCTTTTAACCTCCTGTTTTTGTTCTTCTATAATCTTTTCTATCTCCTTTTTGGAAAGCTCTCTCTCTGCATTTTTAAACATAAAGATGCTGTTATCTTCAGCAATGGCACCAAACCCTGCTTCTGGATTATAGGGATAGGGTAATTTTCTCGCAACAAGCATTGAAAATTCGGCATCCAGATATTTAGCAACGTGGTAGGCTACCTCTACACCTCCTCTTGGAATCCCTAAGACCAAGACTTTTCTGTTTTTATACTTCTTTAAGGCTTTGGCAAGTCTCTCTCCAGCATCTCTTCTGTCTTCAAACATATCCCATCCTTACATCTTTAATAAAATCCCAAAATTCTTATTTTTAAATTCTATCATAATTTTATCACAGTTTAAAAATAAGTTTGGTAAAATAGAGAGATGAAAACTGCCTTTATCTATACAGATCAATTTGAAAAGTTTGACTATGGCCCTAGCCATCCCTTAAAGACATATCGGCTTAAACTCACATACGAGCTCATAAAATCCTACGGACTTCTTCTTCCATCAGATAATCGCTACATCGAAGCCAAGATGGCAGGGAATGAAGATCTGCTCATGTATCATCAAAAAGAATATATCGAAATACTAAAAATCCTTAACAGCAATATCATTATCCCCGGAGCAGAGAGGTTCGGGCTCGGCCCAGGTGATAATCCCATTTTTGAGGGTCTTTTTGATTGGTCAAGGCTTGTGACAGGTGCATCACTTAAGGCAGCATCACTTGTTGACAGTGGCGAGGCTGATATCGCCTTTAACATATCAGGAGGACTCCACCATGCCATGGCCTCAAGGGCTTCAGGATTTTGCTATATCAATGATCCGGTCATATCGATCATGTCTCTTTTAAAGAAAGGAAGAAAAGTAGCATATATCGATATCGATGCCCACCATGGTGATGGAGTTCAGGATGCCTTCTATTTCACTGATAAAGTCCTGACCATATCTATTCATGAAACAGGACATATGCTTTTCCCTGGCTTGGGATTTGAGAATGAGATGGGAAATGATGTGGGCAAAGGATATAGTGTTAATGTCCCGATGCCGCCTTATTCAGACGATGAACTCTTTCTCCTCGCATTTAATGAGATTGTTCCTCCCCTTATGGAAAAATTTTTACCCGATATTGTTGTCACTCAGCTTGGGGTCGATTCCTTTGTTACTGATCCTCTCACACATCTCAATTATACAAACAGGGGTTTTTGTGAGGTGATTAAGAAAATAAAAGAGATAGCCAAAAAATGGGTCGCCTTAGGTGGAGGAGGGTATCATATCGCCAATGTTGCCAAGGCATGGGCACTTGCCTGGGCCATCATGAATGATATTGAGCTAAAAGATGAGATTCCTAAAGATTTTCTTGACAGATATTCAAAAGAGGGGTTTCAGAGTGGAAAAATATGGGATGAGATTTATGTTGAGAGAGGAGCAACAAAAGAGCAATTAAACAAAGAGGTAAAAAGAGTGATTGATTTTATCAAAGAGAATGTGTTTCCAAGGATTCGGTATAAAAGGAATTAAGAATAAAAGTTGTTGACTCTATAAAATATTTCTATTATTATTTTTGAGCTTGAAATCATAACCTAATTTTGGAAAGGGGGTAATATTTATGGCAGGAATAAAAGAAGGGTGTTCGGATCCGCGCCATAAGGATCATATGTGCCAGATAATATATAATGGAGATTTCGCGCGGGCAGCAAAACTTTCAGACAATGCCAAGTTTATCTGTAAACAATGCGGGAGGTCTGCCAACGAGAGAGAAAATCTCTGCGCAGCAACAGAACATAAAAGTATGATGTATGGAACAGAATAAAATAATGGGGGCCTAAAAAAATACAGGCCCCCCTTTTTTTATCCTCCATAGAAATAAACCTCACGATTTAATCTACAGAATCTCATCCTTTCTCTTTTTTACGAGACTGCAATATTCGCAATTGGAACTGGGCTTTGGGATTTCAGAAGAGAGGATAATTGCAGCCTCCCTCACGATTTTTTTAGGTGCCTCGATCCTTGTCTCTATTTTTAATAATTCAACATGGAATTTAACAATCCCATCCTCTTTAGCCTCCTTGGGCCAGTAAAAGACTAAATAGGCTATCCCTTTTGTTTTGTAACCAGACGATTCCAACATCAAGCAGTAGCAATCAAGCTGGGTCTGATAGTATTTCCTCGGATCTTCCTTTAAATCCGAACCCCTTGTTTTGTAATCAAGGGGAATATAAAAATTATCCTCAACAACACAATCATCCAAAGCCCCTGTTAAGATGACATTTAATGACTCGTCAACGTAGCGCAGATCTGTACTTCTCCAGCTTCTCCATTTTTTTAAGGTCTCCATATCTGGGAAAAGCCTTCCTTTTATCCTGTTTTTAATCTCTTCTGGGAGTTCACCCTCTAAACGATAATTATCAAAATAGTTCTTAATAACTAAATCCATTCCAGATGGCAAAGAAGGAAATATCCCTTTAGGTCTCTTTATGCCCTTAATCTTATCAAGCCAGAAACACCTTGGACATTCAAGATAGAGATTTAAAGTAGAAGGAGAAAGCATCATCTTTTGCATAAAAATCTCCTTTTTATTTTATATTAGCAATTTATTAAGTATATATCAGAAAAAAGAAATGATGAAGAAAAAATAATCTCTCAAGGTATTTTACACATATTGCTTGACAAAACAAATTTTTTAATCGATACTTTTTAGTATGGCGATCTTTTAGGAGGGAAATCTATGGTAATAGGAGATATTGAAAAGAGCTCTCTAGAGACCATAAGAGTAGCAGTTGAAGATTATAAGGGGGCTAAGAGACTGGATATAAGAATTTACTATAAAGACAACAATGGAGAATTGAAGCCCACAAGGAAAGGGGTACCATTTAGGCCTGAGGATATAGATAAGCTTGTAGGCCTTATCAATGAAGCAAAAACAAAATTATAAGCCCTCATAAAACACGCCGCAGAACCATTAGTGCATCCTCTCCCCCCGTCACCCGCATGCCAAACTCATCGTTTTTCAAAGAATCTATCCTTATTTTTTTGTAAAAACTTCTTTTATGGTGTAAAAATATATTTATATGGGTTTTTTTGACTTTTTAATCTAACTTTTTTAACCAAAGGTATATGGGGGAGAGATGGAAATCAAAGAGATAAAATTAGAAGAATTGAACCCAGAAAAATTCATAGAAGATAAAGTAGCGGAGATCTCTTCGACTGTTGGTGATGATTTGGCTATCAATGCCCTTTCTGGTGGCGTCGATTCTTCCACGGTGACAATGTTGGGTCATAAGGCCTTGGGGGATAAGCTCAAAACATATTTTATTGATAACGGTTTAATGAGGGAAGGAGAACCAGAATATATTGTTTCATTATTTAAAGAATTAGGAGTATATGTTGAGCTTGTAGATTCAAAAGAGACCTTTTTCAATAGATTAAAAGGTCTAAAAGACCCTGAAGAAAAAAGGGAAGCGATTACTCAGGCATTTTACAGGGATGTCTTTCGAAGGATTGTCAAAGAAAGCGATGCCAAGTATCTTTTTCATGGAACGAATTATACAGATGTAGAAGAAACCGTTGCAGGGGTTAAAAGGCAGCATAACATTCTTGAACAGCTTGGAATCGATACAAAAGAAGAATATGGCTATAAGGTAATAGAGCCTTTAGTTCAACTCAGAAAAACAGCCGTAAGAAAAATAGGTAAGGCCCTCGGGCTGCCAGGGGAAATTTATGATCGACCCCCCTTTCCAGGCCCTGCCCTGGCAACGAGAATCATAGGGGAAATTACCCCTCAAAGGATAGATACCGTAAGAAAGGCTACAAAAATTGTTGAGGAAGAACTATCGAATACTGAAGCATTTCAATATTTGGCGATTTTGCACGAAGATAGGGTTACCGGTGTAAGAGAGGGAAAAAGAGATTTTGGCCAGCAAATAGAACTCAGGTGCTGGGAGAGTAAAGATGCAGTAACAGGGTCGCCAACAAGGCTCTCCTTTGATACTTTAGATCGATTAGCAGAGAGAATAACAAAGGAAATTCCAGGTGTTGTAAGTGTTACTTACAACATAACGAAAAAACCGCCTTCAACAATTGAGGCTATTTAATGAAATAAAGGAAAGAGCAGAGGAGGGATTTGAAAAGAGACCTCTTATTCAAAAGAGTTTTCCCACGATTTCATCACTTTTATGTAATTTTCTACGAGATATTGTCGGTGAAGGTCATCTTCAAATTCTACTGCAGTGTGGAATTCATCAGCTGCCTTTGTTTCACACCTCACCACCCTGCCAGAAACACTGGTAAAGGGGATAAAGTTTGGCAGTAAAAGTTCTAAATTAATGTTCGATTTTACTCTATAGGGTCTGTTAGAACTAAATTTTGTTCCCACACGTGAAATATCACAGATTCTGCCCCTGATTTCTTTTTCATCTGGGGCCTTTTGCGAATATAAATTAACGCAGGCAGAACTGAGAACGGTTCTTGGTGCTCGACGTCTCTCTACTTGTATCATCATTTCCTTAGAAATAAATTACAAATCTAAAAATCAATACCTTATCGGTAACAATTTGTTAGAACTTGAATAGAAAGAAAGGGAAAAGATATTTTAAAAAATGGGGAAAAGTAGAAGGAAGGTCACTTATGAGAAGAGATATATTCCTCTATTTTAAATTTTGATTTGCATCCACTATAACTCATATATCTAATTTTACCAAACACGTCGCGTTCTTTCCAGGCTCTATCGTGTACTCCCCCTATGCTCCATGCAATTCCCACATAACCATTGGGGTCCCTCCCGTCAAGCTCATACTTATCATTAAGATAAATAGCAAAATTGAAAGCTTCTTCCGGAGTTTTGGTCCACTCCAATATCTTTTTACACCAATACATTCTCATATAACCATGCATTTTGCCGGTTTTTACCATTTGCATCTGGGCAGCGTTCCATAACTCATCATGGGTTTGAGCTCCCTCGAACTGAGAAAGTGAATACTGATATTCCCTCTTGTTTTTCTTGTGCTCATTAAGGGTTTTCTTTGCCCAATCAGGAAAACCCAAAAAAGAATCATAATGTGTATTGTAAAAACAAAAATTATCTGAAAGCTCACGCCTCACAATGAGCTCTTCTAAAAAGGCCTCTTTTGAGCTATTCATCACATCAGTTTTTTGGACTTCTAACGCAACTCTCTGTGCTGAAATATGCCCAAAATGAAGATAGGGTGAGAGATTAGATGGGGCATCTAAATTAGGATCATTTCTCCTCTCATTATATTTGGCCAGTTTATCTTTAAGAAAAGGATGCAACATTTTGAGCGCTGCCTTCTCGCCTGGTTGGATCCACGAAACCTCTGGTACAGATATATCTACTTTGAGAGTATTCATCACACGATCCCAATCTGCCTTCCCAGTTTTTTCTTCCCAAGAAAAGGGATGTTTTTTAAGACGGGGGAACCTTTCTAGAAATTCAGGCAATGCCTTTTTGATCTTTGGTCTAAAAGTATATGCTCCGTATTCCTGCTTTTTTGAAGCGATCCAGCAGGGAACGATATTATGAGCATCTACTTCATAAAAAGGGAGGGATATATTTTTGGCTATCGATTCTTTCCAGCGCTTTTTAATCCTTAAAGGATCAAAATCTGTAATCATAGCTGCTGTTCTATATTTTTTAGTGAATCTTGGTATCTCCTTTTCCGGGTCGCCAGTTAAGAGATAGAATGCAATATTTTTTTGTCTGAGACGATTTTCAACCTCCAAAAGCCCCTTCAGCATAAAACAATATTGCCTCAAAGTGGCATCAAGAAACTTTGGTAACAGGCAAAAGACCACAACGAGAGGTTTTCCGTGCTTTAAAGCGATCTCCTGGCTAAATATGAGTGCCCAGTTATCATTTGCCCTTTGGTCACGACTCATCCAGTAGACGATTGGACCAGATTTTAACCTATTTCCTTTAAGTAACCGAACTCGCTTCTGATTCACATTAACTAATCCTTGTGATTTTTTGAGGGCGCCCATTTTCTCAATCCCATTGAATTACTTTTTTAATGAAGATTAAATATTAACTTAATCAATAACAATGATCATCTTGCCTGTCAAATTTTTCTTATGAAAGTTTTATTAAAAATCAATAAAAATGAAGATTTGAATTGACATCATGCTCTCCTTTTACTATTAATTTACTTTGTATTTTTACAATTCATTCAAGATAAAATAGAAAGGAGAGGAGAATATGCTTCAGGATGGAGAAAAGGGTGTTGTCCTACAGCGAGACAAGAAAACATATGCAGTAGCTCCACATATCCCATGCGGAGTGGTGGATCCTGCTGCTCTTCGAAAAATCGCTGATGTAGCAGAGAAATACAATGCAGAGGCATTAAAAATTACAAGCGCAACCAGAATCGCAATCGTAGGCCTCAAAGAAGAAGACATCGATGATGTCTGGAAAGACCTTGGCATGTCTCCTGGTGCAGCCGTTGGTCTTTGTGTCAGGAGTATTAAGGCGTGTCCAGGAACCACATTCTGCAAGAAAGGCATGCAGGATAGCCTCGGCGTTGGGCTGAAACTCGACAAAAAGTATCATGGATTGGAATTGCCTGGAAAATTTAAGATGGGAGTGAGCGGATGTATTATTCAGTGTGCAGAAACCTGCATAAAGGATATTGGGCTTGTCGGTACAAATAAGGGTTGGTCAGTCTTTGTGGGTGGTAATGGTGGGGTCCTCCCCAGGCTCTCAAAGGAACTGGCAAAGGATCTTCCAGAAGAAGAAGCAATTTCCCTCGTCGAGAAAATCATACAGTATTACAAAACGAACGCCAGCAAGAATCAGAGACTGGGTTCTATGATTGATAAAATGGGTTTTGAAAAGTTCAAAGCAGATGTGTTGAAGTAAAAATAAATTTTGATTATCAAAATTTTAAAAGGGAACGAGCGATTTTTGTTTAGATTTTTTCCCTATCAACTTACAATACCAGAAACTTTGACCTCCTCCACTCTATCCATAGAAGTTTCCGTTAATGTGAATGAGGCTTCAAAATCTTTTTGAGTATTTGGGCAATTAAATGTACGTGTTAGTTTCTTCTCACTTGGTTTTTCAAGGAGTTCATTTTCAGTCATCATCCCCATTATTAAACATCTTGTAACTTCAAGTTTGTATGAATGTGTTTTATGACATTCTGGACAGGACCCGATCTTGATGACTTCATCAATCTTATTCATATCGATACTCTCCTCTTTTGTGAAATCAAAAAAATAATTAAATATATACTTAGAATATGAAATGTCAATAATATTTTTAGATTTAAGGGAGGACCCCGTCAATACAATTTTGCGGTTTTTAGATAAATTAAAAATAGAGGCACGGTCTGGGCTAGAACCGATGAGAAAATAAGGAAACTTTTCTGATGATTACTTGAATGGAAAGCCCTTCTTAAATATATCTTTTGTCTTATCAAGTATCTCCTTTGTTGTTTCTTCAGTCCTTTGTTTTATATCTTTGCCAGCATCTAAGAATTTATCAACTTTTATTTCTTTTTTGATCATCCCGGAAACATCTTTGACCAACGGACCGATGTTAAAATTGGCAAGACTGGCAATAGTGGTATTCATAAGAGCCTTGACCACAATCAACCTGACCAGAGAATTTAGGTCTGTTATGTTTTCATATTTCTCGTCAAGGTTGATGTTGAATTCTCTAACAGAGGGGGTTTCTTTTTTATAATAGTCTTTATAGATAACCTTTCCAATTTTAAGTTCCAGTCTATCTATGTGCATCTCTGGAGCTTTTTCTTTTTTCTTTTCTTTGGGTTTTTCAACCTCCTTTTTTGTTTCGATTGGCTTCAAAGAATTCAAGTTGAGCTGACCTTTGTCATTTTTAACCACTGTAAATTCCTTGAGGTTCATGCGCACTTTTTCCAGATATATTTTTCTTTTCATCATGGCTGAGAGGTTATAGTCGACAAAAATTTCTGGCATATAAAACATTATTTTGTCTTTATATCCAGCGGGATTAAAAAGTTTAAGGTTTTTAATTCCTACAAAGGTTTTGATGATGCCGATGTTAAAACTTTCCGTTTTTAGCTTAAGACCTGTGACCTGCTCTACCCCCCTCTCAACAGCTATTTTGGCAATCATATTTTTCCCTAACAGGAGGATTAAAAATAGTGCCAATATGACAATTACGATACCGAAAATGAGCTTTTTCATATAAAATGAACCCTCCTTTAAATTTATTGAAGTGATTTCAACTCAGATATCTTCTATCAAAAAGAAAGGATTGAGTCAATAGGTATTTGCGGTCTTTAGGTGCTCCACTGGCAATTTTTATAAGGGTTTGATATGAGGGATGGTTTATGTAGCTTTCTTGCTTGATATATATTCTCTGATAAAAGATTGGAGAAGATAATCGCCCAGAATTTCTACAGCAATATGATGCTCTTTTTCCTTCTTCTTCTCACAACGCACAATTTTGCCAGCAAGGTATATCATCGAACCTAATGACGATAAGGTGATACCCAGATAGATTATCGAGTCTTTTGGATAGGATTTGTCAGAGACAAATTTTACTCCTAAAGGAGAAATATCACAGATTCTTCCTACGAAATCTGCTTTGTTCTGTACATTTTTCAAATAAACATTAACTGTCATACATCCTAAAGTCGCTCTTTTTTCTCTTCGTCTCTCTTTTTGTTCTATTGTCTTCATTTTTAAAATACCTCTCAATCAAAGATTGGTTGTGATGGGCACAGCAAAAAATAAAGAGGAACTTTTTAATCAGATTGAAATTTTTGTTTGATTATCTTGCCAGGTGTTCATCTTGCTAAGTCATAATGCTCATATATTCTAATATTAAAGATTGCTGACAATAATTTTCATCGAATTCTAAGGCAATATGGTGCTTCTTAGCACTTTTCTGTTCGCATCTTACTACCCTGGCAGGAATATAGATAAGAGAATCATCATTCGGTAATAAAAGACCAATATAAATCTTCGATTTCATTGTTTGGGGCTTGTTAGAAATAAATTTAACCCCCAAAGTAGAAAGATCACAGATTTTTCCTTTATATTCTTTTAGATATTGTTCATCTTTGCGAAATACATCTAAAAAAGCATCATTCATTTTTTTTCTTGGTGCCCGACGCCTTTCTTTCTGCTTTATTGTTTCCATTTTTAAATAACCTCCCCAATAAAAGTTTTCTATTTTATCGACAATATTTTGTCAACACTTAATATGATTATAAGGATTCTTAACGAAAACCTTCAATATCACCATCATTTGAAATAATATACTTATCCCGCTTTTTCATCAATTTGATAAAATCATCAATTAAAGATTGTTGAATAGAATCTTCTTTAAGCTCCACAGCAATATAGTACCCCTCGTTACCTATCTGTTCACAGCGGACTACCCTGCCAGGAATCTCTATAAAAGAATCATCGCTCGATAGATCATTATTGGGTAGCAAAAGCCTTACATAAACCTTTGAGTTAGGCTTGTAGGGTTCGAAAGAAGTAAATTTAACTCCTACAGTAGAAATATTAAAGATTTTTCCTCTAAAGACATCTTCGCTTACTACCTTTTCTGGACATACATCAACCATGGCGTAGTCTAAATTGATTCTTGGTGCTCGACGCCTCTCTATTTCTCCCATCGCTTCCCTAAAAATAAATTA
>Ga0307379_10002318_pt1 | contig 28457 bp, 31 predicted proteins | sample UN2MG_FD_202237 | JGI IMG/M metagenome (GOLD analysis project Ga0307379, IMG submission 202237) | Soil microbial communities from Risofladan, Vaasa, Finland - UN-2 | ecosystem: Environmental > Terrestrial > Soil > Coastal area > Acid sulfate soil | place: Finland: Risofladan, Vaasa | collected...
ACCTCATAAATGCCATCGGCGGCCCACTTACCCTGCCACTTTTTCTCAATTTCCCGGGGATTGTATTTCAACGCCATGTCGCTAAAGTTTAGCCCATTTCAGAGGCAAATTAAAGAGCCAAGTTTCATCCACCTCTGAAAAAGCCGACCTTGTCATTGCGAGAAGCGTCAGCAACGAAGCAATCTGCAAGCGAGATACCTCGCTTGCACCCATAACAACCTGTGTAACATACAGCGTTGCTTCTCTTCTCCGTCAGTTGGCGGATGAGATTGCCACGCTTCGCTCGCAAAGACACAAAAAGTTATCAAGCCTTAGTTTTCATGTATAATCACTATAGATTCACAGCGAGAACTTTATGAAAACTAAGCCTGAATGGTATCCTTTACTGCTCTTCGGGTTAGCTTTTCTATTGCTTGGCTCAATTGCAGCTTGCGGAGAACCCCCCTCCATAACCATTGAACCGACAAGTTTTAATTTCACCGCGGTGCAAGAGGGAACAAATCCACCAAGCCAAACATTAAGCATACGGAACTCGGATGGCGGAACGCTAAGTTGGTCAGCAAGCAGTGATGCCCAGTGGCTTACTGTAAACCCTGATAACGGAAGCTCTACTGGAGAGGTAGACAATGTAACCCTATCGGTGAATATTTCTGGCATGGATTCTGGACATTATGTTGCCCTCGTCATTGTTTCAGCACCAGGAGCCACCAATACCCCCCGAACAGCAGTGGTAAGCCTGTCAATCGATCCACCTCATGGTCAAGAAGAGGAAGTGCTCAATGCGTTGGATACTGAAACCCTCCTTGCCCACGAGGGCGAAGTTAGAACAGTTGAGGGAATTGTAGTTGGAACTTACTACGCTGAAAAGTCAAAGGAAAAACCGACTTTCTTAGACTTCCATGACCCGTATAAGGGATACTTCACGGCTGTTATCTGGGAAGATGATAGAGATAAATTCACGCAGGCATTCCCTCCTGACCCAGAAACTTATTTCTTAAATAAGAAGGTAAAAATTAAAGGCTTGATTGAAACTTACGAAGGAGTACCGGAAATCGTCTTAAATGACTCATCGCAAATTTGGACTGTGGAATAGACTACTATTAGTCAGCCTGGTTTTAATTTTCGCCATTTTCTTCACAGGCTGCCGCGAAACCAGTAATTTAGCTCTGGTAACTCATGTTATCGATGGCGACACCATAGAAATTGAGGGCGGTTACTATGTTCGTTACATCGGTATCGATACTCCGGAGAAGGATGAACCATTTTACCAGGAAGCTACCGAAGCTAACCGGAACTTTGTTGAGGGAAAGAAAGTTTACCTGGAAAAGGACATTGAGGATAAAGATGAATATGGTCGCTTGCTCAGGTATGTGTGGGTGGACAATACTATGGTTAATGCTGAACATGTTAAACTAGGCTATGCCTATTGCTACTCCTATTCACCAAACACCAAATACCAAGAATATTTCCTCCAATTGGAGAGAGAGGCACGAGAGCAAAAACTAGGATTGTGGGCCGCTAATCCCTAGCAAATACTAGCTAAATAGCATATACTATCCCAATATTGCACGCTAATGGATGAAGTCATTATCTCTAAAGCGATAACTGAAAGCTACATAAAAGACTTTCTTGAGGCAATGGAGGTCGATGTTGCTATAGTGGGTGCCGGACCGTCAGGGCTGGTTGCTGCCTGTTATCTGGCAAAGGAAAAAGTAAACACCGTCATCTTCGAAAAGAGGTTGAGCATTGGGGGCGGCATATGGGGTGGTGGAATGATGTTCAATAGAATTGTAGTTCAGGATAAAGGCAAGAAAATACTCGATGAATTCGGCATCACCACTACCAAATACCAGGAAGGCTACTATGTTGCCCGCGCCATAGAGGTGGCTTCTGCCCTCTGCTTGCAAGCGGTAAAAGCCGGCGCCAGGATATTCAACCTGATTAATGTTGAAGATGTGGTTATCAGGGAAAACGATAAAGTTAGCGGGCTGGTGTTGAACTGGAGCGCTGTGCCCATAGCAAATTTACATATCGACCCCCTGGCTATGAAAGCTAAACTGGTAATTGATGCTACGGGGCATGATTGTGAGGTTTGTCATCTGGTCACCAGGAAAATAGGCGCTAATCTCAGGACGTCCACAGGAAACATAATCGGCGAAAAACCGATGTGGGCTGAGATGGCCGAGAAACAGGTTGTGAAAAACACTAAAGAGGTTTATCCCGGATTAATAGTTGCCGGCATGGCAGCAAGTGCCGTCTTTGGTTTGCCCAGAATGGGACCAATATTCGGAGGCATGCTTCTATCAGGCAGAGAGGCTGCTGAGCTGGCTATAAAATTACTGAAATAACGATGGCAAAGACAATCGCTGAGATTAACGAAAAAATTAAACAGGGAAAGGCGGCGGTGGTAACCGCTGAAGAGATAATTGATATTGCCCGCGAAAAGGGCATTACCAGGACAGCCGAGGAAATCGATGTCGTTACCACGGGCACCTTCAGCCCGATGTGCTCTTCAGGCACGTTTCTAAACATCGGGCATTCCACGCCGAGGATGAAGTTTGGCGGCGGCAAGGTTTATCTAAACGATGTTCCAGCCTACACCGGTCTGGCAGCCGTGGATATTTTCCTCGGCGCAACCGCTTTGCCCGATGATGACCCCAGAAACAAAATCTATCCGGGCGAATTTCAGTATGGCGGCGGACATATCATCGAGGAGTTGGTAGCCGGAAAAGACATCAGGTTAGAAGCTATCGCTTATGGGACTGACTGCTACCCCAGAAAGAAGCTGGAAACCTGGATAAATATCAACGACATAAATAACGCCATCCTGTTTAACATAAGAAACGCCTACCAGAACTATGATGTCGGGGTAAACCTATCGGACCGAATGATTTATACCTATATGGGCGTGTTGAAACCACAGCTGGGCAACGCTAATTACTGCACCTCGGGACAGCTTTCCCCCTTGCTTAATGACCCCTATTATAAAACCATAGGCATAGGAACCAAGATATTCCTGGGTGGTGGCGTGGGCTATGTCGCCTGGCATGGTACACAACACAATCCCGATGTCCCCCGAGGGGATAATGGTGTGCCCTTAGAGCCCGCCGGGGCTTTAGCGGTAATCGGCGATTTAAAACAGATGAAACCAGAATGGTTGGTGGGAACCAGCATGCTTGGCTATGGCTGCACCCTCACCGTGGGCATAGGCATTCCCATTCCGATACTCTCTGAAGAGATTCTCCGCTACACTACCGTGACCGATGCTGAAATTTTCGCCCCCATCATCGACTACTCTGAAGCTTACCCTAAAATGAAAGCTGGCAATCTCGGCGAAGTGAGCTACGCTGAACTGAAAAGCGGTCACATAAAAATTCACGGAAAGGATGTCCCCACCGCTTCTTTATCCAGCTACTATAAAGCTCAGGAAATCGCTAATGCCTTGAAACTATGGATAGCAAAGGGCGAATTTACACTTACCGAACCAGTAGCACCTTTGCCCGGAGCAGAATCAGGGATAACTATTAAGCCCCTTAAGGAAAAACCGATAATGGAGTGATGAGATGGATGTTTCAAAAAGAATAGTGCTGCGCTTCCCTCCCCGCATTACCAATCAATCCATAGTGTGCCGACTGGCTAAGGACTTCGACCTTACTTTTAACATCCTTAAAGCCTCGGTTACACCAGGAGAGGAAGGGCTGATGGTTATGGAGTTAAGCGGCGACCAGAGAAATTACGACAAAGGTATCCAGTACCTCACCAAAGTGGGAGTGAAAATTCAATCCTTGAGCCAGGATGTAGTTCGCAATGAAACCAGATGCACCCACTGTGGCGCCTGTGTCAACCTGTGCCCTACGGGTGCTTTCTCCATAGACCCTGAAACAAGAAAGGTGCTTTTTGACCATAATAAATGCGTGGTTTGTGAGTTATGCGTTAAGGCTTGCCCCCCTCGAGCTATGGAATTATATTTCTAAATGCTCTATCGCCTCGGTATTAAAGACACCGACTTAGTCTCCTTCAATGTTGTGGTAAAACAGACCAACCTCTATATCCGAGCACAACACAACCTCAAGGATAAGGCATTTAAATCTGTGATGAAACACCGCCGCTCCCTGGAAGGATATATCCAGCACCACCCTTTATTTTTAACAACGCTCGAGCCATATCCAGCAGAACAAAACGCTCCAGCTATTATCAAAGAAATGACAATAGCAAGCCAGATAGCCGGCATTGGTCCTATGTCTGCTGTGGCTGGCGCCATCGCTGAAGCCGTGGGCAGGGATTTGCTCCCTTTCTCGCCCGAGATAATCGTGGAAAACGGCGGCGATATATTCCTGAAAACATCGAAAAAAAGGCTGGTGGGCATTTATGCCGGGGAATCCCCTCTTACTGGCAAAATCGCCCTGGAAATCAAGCCCCAAGAAACACCTCTGGGAATATGCACCTCATCGGGAACCATAGGGCATTCCTTAAGCCTGGGCTGTGCCGACGCTGCGGTCGCCCTCTCATCATCCACAGCTCTGGCAGATGCTATCGCTACTGCCATAGGCAACATGGTCAAAGACATAGACGCTATTCCTCAAGCAATTGAGAAAGCCAAAGACATCCCCGGATTATATGGCATAATCATCATCAAGGACGACAAGATGGTAATCTGGGGCAAGGTAAAAATCGTGCCCCTGGCTACAACGAGCAGGAGCAAGTCACCACGGTGATGAGCACTTCCTTGCTGGTTACGCCACCACGTCCATCCAAGACGGTTGCCGTAATGATGAATTGCCCTCCATCTGAAGGCGCAGTCCATGTAACATTAGCACCGCTTCCAGAGATACCTCCCCTATCGACCGACCAAGCATAGCTTAGCTTATCACCATCAGGGTCCGAAGCGATACAAACAATGTTACAACTCGTACCCATATAAATTTTAGTCTTCTCAGCAGTCAAGCTCTCGATGACCGGTGGATGATTAACCCCCACATCGATAGTCACCGAAGCGGTGCTCATACCTCCCATGCTGTCCTCGACCAGCACAGTGATATTATAACTGCCCGGTTGTTGAGGAGCAGTCCAGTTAGCTATAGAGCCTTCACCGGTAATGTTACCACCTTCAGCTTCCCACTTATAAGTTAACTGGTCATTATCAGGGTCTTCAGCCTGGCACTCTAGCTGGCAATTACCTGAAGGACCCACCCAATCTTCCCAATCTTCACACACAGTCAAGTCGGTAATTATTGGATGACTGTTAGTCCTCACGGTGATGACTATAGAGCCAGTAGTTTCATCACCATACTCATCGGTCACATTAACCGTGACGGTGTAATTGCCAGACTCACCGGGAGCAGTCCAGCCACCAGATTCACCGCTCGCGCGAGCACGCATAACACCTCCACTCGCTGACCAGTTATAAGTCAGGTTACCGCCAGCAATAGAAGTGGCATTGCATTCAATGTTGACCGTCCCTGAAGGAAGCACCAATGTCTTATCAGCCTCGAGGCTGTTGATAACCGGGGAATTATTAACTGGGCCGCAACCGCAGGCAATAACGATAGCAACAACGAGGACAATCAAGCCAACTAGCCATTTCCGTAACCACAAATTCATTTTATGCCCTCCCATTTCCATTTCTTAATCAGCCAGGGACGAAAATGCCAAAATCCCGTGGGATGAAATACCAATATTATCACAGCCAGCATTAAGAGCACAACATCATAGACCATTGCCTGCATTGGTGTCACTATCCCGAAAAGCGTTTCCCATACCCCGAAACAGCTACATGAGGGAAATTCTTCCATCCCCCGGCTTATTGCCAGGGAATTATTAGCCATAAAGCCAATGAGGAGCGGAAGACACAACCCAGCAGCAATTCGAGGAAATACCCCCAGAATTAAAAACAGCCCCAGAATTATCTCCCCTATAGGAAGGGCATGAGCGATGAGGTAAGCCATAGTAGGAGTCCAGAAGGATTTGAGCAGCAAGTCAGCAAACTCCGTCTGACCAGGTATCTTGCCCACCCCGGAGACAAACAGGGTCAAACCCACAAATGTGCTGGGACCAAGGGCAATCAAATCCCTCCGCCAGTCCCCTTTGGTTATGATACGAGGCATATGCAGCTATTATAGAATGTGTAACTATGCCACGCAACTCCCAAAGCCTCACACGACATTTTTGAACGCCTTTTTTCGTCATTGCGAGGCGTAGTTTAAAACTGTAGTTGCCCAATTTATTGGGCAATTGTGTCTGATGAATCAGGCAACTACAAAACCCTTTTGTCATTGCGAGGCACAACGTGCCGAAGCAATCCCCAAGTTGAAGCCCTGAATACCCAGCATTAAATTCCGAACAATATTAAAAATCAAACATAAAAAGTCAAAATGACAAATTAAACTGTAAAAACCTTCCTCATTTCGCTCTTTGACTTTTGACTTACTTTTGCCTTCCTCACTTTGCCCTTTTATTTTTGAGTTTTGCTTTTCCTGAGATTGCTTCGCTCCGCTCGCAATGACAATTAAGAAGGACACAATGACCCCCCTTCTGTCATTGCGAAGCACTCTCCTCTTTTGTCATTGCGAGGCACAACGTGCCGAAGCAATCTATACTGATCCTCCCGGGCAAATATGGCGGGAGGGAGTTAGAGGGAGGGGGAAAGTCTGCAGCTATGTATTGAATTATGCCCCTGATTCCGCTTACAATGCAGCAAGAATGAACAAAGGCAAGGTCTCCATAATCCTTCCCGCGCTTAATGAAGCCGGGACAATCGGCAGGGTCATTGACGAAATACCTACGCAAGCCCTGGAGCAAGCAGGGTACAGCATCGAGGTTCTGGTAGTTGATAACAGCAGCACTGACCAGACCGCTCAAATCGCCCAAGAAAAGGGAGCCAGGGTTATCACTGAGCCCCGAAGGGGCAAGGGCAGGGCAGTCAGAACCGCTTTTGAACAGGTCAGAGCTGACTTCGTGTTCATGCTTGATTCCGATTATACCTATCCCGCCACCTATATCCCTGAAATGCTCAAGCTTCTCAATCAACGCTATTCCGTGGTAATAGGTTCCAGATTAAAGGGACAAAGGGAAAAGGGTGCCATAAGCCGCCTGAATATAATCGGCAATCATTTGCTCACCATGATGGCAAACACACTGTATCGCACCAGGATAAGCGATTTATGCACCGGCTACTGGGGCTTCAGGGGCGAGGTTATACCCGGGTTAAATTTATCTGCCGAGGGGTTCAACCTTGAGGCTGAGCTATTCTCTCAGGTGGCCAAAAAAGGCTACCGCATAGGCGAGGTGCCCATCACCTACCGCCGCCGTTCCTCAACCAGCAAGCTCAGCTCAATAAAAGCAGGACTCAGCATAGGACGGACGTTAATCGCCGCAAGGTTTTGAGATATGACTAAGATGCAAAACTTGGGCTGGAGGCACTGTCATTGCACGACTCTCTTCTCTTCTTGTAGTGCGACCCTTCAGGGTCGTGCGCACGAGGCTAAAGCCTCGTACTACACTTCTAAACACCCTTGTCAGCACAAGGCATGCCCCATTCTGTCATTGCGAGGCTTATTTTTATTGTCATTGCGAGCGAAGCGTGGCAATCTCGTGGTGAGACGAAGCCCATTCCAGTTGAGAACACTGTATATGGTATAATAGTATACAAGTTACAGGACTGCTAGCCTTGTTAAGGAATAGGGGGGCTTATATGAATATAGCTTCGGATAAAAAAGTGGGAGACATCACGGTTAGAGAGCTGAGGGAACTCGTTAGGGAAATTGTTGCTGAGATTGTTGACCCTGATTATGGGCTTGAATTACGAGATGAGGTAATAGAGGCTCTGCGAGAATCCTGGGAACAAAAAAAGAGGGGGGAGGGGATTCCGCTGGAGAAAGCTAAGAATAAGTTGGGCTTATAGTGTATAGAGTAACGGTCCTGCCCAAAGCACTCGATGCATTAGAGTCCCTGGACAAGGTTACTGTCAAAAGAATCTTGGATAAAATATCCTGGCTTTCAGATAATTTTGATAATTTAACTCCCTTGTCACTTAAAGGCGCACTTTCAGGAACTTATAAGCTGAGAGCCGGAGATTGGCGAGTGATTTATAGTTTTGATGCAGATAAGCGTATTATCACCGTTCACCTAATCGGACATAGAAAGGATATTTATAAAATCTAGCCTGATATTTCATTGCGAAGGGGAGAGCGTGGCAACCAGATATAGTTCAGACGAGGCAGTTAGGCAGGCAATAAACGATGTTATAGGCAAGAGGGCATGAAACTCCCAAAAATATCCATAATCACCGCCTCCTACACCATGGAGAGGTTTAAAGATATTATCGAATTGCTTGATAGCATTCAGGTTCAGAGCTACAAAAAAATTGAGATTATAGTTGTGGCTGATGGGGCACCTGAGCTTGCTGAGAAAATCAAGAACCACATACATCAAAAAAATCATTCCACTATATCGGTGTTATGTAATGAGGGAGAGCGTGGAATTTCTTCAGCCAGGAATTTAGGTATCAAACAGGCAACTGGCGAAATCATAGCTTTTGTCGATGATGATGCCCTTCTTTTTCCCAACTGGGCAGAAGAAACGGCTAAAGCTTATGCCGAGGATAGCTCAATTATTGGATTGACCGGTCCTATTTTGCCTCTATGGGAAGACAAGTCAATGGCCTGGTTCCCTAAGGAGTTTTACTGGATATTTTCCTGCACTTACTGGGATTGGGCCGAGCCAACTGAGGTCAGAAATGGCTACGGAACTAATATCTCCTTCCGAAGAGAAGCCTTTGACCAATGCGGCTATTTCAAAACTAGTTTAGGTGTTAAGGGAGGTTGGCAAGGACCAGGTGGGGAGGAAACCGAGTTCTCCATAAGAGTGAAACAACAGACTCATAAGCGTATAGTCTACCACCCAAATATAAAGGTAAAACATAAGGTCTATCGCTACAGGCTTAGCAATAGTTTTATCCGGAAAAGGGCTTACTGGGAAGGCTATACCAAAGCAATGTTTGGCAGACTATACCACTCCAATGATGAAGCGGTGTTGTCTACCGAGCATGAACTTCTTCATCGCATCTTCTCACGCTTAATACCTAGTTCACTAAAGCTTGTCTTCAGCCAGCCTAAAATTGCCCTGCGCCGATTATGGGTTACCATCTTGGTACTGGCCTGTGTTGCTGCCGGATACTTGAATTACAATTTGCGTAATCTTAGCCACGGTAGGAATGATATGTGACATGACCTATGGGAAGCCCATAATTACCTCAGACCTCGAGACAATGCGAGAGTGCCTGAAGAATTATCAAGGAGCAATGTTTACCCCGGTGGGCAATTCTCCCGCCATAGCACAAAAGCTTACCGAAATTTATACTCAATATGAGTCAGGCAAAGCTATGGTTTATAATCCACCCCAGAATACCTGAGATGAAATTGCCAGGCAATATGAACAAATTTTCACTCAGCTAGAGGCAACGAAGTGAAATTAACTAACTTCCCAAGAAAAATATGGGCGACGTTTGGCTCAACAGCTGAAGAAAGGGCTGATTATCTCTGGAAACTTTACCTAGCACACAGCAATAAGCGCAATGCGGCTGGTAGATACCTTGATATAGGCTGTGGCTCAGGGCGAAATGCCATCGCGTTTGGGCAAAACTGACAATCAATTCATTGCTTGGACATAGGCAAGAAGGGCCTTATAAATTGCAAAGCAGCTTTTCAGGCAAAAGGTATTAGCAAGGCTTCCTTCTACCAAGGAGATGCCCTGGCATTACCATTTAAAGATGTCACCTTTGATCGAGTTTCTGTAATTTCTGTCATTGAGCATGTTGCTGACCAACATCGTACTATGCACGAGATAAGCAGAATCATTAAGCTAGGAGGAGAGTTAATATTGCAAGTGCCAAACAAATATTTCTTTGTGGACTTACATACAGGCATACCACTTCTACATTACTTACCCACAAGCATTAGACACTGGCTTTTAACCAGGCTAGGCTATAAAGGATTAGCCGATGTCATGAGTATATGTATACCATCAAAAGCTGAGCTAACTAATCAGCTTCGGGCTAAATTTGCTAAAGTCCAAGTCATGAAGATCATCTATCCCTCACATCTGATTATGCCGCAACTGAGACCCGTTTATTCTGCCTTCAATTTTTTTGGCATATTCAAGCTAGTCCCTTTTGGCTTTCTTTTTATTGCGATAAAGCAGAGCCCGAGAGCAGAACGTTAAATAGCGTGCCTAAAATGAAAATCCTTCAGGTATATCTCGGATACAACTTAACTCTAGGCAGAGCAGCATACGAGGAATACCAGCCCGAACCTGGGAAAGAAATATCAAGCTGTGATATATTGTTAGAAACTTTTCGGGGGGGGGGTCTAAATATGGAAAGAATACTAGTTACTGGAGGTGGAGGATTTATCAGGAGCCAACTGTGGCAGAATTAGGAAGGGCGATTAGAGTGCTTTATGTTTGCCCTTTGGCTCACTGTGCTGGCCATCCTCCCCAAACTGCAATAAACGAAAGTTCGGCTTTGGTCAAAGCGGGTGCGGAGGTTTCTCTGTGCACTTTCCGGGGTATTCTCGGTCAAAAAGAGCCTCAAATAATACCTCATAGAACAGTGGTTTCAAGTTGGATTGGCTTTCCTTTAGGCATCCTCACACATTTATTGCGTGTTTCACTTAAGACAAAGCCAACAAAGGGGCTTGCATGGTTCCTGGAAAATCTCTCAACATTATTCCTAGCGGTTAGATTAAGAAAGACTTTAAGGTATGACGTAATCTACCTGCGCGATGGCGACCCTTTTATCTTTATTCCCTTTGCTCTGGGATTGGTTTTTAAGCATTATAGGTGGGTGATCTCACTAATAGGGGTTGTCGGAAAGACGTCGCCTCCTTCTTTGTTTAATAGGTTCATTAACAATCCTATCTGGAAACCAATTTACCGCAGAAGCCTTGCCAAAAACCAGTTTATCTTCCATTGTGAAAATAAATATACAAAAGACTATTTTGAGACAAACTTTTTAGACGGCATACTATCGGGAAGGGTATCGGTAGTTCCCGTAGGAATCGAACAAACTGCTAGCAACGTGCCTCAAAAGGAAGCAAGACGCTATCTTGGCTTACCGCAAAACAAGGTTATATTCCTCCATTTCGGAGCCCTTCATGCAGGTAAAGATATCGAAACAGTCCTTGTTGCCCTCAAAAATGTATCTAACACCATTTTAATTCACGCTGGAAAAGTAACGTCTTCAGTAGACCTAACACACCTGATACAACATTGTGGTCTGCAAAATAGGGTGATCATTAAAGATTACTACATCCCCGAAGCGGAGAAACAGTACTATTTCGGTGCCGCAGATGCTACAATCCTCTCCTATAAAAGGGACTTCTTGCAAACAGCAAGCATGCTCTGGGAAGCGGCGAAATTCAGTTCGCCGACTATTGCCAGCGATGTTGGCGAACTGGGGGAATTGGTCAAAAAGCATAAGATTGGATTAGTTTTTGAGGCTGAAGACGCCACCTCTCTTAAAGGCGCGCTCTTGCATTTTCTTAATTCGAGCCAGAGTGAAAGGGAAACTATGAGGAGCAGCTGTGAGAAGTTCTGTGGTGAGTTCTCTCTCGGGGCCTGGGCTCAGAAATGCATAGGGATTTTTACGGAATTATGCGGACACGAAAGTAGAGAAGAGTGATGCTCTTCAACTTGCATTCCATTGCCACCATCTTTTACCTCTAGCGGTAACATAAGCGCTAACGAGCCCCTGTACCCCGATCCACGTATACGCACTTGTCAAGACTTTGACAAAACCCTTTTGACGGAGGAAGGCGGCTTCAAGCTAGTCAAATATATCCTTTTCATATTCTTTGGTGCCCCGATGTCTCTCGGTTTTTGACATACTGCTCTATTGTTTTTTTTAGCCCTTCTCTAAATTCAGTTTTCGCTTTGAACCCAAATTCCCTTTCTGCTTTGGAAGTATCTAGACATCTTCGCGGCTGTCCATCCGGCTTGCTCTTATCCCATATTATCTCCCCATCAAATCCTGTAAGTTCTGCTATCAATTTGACTAAATCTTTGATTTTTATCTCGAATCCCGCTCCGAGGTTTACTGGTGCAGGCTTATTGTATCTTTCTGTGGCTAGAACAATCCCTTCCGCTGCATCTTCAACATATAAGAATTCCCTAGACGCTTCTCCAGTCCCCCAAACCTCAACCCCCCTTTCGTTATTTTGTACCGCCGCTGTGAATTTTCGAATGAGCGCTGGTATGACGTGAGAGCTTTCTAAATCGAAATTATCTTTCGGACCATAGAGGTTTACAGGCAATAAAAATATCGAGTTAAATCCATATTGCTGCCTATATGCCTGTGACTGCACCAGTAACATCTTCTTCGCCAAGCCATAAGGAGCATTCGTCTCCTCTGGGTATCCATTCCATAAGTCCTCCTCTTTAAACGGGACTTGCGTGAACTTTGGGTAGGCACAAACAGTTCCTATTGCTACGAACTTCCCCACAGCTTCTTGTCTGGCTGCCTCCATCATTTGAATACCCATAATAGCGTTGTCATAAAAAAGCGAGGCTGGGTAAGCTTGATTGTATCCAATGCCTCCAACTCTTGCAGCCAGATGAATCACAATATCAATGTCTTTGACTGCTTTAACACAATTCTCCCAGCACTTTAAATCCATATCTTTGCTTCTGGGTATCCTTATATTCTGTCTGCTTACGCCCTTCTCTTTTAATTTCTCCACCAGAAAGGAGCCTAAGAATCCTGCACCGCCTGTTACCAGAATCTTTTTATTGTCCCAAAATGCCATTTAATCTACACCCCACCATTTATTCGGAAACTTCTTCTTCAATATTTCATCTCCTTCCCCTATGGGTTCTAAACCCGCCGCCCGCATATCCGCATCTACCATAATCTTAACCAAATCTTTAAATTTGATCTTTGGATTCCAATTTAACGTTGCTCTAGCTTTAGCAGGATCTGGAAGCAATCCTTCGGGTTCTGTTGGTCTAAAATACCTTGGGTCAATCTTAATATGGCTCTCCGCATCCAAATTTACATAAGAGAAAGCTTCCTCCAGGAATTCCCTGACTGAGTGAGATTCCCCTATTCCAATAACAAAATCACCTGCCTGCTCATTTTGGAGCACCCGCCACATACATTCCACATATTCTGGCGCATATCCCCAATCTCGTTTCGCATCTAAATTCCCTAGGTAGAGATACTTCTCCTTTCCGACAAGAATTCCTGCTATAGCTCTCGTGATTTTCCTGGTTACAAAGGTCTCCCCCCTTCTCGGAGATTCATGATTAAACAGTATTCCATTGCAAGCAAACATGCCATATCCATCACGATAATTTTTTGTCATCCAATACGCATAAACCTTAGCACAGGCATAGGGGCTTCTTGGCCTAAATGGCGTTTCTTCATTTTGTGGTGGCGGGGATGCCCCAAACATCTCACTGCTGGAGGCTTGATAAAATCTCACCTTATTCCCGCTTCTTCTTATTGCCTCCAATAATCTGGTTGTGCCCAGCGCAGTAACATCGCCAGAATATTCGGGGATATCAAAACTTACCCGTACGTGGCTTTGCGCTCCCAGATGGTACACCTCGTCAGGCTTTATGTTGTAGATTACATTTGAAATCTGTTCAGAATCAGAAAGGTCACCATAATGCAGAATCAGTCTTGCATTAGGGTCATGAGGGTCAACATAAATATGGTCTATCCTGCTTGTATTGAAGGTAGACGCTCTTCTAATTATTCCATGGACTTCATATCTTTTATTCAGTAAAAACTCGGCTAAATAAGAGCCGTCCTGTCCTGTTATGCCTGTGATCAATGCTTTTTTCATAATTCCAGTTTCCTCCAGTTTATTTTTTACCACATATTATCTAGCATTTCCTTTCTTTCTAAAAACAAACAATCCAAGAGCATAGTTATCTTCCGAGGGAATTACTCCCCTAGCCTCAATCTCTGCACATTTAACCCAAACATTCACTGAGTTATTCTTGTAAAACTCCTCTAACAAAATCTCAAAATTTTCATAAGCATATTTTAGCAACTTGCTATTTTTGTTATAAACCCTATGTAAAGGTCTTATTGTTTTTTCTTCTCCATACGGGATAGTGAGGATTAAAATTCCATCAGGATTTAGGATTTGCTTTGCTTTTTCAAGAGTTTTTATATCGCCTTCTCTTATATCTTTGGAACCATATCTACCCCTAAGACCAATATGCTCGACCGTTGAGCACAGCACTACAACATCATAAGAATCTTTCAAATCTACTGAAAGAAAATCATCTTGCATGTAATTTACACCCTCGTAAATATACGGAGATGGTAAAAGGTCTATTCCAACTGTTTCAAAACCAAGCTCTTTGATTATTGTTGTCAATGGGGATGCACAACAACCTATATCGAGAACTTTTTTATACCTGTTTTTATCAATGCTTACCAAACTTTTTATGACAAATGCATATTCAATACATCTGTCGCCAGTTAATGGATTTGTTAGTGGGTTTGGTTCAAAGAAGCGCCTCCAAACCTTTAAGGCTAGCTTGCGAATTATCTTAAGGAGTTTCGATTTAAGTTTTAGTTCCACCATTTGATATCACCTTCATTTTTGCTTAAAATAAAGTTATATTCGCATTCTCTAATAAATTCAACTATCTCATTGGCATTTTTTACATTAATACCTAAATACAAATGCCTATCTGATTTAACTGAATAAATGTTTTTAAACCCACAATTGGCCAGAAGTGTTATTAACTCCCCAACCGATCCACCTATGTGTTCAATTAGAGGAGGGAAGATTTCTATAAATAGCAGTAAATCATTAGATTTTAGTATATTCTCCATTCCTTTTAAAACTTTCAATTCTGCTCCTTCCACGTCTATTTTTACTATATCCACCTTGTTAAGGCCTTCTTCCATATAAAATTGGTCAAATGGTTTTAGCGAACTTTCTACTACATCCTTTTGCATTTTAATACTTTTGGAAATCTCACTTACAGCACTTTCATATAAAGTTGCCTCTGCAGGATTCTCTCTCGGCACATTAAAATGTAAAGTTTCATTTTTATCAGAAAGCCCAAAGTTATATGCTTTTACATTTTCTACGTGATTCAATTTTAAATTCCTCATAAGTCTCTCATAATTTCTCGAAACAGGCTCAAATGCATATACACAGCCAGCAGAACCTACTCGCTCCGCCGCTAATAAGCTGAAAATTCCAACGTAAGCTCCTACATCCACTACTACATCCCCTTCTTTAACTTTTGAGCAGAAGATATCCATATATCTTCTTTCATAAGCGCCATTGGCAATCTCTCTCTCGACATAGTCCCAATAATTTACGTAGATCCACGGTCCCATAGGCGTCTTTATAAGCTTTTCCTCTTTAATTGAGGAATAACACCTTTTATACACTTTAGAATACACGCCCAAAAAATGTTTCAAAACTGGCTTAGACCAATCTGGCACGTATTCGGGAGCTCTGCCAAGCAGCCTTACCATATTGGAAATGCAGATGCTCAATAGTTTCATATTGCCTCCCATACTCATCATTTAGTTATTCAAACAGTGATTCCACATCCATTTCCTTATTCAGCAGTTTTGCTCGAATTGAATTATGAATCTCTGTAATCTGGTCTTTCTGCAAATGATGTTCAATATCCCAGAGACGCAGATATAATCCCATGCGAAGTTGAAACCTATAATAAGCATGCATAAATCCAAGATGACCCTGTTTATACGCACCGAACATAAAGTACTCTCCCAAAAAACCTTTAAAACACTCAAATATCATCTTAAAAAATGAGTACCGCTCTCCCTGTTGATACCGTTGCATGGCTTCAACATCATTGTATTGACCAAGTTTAACCTCTGTCCATGAAGCATCATAATCTCTAAACTGGTAGAACATTAAATGTATATCTTTGGACGCTTTTAAAATTCTACCCTTTCTGCATACAATTTTTCCTTGACCATGAATTATATTGTTTTCATAATCAATACTGCCCCTTCTTGAAAAACGTGGGGATGCAAGATGTTTTATGCTTTTTCTGGCATCTCTCCACACTAAAATATGTCTTCCGGCTGTAATACTGACCCTCGCAGCACAAACAACATCATAGCTATTTTCGTTTGCCACTTTTGCGTAAAGGGCAAGAAGTTCATCTGGGAGATATTCCCCGCAAAATGCTCTTAGCATATAGTCGGTTTTCACATGTTTCCATACCGCATTCATTGTGATAGCCTGCTCAATAAGACCAAGTCTATCTATTTGTATATGTTCAACACCATATTTATCACAAATCTCTATGGTGCGGTCTGTACTCGGAGGAATATTATCTACAACAAGTATTTTAAATTTATCTTTAAAATTTTTAATTGCATATTCAATCCTTTTTTCTTCATTAAAAGAAAATAGGCAAACTGTTAAATTATCACTCCACATTCTATTTTTCTCCTTACCGTCACAAGAGCCAAATTCACAGGCGGTTTTACGGATTTCTCCTTTAGCATGGGTTATAACGTATTCCAAGATTCCATCTTCACCATGTTGTGATGTAATATTTTAGCAAATTTATTTAGTTTTTCTTTCGTATTATCTCATTATCTGAACTTGCCCATTTGATTCAATCATCGGCTCAGGTGATTCGAAACCAGCCTGCTTATTGGGGCATTATTTCCATCAACGACTGAACAACTTCAACAATGCCCTCGACTGATAGGGAATAAACTTTCCGTAAGTATTCCTGGCTACCGACTTGCTGGCAAAATTCATCCTTTATTCCTATTCGCTTGAATGTAATATGTGAGTTACCCAGTTATGCAAGTAGTTCGGCTACGGCGCTTCCTAGCCCGCCAATTAGGCTATGTTCCTCGATGGTCATAATACCACCGGTCTCTCGTGCCGTTGCCAGCACCGCTTCGGTATCCAACGGTTTGTGCCCAAGTCCTTTCACTTTCCTAAAACCTTGAAGCTTTTTATAGTTTATGTGGCATAGGGGCACCTAGACACAACTCCCTATCCCCCAACTTTCTTCAGAAGATCCGCAACTACACGTTCTTCAATAGGATAGTGTTCATGCTCGAGAAAACAACCTCCGGGTGTATGTTCATCCTTTTGAGCGATATTCACCAAAGGAAGGGCCAGGTTGCAGTCTGGCGACATACAGATAACCCGAGCCACTTCTGAAGCCAATCCGAATCTTGGCCAATCCACATCGAAGATAGCGACTCTCCTCGTTTTGGCAACAGATTCAACAATCGCCGTTTCATCCAGAGGCGCCACTGTCCTTAGATCAATCACCTCTGCACTTATACCATGCTCAGCAAGTGTGGCAGCCACTGATTGGGCGAACATCACCATGTGCGAGATTGCAACGAACGTAATATCCTTTCCCTTCCTGGCCACCTTTGCCTTACCAAACGCCAGGGGTTGAATCGGCAGTTCAACTTCGCCATTCAGATCATACAGCGGCTTTGAATCAATAAAGAGCGTGGGCTTGTCCGAAAAGATTGAGGCAAGCAACAGCCGGGACGCATCCTCCACGTTAGATGGAAGCACGACTTCTAATTCGGGAATATGAGCAAAGAGTGAATAGAATGCGCCAGAGTGTTGAGCTGCCTGGCCCCAGTCTTTGCCAATAATTGCCCGAATCGTCAAAGGGACAGTTGCTTGATACCCACACATACTAGGCCATTTAGCCGCGTGATTAACGATTTGGTTCATTGCTAACAGCAAGAAGTCGATTCTTAAAGCTACATAGATCGGTCGACGACCAAGAATTGCTGCTCCTACCCCCATTCCAACAAGAGATTCCTCCGATAGCGGTACGTCAAAGCATCGTGTTTTGCCAAACTTCTCTTGGATTCCAACGGTTGAGCCAAAGAAACCGCCCGGATCATTAATACCTTGCCCATAAACGAATACGCGCTCGTCGGTTTCCATAGCTTGCATCATTGCCATACGAACCGATTCGGAAAAAGACATAAACATAGAGCAACCTCCTTCTCTCACACTCGACTCGGATCCGGCGGCTTAGGAGCTGCCAAGCCAACCTCGATATTCTTGGCAGCAAAGCGTGTCTTTGCCTCTTCAAACGCCTTGTTAATACGTTCCAACACTTGCTCCTCTATTTGAGCACATTGCGGCGCCAAGTCCGAATATTTGTTCTGGATCTTAACTTTCAGCCTGCGGATTGGCTCCTTCTCCATCCACGCAAGTAATTCTGCTTCTGGTCTTCCGCCATTGCCAAAGTCCGAGCCTGGCCCAACGTGGGGATACAGCCTGTAGGTGATGGCTTCCAACAGGAAAGGCTGACTATTGCGTCTCATCTCATCAATTATCTGGCGAGCTGTCTCATAGACCTCCAAAACGTCGTTGCCGTCGATTGAAATACCCTTTATCCCAAAACTAGATGCCTTAGCCACAACATCAGGATTGGCCTGCCTCTTCACTTGTGGAGTAAGCACAGAATAGCCATTGTTTTCTAACACAAAGAGGACCGGCAGGGTCAGTAAAGCAGCCAGATTTAGAGACTCATAGAACACCCCTTCATCAGTTCCACCATCTCCGGTAAATCCAATACAGATGTCGTCAGTTGCCCGTTGCTTGAGGGCAAGTGCTATCCCGGTTGCGATCGGAATGCCTCCGGCCACGATTGCGCCCGAGCCCCACAGATTAACTTTCTTGTCAAACAAGTGCATTGAGCCGCCACGCCCGTGACAACATCCGGTCTCCAGGCTATACAATTCATCAATCATTTCAGCGAGGTCGCCACCTTTGGCTAAATAATGCGCGTGAGAGCGGTGTGTGCTAATGCAACAATCTGACTTCCGCGCTGCCAGTAGTATCCCCGTCGGAATAGCTTCTTGGCCGATGCTCAAATGAACAGCCATCCGGATGTTCCTACTAGAGTACTCTTGTATGATCCTCTCCTCAACGTTTCGGATCAAAAACATCATTTCATACAACTTCAATATAGTCTGATGATCCACGGTCTCTTACTTTTTCACCTCCTCCTGATTTTCTCGAAACCATTCTACTGTTCGCCGCAATCCTTCATTCAAGCTCACTTGTGGAGACCAACCAGTAACCTGTCGCAAGTGAGAAATATCCGCCTGCAAGTGCATAATCTGGTCAGGGCCGTAAGGCACTTCACCAAAGCCCAGCGGCAAATCAGGGCCAATCAGATCCCGAATGTGTTCAGCAATGCTCTTTACAGTATACGCTTGCCCTGAACCCAGATTAAAAATCCCTTGCGCCTCAGGAGTAATGGCAGCCTGCCAGATAGCTTCAACAGCATCCTCCACATAGAGATAATCCCAGCGCTGCTCGCCTAATGTCAAGGATGGCTTCTCCCCTCGCAAGAGTCTCAAGATAAGCTCTGGAATCATGTGTTCTTGGTCATCCATCGGCCCATATGCTGCAGTCAGTCGAAGCCAGGCAAAACCAATGCCATAAGCCTGGCATAGTTTTTGACTCAAAAGCCCCAGACAAAGTTTTGCTACCCCATAGGTGGTCTGAGCACGAGTTGGCATATCCTCGGTTAGAACACTATTGTAAGGCCCGTACTCAGCCTGTGAGCCCAATCCAATCCATCGCTTGCAACTGACTTCATGGGCTAGCTCTAGTAATTTCAAGCTTCCATGTAGGTTCTGAGTAACCTGTGCCGGATCATCCCGGTAACGATTACCTACTCCATACCAACCTAAGTGGAAGACTGTGTCGGGGGCGAAGTCTCGAATGGCTGGTGCCGCTTCGTCAATGGCGGTCAAATCTCCGGTAATAACATGGAGATGAAGAAGCATATCTTTAATTCGCCAAAGGTTGCTTGTCGCTGGACGCACCAAGGCAGCAACCTCAACACGTCGTTTCAATAAATATCTAACCAGGTGAGAACCAATATGACCTGTTGCGCCTGTCACAAGGCAACGCACTTTAACTCCTCTGGCATCTTATGAAAGCATTCCAAAATGTATTCTAACATCCTCTGGGAAAGACCAGGGTACACCCCGATCCAGAAAACTTGGTTCATTACAAAATCAGAATTTTTAAGCTCACCTACAACCCGATATTGAACGTCGCTGTCGCAATAGGCTGGCTGACGCACCATATTGCCGCCAAATAGCAGCCGAGTAGCGATCTTGCATGATTCCAGATAGCGTACTACCTGGTTACGTGTGAAAGGTGCTTCCGGACGCACCGCCAGCGGAAAACCAAACCAGCTAGGCTCGGCACTGGGGGTTGCCTCAGGAAGGATGAAGAACTCTTCCAGGTTGCGCAACCCTTCATACAATAGCCGAAAATTGTGCCGCCGTGCCTCAATGAAGGCCGGCAGCTTCTTCAATTGGGCTACACCTATAGCCGCCTGCATATCAGTAAGCTTGAGGTTATAGCCAATATGTGAGTAGATATACTTATGGTCATAGCCATAGGGAAGGTCGCCAAGTTGCCACTCAAAACGTTTTCCGCAGGTATTATCTCTCCCCGGCTCACACCAGCAATCACGTCCCCAGTCACGGAATGACGCCACAAGTTTTTTAAGAAGAGTGGAGTTGGTGAGAATCGCACCCCCTTCGCCCATCGTTATATGATGAGCTGGGTAGAAGCTGACTGTGGCGAGGTCACCAAAGGTGCCAACCTTTTGTCCCTGATACTCTGCGCCTACTGCATCGCAGATATCCTCGATGAGCCACAAACGGTATTTTTGAACCACTTTAATAACTTCATTCAGATTGAACGGATTACCCAGCATGTGTGCCAAGAGAATTGCCTTAGTTTTCTCGGTGATAGCTTCCTCCAAATGGGTAACATCAATGTTATATGTGGGAATATCCACATCCAGAAAAACAGGAACTAGGTCGTTTTGAATAATAGGATTGACCGTGGTGGGGAAGCCAGCGGCCACTGTGATAACCTCATCCCCAGCATTCAGACGGCGTTTGCCTAGCTCTGGCGAGGTCAGGGCAGAGATGCCCAGAAGGTTGGCACTGGAGCCCGAGTTGGTAAGCAGACAGTGCTTCAACCCAAAGAACCGGGCAAACTCACTTTCAAATTGCTTTGCGTAACGCCCGGTTGTAAGCCAGAAATCCAGCGAACTATCCACAAGATGAACAAGCTCATCCCCATCAAAAACCCTACCACTCACCGGGACTGGCGTTTCACCGGGAACAAAAGGCTGCTCTGGCCAGTTCGCCGCATAATACTCACGGACAAGAGAAATAATCTGCTGGCGTATTTCTTGAGAAGTCATTCACCATCCCTCAAAAATCCCGATACCAAGAAATCGTTCGTTTCAATCCCTCGTCCAGTGTGAAAATGGGCTGCCAACCAAGAAGCTGGCGAGCCTTGGCAGCGCTTAGATACTGCTGGCGGATTTCGTTAGTTGCTTCATTGCGGATGACTGGCTTCAAGTCAGATTCCATCAAATCTAAGATGCGCTCGACAAGTTCTATCACTGATAGCGGTGTCTCGTTGGAGAAATTAAATGCCTCACCGGATAAACCCGGATTATGTGCTAGCTTCTCTGCCAGTAAAACATAGGCGGCAGCAGCATCTTCGATATAAAAATAGTCACGCACATATTGGCCATCAGAACGTATGATAGGTTGTTGACCACGCAGCACTGAGCGTATAGTCCCCGGCACAACACGATTCCAATTCAAATCGCCTCCACCATAGAAGTTCCCACAGCGGGTAATGGCTACTGGGAGCTTATAGGTGGCGGCATAGGATTGGGTAAGCAGGTCAGCACAAGATTTACTCACATCGTAGGGATAACGACCTTGTAGTGGTGCCCCTTCAGCGTATGGCAATTGTTCCTGGTCGCCATAGGCCTTGTCAGATGAAGCCATCACAATTTGGTGAGCTGTTGGACTGCGACGGCATGCCTCAAGCAATGTCCAGGTGCCGCGAATATTGGTTTCAAAAGTCGACAGCGGATTTCGGTTGGCAATGCCGACGATGGTTTGGGCTGCCAGATGGAAAACGGTATCAATTTCGTATTCCCCTAATGTCCTTTCCAAAAGTCCCCGGTCGCAGATATCGCCACGGACAACTTTAACTTGCTCAACAAGCTGAGCATGAACCAGCTCACTTTGAGGCACCCAATCACGCACCAGGCAGACAATGTCAGCACCTAATTCGAGCAATCGGCGTACTAACCAGCCACCTAATAGCCCGGTAGCCCCGGTCACAAAGGTTGGACGGTCTTGCCAGAACGAAGCTTTCATTCCCATTTCCTCCATGGAGTTTGCCCACTATCCCACAATTCATTAAGAAATTTATAATCGCGGTATGTGTCCATACCATAAAAGAAACCGCGATGTTTATAAGCCATTAGTTCACCTTCACGGGCGAGGCGTTCAAGAGGCTCACGCTCCAAGACACAATCATCGCCTTTTAGATAATCAAAGACTTGGCGGTTGAAGACGAAAAAGCCGGCACTTATCCATTCCCCTATCTGAGGCTTCTCAGCAAAGCTGAGGACTGCTGAGTTATCATCCAGCGCAAGCATACCAAAACGTGAGAACGGATGTACCACTGTCACCGTGGCTAGCCGACCATGCCGATGATGATATTCCACCAGGGCTTGGATGTCTATGTCAGCCACTCCATCACCATAGGTTGCCATAAAGGTGTCGCCGTCTATGTATTTCTCCACCTGCTTTATCCGCCCACCAGTCATAGTTTCCAAACCAGTCTCAGCCAAGGTGATGGCAAAACCCTGTTCTTTGTGTGTATCATTATAGTTTATAGAATAGCGATGCCCGAGGCGGATGGTGAAATCACTGCTCATGGCTTCATAGTTTAAGAAATAGTCTTTGATCATTTCACCTCGATAGCCAAGGCAAAGCACGAATTCACGAAAGCCATAGTGGGCATAAGTTTTCATGATATGCCAAAGGATAGGCCGCCCCCCTATCGGGATGAGTGGCTTGGGACGAAACTCAGTTTCCTCCTGCAAACGCATTCCCCGTCCACCACAAAGAATGATGGTCTTCATTTTATTAATGACCTCCTTTTCAGGATTGCTTTATCCATCCCTTGCCTACAACCCTTCTGATTAAACTTATATCCTCCTTATCCATTCCTCTACTTACATATAGTACTACAAAGTAGAGCAGCGCTGATAGTATTATCAGCACTACTAAATTTAAGCCATAAAAGTACCTGATAAAGGCGCCCATCAATGCACTCGAGATTAAGACTTTACTCACAATGCTCACAAGTTTTTTGTGGGAAATGCCATAGCCAAGTTTTATGCTCCAAATAGGGGCAAGCGTTGAGCTGGCAAATTCAGTTACTACAGTTGTAGCACTTGCTACAATATACTTGGGAATAAAGATTAAATTTAAGACTACATTATAATGCTGCACAAATTCCAGTTATCTTAGTTACTAGCATCTGCTTATTTGAGGATTCAATCAAACGCGGAGGGGCGCTGCCAATATAGATGAATACCATTGACCAAATCAAGATTTGAAGAGGAATTACTGAGTTAGTGTATAGTCTTCCAAAGCCTCCTGCCAGGTTCTCGTATCATCCAGGCCTAAAAGCCTGAGGTGACAGTTGTCCAGCGCCGATAACTATGATATTCACTATTCACATTATAGGCGACCTGATATAGACGAAGCAATCTCACGCCCGCCGAGATTGCCACGCCTTGGTTGCCGCACTTCGCTCGCAACTTTGGCTCACCACAATGACACAAAGAAATCCCAGCTATACGGACAGTCTGCGGGCGAGGACATAAATAGCCACTATGGTCTGAGCGCCAAGCCAGGCATAGCCAATGCCGATTATACCAGTTACCGGCATAATCAGATAGCTGGCTAGAAGCGTACCCAAGGCGATGAATCCCCAGATTGCTATCAGTTCCTTTATTCTCCCCATTACCAGAAGTATGCCGGTATAGATATAACTAAGCGCTAACGGCAGCGAGGAGAGACTCATAACCCAGAGCAAATGCAAGGCATTAGCCGAATAGCTCTGCCCGAAAGCAAGCAGCAGCCACTTGCCTACCAAAACAAGCACGATGACCGCAGGAACCAACAATAGATAGGTGAATTTCACCGACTTGGAGACATTTTCCTTCAGCTTATCCTCAAAGTGAGAGCCTTCGGCAAATAAGGATGTGGAAATAGCCGCAGGGATGGCAAAAAGCAAGCCAGCTATCATCCACCCAATATAGAAATAGGCATTTTGCTCAGCGCTCAGAATGTTGACCACCATCAGCGGCAAAATGTATGCTGGACAGGCCATAAATAGATTGGCTAAGTAATTGCCGCCGGAATAGCGCCACATATCTTTGAGCAAGCTGAACCTCAAAGTGGGCACTGGTTTATAGGAACCCTGAACTTTGGGCAAAAACAGGAAAATGGAAACAGCCAGAGCCATGGCGATGGCGATGCCCCATGAGGCGACTATTCCAAAGGTATGGAAGAACGGGACAAAAAGGATGGGCAGGGGGAGCTTGAGCACTGAAAAGATGGTGTTCTTGGATAACACAAAGCCAGCTCGCCTTTCAGCTACGAAGGTAGAATCTACTAAACTTGATAATGTCCAGAGTAGAGCAAAGACTACGAAGGCTGCGGCGAAGACGGCATTTTGCTTAACAAAGACTAACACTGGAGACCAGAAGCCCACGCCGGCAACACAAATGCCCGCTATCACCAGGCTGATGAGGCCGCTTAAGGTATAGCAGGAGTTTATCAATTCCGGCGGTTTATCAGCGTGAGGCAGGAAACGGACGAGGGAGACATTCAAGCCGACCAGGCTTATGAGGGCAAGGAGACTGATGGCTGATATTATCGCGGAACTGAAGCCCACCTCGGCTTCAGTGTAAAATCGGGCAACTATCATCCAGAAAAAGAAGCCAAGGAGGGACGTGATGGCGGTATTGAGCATCAGGTAAAAGGCATTGCTATAAAGCGGAGTGGTGGCAGTCTGCTTTAGCTTTTCTCTGGAGGTGATTATATCTATGGCTTCGGCGATTACCTTAAAGGGGGGAAAAGAGGATAACCTCATTTAGTATACTTAAATATCTTCACCGGATATGGTGACGATGTCGCATAAACAAGCTGGTAGTGCTCCAGCTTCTCCAGCGGCACCGGGCTCTTAAATGGGTCTACCGCTACTACTTTGTAATTCTCAGAAGCATTGCTAGATATAAAATCCCTGGCTTCCTCGTAGGTGGAAAAAGACCATGAGCCGGTGATTTCCTTATACCACATACCCTGTCGGTCCACCTGGTCCATATATGAAATAACTATGGTGGCGTTTTCGGAGGGAACTACAGCTTCACCATTGAAGTTATACAGCCTGACAACGGTGGAATTATAGTAAGAGGGATAAAACAGCCTCACCGGCTGCAATGTCCCATCTCCTGTCGGTGCATAGTAGACATCATAAAAATCACTCTCGTTTTCACCCGCCCAGGTCACCATGGCATAGAATTTTAAGACGGGCATAGGATAGTCAATCATTACATATTCTGCCCCTAACTCGTCCATTATTTGATTGGCCGAGGTTTGATTCTGAGAAGTAAGGTATTTGCCGGCTATTGTGGCACCGGCCTGAAATGGGTTGGCAATCGGTATGCGACGCCCAACACGGGTTATCCAGTGACCATAATCCCACCAGGACATTATGCCATAGGCTGTCTCAGGATAATTATAATCTTCCCCTGATGGCGGCGCCTCATATAGCTGATAATAGTAATCGGGGTCATCAAAAGGCTCCGGGGTATTATTCCTCAACCATACCAGCGCGGTATACCAGTCGGGGTCAATGCGAACCGGTCCCATGCTGGCAGCCACCTCCAGTTTCCCCAGGGGAAAGCCAGCCTGAGGGGATATATTGGGGAAGAAAACCAGCAAAAAGATGGCTATCCCGGCCCCAATCACCTTTATCCAGGTAGCCCGGGGCTGCAAGAATCTTCTCTGGCTCACTTTCTCCGTTGCTTTCGCCTTTTTCTTTTTCTTCCTGGTAGTATAGGCACTCACAAATTCTTTAGGTTTGGTCAGTAGCTTCCTCAATCCAGCGAAGTCCAGGACTCTCCAGGAGAAATATCCGGTGAGCAAGGCAGCATTCACCGCGAAGTAATAGCAAAAGCGGCGCTGACCGAAAGTTGCCACCAGCATTACCACGCACCACACCAGAAACAGCGTTTTATCGGCGCTCCTTTCTTTAACAGCACGGTAAATAAGCAGTCCCAACCCAATGAAACCAATGAAGAAAGAAGTGGTGAAGTCAGACCATGCCATTTGTACATCGAGGGGTCGCACCTCCTGGATGGTCAAACCTCTGGCACCAGGAGTAAAGACGCCGAATTGGAGGAGCATCGAATGAAATAGCGAAGGGTCAATAAGCCAGAAAATGAGAAGACTGACGCCGGCAATTCCGAGCAGCGCCAGGGGATAATAAACTGGCTTGAAGAACGCCTTGCCCGCCATAAATCGGGAGACGCCGCTTAATCCCAGCGGCACAAGTATGGCGATTACCAGCGATACCCGAGAGATAGTCCCTATGGCTGTTTCAGGCAAAAACGGAATGGCCATTATGGAAGCAATGGCAAAGGTCAATACGCCGATGATACATAGATAGTCGGTTGACTTGCCCCTCAGGTGGTCTACGATGAATTGAATTCCCAGATAGGCGAAGATGATGAACACCAGCATCAGCCCACCTACCCAGGTGAGAAGGTAAATACCCAGGAAAACGCCCGCCAGTAAAGTATAAATGAGCGGCTTCTTAATAACCGACCAGTCTTTATTTACCAGGTGGCTAAAAGATATTTCCCGTTCACGGGCTCTTTTAACCGCCATTATTAAAAATAGAATGGTTACTGAGCTGAATAGAACCTCGGCGACATGGTGGTCGGTAAAGCCGAGGAGGGAGCGGCTCAGGAACTCGCTGGGCAATACAACCAGTATGGCAGCCGATATTACACCCACCCAGCGATTAAATAACTCCTTGCCAATGAAATACACCGGGATAACTGTCAGTGCACCGAGAATAGCCGGGGTAAAGGCAACGACCGTCTCTACCAGATGCTGGCTGGGATGACCCAGGCCAATTATCAAGGCAGCGCCGGCCATAAGCCAGTCATAGAAAGGCGGCCAGGGGACTACAGTGCCATGAGGATAATAAGTATAGGCTTCAAAGTAAATACGATGGGGAAAATGTTGAATTAAGTTTTCCACCAGCCTCATGTGATACCACGCATCATCCGTGAACCAAACTGAACCACCGGAAAAAACCTGGTCGTAGGGAAAATATATTCGGATAAATAATGCGATGCCACAGAGGGCAGCCACGATTATGCCCGCGATAGCCGCCGGGGAAAGTTTGAATCGTCGTATTCTGCCTGCGATAGCCACCGGGGGAAGTTTGAATCGCCGTCCCTGAGGTTGTTCGCTCACTTAGCTATTCCACCAAATCATTTATTTTTTCCTTAAGCGCATATAATACTACAACGCTGTCCAAAAATAATAGAGAGTCCACGAAATTAGTTTATTCAGAAGGATGACTTTTTTTATATCCTCATGCCACTGAGGAATAACCCTCTCTGTCATTGCAAGCTGAAGGCATGGCAATACCGAAAAGCAAAACTCAAAAATCAAAGAGCAAAATGACAGAGCAAAAATGAAAAAGCAGGCCGTATAAGGCTAAAGGCTGATAGCTGAAAGCTATTAACCTGGAGATTGCTTCGTCATCCCTCACTCCCTTCAGGATTCCTCGCAATGACAGAGGGGGGAGCGCCCCTTTTCATATGTCGTTGCGGTGAACCAAAGCCCTGAATGTAGTGAAGGGGAAGTGTGGCAATCCTACCCCCTGTCATTGCGAGCTGCTTCACCTCCGGGTTTTGTAGTTGCCTGATTCATCAGGCACAATTGCCCAATAAAGGGCAACTACAATGTCAAAAAGTCAAAATGCAAAGGGTAAAATGACAAGACAAAGTTTAAAAATGAAGACCTTTGCTTTTTAAATTGTATTTTTGATTTTTTATGTTTGATTTTTGAATTTGTTCAGGATTCAACCTGGGGATTGCGGAGCTTGTTCCGAGTAAAACGAGGAATCTCGCTCCTCGCAATGACGTGGAGGTATGCCTTACAAATGACAAGAGATGAGCTAGTGTCACTAATCATATGAACCAATACAGAAAGTGTTTACTAACCTCACCCCCTTTATCCCCCTCTTCTTCAAAGGAGAGGGGGAGAGATTTATAGAGAGGGGGTTCACCCCTCTCTTACCTACACTCCCTCTTCCCTTGCTAAGGGAAGGGGGTCAGGGGGATAGGTTGCTAAACAATCTCAGTACAGGCAATTGAAAGAGATGATGATTGTCGGTATAATATTTATGTTTATGGTGAGCGTAGCCCAGTGGTTAAGGCGCCAGGTTGTGGCCCTGGAGATCGTGGGTTCAAATCCCACCGTTCACCCTTCTTAA
>Ga0307379_10002319_pt1 | contig 28448 bp, 20 predicted proteins | sample UN2MG_FD_202237 | JGI IMG/M metagenome (GOLD analysis project Ga0307379, IMG submission 202237) | Soil microbial communities from Risofladan, Vaasa, Finland - UN-2 | ecosystem: Environmental > Terrestrial > Soil > Coastal area > Acid sulfate soil | place: Finland: Risofladan, Vaasa | collected...
TCAACGTGCCGTCCGTATGCTGATACGACGACAGGCACGCCTCCTCGCCGTTCTCACTTAAGCCAAAGGGCACAATACAGCCGGGGTCGCCCGGATTGTTGAAATCCGAGTCTTCATAAAAAACGATGTAACTGTTCGCATATATCGTTGTCCCATCCGCAATCCTGTATTTCATCAAGCAAGGGTCGCTCCTGTCATTGTCACTCAGGAACCAGCCGCCGATGTTGATGGGCTCGCCGGTCGTGTTGTGCAGCTCAATCCAGTCAGGGCCTTCGTGCGAATGCGACATCACTTCGTTGATTACCACGGCGCCGGGATTGGGCAAAATCCCGCTGTCATCGGCGCCGGGTGAGCCGTTGCGGAACACACTCGCTCGCCACGAGTCTTTCCGATTCCAGCGTCCTGTCGGGTCGGCCATGTCCTGAAATTCACTTGCGCTCACGGGCCGATTGTAGATGCGAACATCGTCGATTAGGCCGCTGTAATAGAGCAGATTATTCATTTCACAGCCAATATGAGCATTGCAATCAGCCCCCGCAAAACCATCTGAGGAAGCGTTGGCTGCCAGTTGTCCATCGACGTATAGCTTCAGTTCGGAACTATCATTGGTCGCGGCGATATGATGCCATTGGTCAGCGTTAAGTGTTTCCGACGAAACCGCTTCAACATAAGTCGAATTGTCAACAATGTAAAATTCAGGGTGGTCATTAACAATATAGAAATAGTAACCTTCGCCACTCGAATCATTCTGCGTCAGCACGGCATTCCACCCTGCAAGCTTATCCATACGTATCCATAGTTGCGCAGTTAAACTGTCACCTGCCAAAGCATCAATGCCGCCGTCAACAGCAACATAATCCCCATTACCGTCAAAGCTTAATGCCCCTCCAATTCGACCGGCTGTCCAGGCCGAGTCTCCGTTTAGGGTTCCGTCGCAGGTGCCGACGCTGTCTATGGCAGTGCTGCCGGAGCCGTCGTCGAACTTCCAGTGCGCGACCAGGCCTTCCTCCCACCCATACATGGCGCTGGCAGTAGGATCTATCATAGTCAGAGAGAAACCACCGCCGTCGGTGATTGGATACCAGCCGTCCGAGTACTCAAAATCCAGAATTGTCCGGCCGATAGCGTCTTCAAGCTTAATCCTTTCCCCGTCATTGGCCAGGCTGCCGGTGTACCGGCCTTCTGCTGTATTGACTGATGTACCGTATTTGGCTTCGAATGCATTGCGGTCTTTCACAACTACGATATTTTCGCCCGCCATAAGGGCTACGTCCGGAAAGGTAAAATCAATACCTTCAGTAAATCTTACAAGATTCAGGTTTATTGTTTCAGTTCCAACGTTTTTGAGCTCGATGAATTCAGTATTTGGATCCTGTGGATCGGCTGTGTACTCCGGATGGTACATAATCTCGGTGACACGCAAGCTCTCGGCGACCGGGCCAAAGGCAAATACGGCGTCGCTTAAGGCACTCCATTCGCCGCTGTTCAGTACGCGGGCCTTGACTCGTATGCTGCGAGTCAGCGGGATTACAGAACCGTAAGTCAAAGCGCCGCCAGCCGTATTCACCGCGCCGCCAAAGGCGCGGGGATCGTTGCCGTTCAGCGTGTAATATATCGTCCCGGAAACGTTCGGATTCGTTATAGTTAAATTATCCCCGGAAGCAACATATCCGCCATACATAGGCGAGCCATTAATTTCGAAGTCCGGCGGGTCCGTGTTCGGATACAGACCGCTCAGATAGCCAAAAACGTTACTGGAGCGATTGGTAAAGTAACTGCCGTTCTGCGTATTAACGCCAAGCCATTCAAGTCGATTGTGTGGAGGGTGACGACGACAATCTCCCCAGCGGCCGGACTCGCCGCGTATCGCCTTATTTGTCTGGGCTACCCTGGCCTGATAGAGTTCGAAGCAGCGAGGATAATCATCCAACGGGCCGTTATGATGGAAGTGCTTGTGAATGTGATCCGCCCAGCGGATTTTATATTCAGGGTGAGTGTCGAGTCTTGCATGAACGCCTTCAGGACTTTGGCCTGTATTGTTATAAGCTTCAAAGGAATGTTCAGCGTCCCAGGTGTGAAACCGCCACTGCCCGCCGACACGATGCGTTGCATACCAGTTCTTGCCGGGCCAGTCATGTATGCCGGCAAACCAGTGGGCAAGTAAATACGTTATCAGGTTATCCACATCTAAATGCTGCTCCAGAGTTTGCCATTTCGTAAGATTAGTCGGATCACTCTCGGCGGCACTGGCGGCGTTCGCCATAGTAGAGAAATTCGTCGATGCTCCTGCGCCTCCTATCCCGTTGTTAATCACGTTACCGCTACTGTGCTTGATTGCATCATACTCTTCCTTCTCACCTCCGAACGTCTCCGCGGCCCACGAATGGTCCGGCCGCTCATGCAGATAATACATACCCCAATATAACGTGTTAATATACATATGCACATACGAACCGTGCGGGGAATGTCCCGGCAGCATCGCGTTATGAAAGTCGGCCACACCCTGGTCCTGGATATACTTTACTGTATTGCGCTGGCTGACATCCGAATGGTGCCAGGAATGGTTCAGTACCGCATCCAGCACAAGCGTGTCGAAATCTCTCACCGGCGAATCCGGGAATATCTTCGCTCTCAGTTTCGGCGATCCGCCCGTCGGTGTTCCATCATCCGTATAGCTCTTGAATCGTGGCCGATTCGACAGTTTGGGCGTCTTCCAGCGATCCAAACTGGTCCCCCCGCCACTGATTCCTCCCTGCATCGACATAGCACAGTTTTGCTGCAGGTTCAAACCGCTGCCGTTAAGATCAAAGTACTCAAACGAACATACGTACTCTGTACCATCCAGACTTTCAGTAACATAGAGTCCATGACCCGATTGGAACCAATCGTTTATGGGCATACTTACCACAATCGTAGGTACCGCCTGCATATCATCCGTGGTCAGCCGGTTCTCCACATTGGCATGATTCACGATATCCGGATCCACCTGATAATCGCCGGTTATAACATTACCGCCCGAAATCCACTGACTGGGATAGCCGGCAGGATTAGTTGGTTGCAGAAGAACTTTATTGAGGAAGATATAGGTCTGCGTATCTACATTGGTTGGTATGCACCCCGGCTTAACTGCCGCCGCACGGAGGTTCGTCGTAGTATCAATGTACGGCTTGTTCGTCGATTCATTATATTCCTGGGCCGTACCCGTCGGATTCCCGTTCTCGTCAATAGGCCATGTACCGTCGGTAGTATAGTAAATCGTGGCTTCCGGCGTGTCCGTGGTGATCGTTGCATAGAACGCCGAATCATAGAAACCTCGATCCGGTGTAAATTGTGTGTCCTCGACTTTTTCGGCAATACCGGCCTGATCGTTATAAGCGCCTTCTGTAGGATCAGTGAAATAATACAGGGTGTTTGAACCATCCGGATAACGGCCGTAAGAAACATTCGTCGCCTGATTGCCAAAAACGATTCTGTCAATGACTGTTGTGCCGTCGGTATCATACAAGGTAATTTCGTCGCCGTCGGCATCCAATTGGAAAGGCAAATGGAGCGGACCTTCCGTTTCTTCCTCACCATCCGCCCAGAGCAGCAGATAGTCGTTCGCGTCAATAGTCGTCTGCGTCGGAAAACCGGTCGGAATCTGCCATTTGTCTTGCTCGTCCGCAATATACATACCCCCGATATCGATTGGACCATCGGTGGTATTGTAGATTTCTATCCAGTCATCGAAATCGTCGTGCTCATCCTTGATACCGCTATGACTGGTATTATCCGCCATGAATTCGTTGATCCGAAGGGTAATATCGGCCCACAATGTATATTCCACATCAAGAACAGATAGCTTATTTTGTTCAACAAACACCTCTTTGATACCCGGCGACAGCCAGTCGTCGACGTGGCTGAACTCCACGTTATGAGGCCCGGCCGGCACACCTGTTTCCGTCGTGCCACTGTCGCGCCATTGGCTTTCGCTTTCCCGTCGCCACTTGGCATCCGGCAATGCATCCGGTGGTGATATATTGACCTGCAATGAGCCGGTGTGTTGTATGTAGGTTCCACTGGTCTGAACAAGCTGACCGTACACAACATCCACATCCACATCATTCGGCTCGTCCCAATCCATTATCGATCTGAACTCGACTGTATGAGTGTCGACCGATAGGTTTTGTTCTATATCCCCGTGATTGTGCCACGTCACACCGTCAACACTCCATTGGGCGCCGTCGCCTTGCGCCTCATCCGGATAGATAAATACCTGCAAAGAGCTTTTTTGCCAGTTTTCCTGCCAACTGCCCGCCAGCCATGTGTAATCGTCAAAATCGACATAACCATCTCCGCTCAGGTCCGCATTGCCGGCGGGACTCACCAGCCACTGTCTGCCAAGAATCTCGAGGTCATTGAAATCAGTGATACAATCACCATTTAAATCCCCCAGCGGGCAATTTGCTGCATTAACCGTTATGCTCACTTCGTCAAAATCGTCCAGCTCTCCGTCCGTGGCATCCAATCTAAGAACATAAACTCCCGGTTTGTCCAATGGAAAATGTACATTGGGGTCCTCCACAAAGGCATTGGGCTCAAACGTGACGCTTCCCGGTCCGCTAACCTTCGACCATTGATACGCCAGGTACCCATTCGGGTCGCCCAATCCGTCATCCGTCACCGTGGCATTCAGGGTGATACTGTGTATCGGTAGTGTAATCCCCCGATCGTTTCCAGCATTCACATTCGGCGCCCGGTTAATTGCCCCGCCTATCTCCTGAAGCCTGAAAGCGCTAATGGGATAGGCCCTGCCTCCATCGGAATCAGCAGTGGCCTCCGCTCTGATTTTAAAGCTCCCATCGGGAGCAGGAATGATATCGTCCCATCGGACTACGTAACCGGTGACGTCGTTGTCCCCCGCCAGCATAATAGTTGTGTTGCCGGTTTTCGATACCACTCCGTCACTGCTGTTATTAACAGCGCCTATGTGGCCCATGATGGTGAAAAGTGATTTTCGCAGTGGGTATGCGCTATCGCGTATGGAGGTGCCAACAAAGCTATACATCCTCGTCGGATTAAGTCCCGTGAACTCAATCTCCATCCACCAACCCGAGTTGCCGTAGTAAACAAGGTGTCCGCTCAATTGTACTATACCATTGAATATCTCGTATGCATCCGTGCCGGGTGCGGGATTTGCACCGGCACCAGTGCTTAACGCTAAACCCTGGGGTCCCATCGTGAACAACACGTAGGGCATTCCTACATCGCTGCCGGTATCATAATCTATCAGCTTCCCGTAGTTGTGGCCGGTGTAGCCATTGTAGATAGTCCAGTCGGTTATATTCGGCAGCGGAGCCCCCCCACTATGGGTGTCATTGTAGGCCGTCCATGCTACGTCAGCGTTGGCCACCTGCCCAGCAAGGCAAACAGTTAAAAAAAGAAGCAGTATAAGCTTTTTTACATATTTCATTGTGACATCCCTTCATCCTGTGGACCGACCAAAGGTGCAGTCAATACTGTGGTGAGTAACGAAATTTTTATAGATCCGAGCATCTTAATTTCCTTCCTCACCGATGTTTTTACACCATTAATCGCGGTTTTATCCGTATGGGCCCCCATCTGGCAAAACGGAAACCCTATAATTTGCGAGCCTTAAAAGCATAATCGTCAAATAATCTTATACATTTTAACATATTCTGAGTAGTTCAGTCAATGATTATTGCTCAAACTTGGGCGCTTTTCTCAGAATCTCTGTCCTGGCAAGTCCCCCTGAAGCAGGAAACAGGTATTCATCGGCTCGGGGTTCCCCTGCATCAAATCCTCTGAAAAAAATGATTGCTTGAATCCTCGGAGAACTTATAGTATAGCTCAACAGCGCATTTTGCTGTTGAGCAGCCCTGATTTTGTCCGCCGTAAAGCGGTGCGTGAAATGGGCAGCTAAAGCAAAATGTCTTGGAGAACTTATTCACGGACTGGCCCTATGAGACAGATTTCGCGAAGGTCGTTTCTAAAGCGCGGTGTGGTCGCTGCCACAGCGGCGGCTGCACCATACGTCATCCCATCGTCGGCACTCGGCAAGGCCGGCTCTGTGCCGCCCAGTGAGCGAATCACGATGGGGGCTATCGGATTAGGCGGGCAGGGCATACACAATCTGAAAAATTTTCTTACCTGTGATGATTTGCGAATACTGGCTGTCTGTGATGTCGATACGAACCACCGGTTCGGGGCAAAAAATACGGTAGATTCCGCATACGGCAACAAGGACTGTTCAGCATACAATGATTTTTGCGATATACTAACTCGCAAGGACATTGATACGGTGATGATAGCAACGCCGGACCACTGGCACGCCGTTATTTCCATTGAAGCTGCAAAGGCCGGGAAGGACATCTATTGTGAAAAACCGATTTCCCTGACCATTGCGGAGGGCAGGGCTGTCGCCGATACGATGAAACGGTTCGGGACTGTCTATCAGTCCGGCACCCAGCGACGTAGTAATAGCTGTTTTCGTTTTGCTGTGGACATTGCTCAAAGCGGTATGCTCGGCCGCCTTCATACTCTGCATTGCTACTACCATAACGGCCCGACCTGCCCGCCACAGAAACTCGAACCCGTTCCGAAAGGTTTTGACTACGACACGTGGCTCGGGCCTGCTCCTTTTGAGCCCTACACGCCGAGGCGCTGTCACGGCAGTTTTCGGTGGCTATATGATTACTCCGGCGGACAATTGACTGACCTTGGAGCGCACTTCAACGACCTGGCTCAGTGGGCACACGGCAGTCAATATACCGGGCCTACAGAGTATGAAGGTTGGGCCCGGTTTCCCGAAGATGGTCTGTTCAACACGCCTGTGCGATTCGAGGTCGTAGCAACGTATCCTGATGGCGTAAAGATGGTTCTCCATGACGAAAGCGAGCCCGGCAGGGGACCAAGAGGAAACAAATTCGTCGGCACCGAAGGCTGGGTCAGTGTCGATGACAACGGAAAAATCACCGCATCGAGCGAAGCCATTATGCGAAAGGTCAACTTCGCTCAGAAAGGCTATGCGTACATGACCGGACACCACCGCAATTTCCTTGATTGTGTCAAAACCCGGGCGAGGACCATCGCACCAGCCGAAGTCGCCCACCGCTCGACGACCACCTGCCATGTCGCCAATATCTGCCTGCGGCTGGGAAGAAAAGTGCAGTGGAATCCCGAAACCGAACGTTTCGTCAATGACCCGGAGGCCGACAGGATGCTCGCTCGCGCAATGCGCCCACCTTGGCGCCTCTAAAAGTTATTATAACCACGAAAGGAAAAACAAAACGTGAAGATATATAACTACAGCCTTCGTTGCCTTGCAGCCGTCGCTATCTTAACGATAGCACCGGCACTCTCGTCCTGCTCGACGGTCGACAAGGTGCCGAACCGCCCGCAGACGGTAAAATTCATCATGCACCGCGTGGGCCAATTCCGCAGCGAGGCCTGTGACGTAGGCGATTTCAACAACGATGGTAAGATTGATATCATCGCCGGACAGTACTGGTACGAAGCCCCGCATTATAAGCCCCACAAGTTTCGCTCCCTCAAAGACAAAATCGACGGCCAGGGCAAGACCCACGAGGTCAACGAAAAGGGCGTCGGCTATTACGATGATTTTACGAACTTGCCAATAGATGTCGATGGCGATGGCTTCCTGGACGTCGTGACCTGCGGCTGGTTCAGCAAACAAATCGACTTTTACCGTAACACCGGTTCGGCTGGAGGAATATGGCCCATCACCATCATTGAGAAAAATGGCAACTTCGAAGCCGGGGACCTGTGCGATATTGACGGCGACGGCGTAGAATTCGAAATCCTGGCCCATACTCAGGACACGAAGTGGTACGAAATTGGCGTAAAGAGCAATGGCAGGCGCGGCTTCATCAGGCACCAGGTCTCCGCCAATCAAAAACAGTTCGGTGGAGGTGTCGGCGATATCAATGGTGACGGCCGTCCGGATATCATACGGCCGGATGCCTGGTATGAGGCGCCGGCCGACCCGCGGAAAGGCCAATGGAAAGAGCACCCGCTCACAGTTGGCAGTCTCACCGAGGGCAAAGCCGAGCACACACCGCAGATGTTGGTCTATGATGTTGACGCCGATGGCTTAAATGACATCGTAACCAGCTCCGCACATCGCCACGGAATCTTTTGGTACAAGCAGGTGAAAGAAGGTTCAGGAATATCCTGGAAACAGCACGTGATTGACAGGTCCTGGTCCCAGGCCCACAGCTTGACCCTCGCCGACCTGGATGGCGATGGCGACCTGGACCTTATCACTGGAAAGCGGTTCTATGCCCACAATGGCAATGACCCGGACGCCGACGCGCCCCTGGGCGTCTATTGGTATGAATTGCAGCGTGCAGCCGCTCCCAAATGGATCAAACACGTTATTTCCCATGGCGAAGGCATCGGCTCGGCCTTAAATATTCCAGTCGTTGACCTCGATGGCGACGGAGACCTCGATATCGTCGTTACAGGAAAATGGGGAGGCCCTGTTTACTTTGAAAATATTACCGGTAAAATTACAGGCAAATAAATCAAATTTCAGTTAAGGAACAGATTATGAAAAAAATATCAATTGGTTCATGGGCATATATAATCGGTCCGTATGTGGACGACCCGGTCAGAACTGGCCCACGAGAAGGCAAGGCAATAACTATCATGAACGCTACTGAACTGGAAAGGAGCTAAAGATGAGTTCGGATACCCTCCCCAGACTTCACAACGCCATGTGGCCCGGGCTGGTCGGCAAAGGAAATGAACCGGGCCAGGAACCACCAATCAGTCTCGAACGGATGCTCGAATTGACCGCCGGCGCGAAGGTGAACGGCCAGAAGTTCGACGGGATTGACTACTTCCTTTTCCTGCCGCACACCGACCCTAACGCCAGCGACGACGAACTGAAGAAAATCGCCGACCTTATTCAGGGGTACGGTTTTAACGTCGGCTCGCTTGTCGCGCCGGTCTGGGGCGGCACGGTCGGCGATTCGGCGATGGGGGATGCAGCGGCTCGCGAGAAATTTCTCAGCGCCGTGCGCATGGCATGTCGCATTGCCGGCGTGTTCAACGAGCATGGCGTGCGCAAGTACGGCGTGATCCGGATCGACTCGGCGGAGTTCGGCGTCGAAAAATGGCGCGAAGACCCAAAGACGAACACTGCGAAAATCGCCGAGACGTTCCGCGAAGCGGCCAAAATCGCCGCCGATCACGGCGAACGCCTTGCTGCCGAGGGCGAGATCTGCTGGGCTGGCTTGCACAGTTGGAAGGACACACTTGATCTCCTGGAAGCCGTCGCAATGCCGGAGGCGCTTGGCTTCCAGGCTGATATGGCCCACACGTACCTGTTTTTGATGGGCTGCAATGCGCCGGAACATGCACTGTTGCAGCCCGGCTATTCAGACGAGGAGTTCTACGCCGCCTACGAAACGATGGTCGACAAGCTGCGGCCCTGGACGATCGACTTCCACATAGCGCAGAACGACGGCGAAGTGCATGGCGCCGGTGCGCACGATAAGACGGGTAAGCACTGCCCGGCCGACGACCCCAACGGCAAGCTCGACATCGTCCGCTGCGCGGGCTACTGGCTTAAGGACGCCGCGGATCGCGGTATCCGGCACATCTGCTGGGATGGGTGCATGTTCCCTAACGCGATGCTCGAAACGCAGGCTACGTGGAACGCGATCCTCGATGTGATGCTCAAAGTGCGGGCGGAACACGGGTGGACGTCTTAGTTGTGAATTCGGAATTGGTGCTTCACATATGCTTCTTCTAGCTTAAGAACTTGAATAAGGAGTCACGAAAATGACTAAAAAACTTAATGTTGGCCTCATCGGCTACGGCTTCATGGGCCGGACCCACTCCAACGCCTACAACAGAGTCAAAAACTTCTTCGACGTCCCCTACGACCCGGTCCTGCAGGTTGTCTGTGGGCTGGAGGAGGCCGAGGCCAAGGCCTTTGCCGAGAGGTGGGGCTACAAATCACACACTACCGACTGGCACAAGGTAGTCGAGGATGAAAACATCGACGTAGTGGAAATCTGTGTGCCGAACAATCTGCACGCCGAGATAGCTATCGCCGCCGCCAAGGCAGGCAAGGCAATCTGTTGTGAAAAGCCACTGGCGCTGAACGTCCCACAGGCTGAGGAAATGGTCAAGGCAGTGGAGGAGGCTGGCGTACCCACTCTCGTCTCATTCAACTACCGCCGGGTGCCTGCCGTAACATTGGCCAAGCAGCTCATCGACGAAGGTCGGCTGGGGAAAATTTTTCACTATCGGGCCAATTTCCTGCAGGACTGGACCATCTCAGCAAAGGTGCCGCAGGGCGGGATGGCCACATGGCGGCTGGATGTCAAGGCTGCCGGCTCAGGCGTGACCGGCGACCTGCTCGCCCACTGTATAGACACGGCTATGTGGCATAACGGGCCCATTACCGACGTCTGTGCCATGACGGAGACCTTTATCAAAGAACGCATGCACACTGAAACAGGCAAAGTCGAGCCGGTAGGTATTGATGACGCGTGCACCTTCCTTTGCCACTATGACAACGGCTCGCTGGGTAACTTCGAATCCACACGCTACGCGCGCGGACACAAGGCCCTTTATACCTTCGAGATCAACGGGGAAAAGGCCTCCATCGCCTGGGACCTCCACGACCTCCATCGTCTCAGCTACTTCGACCACAGCGACGAATCGATTGTGCGAGGCTGGCGTTCAATTCACGTCACCGACAGCGATATGCCCTACATGGATAAATGGTGGGTCCCGGGTCTGCAGATTGGCTACGAACACACGTTCGTCCACCAGGTGGCTGAATTTTTGCAGAACCTGGCCGAGGGTAAGTCGACATCGCCGGACTTCCGCGAGGCCCTTGCAACACAGTACGTCTGTGACGCAGTGTTGACGTCGGCGAAAAATAAAAAATGGGAAACAGTAAAAAAACCGTGAGCACGGGTAACTTGTGCTCTTATGACTTGTGAAATTTTAGTAAGGAGGACTTATGTCTGCAAACTCTATTGCAAGTAAGGCACTCGAACAGGGGAAAGGAATCGTAAGATTGGCACCAAACTGGGTGCCGCGTTCCTTTTGCGTGCCGGGCCGGCGAATAAAGCTGCATCCGGATGATTATTACAAGCTGGGCGGTGAACGTGGTGGTATTGATGAGCGTTGGTTTGCGTCAACCACGCCGGCAGACAACGGCCCACTGACATCGCCGAATGAAGGCCTCAGTTTCGTCGTCTTTGAGGACAATGGAAAAGTCGAAACAGTACTTCTAAAAGATGCAATTGATGAACTCAAAGGTGGAATTATCGGTGACAGACTCTGGAATGAACACAAGCGCTGGCCGATGTATTCCAAATTCTTTGACAACAAAGGCGCTTTGCCCCATCATATACACCACCGTGACAAACATGCAAAGCTGACCGGTCAGTTGGGAAAGCCCGAGGCCTATTATTTTCCACCCCAGGCAAACAACTACGGTGGCGATTTCCCTTATACCTTCTTCGGCCTTCAGCCGGGCACAACAAAAGAGCAGGTCCGCCAGGCACTGCTTGACTTTGAAAAAGGCGACAACAAGATCACCAACCTCTCTGCGGCCTATCGGCTTGAAGTCGGCACAGGCTGGGATGTCCCGCCAGGCGTACTGCACGCACCCGGAAGTCTCTGCACTTATGAACCACAAAAGGCATCGGATGTTTTCGCCATGTACGAGTCGGTGCCGCACCACCAGGTCGTACCCAAGGAGCTTTTGTGGAAAGACACACCTAAAGACAAACTTGGAAACGTCGACCATTTGCTGGAGATAATTGATTGGGACCTGAATGTTGACCCCGACTTTGCAAAGAACCGCTTTATGCGCACCCAGCCTGTTCAGCCCCTAAAACAGATGGAAGCTGAAGGTTACATTGACAACTGGATATGCTACAAGTCACCGGCCTTTAGTGCCAAAGAGCTTACGGTTCTCCCGGGCAAAACAGTAACCATCAAGGACAGCGCCGCCTATGGATTCATTATGATGCAGGGGCACGGCACGATGGGACAGTGGGACATAGAGACTCCCTCGCTCATAAGATACGGCCAGTTGACCCATGACGAGTATTTTGTCAGCGAAGCAGCCGCGAAAGCAGGAGTAACCATCACGAATCCTTCAAAGACCGACCCAATCGTCATGCTCAAGCACTTTGGCCCTGACAATCCGGATTTAAACATATAGTAACTGTTGGGCTCCCATCCTGATTCTGTCAGGATGGGGCCTTTTGTTATACATCACAAAGAGAGACGGCTTCCCTCAAGCCCTTCAGTGGGTCACGGGTTGGAATGAACTCCTGGCCGACATAGCCCGTGTACCCGGTATGGGCAATCGCTTTCATAATAGGCCTGTAGTTTATCTCCTGCTTGTCGTCCAGTTCGCCGCGGCCGGGGTTGCCCGCAGTGTGGTAGTGGCCGATGTAATCCTTGTACTGCCGGATACGACTGATGACGTCCCCGTCCATAATCTGCACGTGGTAAATATCGAACAGCAGCTTCATCCTTGGAGAACCCACCTGCTTGACAATCTCCATACAGTAGTCGGTATGGTCGCCCTGATAGCCCGGGTGACCCTGCATCTCGACCGCCACTCGGCTGTTAAGAATCTCTAAGCAAATGTTTACCTTTTTCTTCTCTGCATAACCTATAATCTTCTTAAAGCCGTCGACGCAGTTCTTGATGCCCACATCGTCGCCAATGTCTTCACGGAAGCCGGTAAAAGCGATAACGCTGGGGAACTTGTACTCGGCGCAGGCATCAATAATTCCACGCGTTTTCGCGATAACCATATCGTGGTATTCGGGATTGTTGAAGCCCTGAACAAAGGGAGGATCAGGCATACCATTAGGCGCGATTGCGCACACCAGGCCGTACTTCTTGAGAGTAGCGAAGTTTTCAGGACCAACCAGTTCCACGCTCTTACAGCCGAGTTGCTTCGCAATCTGGCACATCTCTTCGAAGCTCCAGTACTTTGCGTAGCACCAGTACGCGACTGACTGCTTAATCCGGCCCTTCGTAGCGGCCTTTCCCCCATACTTGCTGACCGTAGCGCAAGATGGAAACGCCAACGCCGCAGCACCGGCAGCACCCATGCCGGCCGCCATCCGCAACATATCACGCCGGCTGATACCACCAGGTGCCCGGCTATCTGATTGCTTATTTCCGCTCATCTTATATTCCTTTCTGTTCAACACAGTTTTGCTAAACAATTTTTGCTCATCCACACGGTTCCTATAACCGTATCGTGTACAATCATAGGTTTTTTAACGCAGTGGTCAAGTCTGAAAAATACCTCACTGCCCAGTAGTAGCAGCCACAATGCAGCTTGAGGATGGCCCGCTTGCTTGGTATAGCGAGATGAGAAGCTGAAAAACGCCTCAAAAAACCTTTACTCTCCCGCCCCCAAAAGTTTCCCCGTCGTTTTGTCCCACCGTACCGTGCGAACCGCTACGCGGTGCTCTATGCCGTGGCAATCGGTGCAGTATTTCGCTTGAGTCGCTGTACCTGAAAGCAGCAACTTGTGATGGTCCTCTTCAATAATCTCGTCTTTCGGGTGACACTTCATGCAGGACGGATTGACGCTTGCCTTCGAATACATAATATCCGGCGGCGTGATGTTGTTTTCGTCCGAGCAGTGGGCATCGGATGAGCCATGGCACCTCTCACAACTCACTCCCACCAATCCGTGGTTAAGCGCAAGCTCTTCCTCGTCGTAGTTGATATGACAAACATGGCAGCGGCTGTTGTCGACTACCTCGCCAAGCAATGCTGAACGCTCTTCCGTGCGACTGCCATCCCCGAGGAGCGGTTCTTCCTGCCTGATTTTCTGTTTACACGCCGTAGCCGCAACAGCCACTGCCGTTAGCACAAATATCCACAAACAATATCTCAAAGCAAATAGTCCGTTATTACACGCTGGTTTCTACACATACTCCCAGTCCTTCAACCACTGACGGTGGGGCGGCAGATTGGCCCACGCCTCATCCATTGCCTGCTCCAGCTCTTTGGCCTCGGCCACGTCGAGTTCACGACGTTCCTTGATTGCCCTTACCACATTGTCTACCTGGTGCTTGTTGATCATACCTGGAATAGGAGCCGTGATCGCATCAGTAGCTAAGATATAACGGATGGCCAGACGCGCCAGTTGGTCGTCTGCCTCTGCCTCGGGGCTGTTAGGCGAACTATCGCCCTTAAACAAAGAGGTCCCCGCAAAAGGCTTGATGCCGAACACGCCCATGTCGTGCTTCTTTACAGCGTCAAATACGCTGTCCTTCGGCCGAACTTTACTCTTGGCGGTATAAGGCGTCACAACAACTTGAAATACGGTCGGGTAGGTCTCGATCATCCACTTGATGTGTGGACGGTCGTGCGTGGATGCTCCGCAGAAACGGACCTTGCCCTGCTGCCTTGCCTTCTCAAGCGCTCCAATCATTTCATCGACCTCAGCGTTGGTATGGTTGCCGCTCTGCTCGTGCATAGTGATTCGCCATAAGTCCACGTAGTCGAGTTTGGCCTTGCTCATGCCCTTATCGAGTGTCCCGAGCAGGGCTTTAACTGTGCGGAAGTTGCCGTTTCGCATTTCCTCCTGATACCATGAGAAACCGAGGAACATCGCATCGCGTCTTCCTCGCAGCGCTTCTGCGTAGGCTACACACTCCTCCCACGTGCAGGCGTCGATATAGTTGATGCCCGATTCGATGCATCGGGTAACAACGTCGCGACGGTTCTTCTTGAAGCCGTCGCTGTCCAGGTCCGCACTCAGCCAGCCGCTGCCTTTGAATACACCGGGCACCATCATATCGATGCGCTTCCAGTGTCCGCCAAGGCAAGCGGCCGAAACCCAGAGCCCGGTTTTACCGAGACGACGATACTCCATCTCAGGATTGTAGCTGCGGGTTTTTCTGACCACAGCACCAGCCTCGCCGGCACGTGCAATTTGGCTTCCGGAAGCACCTACAGCCAGACCCGCGGCGGCAATCGCGCCGTCGCGAATAAAATCACGCCGGGTCAGATTGCTTGGCTTACCTTCTTGTCGTTTCTGATCCATACCTTACTCCTTAAAAAATATTGCTTGATTGTAGGTTGTATTACTTGATTATAATTTGTGTTTTCCGTTCAATTTCTCATAACACGCCTGTAGATAATCACGAGATTTGGCCAGGTTCGCCGCCATCACGTCCACTTCAGGATGCCCGTGCATGAATGGATTTACATATCCGCGATATCTAATATCCGCCAACACCTCGATCCAATTGGTCATATCCGTCGGGCCGATACCCGGGAGCTGCTTTAAATCCCCATAGTGTTGCCACGCGTAGAAAAAGAAAAGCTGCCTGCCACAGATACGGATTGCCTCCGGCACGGAAGCCTTGAGCGTCTGGATGTGATACGGAGCCAGCGCAATGCCTAATCTCTTCGAAGTGTTGGTATCGACAAACGCTTTGAGCGAATCGAGCGAGCTCAGCAGCGCATTGCCGTGGTTTTCGATGGCCAGATACGAGTTATATTTCTCAGCCAGTTCGACTAACGGCTTGAGGCTTTCGATGAACTGTTTCATCCGCCCGGTCAATTCTTCCGGCTTGCAGGGCCCTGCACTGCCTCGAACGGCCACACCGCCCCCAACCTTGCCTAATAGCTCCGCGTATCGACTGTAACCGCCCTGATACACGGAAAACGCAAACAGTTTCAGCTTGTGCTTCTCTAATAGCTTTTTCAGGCCCTCTGCACCTAAGCGTTTGGCCACATCGTCGAGATGTGGACAGCCCTCATGCGCCGACCAGATGTCAATCGCCTCAAAACCTAACTTCGCTATCCGCTCACAAGCCTGCTCGATGGGAAGCTGCATGAAATGTATAGACGACGTCGAGAGCTTCATACGCCATTTTTTCCTGGCGGCCTTCCGTGCCCACGCCGGCAGAACCGGTGCCGCGAGCCCAGCCGCGGCACCCGCCCCTACAACCTTTAGAAAGCTCCGTCGATCCAGATGGATGTCTGTTTCTCCATTAATAGCGGTTATATCGGCTTTCATACATCATCACCCGTCTCTTAACTATTGGCTACGAAAAATCTATTGTACATATTTCTCCTGTACTGTCAAGCACTTTTTAAAAAACGTTTTGAGCCCCAGAAGCAATATCAAAGCCATCTCGAACTGCGAAACTAAAGTCTAAAGTAGGCTACAAGATTAGGGTCGTCTTCAAAGGGATATTCTTTTCTCTCCCACATACTTTCATCGTAATCCTGTTCAGGCCATTCCGTCTTCGCGATACGAAGTAACACCAACCCGATAGCGAACTTTGGTATTCGCTTGATTACTACGGCTGAAGGTGGTGTTTTCTTTAACAATTCCTTAAATGTGTCTCCATTCAAGGTATTAGTGGCCTCACGCTTTGAGGCGGACATCACACTGGCAAGTTTGCATCCGTACCATCCTGCCGATAATTCAGTATAAATATTGCAGCCGCCTTCAAGCGCATATAGAGGCGCAAGTGTCACTACTAACTCTGGCTCTTTAGTTTTCTGGGCTATGTCCTTGGAAATCTTATGCAACCTCACAGGGACCCAGCTCTGAGGCCTCAATATCCTTGATAACCTCAGCAGCAAAAATGGTTGTGAAGCTATTGCTGAAAATGTGCAGGCAATTACTACAATGGAGACTATTCTAAAAATGTAAGGTGGGACGCTTATCCCGGTCATCCTTAAATAAAGCAGTGGATAGGCGAAGCTGATTACTATGAAAGGAATCAATATCGCGAAGTTTTCGTACAACACTTCCGGGTCGCACACCGCAATTATCAGAAATATCACCGGCACCAGCACCGCAAGTACTGCATTTCTGAGATTCGACATATCTAACTTGCGTCGGCCCAATACAGTAAACACAACAAGGCAAATAGCGATCAGAAAAGGGAACATGCCGAGTGGTTCTATAAGGCAGGCAAGTATTTGTGCAAGTTTTCCGTACAACGTTGCTCCTATCATTAGTTGATATTTGTGCACCAACTGCCTCCTTAGCATAGGCATCTCAAAAACGTTTATAGAAAAAGCTTGTGGCGCCTGAACCGCTGTCCAAATCGGCAAAACCAAAATCACCACCGAAGCAATCAAAAACGCAAGTGCGTTCTTAAACCTTTCTTTACCTGACTCTCCGCCCTTGATTAACAGCATTACAAAGAAGAGTAGCTGGATAAAAACAGCGCTGAAACGCATGCAGCTTGCCAATGTCAGCAGTGCGCCCATGGCCCCGATTCGCAAATATTTCCATCTCCGCTTGGATTCAATAGATATAAACAACCAGAGGGACAACGAAATGCACAATATCACAAAATCCTGGCTCAAGGCAAATCCATTGGCTCCATCTACATGCTGATTGAACACATACAGCACAGCCATAGCTAAACCTAAAAGCCAGCCGGTTATGGGAAAAGAGGCGAAAACTCGTGTGAATATCCCGATAATACATATTGCTATGAGGATGTCACAGACTACTGTCAGCACTCTTGCCGCTAAAAGATAATGCGTTGTATTCGAGGCCTTAAATATTGCAGCGCAAAAGAAGGGATGATATGGCATTTGCGTCGCGTGGGCAAAGTCCTTGTAAATCATTTTGCCCTTCGTCAACAAAACACCGGCCGTGCAGGAAGCTTGCTCAGCGTCCACAACGGGTTTGACCATACTGCTTGCCAAGATTACAAGCGAAAGGACAATCAGCACCAGGACAGCTATGACCTGAACTATTCTTAACAAAGTCCGGCTGTCCAGCTTTAGACCTATGTCTTGGTTTTCTTCTGTCATTAGCGCCTCCGGCTTAAAGGCCGCACTAATCCTACACGCCGAATGTAGCGATTACAAGACAATTAAAACAAAATCATATATAAAAGCGACAAAGCAACTTATCATACACTAAACCATCGCAATGCCGTCCCCACATTTGGCTGCGCCCCGGAAGAAACTTATTGATATTACCCTGACCTTGTGAAATAATAAATCGCCGTATGAAGGCTCGAATAAAAAAATTACTCATCGCGGCTGCATTTAGCATTTGCCTTACCGCCTTTGCCAAAGCAGACCTCGCAAAGCGGGTTAACGGCATTATCAGCCAACCTTCGCACAAAAAGGTCCAGTTTTCCATTCATATTGTAAAGGCCGATTCGGGCAGGACAGTCTATAGCCGCAATGCAACAGAGCCGCTTGTGCCGGCGTCGAATATGAAAATAATTGTTACCGCAGCGGCCCTCAAATTCTTGGGACCTGATTATAAGTACAAAACAACAGTTGGTCTTTGCGACGATGCGCTCGTGGTAACAGGAAGTGGTGACCCGTTATTGGGCGACAAAGTTACGGATGCTAAATATGGCAGAAAGCCCGGCTGGATATTTAAAGATATAGCTGCAGCGTTAAAACGCAATGGCATAACAACCATCAATGATATTATCGTTGATACCGGCGTATTTGACGACCAGCGCGTTCATCCAAACTGGCCGAAGAAAGAGCTGAACCGCTGGTACGCCTGCGAAGTGAGCGGCCTGAATTTCAACGGAAATTGCATAGACATCACTGCAAAAAAAACCGGCGGAAAAGTCATTATCATCCTCGAACCGAAAACCAGCTTCGTAAAGCTCATCAATAAGGTCATACCAATATCAAAAGGCACAAGCACAGTAGGTTCTTACCGCAATCGCCAGCCCAATACGATTGTCGTTCACGGCAAATGTAAAAACAAGGTCGGCCCCTTTGCAGTCGCTATTGAAAGACCTGCTGCATTTTTCGGTTTCCTCTTGGCGGAAAATTTGGCTAAGGCCGGAATAAGTGCGAAAGGCGAGTTTATAGAAAAAAAAGTAGCTGATGATTGCAATGTTACCGTGTTGGCCGAGTACAGCACACCCATAGCTGATTGCCTTGCACGTTGTAATAAGGACAGCTTCGGATTAGCGGCAGAAGCGCTTTTCAAAACCATTGCCGCCAACACCAGCCTGACAAACAAGGACGGTAGCTGGGCGGCAGGGCGGCAGATTATCTCTCGCTATTTGTCTGGCCTTGGCATCAACAGAAGACAATTTTATATCGCCGATGGCAGCGGATTGAGCAGACAGAACGAGCTTAGCGCTTATGCCATAACCAAAGTCTTATCGGACATTTACAACGGCAGGAATTGGCCGCTCTATAAGGCCTCGCTCGCGGTAGGGGGGGGCGATGGCACAATCAGCGCACATTTCAAGGAGCAAAAGTACAAGGGCAAAATCTGCGGCAAGACCGGATACATGGCGGGTGTCAGGGCCTTCTCAGGAGTTTGCACCACCGCTGGCGGCGATTACATTTTTTCCATTCTCGCCAACAAAACCAACGGCAAAACCCGCACCTCATTCCACGACATCGCTAAAGCAATTATAGATGACGCTGATATGTAATATTTCGGACTTATACAGGCTTCAAAAAAATACTTAGCCCCGCAATTTATTGCGGGGTCATTGCGAGCATCGCGAAGCGATGCGCGGCAATCCATATTTAGTCTGCGGTTTTACCGCATCTCTATTTGACCTTAGTGCCTTCGTGCGGAAAAGTAAAGAAAGGGCTGCAAGCAGCGAACTCACGGCCAATTTCTAAATTCTACATTTCTAAATTCACTTATATCCTGCGTTTTCGCGGCATGACCGTGGTCGGCTCGGGAAATTTGGTCACGCTATGGCTTGCGAATGGAAAAAACTTCTCTGGGGTAATCTATCGTTAGTATGAACTGATTCAACAAGGTTCCCACACCCAAAAGCGCACAATGCAGGTTAGGCATAAAATCTATGAGCGTTTTCTCAATAGTGTAAACAATCTTTTGCTTGCCTTGAAACAACAAGTTAGTATCCAGTACCTCAACTGTACAGGTGTGCCCATAGGCTGTTGTTAAGCCATTGCCCGTATTTATTTTTTTCACGGCTCCAGCGGTTAGATTATGCCCAAGAAAACTTGCATAAGAAGCGGGCATACAACATTCATCGGCACCAGTATCGACCAGTCCTACCGTGGGAAACGACTGGTCTGTGTCAGGATTGTTAACTCGGATAAACAACCAGGGTCGTTTCTTAGGGTCTTTGGGGTAAGCTCGAAAGAATGGAAAATTTTCAATAGGCATAACAGTAAACAAGGCTTATGTTGTGCTCGGGAACATAGAATATCACAGGTTCGCTGCAACCTTTCTGACGGGCTTGTTCCATCACCGTTTCGGGGTTATCACCGGAGGCAACCACAGTTCTATCAACCAATGAACGCAACGCTACGTATTTCCCCTCGTGGCCTTCTTCGGTTATCAAGACTTGTTCTTTTTCAGCCATATCGGCATCTCTTTCAAATTCTACAAGATATTACGTCCTAAGTTAATAACTACTGTAAATTATATCAGCAAGACTATGATTTGTTCAAGTAAATATTTTGTTAATTGTCAGGCAAAAAGGGCTGCAAGCGCGAAACTCACAGCCCATTGATTGACATTCCAAATAGCCATTACTTTACAGTTCATTAAGTATTTGGCAGCAGCGGCCGACCAAGAAAGGCCAGCGCATCTTCCAGCTTTTCAATGCTTCTCTCCAGTGCCTTCTTCGACAGCTCCTGATGCTGTATCGCAGAATGAATCTTCTGCTTCGCTGTGACTATGTCGCCTTTCTTCAAATCACCATAATCCCCGCTTTCAAGCAATTCCTCCAGCGCCTCGTATGCCGCCCATTCTTTCTCAAGCGCAGCATCAATCTTTTCCAACGCCTCAACCTTCTCGGCAATTGCCGCCCGAATCTGAGTGGCCGGGATGTTAACCGGTTCGACTGGGCTGGTAATTGCCGGCATCACCTCATGCTCAGGACTGTTGGTGAAGTTTATTGGATCAAAGTGGTTGACTGGCGTGTACCATATGTCCCAATTACCGGAAATATCCGAGTTAAACACTATGTATTTACCATCCGTTGACCAGGATGGATAGCGCTCGTTAGATGTGGGCCAATCGGCCGTGAGATTCCATGGATCCGAACCATCTGCATCAATTATCCACAGGTCATTCTTGTTCGTGTTGCGGTCAAGCTCTACCAAGGCAAGTTTTGTTCCGTCAGGCGACCACGCCGAAAAATAGAAGGCTTTCCCAAGACCGTGATTCGTTATTTTCTTATATGTGTCAGTCTCTAAATCATACACGAATATGTCGCTGTCATAGGTGAGACCCCAGTTACTGTAAGCAATCTTGTTACCATCCGGTGACCACTGAGGGTGTACCCCACGTGTCAGGTATTCCGTCTGCCAATTGCATTCTCCCACTTTTGTGCATATATATATGTAGTAGAAGGAGTTACAACCCACTATCTGTGACCCATCCGGTGAGAAGCTGGGATGCGCGAGGTCCATACCATCCGGGCTCACCATGCAAAAGCCTGATCCATCCGGCTTGACTATATATATCCCGCAGTTCCACTCTCCGGTCTTTGCTGCGAGAAACGTAATCCAATTGCCATCCCAGGACCACTCCTGATAATCCAGAGCCTGAAATATAGGAGGCAAAGGTACCTTCACTTTTGATGATAATCCCAAAGATGCATCCATTACCCAAAGCTTCCCCCCTTCAACATAAGGATAAGGCGAAATAAACGCGATTCTTCCCGTCAGAGGTTCCGGTTCGGGGACCAGGACTGCGACTCCGCCTTCAGTTGCGGACAAATTTATATAAACCTTCCCATTATTCTCATCCCAATATGGGATGGATTTTCCAGGATCAAATGATGTGCCAATATCAGGGATAGATATCGTCTGTGTTACGGTTTCTGTCAAAAGGTCAAATACTCGAATGTCTGGAGAGCTGCCAACAACCAGAGCGTGTGTACCATCAGGAGAAACAAAAAAGCCCACGGCGGAAGGAATTGACCAGATTCCCGAGACAGTCATTGTTACAGTATCGATTATGTGAACCAGGTTTCCATCAACATCAGGTACATAAACAGTTTTGCCGTCCGGATTGACTGATATCCCTCCACGACCTACGCCTGGCAACGTCAATGTACCTGATACACCGCAGCCTGGAGCAGCAGCAAATTTGTACAGTATCTCACTTCCAAGGTTCTGCGTGACAAGGTAAACAAACTCATCTTTTGGCCCTACAACAATACATCTACCTGGCTCACCCCCAAGCGACACATTGCAAATCACCTGGTCAATAAGGGTATCAATAACTGACAAAGAACCTGTCGTACCTGTTCCCGGAACGTTTACTCCAACGTATAAATAGCGTCGTTGACTATCGAATGCCAATCCGTAGGGCCAAGAGCCAACAGGAGTGCGGAGGAGTTCAGCGCATGTGCTAAGCTCTATCTTCGCTACGCATCCGTTGTAATATAAAGTGGTATAAAGATATTTGCTATCAGTGGATACTCGACCAATCCAAGGCGCTGCATATCCACCGCAATCGTTCAAAATAGCGTGATTGCAAATGTCGCTTGTGTCAGCATCAAACACACGATATCCTTCATTCCAACTTCCATACTGCATGCGTGCGCACAACTTAGTTCCATCAGGAGAAAGGTCAACACTTGTGCAATGCGGTGCTGGTAATACACAATCCAACCGGTAGGTTGGAACTTGTGCCCTAACTATTGTTGTTAAAATAAGAACTATTAGTAGTATAGTTTCCTTTTTCATTTTTTTCTCCTTTCGAATTTAGCTTCTTTTTCTCAACCTAAAATTCCCCAATATTGAAAAAAGCAAAGATCTCACTTTGATAGCAGGTACTTACTCTTCTGCTGAGGCGTAATCTAAAGATGCTCCGTTCTATAATGTCCTATAATAACACAAACCGGACAAAAAGACAAGAAAAATCAGAAAATTAGCGACCTAAACACAAGATGGTAACGGCAGGGCAGGGGGGTTAAAACGCAAGGTTAGCGTCTGAAATACACTACAGGGCCGTTCTCGTACACTTTCCTTTCCCAATCAGCCTTGACAGCCGTCTTAATCAGGTCTTCTTCGAGGAATTCCATTTCGACGTTAATTATAATTGCTGAGGGCGGCTCTTTTTCCACAAGTTTCGCGAGGCTTCTTGGCCCCACCGTGTGCGTGATGTCACGGTTCCAGGCAGACAGCCTGTCCCCAATCCGGTAGATAATCGAGCCGCACGAAAGCTCAGTATAAATCTCACAGCCGCCTTCAAGAGCGAATAGGGGGGCCAAGGTAAGTATTAGTTTTGGCTCTTTAGTTTTTTCGGAGATATCCTGCGATATTTTATGCACCTGGATCGGCGTCCACCCTTCAGGATAAAAGAGCATCACATTTCTATACAGCACAACACGATATGAGACCACCGCCACAACCACGCAGACAGCTATTACAGCAGTGGTTATCTTAAAATGCTTCATGCGACCGTCCTTGTCGGCAAGTTCCCTCAAATACAGCAGCGGATAGGCGAAGCTGATTATCAAAAAAGGCACCGGCATCGCAAGGTATTGTTTCCACATTGTCGGCGGTATCAGAGCGATTACAAAAAACATCAGGACCAGCAGAGCGGCAAACAATACATTTCTCTTCTCTGATACAGTTAACTTCCGACGTCCCCACAAAACTATCACGCAAAGATAAGTCGCCATCAAGATAAGCACGAAGTAGCCCGGCGTTTTGATGGAACTTAATGTTAGTCCAAGTTTGCCGTGAAACATACCCACTTCATGCAGCCATTTCCCGTACATCCTGGGTATCCAGAAAAGGTTCAGGAAGAATGCCCGCCACGCCGAAGCTATAACCCGGACAGGCCAAATCAAAACAACAGCCGTCGCAATCAAAAACGGCAGGGCGGTCTTGATTCTTTGTTTTATCGACTCAGCCGGCTGGCTCACCAAAGCAGCGAAAAACAGCAATTGCACTAAAGCTGTCGTTATCCTCATACACGTTGCCAATGTAAGCAGCCCGCCGATGGCCGCAATTCGCCAGTATCTTGATTTCTGTGTAAAATCCGTCGATACATATAGCCAGAACGACAGCACCACGCATAAGCTCACGATGTCGTGATTCCACGCAAAGCCGTTGGCATAATCGACGAGAGGATTAAACACATACAGCAGGGCACCAGCAAGCCCCAGAAGCGTTCCACTAATTGTAAATTTCCCGAAGATGTGCCGATATATGCCGACAATACAGAGCAGCACAAGAATATCACAGACCACGGAAACCATCCTGCCCACGAGCAGGTAGTGATTTGTGTTCAATATCCGGAAAAGAGCCGCGTAGAGCAATGGGTGGTAGGGCAGTTGGGCCGCGTATGAAAAATCCCTGTAAATCATTTTGCCTTGCGCCAGCAGCACGCCGCCGGTACAGTACATTTGTTCGTCACGACCGAGCGGCTTGGTCATACTGTTTGCAAAAATTGCAAGCGAAAGGCCTACCAGTATTAAAATTACAACGGCATTAATAATTCTCGGTGACATCTATTCATCCAACTTTATATTCTGGATATCATTACCATTCCGCCAACTCGCCTAAAAGCTCCTCGACCAAATCTTTCATTGTTACGATACCGATAGGCTTTTCTCGTTCCCCACGACCGGTTTTCGTAACCAGAACGATTTTTTGATTTTCTCTCTGCATAATATTTATCGCATCGACGACAGTAGTATTAGCCTGAAGCTTTCGGATTGGCTTTATAAAATTATACAGCTCAGTGAACTTCTCCGGCGAGGTTAAAGCCTCGTAAATATTTATAAAGCCGACGATATTCGCAGGCTGCTTGTCTGTAACTGGCAGACGAGTAAAGGCACACTCCTTTAATTTCTTCAACAGGGCCGAATAATCAGAGCTTGCATCCACCGCCTCAACTTTGTTAATTGGTGTCATCACGGCCCTTAGAGGAGTGTTTGAGATATTAACCAGGCGGTTTATGATACCGGTCTGCACAGGACTCAGGACGCCTTCTTCTCGAATGTCCGCGAAGATTGCTCTGATACGAGGTCTTTGCACAGCAGTTGTCACCGTCTTCGAGGCAGCATCCGAGCCTGTTAATCGGCCGAAAATACCGGACATAAATTTGAGCAGCGGCACTGCTCCACACCAGCTAAAAAGCTTGTGGGATACGAATAGCACAGGTGCAAAGAAGGGCATTAGATAATCGGCTCGATAGAAAAAAAGATTTTTCGGTATCAACTCCCCAAATACGAATAGTATCGGAGCCGCTATGAATGTTGCGGACAATTCTGCAAAGTATGCAGCCTCGACCTTGCTCAACAATAGATATGTAACAATACTCGTAATAAGATAGTGTGCGAGGTTTGTACCAATCAGCATCGAAAGAAGCAGGGCGGGACTGTCGCGCAAACACTTACCGAGGATGACAAACGATAACAGCTTTCGCTCAATGCCGAGCCGTAGGCGAAGCCGGCTGAGCTGGTACATACCTGTCTCAGCACCGGCGAAAAGACCGGAGATAACAACTACAAAGGCAGCTACCAATATTAAGACTGTGCTATTGACCATTAGTTCCAGCCGCCTCAAGCGTTAGTATTATCGTTTCGATTCTGTGCTTTTGCACACGCTCGACAGTAAACTTCAGGTTCTTCAGATACGCGACATCGCCGCTTTTCGGTATCTTGCCTAAAAGGACGGTTACCAAACCGCCGATTGTGGAAATCTTCGCTTCCTCAGGGTCGATGCCAAATGCTTCAGCCCAGTCGTGAATAGAAATATCACCTGCCAGCCGATATTCAAAAGGTCCTATCGATTCGACAGGTTCCATCCCCTCTGTAATTTCAATTGGCCCTAACAGCTCTTCGGCTATATCCTCCAGACGCACCAAACCTGCAATCCCGCCGTATTCATCAACAACTATGGCCGTGTCCATACCCATCTTGCGGAAAAATTCCAGTAGAGATTCGACCGTCTTTTGTTCCGGCACAAAATCTACCGGCTGGACAATCTTATCGAGGGTCGTATCACCTTCAAGCAGGAGCTGTCGCAGGTATACCAGCCCGACTACATTATCTATCGTCCGAACATAAACAGGCAGCTTCGTCAGATGGTTTTTCAACATCTTCTCACTCGCTAATTCGGCAGAGTCACTAACGTCGCAGGCAACCATATCCACCCGTGGCCGCATAACGTGGCGGACTTTCAGAAAACCAAACTCGACAATCTCAGCCAAAAGTTTATTTTCATCTGCGCTGATTAGTCCACGTTTTTGTACTTGTTTAATTAACGATTTGAATTCGCCCGTACTTATTGGCTTGGTACGCTGTGCCGGCCCCAGAAGCAGCCGCAGAGCCGGCTCTACCATAAAGACTCGGAAGACAAATTGCAGAGGGGCATAAATTTGCAGGCATAAAACTAATGGCAGGGCGGCTGCAACACTGATAGATTTTGAATTCGCGTATGCAAGCGATTTGGGCAGTATTTCACCGAAGAGCACCAGCACAGCAAAGCTGATGAAGGCTGTAATTGCCGCGGCGCCTGCGCCAATTTGCTCACCCATCCTGATTGCAAGGACGCTGGCGACAGCGTAAAAGAGAACGTTGACCGTCATATTACCGAACAACAGGCAGCTAAGTAATTGCTTGGGTTTGTTCAGGAGCCTTGCGACCAGCTTTTGCAGTTTGTGTTTGGATTGCGAAAGCAGGTTGACTTGTCTGCGTGACAGATTAAAAAAGGCGGTTTCCACTCCTGAAAAAAAAGCTGAACCGGCAAGCAGCAGCAACATCAAAACTATCTGAATGACCATACAAATATTATTGCATTTGAACTACGGTTTGGGTAGCGTTATTTCGAATGTGCTTCCCTGGGAAGGTATGGACTCCACCGAAATACAGCCTCCGTGAGCGTCTATTATTTTTTTGCAAAAGGCAAGACCAAGTCCGGAGCCTGAATACTCCATTGGCGAGTTCCCATCTTTTTTCGTCGTAAAAAACGACTCAAAGATATTTTTTGAGTCGCCTGGTTCAATTCCGCAGCCGGTATCGGCCACTTCTATCTGAACCGCGTCGTTGCTCTCCTCGGCTTTGATACTTAGAATACCTCCACGCGGCAGCATCGCGTCACGCGCATTAAGAATCAAATTCATCAAGACCTGTTGAACCTGCACGGGCACAGCCCATACTGTCAGCTCTTCAGGAATCTCGATTTTTACGGTTATCCCGTCCTTCGCAAAATCCCGGCAAAGACACGTAAAAATCTCTTCGACCAGACTAATCAACTGAGTATTTTTCTTTTCTTGTGTCTTACCGTCTGCCATACCCAGCATACTTTCCATAATTTTCGAGGCACGCTCACAACCCTGGACCGTCTTTTCAAGTGCCTTTTCGACCAGCAGCTTATCGTCGGTGTTCTTCAGCGCAAGGTTCGCATAATTACCAAGCGGCGTGAGCAAATTATTGATTTCGTGGGCTATCATATGGGTAACGGTCCCAATATTGGCAAGCGCCTGCAGATGGGAAATATGGGATTGTAACGCCTCGGTTTCCTGCTGCTGATTGGCCAGACGTTTGTGCAAAGAAATGCGTTTGTCGATAATACTTGTCAACGGTCATCTCCTGCTATAAAATTATCTACGGACAGGATTAACAGGATTTGTCTTTGTTTGCTTTTGTTTTATCCTGTAAACCCTGTCTAACAATACCGGAAACTATTGGCTTACAAGTATCTATATCGACCTTTAACGCCGTTTTTCTTGAACAAAGAGGAATATGGAAACTATACAGATTGGACCATGGATTGTGAAATACGACAAGGAAGCAACTTGTCAGGCGTATAGTCAAATCGAGATTGGTGCCGCTGAAAGATGCAAGTGTGAACCGTGCCAAAATTTTGCAGCAGTCCGGGAAAAAGTCTACCCTAAAGAAGCGATAGAAATATTCAATAAACTTGGTATTGATTACAAAAAAGAGGTTGAGGTCAGCCATGTTTGGAGAATAAGTCCAGGTTGGCATTTCTATTCGGGCTCGTTTCATTTTGTGGGTGTTATTGAAGAAATTATCGATGACTTAAAACCTGTCGATGCAAACGGAAAGACGATAGACTATGTCCCTGTGAATGAATATTTTTCATGGTACTTTTGCCCAAGACTCTATCTTCCCGCCGACAAGGCATTCGCTGATCAATCGCTGGTTCAACTTGATTTTTCTTATGATAAGGTACCATGGGTGTTGGAAGTGAAGGAACCAGAGATAGATTTGAAATGAACGAGCAGAGGATTTTAGAAGAACTTTTATCGCTGTTGGAACAAAACAGCGTTACAATCCGCGCCGAAGCCCTTGGCGGAAGCGGTGGGGGGCTGTGCAACATAAAAGGACAATCGATTTACTTTGTGGATACACAGGCTCAATCGGCCGATGTCGCGGCCATTTGCGCTGAGGCAGTCTCGAAAGTGGCCGATATTGAAAAAGTATATATCAGGCCCGAAGTACGCCAATTCATCGAAAATCACA
>Ga0307379_10002320_pt1 | contig 28444 bp, 47 predicted proteins | sample UN2MG_FD_202237 | JGI IMG/M metagenome (GOLD analysis project Ga0307379, IMG submission 202237) | Soil microbial communities from Risofladan, Vaasa, Finland - UN-2 | ecosystem: Environmental > Terrestrial > Soil > Coastal area > Acid sulfate soil | place: Finland: Risofladan, Vaasa | collected...
ATAATCAAGAGCCATTAACTTACCATACGATTCAGCAACTCTACCAACATCCAAATCCTGACCAGTAGCTTTTTGATCACCACGATTAGCTTGTGTTGCAGTAACTATTAATGTATCACTTTTAGATCCTAAAGCTTTTAATTCAATTGAAACTGACTTTTGTTGAGTATAATCATCACTATCCCTATATTTCTTTTTTGAAGACAATAGTTCTAAATAATCGACAATAATAACATCAGGAACAAATCCTCTTTTGGCTCTATGTTCATCCATTATCGACGCGAAATCAGCCGTAGTCGCCTCTTCTGGTGGAAATTCATGAATAATTAACTCTCCAGAAGTAGAATTGTGAATTTTATCAATTTTAGCTCTAAATTCTTTTTCTTTAGAAAATCTGTGTTTCACATCAATTCTAGTAAAACATCCCGCATACCTCGTGGCAGTTAAATGTTCAGACATTTCCAACGTAAAATGCAAAACGTTCTTGCCATCTTGCACATTTGCGACACCAGTATTCACTAGAGCGATTGACTTACCAACACCAGTTGGTGCCATCCAACATAGCATCTCTTTCTTACACGGCCCACCATTATTTAATAATGCATTTAATTTTGGGAATCCAGTTGATAAATGTTCTAATTTCTCTTCTAAGAAAATCTCTTGATATTTTTCAAAGAAATTAAAACCGGTCTTGCCAAAATCGGATATTTTCTCAGCTTCTGCTATTATGTCGGAAATTCTGTCTAAGTCGCCAGCCTTATATGCCTCCATAGCCTCGTCTGAATATATAAGTCCAAACGATTGTTTTCTAGTCCATTCTAATAAATGACTTTTTACTACATCAATTTCTCTAGGATCAACTGGATTATCAATTAGATCAATAATCTCTTCATGGTCGTGATCCACTGTCAATAATTTTAAAGCTTCATCACGAACTAAATTTCGTGTTGGGATGATTTTGTAAGTTTTATATAATTTTTCAATTATAGCAAATACGAACTTGCATTGATTATCGTCAAATAATTCTATATGAAGATGCTTAAATGCCTGCTCGAAAAATTCAGGTATCTCAAAGGCCAAAGCAATTATGGCCTTTTCTTCATATTGCCCAAACTCATCACTCATATATTACACCTTAACGCAGCAAAAAATGCCTTAACATTTTCCTTTTCGTTCAAATACAAAATAGAATTAACAGCATCCTCAATATCATTGTACGTCATGGCGATATAACTCCTACCATGACATTTTAGAAACGATGTAATTTCATTACCAATCTCTTCCGACAAATCCCTACTGTGATATCTAACACCATTTTCAACATAATCAACAATCTTCATATAAAATGTCATATCGTAATCGGAAAGCGATTTAATTGCACGTTTATATAATGACATTATTGCGAAATCAGTAGAAGAACTCGGCTCCATCCCACTTAACGCCCTGATGCCATAAACATATGACAACCACGCTGGACAATCACTAAACACGAAATTAGCAGTGCTAGCAATCGCTTCTTCCCTTTCTTTTTGTTTCATGTAGATTAGAATTTGATCATCAAATGTTGGAATTCGCTGCTGCTTCTGAATAAACGATGTAGCATATTCAACAACATCCGAACTATTGGCACCAAATCTATTGTTCATTATTAGTGAAATTTGCTTAGCAACAGATGTTTTGCCACTACTAGGTGGCCCAGCGAATGCTATTTTTCTTTTAAAATATTGCCAAGCATTTTTTATATTCAACTTAATATTAAATTCATCCGCGAGATCAGTCGCTCCGTTAAGAATATCAATATCATCAAACTCAAGTTCGATAAACCCAATATTCATCGGAGATGTAACTTGATCTATCGTTACGCCATCGCCAAAAATTGTGTCCGTAAACCGTCGCTTTTCTACGGTTAGGTTGGCAGCGCTTTCTATAAATTTGTTAAAATTATCTTCAGACGATGGTAGCACTTCGGATTCATATTCATCTCTACCATTCTTCTTATTGCCATTCTTAAAAGTAACTACCATCGGTTTTTTAGAGTCAACTTCAACCCTAAAGCGATGCTCCGGTGTCATGTAATGATCCCGGAGCATTATTGATTTTGATGATTTTAGTAAATCGTTTATATTATCAGCTTTGATAGCCAACGATATTTCATACTCTTTCATCTTTACCCACTCCCATCACAAGCTAGCGACGATTTTCGTGCTATATACGACGCCAATAAAGTCTGGTGGTGCGAAATTATATAATCCAATGCTTCACATTCAGTTAGTAACTCAGATTCATTGAATTCTAAACTTCCCGATTCTTGCAAAGTATATCTATCAGTAACCGAAAAGAAATTTATTTTGCCTTGCTTTGAACGCACGTTCAAAGCATATTTCCATCTACCGCCAGTATTTCTTAGTTGTTCAACAGTATATTCTTCTCTAAACCCCTTCTTAGCAGAAGCCAGTAGGAATATACTATCGCCAATATTAAATCTAGCTGCAGGTAACGGTTGTCCGGTAGCCATTTTTATTCCATATCATCCTGTTCCTCTACTTTTGAATTGACCTCATCCTCATCCACAAAATCAAGTTCACCCTTTTTTGGCATTACTTGAGCGTAAAGTTCGTCCCGCACTTTCTTGTATAAATCCTGATCTTCTTTCAGAGCATTAGCAGCATTCAGTTTGCCGTGACCTAATTTAAGATCACCATACGAATAGTGGCTGCCACCGCTATTAAGTACGCCAGCGTTAGCGGCTTCATCCACCAATTCGGCATATTTATTAACACCGTATATTCCGTTTTCCTTATCGAACATAAGTTGTACATTAGCTCTCCTAAACGGAGGGGCCACCTTATTCTTCACAACTTGCACCTTCATTTCGCGACCAATGATGGTCATACCTTCTTTCATCATTTCAATCGCTTTTCCATCTTGATTAATTTTCTTACCACCCTTCACACCAACTCTAATCGACGCAAAGAATTTTAATGCTCTACCACCGGGCGTAGTTTCATTAGAACCAAATGTAACACCAACTTTTTCACGAATTTGATTGATGAAAACTAAGCAAGTATTGCCCTTACTAATGATTGGGGTAATTCTTCTCAAAGCCGTAGACATCAACCGTGGTAATGCCGCCATATGTTGATTTTCAAGAGTGCCCTCAAGTTCAGCCTTTGGAACCAAAGCTGGAACAGAGTCAATAACCACTAAGTCAACTATGCCAGATTTAGCCATCATTTCGGCAATCATTAAGGCTTGCTCGCCGTGATCTGGTTGATGGATTGCTAATTTATCTAACTGGACGCCAATTCTTTCTGCATACTCTGGATCGAATGCATGTTCTGCGTCAATAAAGCACGCATTGCCGCCATTTGCTTGACATTCTGCAATAGCAGCCAGCAGCAACGTAGTTTTCCCAGAAGACTCTGGGCCGTACACTTCAACTATTCTACCACGAGGCCAACCACCAACACCTAAAGCAATATTAATAGCAATAGAGCCAGATGGGATGCAGTCTACATCGACTACAATATCATCACTACCAAACATGACAGTGCCATCGCCAGAATCCTTATTGATCCCAGCTACTAGTTTTCTAAACTCGTCATCAGGCTTTTTAGCCTCATCAGGTTTCTTTGCCATTTTTTGCCTTTATTATCGATTTAGTGATTTTATCTAGCTCTTTAAATACCTTCTCTACATCATATTGCATAATTCTTCTGACATTAGATATCTTAGTAGATATAATAGTACTATCTTTTGCTAAAACAATTGTATCATTACCTTGAAAACCAACCACTGACCATTCTCCTCTTGGATCGGCTGGTCTTCCAGCGGGGCCAGACATAAAATGTACATCTTTAGTAGTCTTTATCACCACTTTATCAAGTTGATTATATTCCATAGTATTTCCTATCAAAAATAATCTGTAACTTAGGGGAATAAGTATGTCTTTGAGTGATGCTGAGAAAATAGTCTTAGAAGCATTAAAATACGCCCTAAAAGATAGAGAATCATTAGGTCTTCCTCCAGAGAGTGAGGTGGATGAGGATTCTCATTATCAACAGCATAAATTTGAAGAAATCGAAGATATGATGTATTTGAAGGTCAATGAATTGACCCACGCTGATGCTGTGCTAGCCGCATTCAGAAAAATACACGCATACAAATATATCGACGACAAAAACTTCATCGAATCATTCATAGCCGATTTAAAATCAATGGCCGTGCCGGTTAGCGACCAGAAAAAAGCTGTTGAAGCATTGGACAGCATTAAAAAAGAACTAGGCAAAGACGGATACGACGCGGAAAGAGACGTAGGTTGGGGCAAACACATAGACGATATTGCCGATATGACTAGAAACGCTGACGATAGAAAGCCAGAAAAATCAGTGCCACGGAATAACGAAGAATATCCAAGAGCTACTGAAATAAACGCCAAATACGAAGAAATTTAATGAAACTAGCAGACTTATATAGAAAAGGCTCCGTATATAAAGTCCCAGAAACCGCACCAAAAACATATAACTGGAAAGCAGGAACAAGATCTCCCGGCGTAACAACCGGTAAGTCAGATGGTGTATCAGCTGGTACAGCATTAAACATAGCGCAGCACGATTCTGGAACTCAACCAAACAACGACCCAACCGGCGAAGAGTCTACTGTAATTTGGACGGATGGTGCATATGAATACCCAGGTTATTCACCATTGAAATACACAAGCGACACAGAAGAAGGTAACTACGCAGAATTACCCGGTGAAGACAGTATTGATAAAGATAGCCTCGATCAAGAAAATGAATTCGAAACGCCAGAAGATTTAGGACGATATATAGAACCAAATATCGACAGAAAGCTAAAGAAGCAACAAAACCCAACATACCCAGAAAATAAACAAGATCAACCAGAGAATGTCAAATATTCAAGCGGCAGACACGGAATACCAGCCGTTGGAAATAGAAGCGGAAACCAATCCGCCATACCTACCAACCCACGCCACCGCAAATTCTTCAATTTCATGAAGCACGGTCAGGGAACACCATGAAGTTGATGGACATACTTCTAGAAGATAGAAGCAAAGGGTGGCTCACATATCTGATGGCGTCAAAAGCACCAGCTCCACAATCATGGGGTGTTAAAACCATTGGTGAGGCTGGTGAGAAGTATTTAGAATTCATAGTAAAAGAAACCATCCCAAATCTAGTACCAAATGACCTATCTAAGTATAGAGAATATTTAGCCAAGCAAATTGCTAGCGGTAAAATGCCGATAGAGAAACTTGAGGAAGATAAAGAAAGATTCATAAAAACACTTAGGCTATTTAAGTTATTGTCTAAGAAAGCTATATGGAAAGGCCCAACTGACATCATGCAATATAAAAGTTGGAGAGGATTAGAAAACATAACATTGAAGGTAGCGAGAGAACACGGCTATGACGAAGAAGAAAGCGTAGGTTACGATAAAAAAGAGAACGATTCAATAATCTTATATAAAAAAGAATACGGCAAAGTCGATGAAGCTATGAGCGAATTGTTTGGCTCAGAAGAAGCTAATCAAAACGCTAAAACATTTTATTTAAGAAAGATCCTAACATTAGAGGGTTCTTGCAAATACGGAAAAGGCACACAATGGTGTACTAGTTCAACCCCACCGCATAAAAAATTATTCGGTGACGATGCTAAGAAAAAAGCGGAACCATATAAAGATTGGGACGATTATAAAGAACAAGGACTTAAGCCAGAAGAAATTAAAGCAATCAAAGATTACCTAGCCGGAAAAACTGATTGGATATACAACCACGAGTACTTTAGCTCATTTATGTATCATTACATACTTAGAGGTCTATTTATAATAGAAGCACAAACAGCTTCTTACAGAAAGCCAGTTCTCCAGTGGTCATTGAGTGAATGGATGACCGCAAAAGACCAGCCAATTACGAGCATTGGCAAAAGACCAAAACAATTTTTATTAGAAGCATTGAAGAGCGGTGCAATCACAAAAGATGATCTTGGTAGAAAAGGTCAAACACTACTCGGAATATAATAGTTCTCTTAACCATTTGGCATCAACAACATCAACCGGATGTCTATACTTATGCCAAATAGTACCAACTTTTTGCATTGTTTCTTCAAATAAATTATCGCAATATTCTCTAATCTCTTGATTTTTACTTTTAGTATGGCCACACCACACCCAAGTGGTAAATAACTCATATAATATTTCATTAATATTTGGTATCAATCCTCTTTTAGATGCAGTAGAAGTAACTAGATCTGTTTGGATAGGAATTATATTCACATTATTTCTATTTTCAAACCCAGCAATTCGCGTTAACTCCCGTTTCACATCTGATCGCCACGAAAAAATCGTATGCGCGATGTTATGAATCATCATCCAAGGTGTCGTACTATGCTCACCAACACTTGATATCACAAATATCTTACAGCCATCAAAATCTTGGTCATTAAAGAACTTCTCATAATCATATTTAATTTTAGTGTAAAATATACCTATCCTACCAAATTTCTTTAGCTTACTTTCGAGTATTGAATGTACTTTTTGATTATAAACAGTATAAATAAATTGTTTACACCACTCAGGGTGTATTTTGCTATCTGATAAAGGATCTCTTAAATCAGCATATATAGCAAGTGTCTTAGAATGATGTAGTTTAGCAACCTCCAACATCATCATCACCTTCATCATAATATGCTTCGGCATCGTCGTCGTAAGACTCTTGGCTCTTAGAAACGATTTTCATCATTCTATCTAATAGAGCGTCAGATTCAACCTCGCCAAACTTATCAAATATCGGCATTACCTTTCTAAGCCACGACGCTTTTGATTTTAGTGCATTACTTAAATGGCTCGTTGTAGAAGATGACGATTTCGATGCTAATGCAACGATTTTATCTGAATCCATGCCAGCAAGCTTGGTGAGTCCGATGACAATCTTCTTTTCATCACCGTACGAAAATATGCCATCAAGAAGATACATTAGACTATCTGGATCACCACCAATGTTTTCAGACAACATTTTCAATTTCATCTCTAGCTCTCTCCGTTATGTTTTTTAAATCGTTAAAAGATATTTGATCCCATTCACATAATTCAGATGGATCTTTACCCTTTAATAAAAGAATGTTAATCCGACTATCGTCAATGTCGAACAAATTTATAAGAGCAATATATGACTTTAACGCTCCAAGATACCCAGCATAATCATTATCAAATAACAAATTTATTTTCTCAAATTTGGATATCCAATACAATTTAAAATAACACGGCTGCGAATCGCACAAGGCTGTTGCATTATATCCAAATTCAGACATCGCAATAGCATCAAATAATCCTTCAACAACAAATACCTCGTCTACGTTCCAATCAACGCCAAATAATACTCTTGAAGGGCACGTAAAAGCATACTTAACGAAGCTAGATTTACTACCAATAAATCTAGTTAAAAATCCACAAAATATTCCCCTGAAATAATACGGAACACTAATGCCATCAGAACTTCTATCATCAATATAATCATCAAATCTTCTTGGTATACACAAACTCAAATTTTCGACGGCATCATTTGGCAACAACGATGTTAAAATACTGGTAGAACAAATTCTGTATTTGTTCGCAATACCTAACGACACGCCTCTATTAGCCAAATAGTCAATAGATATGTCATCCAACTTTGGATCAACAATTTTAGCAACATCCAATATTTCTTGGGTTATACTTAATTTAGAATCGTCTCTAGCATAAACGTTTCTTTTCTTAGCAATAAATTTTTTAACACCACATAATTTTAAGGTGGAGCGATAAATTTTATTATATCTACGTTCATATTCTGGCGTCATCCCAAAATACATAGATGGTGGGATGTCTGGATTGTGCCTATTTATTGTTCTATTAGCTACGTCCATTAAGCAAATATTATAACGCCAGAACCTTTACATTTGGGGCATTGTTGCGCTTTATTATTTGGTGCTATGCCCTTGCCTTGACATAGATTGCAATTACGTCGTTTGAGAGTTCTACCTTGCGCTGAAGCTTGCTCTTCCATTTTAGCGATTTTTTGCAATTCCCTATCATCTATGCCTTGGATGGTGATGACGGTTTCGCCAGTCATATCATTAATGACTCTAGTATTAGCATCTGGCGCTGATATTTTCTTTTCTGATCTAGCAATTTCGCTAATAGCTTCGTTTTGATTGTTATCTAAGCTAACACCAGCATAAGCAGTGGCATCGGCATCGCCGCCAACAATCTGCGGGGTAACTTCTTTACCAGACCCGCTAACAATTTTCACATCTTTTTCTTGTACAACCTTTTTCGGTGTTGGTGCCATGGCTGGTTTTCTCTCCTTCAACGTTGCTAATTCATGTTTTTCAATTAATTCATACCCAAATTCGGCGGCTGCTTCAATTAGTTTATCTAATTCATCAAGCGTACGGATTAATGCAATTTTAGCCTGACTCGGTGAAGTATCCTCATGGTCAGAGCATATAAATACTTCGTGTTTAATAGTATGTAAAGTTATATTCATGGATGTATCTGAAACATCACGATTTCCACAAATTACACATTTCTTAGGAATCTGCATAACGAAACCCCATGTCTAAAAAAGAAATAGAATTCATTGAAATTGAACTCGATCTCGATTTATCTAAAGAAGATAAGTCAGAATTTAAAATACCTGAGACAGCAAGGGTAAAATTAGAACAAATTATTGATGAGAAGAAAACGGAAAGCCAGATAGAAAGAGCCAGAATGGACAAACTCCGCCAAAAGGAAAGCGGATTAAATAAGGTGTATGAATTGCTTGAAGGATCGTATCTAAGAGCAAGAGAATTTAAATCGGAGCCAGAGCCGATAACCGGCGCTACCCTACTTAAAACATATGGCGAAGAGATGAGCTTAAGTCCATTCATTTTGAAATTGAAACATTACATGAGAAAAGAAAAAGGTAATAAGTATTGTCTTACTAAGAAGACTAGGAAAGGTCAATCTGCATATTTCTTTTTGCTGTACGACCAAAGTTGAGTAAGGTCAAGATGCTAGTAGAAACATCATAGAAATCGTCCCATCTAGCCAAACTGCCAACCGGTAAAATATTCTGATCAATGAGCCAACTTAAATCTGGTGGCTTTTCTACTGGTATGTACCCATCGATTTTGGTGGAATTAACCATCTTAAATTCTTTCATGAACGCACCAAGGTAATCGTGGTTCAATTCTGAAAACGATCTAAAAATGTATTCATTGCCATCAAGATTTGTGCAAGAATAAAAATCGAAATGTTCATCGCATACTAGTAATTCATCAGCACCCTCAAAATCGAGAGAAGATGTTTCAACCATATATAAGTAACCGGTTCTGCTCTTTAACGTATGCTTGGCTCCAGTATATTGCAATAACACATCGAGCGGAATCGTACTTATAATATCATCATATTCAAAAGTGCCCGTAGAAGTATGGATAAGATGGTTATTTAAGTCAATAGAATTCAAATCACCATATTTATTAAGATCACTAAGGGTGTCTTTAATGTATTTCCTTGATAACTCCATAAACAACGTAGTTGGAGTTATGCCGCTATATATACCAAACACCGATTTAGCCAATAACTTCTTAGCTATTGGCTGATTGCCATACAACTTAGCAATATATAAATCAGAAGCCCAATCAGCATATGTTATTTCACCAGCAATTGAAAACCCGCGCTTGAAAAATCTAGTCGTCGGAAGTATGTTCGAAAATTTTGATATATATTCTTCGATTTTACTATTTGCTACTATATAATTTTCACCAAGTGGTGGAAAATATGAATAAAATCTAGATCTACCAAATGGTATAAACTCATATTCCGGATAAATATCCTTAGCAATATGTCCTATCAGTCCAGACCCTAAAATAAACTTCATTATTCATCTTCTATCACTAGATCATCTGATCTAAGTTCTTCTTCTAATCCATTAAGATGAATGACACTCACATGGACAGGTACCACCGCCAAGCCGTTCTCCCTCGAATAATAAAACATTATCGGTTCTTCATTTTCTTTCGCATAAAATTCAGTTGCATTATTCGGTTCATTATTGGCATATTCGTTCCACCCACTACTGCAATTCAGACAGTATGAATACAACTTCTCACCGCATTCCTTAATCCAATTCTCACTGTTACTATCGGTATCAACTAGCTGATAACAGTGAGGGCAAGTAGTAACATACCTCAATGCCTTAGTTGGAGATTGTAGATCGTCGAAGTCAGCTGGACGAGCGTCAATCTTCTTATCTCCGAACCATATTGTTGCCAAATCGTATGGATTTTCAGGTAACGTCATTTCGTCGTCCAAGTGCCATTTTGGCTCAGATCTTCTTTAATTTTTGCCATTTGTTTCAAAAAACTAGTTAAACTATCACCAGCAATATTGAAATCTATGTCGCTGTTGGTAGATCCGACACCACCAGTAACATCTTTATCTACTTTCACTTCCATCAAAATCATAGACATGTATGTAATGCTATCATACCATTTATCGCTAAAATCATCTTTTAATTTACCACGCTGTGGCGCGTTGTCGATATGAGATGTAACTATTTTATAATACCTATTCCTGCATTCACCACACATGTCAAATTCAATAGCTTTAATTTTGTTCTTATTTGCGTCTTTATATGTGTAAATATTGCCAATAACTGAGTAATATATGAAACTGTCTCTATGGGTCGATCCGCAAACATCACAAGAAATACCATCAGACGTAGAAAGTAAAGCCATTAGTCATCCTTATAAGCAACATCGACATCATCTATTTCGATTATCTCGTCTTCCTCTTCTTCATTTGAATCGACTAATTCTTCGTCGTCATCTACTAAAGAATCTTTATCAATGTTGTGAAATTCATCATATTCGTCTTGTCTAACTAACCCCAGTATTTGTCTATCTCTAGCGCACGTGAAACTCCTAAATTTGTCGCTCCATTCTGCTTCAATTCTAACACCATTACCAACAACAAGAAGCGATTGATCGGTTATCATCAACACATTTGAAAACATATTGACATATACACTTTCTAACCCATCAGTAACAACCAACTTAATATAATCGTTTCCAGCCTGCGTCTTCTTTACTTCCAAATCCTCAATAACACATTCAATAATGCCACTAACTTTACCAACTTCGATAGTGTTTCCATTAGTTATATATAAACTGAGCGGAGAATTCCAATAAAATCCGTAATACTCCTTCTCAATTTGCAATAGCTCGTCAATAGTATAGTCTTTCTTTACTAGATCCATTATTTGTTGTTTAGTATATTTAACTTTTTTCTGTTTCCACTGCAAGATCCTTTTTGGCGGTTGTTTGTCCTTCTTCTTCTGAGTACTACGCCAATCTTTTATCATTTTTTGACGTTCCTGCTGAATTTCTTCATCAGTCATATAATATTTGGCGTCAGCAAGTTTCTTAACTTTTTTCTTAGTATCATTAGGACTGGTGTATTGATAAACATACCAATACCACAACGCTTTCCTATTTTTATGTATATTATCAAAGGCCCCCAACTTTATCAACCTTCCCATTATAGTCTTGTTTACTTTATATCTCTTCTTACCATCGGCTTCATATGAATGGAACTCCATAAACTCATCAACATCCGCAAAATTAGTCTTACCAAGATCGGCTATATCATTAGCCGCCTTCTTGCCGATGTTTTTTATAACACTAAGACCGGGGGCTATGGCATCCCCATTTACGTTAAAATCAGACCTTAAATTGTTTATGTTAACAGATCCGAATTCGATACCATCGAGCCTAGCTAAACCGACATATTTAGCTCTTCTCTCAGGCTTAGCATGAGACAGCACCGATGCCCACCATTCAGTCTGAAAATACGACTTTAAAAATAGGCATCTCCAACTTATTACGGAATAAGCAGCCGCATGGCTGAGATTGAAAGCGTAACGACCAAATTTGGTCATCATCTCCCACCATTTCTCAGCAAACTCTTTCGAATCATATTTAGCCATAGCGCTAACAACACGCGGCTCCAACTTCATTAGCTCTTCGGCTTTTTTCTTAGCGACTGCTTTGCGGGCTTTTTCGGCTTCTGGCACTGTAAGACCACACATCTCGGTCCATATCCTCTGCAATTGCTCTTGGAAGATAATGACACCATTGGTTGTGTTTAGTATATCAATTAACTTATCGGGAAGCCCGTGTTTCCAACTTTTATTCGGGTCATCTCTGTTATGAACGTAATTTGGAATTTGCTCCATTGGCCCCGGTCTACCCAATGAAGTAGCAGCAACAACATCCCAAAACCATTTAATACCAATTTCTTTAAGAATTCCCATTGCAAAGTCTGTCTCAAACTGGAAGACAGTTTCAACCTTCTGCGTATTACATAACTTTAAAATCTTTTCATCTTTCATGGTGATATCAATCCACTCGCCATCACCATGTCTATACCGACCCAACACTTCCAATTGCGGGTCCATATAGTCCCAATCTATATCAACGTTTCTGTTTTCCTTAACATAATTCGTTGCAATAAAAATATCTTGCATAGTGCGCAAACCTAGAACATCAAACTTAACAAAGCCAAATCTAGATAGCTGCTGATTAAATCCTTCCGTCCAAGTCGATACGCGCTGCTTTAGCTTGTGATCATAAGCAAGTGGAACAAAGTCGCCAATATCCTGTGAAGCTATTATCAAACCGCCAGCATGTTTTCCTTGCGACTTTATTCGGCCAACCATTTTATACGCTAAGTCAATAATTTTACTATAGCTAATAGAAAACTCTTTAAAGTTTGCATACTCGTCTTTAGCAGCATCTTCGTCCATCTCATCAAATTCATCAGGAAGTTCATCAAGAACCTTATACATATCCCTTTCAAACTGTTTATCTGTTAATTTATCGTCCTGCGACCCCAAAGCTCTTAAAGCATCTTTTATGGCCGATTTTGGTTTATACGTTATCCAAGACCCAACAGAACAAACTCTGCTGTCTCCATACACATTCTTAACATATTCTTTTACTGGATCTCTAGCAAACGGAAGGAAGTCTATGTCAATATCTGGGAAGTCTGGCTGATATTTTATATTGTGTTCTATCCCACTTTCAATAGGATCTACATTAGTGATCCCAAGCACGTAGGGCAGCACCAATCCATTTTTATTATGCTCAAAATTTTTGCCACTTTTAATGAGATCAATCCAATATTGATTTGATCCCTGCTTGGTTATTTCCTTAAATTCAAATTTCAGTTTATCAAAGTATGCATCACCAATATTCTTAGCTTTATTTAAGCATGCCTTCTCTAGGTCGTCCCATTCCATATATTTAAAATACAGTCAACCATTTTAAATGAATTCCCCAGTTTCTTCTTCTCGTTCATCTAGTTCATCTTCGTCATCAATAGAAGTAAATTTGTTGGTATCTATTTCAACTTCCGGCTCGGATTCAGATTTCTCTAATTTACCATGAAAATCTGGGCTATATTTAGATGCGGCTTCTTTATCAGCCAAAAATTTTTTATTCAGTTTATCAACAACTTTCAACGATTCTTTTTTCATACTATTGACTTCTTGAGTGTGAAGCTTTCTAGTTACAACAGTAAATCCAGACTCTTCTATTAACGTTCGTAAATGCTCAACGACATCCTTGAGGCCAGTAGCTTTATTAACCCATTCACCATTCTTGTGATCGAACATCTTGCGAATCCAATCATTTTTAGAATGAAGCTCGACCGTACAGCCATCATTTCCAGTAAGAGCCGCAATAGCATATCTAAAGCAAAACAAGTCCATATAGTTAACGGTCTGTTCGTCTTCCACTGGTAGAATAATTTTATCAACTTCTCCACCATAGGCTTTTACTTTAACAATGCCGAAAGACACCCCGCCATCAACAATAGTGGTCTCTTTGCTCGAATATATTACTAGTTTAATTGCCTTATCAACTTTATTCATTACTCAAACCCGCATTTTCTATGGTAGAAAGTAAATGACTTTTAAGTTCATCTAAAAATTTTTTAGCTTCGTCTAAACCCTTCTCATTATATACCTTCAATACTAAATCCTCTGGCGCTGTGAATATAAGATGCGTACCGGCCACAACCGCTTTCACTAACAGCATGTCCTTTAATTCATCTGGTAGATTATTCATTTAATAAATACCCATTACCTTTTGAACCATAAATACCAAAATCTATTTTATATGATTTTAAAATACCAGCACTTGTAGCTAAATCAAGTATGAAGTCAACATAGTCGTTAATATCCTTTTTATATTTATTACATTCATCAATAGCATCTATAGCAGCCAGTATTGTATTTATGTCTCCTTTGGCGTCACCATTACGAATGACACTTTCGATCATCTTATTGGTCGTCATATAGTCGCGAATAATAACGTACGCATTATAATTTGTAAAATGGACTATTTCTGGATCTGGTGGGAATTTTTTCAAATTATCAATTATAATCTGAACGCCATCGCCATAGTCTAGTTTAGCCACAATATTTGGCAATATAGCATCTGGTGAAAGAAATTTACTCAAGTCAAGCATCACATGGATACATCTAACATGTACCCGCCTCTACTTTCGCTCAAGAACCTATCGAATGATAAACCCCATTTGATTGGGTCCATGTCGTGGATCCCCAAAAGATAACATACTAACGATCCACCAGCAGAACCGCGTGCTGGACCAACCGGACCAATGTTGTCTTTCGAATATTTAACCAGATTACGACAAATTAAAAAATATGAACTGAATCCTTTTTCGAAGAACCTACCCAGCTCAACATATACTCTATCTACATAGACTTGATTATTTTGTAACCCTCGTTCTTTAAGACCATCAAAAGTTAATTTAGTCAATTCGCGGTCTGAATCATCCACTTCCGGTAGCTTTGGAGACAGATCCGGATCAAAATTTTCACATTTTTCCGCTATCGCCAAAGTATTATCGCAATACATTTCAAATTCTTCTATTGTAGCATATTCGGTGTACTTATTTTCTATAAACCCTTTTCTAAGTTGTGCCCTAGTTTTAAAGAATTGTTCATCACTATTAACATGGAATAGATTTGGGTCATCAATTTTAACTTTTTGTCTTACAGCCATCATAATTAACTGGATTTCGAAGAAACTTCGATCAATGTAATGGCAGTCGTTGGTAATAATTGCCGGTACATCAAGCTTCCTTCCAAGCTCAGCAACTAATCTGAAAGCCTTCTTACCATTTGGGATCGATTCTCCCGGCATTTGCAATTCTAGATAAAAATCGTCACCAAAATCTTCTTTCATCTGCATAATCCACTCAACTCCGACAACACCCGGAGACGCGTAGCAGTTCTCTGATAAAAGACTGGTCCCATCTAATCTTTTCTTAATCGTACTAGAAACCGGGACCGCTTTAACTTCTTCTCGCAATTCATGACATAAAGGACCATTCAAGCAACCAGAAAATATAATCAAACCCTCTTTATGTTCCTTCAATAAATCATACCATACTCTAGGATATTTGTAATACCCTACCTCGTGCGCTAAATTTTGAATTTTCAATAAATTCGTATAACCAACGGCATTCTTCGCTATTATTGTTAAATGCCTGTTACGAGTTAGTCTAGAAACAACTTCTGGCGCTTCAGCCCTCAATGAGCTTAATTTTTCATGCTTCCCCATTACCGGCAGAGTATAATCGTAATCACGAACACCCTCACGCCAGAGTTTGAATTCCGGGTGGAAGTCATTTAGATAAACCTCGCATCCCGGAATAAACTTAATTTTATGTTTTTTGGCCGAGAAATAAGCATCTGGCGTAGCCGCCATTGAACCGTGATCGGTTATGGCAAATGCTGGAAGACCACAAGCATCACAACCCTCCATATATTCTTCGGGCTTTGCTACGCCATCTAATTCGCTATATATCGAGTGATTATGAAGATGGACAAAATCCCGTGGGCCGGGATAGTCTCTTTGTGCTTGAACTCTCTCTTTTTCAGTAGAGTTCAAGATCTGATCTATAGTTTCACAATTAGTGCATTTATGCTTGTAATCACCACCATCAAGTAGACTGGCAGCATAAACATCTTCTAAGCCGTCAAATTGTAGCGGCGTTCCGCAACCGCAGCAAGAGCATCCTATTCTCATGGAGCCTAAAATACTCTATTTAGCCTTCTTCTCTTTCAATAACTTTCTGAGTTTATTTTCTAGATTCATCCTAAGCAGACCGGCATTGAGCTTTTCATACTTCTGGAAAGGTGTCGTATCAACGTCATAAGACTTTACTACCTTCATAAGATTCTTATATTCAGCACCAGCGTTATCTAGCTCAGCCGATATTTCATCTTCTTCCCTACGTGGTTTAGATTTCTTCTGGATTTCTTCTGGCCCCATCCTCTTTTTTGCAATTTTATTAGGTCTTCCGGGAGGAAGAGCATTCTTGAATCTGCCCTCTTTTGTAAAAACAGGGCCATCATCGCCATATTCAAGATCCGCTATCCAAGAATAATAATTATCCAATTCACTTAACTTTTCAGCAACCGCTACATCAGGATGCATTGTTTTGCAATACCCAACAACACTGATTAAAAATACCATATTTCTGGTATACCCCAAATCAAGATCCGGCGACCTCTCAACATCAGACGGGTATTCAAATTCGCAGCCAATTGAATTTTTATAAAAATCTCGCAACACGTCAATTCGATCACATATAAGCACAGCCTTAGCTAAAGTCTTAACACTATCAAAATTTACAAAATCATGAAACGGCATTAACCTAATGTCGCGATCATTATATTTAACAGCGTTTTTTTGGGGTTTTTTATTATTGCCTTTAATTTTTGGTAACAACATCATATTCTCTCCTTATACACATAAGAATACTAGTAGAGCGTCGATATAATTATCGAAGAAACTTTTAATTATCGAATATAATAATTATTACTTCGCTTAAATCTATTTTATTCTCTGGAAGTTCACGCTTTTTTTTACAACTTTTAACACCGCTATCTATCTCACGATGCATGAACGGCATAAGAACAGGTCTTCCAACCCTTTTCTTATATTTAGACGTATTTACCATTTAGTTTTTCTACCAACCAATCGGAATCTACCCTAATTAATATCTTAAGAACTTTATAGTAAGCATCTGGATCGGCATAATACACTATCTCGCCATATTGCTCAATAAATACACCACTATCAAATGATCTCTCAGTACCAACCACTAGCCGCACTTCAGTGTGCCTTTTTACAATTATGCTGAAACTATACCCAAGAAACTTGTCTTTTTTATCCCAATCGATGTAGCTATCAGAAGATGAACCATAAACACTATATATGTGTACCTTAGCTTGGATACCAAATTCACGTATATATTCGCAGAAACCAAGAGCAAAATGATATCCAAGTAACGACTTTATGTTCATCTTTTTATATGTTTGTTACGCAAAAATATCCCATATGAATAGCTTCGGGAAAAACACGTTGGGACAGGGTTTTGCCTCGTCTAAACACGATAGCGAAGCTATCACCTTTAACAACCAAGGTGGCAAAAAGGGGCGTGGCAGATTTAAATATAGCAAAGGCAATAAAACTAGCGCTAGATTTAGATATCTCACCAAAATTCAAAAAATATTCAATAAAATAAGAGGCATAAACACCGCCACCTCCAATAATAGCAGGAGTTCAGGTCCTACACGACCTGTTGTGCGGGGTCATCCGCAGGACGATTAATAATATTGGCAATATCTGCCTTCAATCCTTCCAATTTTGTAGAGTACTCTGGTTTCATATACATTAAATCTTTAATTTTAGCCACACCATGTAAAATGGTTGAATGATCCCTCTTATAAATCTTACCAATCGCAGTAACAGACAGCGGCGTAAATTCACGTAGCATCCAAAATGCAACATGTCTGGCCTCAGCAAGTCTAGAAATTCTAGACGTACAAGACAAATCACTACGCTTTACAGAAAATTCATTACATATCATTCTTTCAATAATGGAAATAGTGGACCCTAGCTTATCATAATTATTAACTTTAGCCTCGCTGATCTCATCACTATCCATAGCAATAGTCCTTTTAAATAAAACTTTCTCAGAAAGCAATCCACCACGATGATTATATGCCCTACATACAACGAGAATACCATCGTCGTTAACAATAACGCTACCAAAATCAGTACTGATTGTTGACACATCAGGCATAATATCCTCTGCGCATCAAATACTATTTATTTCCACTGCGTCTTTCGGTGTTTCTTCCAGTTACGGGTAGGCTTGCCGTGATTGATAAGTATCTCATCCCAAGCTGTTGGGATTCCACGTCTTCTAGCCCTTGCTTTTGGTGGATGTTCTTCATCAGCCCAAGCGTCAACCCACTTAAGCTCCTGAAGTGTGCGCATATAGCGCATACAATGCGTGCGGTACTTGTGGCTCATGTCTTCTCCTTAGTAAACTACTAAGTGAAGACATCTCCTTTAAAATCCATGTCGGTCATGACTATCTCCTGTATTTAAATTTGCATGATCACTTGGGAAGACATTAATCATGTTCTATCTGGCTTAATTGCAAAAGCAGAAACTAATAAAAACATTGATTACTATAAAAATCGCAAAAGCAACTTCAAATCAGACCTAAAAATACTAATAGAAATGGGCGGCATTATTAGTGGCGGCGGCGCTCTCGGAATGTTATATGGAATTAAAATAAAAGACATAGATATATATTTCAACGATAAGAAAACATTCGAAGAAGCATATTTACTAGGATTGGCGCAACCTAGAATAGACCCCTGCTTTTATATAGAAAAGCCATATGAACTACACGACCTAACGGCGACTATGCTTACAATGAATGGGAATGGTAAGTTTGAAATATCAAACGAGGCGCAAAATACATACGATACCAATATCTGCCACATCAATAAGCACAATCTAATAAATCATAAAAAGACAGCCGAAAGAATACTTAAATATAACAAAAAGTACGGTTTTAAATTTAAATTAGAAGAAATAATACCAATATTTGCATTGTCAAACGTTAAATTCGATAAAAACATTATTCTTCATCACGACCAATAAGACTATCAAAATATTTATCAGCCACCACACTAAGCTCATCCATATGTTCTTTACGCAATAAATCATGCACAATTTTTCTCAATTTGTCATATTGAACGGCAATCGCAGATTTCGCGTTTTTATACATTTCACGATGTTGCCCATCTGACATACCAGACTCGTTCGGATTTGTACCAGCTCTAAGGTGATAGTCACTGTGGGCCTGCCGCACAGTGCTCGAATGCGAAAATGCTAGCTCATCCTTCGCCACGTCTGTAAACATTGAAATGATAGTAACTTCAAGTATAGTACCGCCACCGTATGGAGATGGTAATTGAACTTCATCTGTTAAATTATGCATTTCAATATAAGTATGCAAATCGCTAATTCTTTTATTGATAGGTTTATCTCTTGTATCGTCAATAGTGTACGCCAAGTGGGCTAATTGGCTGGGAACTAAAAGTTCACCAAATTCATCGTCATCATCCATCATATCAGCTATGTCTTGGATATCAGTCATCGCGGTCCTCTATATCACTGATTCTACGAACTTCGTCTTCCATATCGTTTTGTAATTCATTCTGAAATTCACCACGTTTACCATATTTCAAAGTTAGATATATCTTAACTCGTTCTGGCAATAACTCCCAATCATCGTCATCTAGAAAATCAATGGGCGACCCAGAACCAGCAGATTTTAAACTTCTTATATTATGCAACTCTATTAGAACAGCATCCAATAAAGTGAGGCCGGGGCCATATGTGTCGTTCGGCATTTCTGGTGGACAATCCATTATATTCATAGCATTCATACATAAATTTACCTCATCGCTCCAAAGCAACGCATCAATATCCCTAACAGTTGTGGTAGCCGTTATTATTACTTGGCTTGGTTTACAATCACCGCCCCACTTATCGTCGTCATCTTCCATACTGTTAGCTATATCTTGAATAACATCGTCGCTCATAGCTCATCCGCCCAATTAGGATTTTCAATTCTAATTTTATGATTAATATGAGCCTTCAACCCATCAATCACAAAATAAGGTGTTTTAATATTGCTTTTATTAACCCAATTCAACATTTCAGCAGGATCAGTCAACCCAGTTTCATTTTCAATACCATAAACAAATGCATCATACAACAACGCTTCTCTCAAATCATCTGATATTGAAAATTCCAATTTTTCCCAAGTATCAATTTTATCTGCTATGAAATTATATAGCTCCACCGGTCCTCTTTTTACTTTATCTAATGGATGATATATATGTCTTGATATAGCCTCACTAGCTACAGCCTCGTCGTCGAACTCATCCGGTTCGTCATCCATCATGTCGGCTATGTTCTGGATATCAGTCATTAATTCCTAAGCCAGTCTTGTATCCACTCGGGAACATCAAGTCCAAGTTTCGCTATATGCATCGACATATGATATGGCCCATGTATATCATATTGTTTACCAAACCCATAAAGAAATGCCGAATACGCCAATGACTGTCTTTCGTCCTGTTGGACAATTGTTGATATTTCTTTTTCATATTCGCTAATACAATATTCCATCATACCCATTGAATCTTTCCATCCCCATTCATTCTTCTTAGCCAAATTATGAAACTTATAATTTATAGTTTCATACACATGATCATCGAATTCCTTGAATTCGTCTGGCTCATCATCCATCATGTCGGCTATGTCTTGGATATTGGTCATTTTAAGCCAAAATAAAATGCCATTAAAAGTTCAATTGCCCGGTAGGAAGAATTGTGGAATCTAAATTCACCATCCATCACAACCCCCAACGCAAACGGTTCTCCAGCATTCGGCCAATCGCTCAATCTCCTCTCACGCGGTGTGCCATGCAATATAAATTTAGATGGATATAAACGCACATCTACTTCTTTATGTATGTCGGTCATTATAGCTACATTTTCTAATCCATCATCATAATTGCCGCCAACGTGATCTTCAACATCGCCAAGAGTCATCCACTGCGAATTATAGCTCCGAAGTTTAAACGCACTAGTTAAATCGGTAAGGACAGCTTTAACATTTCTTTCTCTAATCCACATATACACATTGTGCAATACACCACCTTCAAATTCATCATCTGAATCATCTACCATATCAGCTATTTTTTGAATATCAGTCATACTGCACAATTATATCCTGATAATCAAGAAACCCAATAATATCATCATCCATTAAAACTCTATCCCTATCTTTTAAATGCACGACGCCACTAATCGCACCGGACTGTCCACGAATAATAGTAATTACTAAACCAATTACTATTATTTCTTCCATAGTGAAACCACGCCAATGTTGCTTAATTCCATCTATTTGATATTCTGATTTATCTGGTAAATCAATCATTACTTCATCATACGAATTTTTCAACCCAATTTCAGCCACCCTACCATAATCCAAGCTCAAATCAGTGTCAGGAAACGTACTTGCTATAAGGGTAAATATATCATAATCATCACGAAATTCATCTTCGTCGTCATCCATTTGGTCTGCTATTTGTTGAACATCAACCATTTATCTTCTTATATTCATCGTGTAAGACTCTTTTATATTTTCGCCATAATTTTTTATTCCCGTGGATAAACCCTTCATACTCAGTAGTCGGCTCAGGTTCTGATACTATCTGCCTTATTTGTTCTTTATCATAGCCCTTACGAATCATATTTTTAATATGATCCTCTGCCCTAGTTGCCATGTAAGCATCGACTTCCCACGGAAGCTCATAATATTTCTTATCGCTTAATCGCCCCAGAAGGTCTTCTGGGACGTTTTCCACGCCCCAAGATTTGTTTCGTAAATTTTTATCAGTCACTTTGGGGTCAAACAAATGCACTAACTCGTGCTTTATCATTGATTCATATTGTCTATAATATGGTTGTCGTGGGTTCTTAGATATATGTATGGTATTAGTTTCAACATCAGCGTAATTACGATGCGGGGCTGGGTGTAATGCGATTTTTATTTCTTTCTTACCATATTTTCCACCATCAACTTCTCTGCGAAAAACAACTTCTCCGGTGGCTTCTTTCGTTGACGCTATTTTGCGCTCGCCATCTACAGCAAAATTCGCCATGTCTGGCGTAATCGGAAATTTGCCCTCGTGTAGGCTATTCAGTTTCATATTTATACCAATACTTTTCACAACGCCAACACTTATACTCGGTGTTAGCGGGGCCGCGTCCTCCACCTGCCAAACCCCTCAATCCCGGTCTGCTCACAATTGATTCTTTACCACACCTTATACACGAACCGGGAACATCATGCCATTCATCTGGATAAGCGAATTCATCTTCATCATCATCCATCTGGTCAGCTATGTCTTGAATATCAGACATATTTAACCTCGTACTTATATCCGCGTAAATGTCTAATCACTCTGTCCGAAATTAAATATTCATATTCTTCATCTACTAAAATATCCTTAACCTTCTGGTAATAATTCACGCTTACAGCAGGAGTCATGAAACCACTCGTATTTTGCCAATATCCAATATGCTCAAGTAATACGAACACAAATATCTCTTTTACATCTAAATTAGGGGTATTGAAGTGTAACCAGTTCTCCAACACATGTTCATCATCACAATAACCCATATTGCTTACAACATTTTTATACGCCCGTTCTAACCCATGCTCGTGGATTAGTTTATGGTCAACATTACCAGCAGCGGGGTATGTGTTAAGTATTATATTGTACGGACTACAACTTTCATCTTCTATGAAAACATCTTCATCATCATCATCCATCATATCAGCTATGTCTTGAATATTAGTCATACAATCGTCTCAAGACCACGCCACCCAGTTCCGCAATTCGTGCATATATACAAAAAATCACCCAACTCGCCATTCATTCCAGTCATTCTCCGTATTACATTTGTTCTTTTACACTTCATACATGTCACATGCCCTATAGTTTCCCAGTTACTTTTAGTACCAAACTCATCATCTGAATCGTCGTCCATCATATCAGCTATATCTTGAATATCAGTCATTGTTGTCCCGGCACATATTCTCTTGGTTCATCCCACCCATCACCACAACTCCAACATTGATACTCGACTATTGCGCCATCACGAGATGCTACCCTATTACTCCTACAAAATGGACATATCATATGATCTTCAAGTTTCCATTCACCGAATTGATCCGGTTCATCGTCCATCATATCAGCTATATCTTGAATATCAGTCATCAATGATCCATCTGCAACTCGCGCATTTCCGCTGCTTCTGATTCCGTGAAATCTCTTATGCTATCAAAATTGTAACTCAGCACTACCCTTCTATAAGCCACTGGCCCTTTATATATATTCGATTCTTTATTAACAAACATCATTCCAGATATAGTTCCATATCCAAAAAATACTTCACTTGAACTTATTAAGCCATATGCGTCATCATCGTTTAATGGCGAATTATTTTCAATAAGTTCAATATTACCACTAGTATCTTCAATCCATGTACTAGTAATATATCCAGGTTTGTTCAAAAACACAACCTTTAAATATCCCCTAGAATAATCATCATGATCACTAAAATCATCAGTACTACCATCGTCCATCATATCTGCTATTTTTTGGATATCAATGTTATTAGAACCATGATCTTCTTCATCATTACACGGAAAAACAGCCGACATCACCTTTACATTATATGATTTGATGTTCATTGTTCTTTCATATGAACATCATCTAAAGGCGGATTATCAGCATCATACTGTTCTTGATCTAAATTCCTTACTTCACCCATAGTGGGTCTGCTAGGTAAATTTTCAATTACACCAACCACCCAACCTTTAAGTTCCTGAGCAGCGTCATCCACAGCATCCGATCTATACCTTTTCTTAGCCTCTTCCGCTCCCCAAGCTATCCACTTCATCCAATATGCGATTGGATGATTATGTGGATTATTAAGTTCGATTTTATCCATAATCTCTTCTTTAGACCATTCTACGGCTTCTTCATAGTCCTGTTCGAACTCGTCATCGTCATCGTTTGACATCATATCGGCTATTTTCTGAATATCAGTCATTGTTCGCCTTCCCAATTATAACCACACTCGTGACACATATATTCAGTACCATCCCATCCAAAATGTCCCGGCCCCATCGGTCTATATGATATTCTTTCACCACCATTACATTTTGGACATCTGAACCATTCAGATGGATCATCACCATCGTACTCTAAAGCAGCCCATTCAATACCATCCTCAAATTCATCAGAATCATCGTCATCCATCGAATCGGCTATTTTTTGAATATCAGTCATACTTGACTCAATTTCTATTCTGAATTAAATTTTGGTGGATCTGGTAGTTTATTTAATCTATACCGTGGTTCTAGTACCCCCTTAGCTTGCAGTTGTTGTATTTTAGCGGCTACGCGATTCGTTGTAGTATTTAATTCATCAGCTATTTGTGGTCTTGAATAATCAGCGTTATATAAATCTATTAATTGTTTCTCTGTTTCGTCATCCCACGTTCTGCGTCCTCTAATGCCTTTACCAACTGTACGTGGGATATTATATTCATCTAAGTAACGTGTTATTGTTTGTGCATTGTGGCCAGTAGCTCGTTTTATTTGTGATACACGGTAGCCTTGTCTGCCCAAACCGACTATAATATCAATTTGCGGTTGTGTGAGCACTAAACCGCGTGGATTGCCTTCTACTAAATTGCGTAATTTCATAAAGATCCTAAATCGGTTTAGTTATTGTGATCTCTAACCTTTATCGCGTTGCCCATCAAAGAAGAATCCACCTTTTTCCCATCCTTCTGTTGGCTCAGGTTCATCATCCATATCACCAGCTATTCTATCAACATCTGTTTCGCCACCAGTAGTAGGTGTGAATTGCTTTGGTAGCTGTACTGTATGATCTCTTCTATCAAACCAGTGTTGTCCATTATACCCATATTCAGCTACACCATCAATGAAAATAAACGGAATACCACCCAATTGTTTTACGTAAAGCGCGGCATATTTTGGGTCTTGTAAATCCCATTTTGTGCCCTGTGATAATTCTACGATTTCATTAACATCCGTCATAATTCTCATCTCTAGACTTTCCACGTCATTCTCCTTAGTCATCTAGCTTCGTATAGATTAAATAACTTCATACTACGATTCCTGAACTATGTTTGCGGTTACTTATGTAATGTGTCTCAGGTTTAATGGCTCTATAAACGAACCTATTGCCATCAGGGGAAACGGCTTTCGTTTGGCCAAGAATTTGCATACTGCACGCACCTTTATCTTATTACATCTAGTGTGTTAAAAATGCTAGTAATTCATCTTTAGAATGAAATTTAATTATCTTATCGTCAGGATTGTCAGCATACACGTCGTATTTTTTCGCATATTCATAATCATCACCTTGTAGTATAGAAAACTCATTAACCGGTCGTTTTAAAGCAATATTCCATCCACCCTTCCATAGTATAGTCACCATTTCTTCGACAGACATGTTAACATTACCCATATCAAAAGATACCACTCTAATTTGATGTCCCTTTCCAGGACGCCTGTGATCTATATTAAGGTATGATCTTTTACCAAATGGCAAGTGTAGCCTTTTCCTTCTTTCATATGGTTTATTTTGTACGTAATTAGGATTGGTAGACCACACTTTCTCGGCATGGTGTACACTAAAATCGTTCCGTTTAGTTTCGTGTAGTAAATTTAATTTCATATCATTCAAATGCTAGAATTTTCATTCCAATCCTATAAGAACATCTAACTTGCGCTCGAAAGATTCAGAAACCCTACGTTTTTTCGGTAGTTTTACTTTATAACTTCGTATTGCACCTAATATACTAACTACAGTCGTATTGAAATATTCCGCCATTTCTTCATAAGTAAGTCCATTATCGACGGCTTGTTGTAATTCAGTAACACGATTAGACGGCCACACAGCACGTGGTATTCGTTTGCGTCTAGACCATTCTAATGGATTTTTAAATCTCTCACCTACCACCTTACCATATATAATATTTCTATCTTTTTTATTTAGATCATATGCTATTTGTGGTCCTGTTGCACCTAAATCCCATAAATACTTAAGTCTCTTTATTTCTTCTTCTGACCAATAGCCTACATTGCGTTTGGGTGATATAATTCCATTTCTAATTAACTTTCTTATTTGATTATTCACAGTTATATATGGCTTATTTAATTGGTTGGCTATTTCTTCAATTGTTAATTCACTATTATTCCATAAATTAATAAGCTTTGACGATAATTCTTTAATCCATATCTTTGGACCTTTTTTGTCTATTTTCCCAAATTTTCTCAATGCCTTAATAGCTTGTTCTACTGAACTCTTACCTAACAATCCAGCAATTTCTTTATCTGTATAATTTTGACTATATAGTTCGGCTATTTGGTTTAATTCTTCTTTAGTATATTTATCGGGGCCTTTTCTTTTTAATTTATCGTTTTTAAATAATTGATGAAGTTTATTTCTAATATCATTACGTGGGATACCTAATATATTCGATAATTCATCATAAGTATGATTTGGATATAACTGTGTTAATGACGATATTTCATCATCAGTCCATTTTCTCCTAGTGGTTTCATGTACAATAGACAACTTCATATGCGCCTTGTTCGGCCAGATTTGGATTTGTCGTCAAACAATTCATCATTGTAAGAATGGGCGTCATACCTTTTGATTGCACCGCGCCTGCGTGGTCCTGAAGTAGGTGAGCCATCAAGTGTGCCGCTGTCAGGGAACCTTAATGGTGAGTCGTCTATGCCTCTATAGTAACCCTTCAATTTTTTGTCATCACTCGCACGATACTTATTAACGTTAGAAAGTTTGCGATATGTAGCTGATCCAACTTGTCTACGAGTTGGGACTTTTATATCATATGATTGAATAGCTTTTGCAATGTCTAAGACAGTTGTTTCGAAATATTCAGCCAGTTGTTCAAATGCGAAATTGGCATCAACCGCCTGTTGCAATTCACTAATATCATCAGCCAGCCAGATCTTGGCCGACATAGCTTCATGTAATTTACTTAATTTCATAATATTTCCCTATGAAAACAGCAGATCTAATTTACGACTAAAAGATTCAGAAATTCTACGTTTACTTGGTAATTTTATTTCATATTTTCGTACCGCATAAACTATAGCAGAAGTAGTTGTTGCAAGATATTCTGCCATTTCTTCAAAATGAAATCCATTATCGGCCAGTTCTTGTAATTCAATGAGCTTATTAGCAGTCCAAATGGACCTTTTATAATTACGTCTTCTTTCCCATTTTTTTGGATGTTTCGATCTTCTGTACTTAACCAAACTTTTAATTCTATCTGATTTGATCCCTAAGTCCCACGCAATTTGTTGTGCAGTAGCGCCCGCGTTCCACAACTTTCTGACTACTTCTATATCATTTTCAGCCCATTGATTAAATTTTGAACGTGGTTGAAGTTTCCCGTGCATAATTAACTGATTAACTTTCGCTTTGACAATCGTGAAATTAATACCCATTTCCTTGGAAATGATGCTAGCGGTTTTATTTGTTGTTGCCCACAACTTGATTAGTTCTTCTTCTTCTTCTTTGGTCCACATATATCTGTACTGGTGGGGCAATGCCTCTTTCCCTAAATGTTTACGCAAGTAGTACACTCTCTGCGTTATTGCGTTTTTACTTCTTTTTAATATGTGTGCTATTTCATCAATATTACGTTTACCATACATATTAAAAAGTATGTCATCTTCCTCAGGGGTGAAGTAGACTCCTTTAGCTTCGTATAAATTAAATAGTTTCATATTACGATTCCTGAACTATGTTTGCGGTTACTTATGTACGTTTATACAATCATGCAGTCATGTTTAGTGAATGCGAGTATATAAGTCATGCCACAACAACCATAGATAAGTTGAAGTTATCGAATAGAAGTTGATTCGCCTAAGGCTAGATTTCTATTCTGCCGTTACGGGTTGAGGTTGGTGGCCATACCGTCTGTTATTTGTAACGAGATGGGAATCGGAAAGCAACTTACATGAGCCTTACCAACTCACTACCCACGCTAAATATCCATACTGACATTAGTCTGTGTCTAATCGGTCCGTAACGCCGGTTAGCGCTCAGGAGGGCAGAGACAACTCTGTTTGTGGGAATTTGCATGTCCGTACTGTGCCAAGAGAGAAAACTTGGTGGGTGGTTATGGGCTGTGTGGCCTATCTTCTTGCAGATTAATTTTTCTGTCAGGAGGAATGAAGTCGGTATAGGCGGAAGCCAAAAATACGGCATGGTAGTGACCTTTGATGACCTCCCACCGTTTCTACAGGACGTGTACTCAAAAAAGAGAACGGCGGTAACTAGG